>Ga0207712_10002635_pt1 | contig 11490 bp, 2 predicted proteins | sample KBSS44metaG_FD_184402 | JGI IMG/M metagenome (GOLD analysis project Ga0207712, IMG submission 184402) | Switchgrass rhizosphere microbial communities from Kellogg Biological Station, Michigan, USA - KBS S4-4 metaG (SPAdes) (version 2) | ecosystem: Host-associated > Plants > Roots > Rhizosphere >... | reverse complement strand
CTGCTTCGGGGGTCTCGCTTCGCCCCATGATGAAGCGGCCGTCCGGACCGACATCGAACGGGGTGTAGAACTCCGTAGGCGTCATATAGAGGTCATCCCGGAGATGAAAGAGAACCCGTGGGGTCCCGATCGTCGGCTGGACGCCGGGGCCGATGGTGGCGGTCATCATGTCGCGCCCGGCGCTGACGTAGAAGAGCTCGCGACCGGTCCTCGCCCAGAGCGGAGCGACTCCTCCGCCGTTCGAGATCTGCCACTTGCCACTGTTGGTGTTGGGAAATGGCCGGAGGTAGACCTCGGTCTTCCCGGTTTCGTTGGACTCGTAGGCCAGCCAGCGTCCGTCGGGTGAGATCGCGATCGCTTCTTCGTCATAGGGGGTCACCACCACCGGTACTGGCGCACTGTCGACGCCGGGACGAATACCTACGATGTCCCGCCCTCCCATCTGTCCCACGGTGCCACCAGTCCGGAACAGGAGCCAGCGGCCGTCCGGTGACCAGACGCCCTCGAAGATCCCCTGTTCCGCGCGCAGGATGAGCGAATCCGAACCGGTGCCGTCGGCAGGTCGTGAGTACAGCCCCCCGGTCCCGGTCCCGGCCCGGTTGGACCCGAACATGATTTCGCGCCCGTTCGGCATCCACCGAGGTCGGTATTCCGACGCCCCGTCATAAGAGACCCGAGACAAGGGACCTCGTGGAAGCTGCTTGACCCAGATGTCGTCGCCGGCGTCTGTCGCGAGGCCAAGAGCCAATCGCTTGCCGTCGGGCGACAGGGCCCACCCGTAGTTTTCGCCAAAGTTGGTGAACTGAAGACTCCAGCCCGAATCGACCGGCGTCACGCGCCCGGTGCGGTCTACCCACACCATGGAAAACTGCTGCCCTGCTGCCGGTGCCGCTCCATAACGCATCACCAAGGTACCCGAGGAGGAAACCGCGAACAGCGGGTAGACTCCACCGAGCACCGCTACACTATCCAGGACGGGAACCGCCGGGCCAGTCAGATCCAGAGAGCGCAGGCTGAACGGTGCCGCGAACAGCTCGCCATCTGGCCGGACGAACAGGAGGTGCCCGGTCTTCACGTAGTGTCCCATGACCGCACCGGGAACTACCTGGTGCGACTTGCTCGACTTCAGGTCGACCACCCAGAGATCCAACTCGGAGCAGTTGCGCCGGCAGCGACCAAAGAGCACGCCTCGCCCTCCGGGCAATGGGGTGAGCAGGCCAATTCCGGTGCTATCCGTCAGGACCTCGGCGGGCTCCCCGCCGCTTTCCGCCACTCGCATGAGCGCGATTCCGCCGGCTCGAATGAAGACGATATTCCCGTCATCCAGCCAGGCGATTCCTGGAAAGGCTGACACGTTATCAGCCAGCGTAGTCGCGGTTCCTCCTACGACCGGCTGCTTCTTGAGTTGGGTGCCTTGGGTGAACGCGATCCACCGCGCGTCGGGAGACCAGGTGAAGTTGGTCACCCCAAGCGTCCCCGGGAGCGGAGAAGCTTCGTAACGGTCCCGTCGCTTGATCCAGATTTGCGTCGTGCGTTCGGCCCGGCCCACGTAGGCGATTTGAGCCCCGTCTGGCGAGGGGATCACCTGCCATTGTCGCACTGGTTCCTGGTCCGGGGGGAGCGACAGACCATAGCGGGTGACACGTGCCGAGGCCGGAGAGCGCAGCATGCTCAGGAGCGCTGCGCCCAGCGCCAGACCTCCCAGCGCAGCCAGCACTACAGGGAGATGCCGCCCTCGGCGCTGGGTATCTCGCCGGGCTGCGACGGTCGTCGTGGCCGTGACCCGCCCGGTGCCGTACGACGTCTCGCCAAGCGCCGCGGCGAACTCCGCGGCGCTGGCGAACCGGTCGGCCGGCAGCTTCTCGAGCGCCGTCATCGTCGCCGCTTCGACATTCGCTGGGATGGTGTGTCGCTTGGGTCTCAGCGCGCGCGGCTCCTCGGTGACCACCTTGGCAACAATCGCCTGCGCGGTTGGGCCGGTGAATGGCGGCTCCCCCACCAGCATCTCATACAGAACGCACCCGAGGGCGTACACATCGCTCCTCGCGGTGATCTCTCGTTCCCCCATCGCCTGCTCGGGGCTCATGTAGATCGGCGTGCCGAGGCTCATGCCGGTCTCGGTCATTCGGGTGCCACCCGCCTTGCTGGCTGCCAGCGCAATCCCGAAGTCCGCGACCAGCGCCCGACCATCGTGCAGGAGGATGTTTTCCGGCTTGATGTCCCGATGGATGACGCCGTGGCGGTGGGCGTAGTCCAAGGCACCCGCGACTTCGGTGGCGATCCGTATCGCGTCGGGGATCGGCAGCTGCTTCTCCCGGCTCAGGCGATCGCGCAGTGACTCGCCTTCGACGTACGGCATGACGTAAAAGAGGAAGTTGTCGGCGGCGCCGGAATCGAAGAGCGGGAGGATGTGCGGGTGCTGCAGGTTCGCGGTGGTCTTGATCTCGCTCAGGAACCGCTCGGCGCCGATGACGGCGGCCAGCTCGGGGCGCAGGACCTTCACCGCGACTCTGCGGTCGTGCCTCAGGTCCTGGGCCAGGTAGACGGTGGCCATGCCGCCCTGGCCCAGCTCACGCTCGATGCGGTAGCGGTCGGACAAGGCGGTCGATAGTCGATGGTCGATGGTCAATGGTCGGTAGACGTGATTAGTACTTGGATTCGAAAGTCCTTGATGATGAGTCCCAAGTCTTGAGTCCCGGGTCCTGTGACTCATGACTATCGACCATCGACTATCGACTTCCCTCGATCACTTCGGTTCCACCTCCGCCACCCACACATCCGCCTTCTGCTCGACGAGAGGGAAGTAGAATCGTCCGTTCGCCATGGAAAACCCATACCGGTGCACCTGGCGATCCGGCAGGTTGGCGTACACTACGGTTCTCGGTGGCCCGCCTGCTACCGGGACAATTCGGATGATGAATCCCCTGGGTGCTTCTTCTCTGGTGTAGTAGATCGAACGACTGTCGGAGGACCAGGAAATCCAGGTTCCAGTTGATGGTGCGTCGGTCAGCGTGAGTTCAGTCCCCGTGTTGAGATCGAGCACCTTGACCGCCATGCCGCTGAAGGCGATGGAACGCCCGTCCGGCGACCATACCGGCAGTGCCGCGTAACCTTTGTGGGGCAATGCGTGGGGTGTCTCCCAGCTGCCGTCCGGACGGCGTCGCATCACCCACAGTGTGGAGTCACCGTTCAACTGCTCATCGAACACGATGGAATTGCCGTCCGGGGACCAGCGTGGATTCCAGTCCTGTTCGGGGCTGGTCGTCAACTGGACAGCTGCTCCGCCCGATGAGGGCATGACGAAGATGTCGCGATTGCCGGTCCGGAAGGAATGAAAGGCCACTGCTCTCCCATCCGGTGAGATCGATGGGTCGAACTCTGCGGCTGGATCGCTGGTGATCTGCTCAGGCGGGCCTGCCGCCACACCGTCTGCCAGCGCGACCCGCCAGATATCGGCATTCCCTCTCAGGTCCGAGTCATAGTACATCCACTTCCCGTCGCCTGAGACCGCAGCCGTCTCGATCGTCTGGTCGCCGGTGGTGACCTGGGTGGCTTGGGAAAGCGCTACGGAATCCTTCAAGGGAAGCGGAAGACTCCAGACGTTGGAGGTTTCGCCGTAGATCGACCACGCCAGCCGCTTGGCATCTGCCGACAGGGCGATGCGATCGGGATTGAGGCCGGTGGTGATCCTGACCGCTGGTCCATTGGGTCTTCCCGAGCTCGACAGGTTGAGCTGGTAGACGTCGCGTCCCCCGTCCTTATCAGAGATGAACAGAATTGCCTGGCGACCGGGGATCCAGACCGGGCTCATGTTAAGCGACAGGGAATCGGTGACTCGAATCGGTGTTCCGCCACTGGCCGGGACGACCAGGATCGAACTCGGCGCAAGGTTTCCGCTGAGGCTGAACTGCCAGTTCCCGCTGACAATGGCGATCCACCTGCCGTCGGAGGACCACACTGGTGAGTGGAAGAATGGGCCGTAAGCAACTGCGATCCTGCTGCTTTCCTCGGTTCCCTGCGTGAGCAGGGTGTCGTCGAAGACGTAGGCAATCCGTCGTCCATCCGGCGACCATGAACCCCATAGGAGAAGGTCCGGGCTCGTAGCCGAGAGTCCTGCTCCCGCCACGACTTGGCGCGCCTGCCCGCCCAAGGTCGGGACGATGTAGAGGCCCTGTGACGAGAGGAAGAGGAGGCGGCTGCCGTCCGGTGACAAGGCACCACAACACTGCCAATCCGCGAGTTGGGTGTTGACCGGGAGAGGCGCGCCACCGTCCACCTGCTGCACGAATAGATGCCGGACACCCTTGTCGGTCCGGGTGAAGACGATGGTCTTTCCATCGGGTGCGAGCGTTGGCCACTGCTCTCGGTCAGGACCCACCGCAACTGCGATCCGCTTTCCCACGGCCAGGGCGGCCTCTGGCCTTCGCACCAGCGTGAGCGCCAACGCTCCTCCCGCCACCAGCGCACCGCCTGCCGCCCAGGCGAGCCAGCGGGGGAACGGGCGAGTCGCCGTCGCCACCGCCTGAACGGGCTGGGTGTAGGTCGGCGTCATCCCGCCGCTCGGAGTCGCGAGCGGCTCCAGCGCCGTCACCACGTCGTCCGCGCTCTGATATCGATCCGCCGGCCGCTTGGCCAGGCACTTCATCAGCGCGGCTTCGAGGGCAGGCGAGAGCCCTGCACGCAGCTGGCCGAGTGGCTGGGGAGACTGGGTGACGTGGGCGGCGAGGGTTTGCTGCGGGTTCAACCCGTGGAAGGGAGTCTGCCCCGCGAGCATCTCGTAGCCCACGACGCCGAGCGCGTAGATGTCGAGTCGTCCATCGAGGTGGGGATCTGCCGTCGCCTGTTCCGGCGCCATGTAGGCCGGAGTGCCCAGCGCGATGCCGGCGGTAGTGAGTTGCTGACGACCAGATGCCTCGGTGACTGCCTTAGCGACGCCGAAGTCCATGACCATCGCGTGACGACCGGAGAGCAGGATGTTCTCGGGTTTGATATCGCGGTGGACCACGCCGTGCCGATGGGCCACGGCCAAAGCCTCGGCGATCTCCCCGAGAAGGCGGACGGCTTCGGGAACGGGAAATTCTCCGGTACGAGAGAGCCGTTCTCGGAGCGTCTCGCCCTCCACGTAGGGCATGACGTAGTAGAGAAATCCTTCAGCCTCTCCCGAGTCGAGCAGGCCGAGGATATGAGGGTGCTGGAGTCGGGCGGCGACTTCGATCTCGCGGGCGAAACGCTCGTGCCCCATCGTCGCAGCCAGATCGGGCCGGAGCACCTTCACCGCGACGTTCCGATGGTGGCGGAGGTCCTCGGCGAGATAGACCGTGGCCATGCCGCCCTGGCCCAGCTCGCGCTCGATGCGGTAGCGGTCGGCCAGCGCGGTCGATAGTCGATGGTCGATGGTCAATGGTCGTGAGTCGTGGGTCGTGGGTCGAGCCGCCTGATCATTGCGACTTCTCACTCGTCAGTTTCACCATCCGTTCCTTCACTTCCTTGACCTGCGGCTGCAGCTCCGGGTCGGCGTCCTTCCAGAGCTGGACGAAGCGGCCGTAGTAGTCGAGCGCTTTCTCCTTGTTCCCCTTTTCTTCGTACAACTCGCCCAGCCGCCGGTATGAGAATGCCAGGTTCCACTGGTCAGTCATGATTCGGCCGAGGCCACCGGGGGGGTCGGCCGCCCGGGTATAGGCCGCCACGGCAGAGTCAGGCTGGCTGCTCAGATCATACGCTCGGCCCAGCTCGGCCTGGGCACAGTTGGCACAGCCAGAAGCGTCCCACCAGGCCCGGAAGGACGCTACGGCGTCAGTCCCCCGGCCCTCGGCCAACGCCAGGAACCCCTTGGCCCGGTCCCCGCCGGCAAATGGATCCTGAGGATCAGACGCATCGCCCCGGCGCAGACCGATCGGGACCAGGGCCTCGTACTCCTTGATTAACGCGCGGGCCCGGGCGGGTTGATTGGCCAGGGCGTAGGCCGCCGCCAGCTGGGGGTACGGTCGATCGAGCGGGGACATTCCGGCGAGCGGATGCCGAGCGAGTGCTTGGTCCAGGGCCTTTGCCGCGGCGCCCGGGTTGCGGTGATACACCGCCTGGATCTGGGCCAGGTTCGCGGCGCCCTTGAGATAGAGCGTGGGCAATGCGCGTCGCTCGCTGATCGCCATGTAGTCGCCCATCTTGCGCTCGGCCTCGCCAAGTTGCCCCCGAGTCAAGGCAATCGCACTGGGGATGGCGGCTGCGGGAGACTGGTCGGCAAGGTCCGTACTCAGTCTGGTCACCTGACGCAGCTCGACCGCGGCGCTGTCCCACTGCTGATTCGCGGCAAAAAACAAAGCCAGCATGCGATGAGCGAACACCGCCGCCGAATCTCGCTGAAGGTATTCCGCGATCGCGGCTCGACCCTCCCTGGTCTTTCCCTGCGCCATCTGGGCCACCACCAGCTGAGCGACGATGGTACCCGTGCCTCCCCGGTCGATGTCCGCCTGTGCGATCGGTTCCGCTTCGGCCCAGCGCCGCCGCAGGTCGAGGATCAAGGCGAGATTGTTGGGCGCGATGGGGTCGTCGGGTTTGAGCTCGAGAATCGCCCGGTAGGCGCTGATGATCTTCTCGGGGTCCCAGTCCACCGTGAAGTAGTAGTAGGCCGTCGTATGGTAGCGCTCGACCTCGGTCAGCCGGTCGCGGTGATCGTATGCCTTGGTGGCCGCCGCCACGTACTCTTCCGCGCTCCCCTGAGAGTTGGACAACGCGACCGCGAGCTTGCGCCAGGCCATGGCGAACCCGCTATCGAGACCGATCGCCTGCTGCAGCAGCGAAACCGCGCGACTCGATTCTCCCTGATCGCTGGCGCGAGCCCCTTCGGTGTACAGGCGCAGCGCCTCGAGCGAGCCGGTGGTCACTTCCTCGAGCGGCTCATTGCTGCGGATACTCCGGAGCGATTCGCCGATGCGCTCGCGGACCCGCTTCGACAGCCGGTCGATGGCCTTGAGGATCTGGCCTTCATCATCCGCGGTTTCCCGAACCGCCACCAGCTCGGCGCCGTCTACCGCCGAGAGAACCTTGGCGGAAAGCACCAGGCCCTTCCCGATGGGGCTGATCTCTCCGACCACCACCGCCTTGGCCCCTTCACGCACCGCCACCTCGCGCGCGGTCGCGGGGTCGAGCGGCCGGTTGGGGTCGTGCACCATCCGGCTGAGTGCGTCGTTTACCGTTGACGTTCCGAGCACGTTGACCAATGGCGACTGGGCGATATCGATCCGGAAGGCCTCGGTCACCGACTGGCTGAGCGTCGAGTCGGCGGTGTGGTTGGCGAAGTCGGCGACGATCAGCTTGTCGCGGGCAGCGAGCTTACCCGAGGCTACCAGAGTTCCCACCGGCCCGATACCCAGCAGCCGCATCGCGGTATACACCACGGCGCACAGGGCCAGCACGCCGAACGCGAGGTAGCCACCCCGGACCGACTTCTTCCAGGTGATATGCCGCTGGACTCCGGTCTCGCCGCTCCGGGAGTACATGCCGGTGGCCCGGGCCTGGTTGCGGCGACGCTCCACCTGGGCCGTCACGATCATGATCGGGAGACCGGCGCCGAGCAGTGCCACAGCGGCCCAGGGCACCCAGTCGGGCAGGCCCAGCTGAATCGTGAGGAAGTAGACCGCGCCGAGCACGGCGAGCGACACCAGCAAGAAGAGACCAGCCACCCGGACCGGGTGTCCGTACCAGGGATCGCCGACTCGTACCGCCTGAGTCGGTTGAGTCTGGGTCGGTGTAGTGCCGCCGCTCGGCGTCCCCAGCGACTCCAGACGCTCGACGATCTCTTCGGCGCTCTGCCAGCGATCGGACGGCCGCTTGGCCAGGCAGCCCATGATCGTTTCGGCCAGGGCCGGCGGGCAGGCCGCCCGTTTCTCGGTGACCGGCTTGGGAGCTTCGGTGACGTGGGCGGCCAGCACCTGCTGCGGGGTCAGTCCGGTGAATGGGGGTTGCCCGGTCAGCAGCTCGTAGCCCATCGCGCCCAGAGCATAGATGTCGGCCCGATGATCGACGTGCGGATCGGCCGCGGCCTGTTCGGGCGACATGTATGCCGGCGTCCCCAGCGCCACACCCACCGTGGTAAGGCTCTGTCGGCCGGTCGCTTCACTCACCGCCTTCGCTACCCCGAAGTCCACCACCAGCGCGTGGCGGCCCGAGAGCATCACGTTGTCCGGCTTGATGTCACGGTGGACCACGCCGCGGCCGTGGGCGTAGGAGAGCGCATCGGCCACGTCGCGCAGCAGCCGGGTCGCCTCGGGTACCGGCAGCTCGCCCTTGCGATTGAGCCGGTCGCGGAGCGATTCGCCCTCGATGTAGGGCATGACGTAGAAGAGGAAGCCCTGGGCCTCGCCCGAATCGAGCAGCGGAAGGATGTGGGGATGCTGCAATTGGGCGGCGATCTGGATCTCGCGCAGAAAGCGGTCGGGCCCCAAGGTCGCCGCCAACTCAGGCCGCAGCACCTTGACCGCCACTTTACGTCGGTGCTTCAGATCCTCCGCCAGATAGACCGTGGCCATGCCGCCCTGTCCCAGCTCCCGCTCGAGGCGGTAGTGGTCGGCGAGGGCGGTGGAGAGGTGAGGGTTGATGGTCAATGGTGTGGTCAGTGGTCGATGGTCGATGGTCGATGGTCGATGGTCGATGGTCGATGGTCGATGGTCCTGGGTCGTGAGTCTTGAGTCGCAGGGCTTGGGACTTACGACCCACGACTATCGACTATCGACTATTGACTACCGACTGCTCGCGAGTAGCCGCTCGAATCGAGGATTCCCCTTGAGCGGTGCGAAATTCGGATCGATCCGCAGCCACCCGGGGGAGAGATCGTACCGCATCTGGAGGAGCTGCTCGAGGATGTCGAGCGCCTTGTCATACTCACCGGTTACGACATAGATCCGGGCCAGGACGTGCTGGAAGTAGGCGCCGCTGATCTGGTCCTGGCTGGGCGTCAACAGGCCAGCGCCGCGTTCTCCATTTCTGATGGCATCCGGTTTCTGGCCCAGATACGCCTGAGCGAGGCCGAGGAATAGGACTCGTTGGGGATCGTCGGGAGCAACCTTGAGGACCTCGAGCGACGCAATTCTCGAGCTGTCAGCGTAGGCCCGCGCCCGCTCCTTATCCCCCCGAACCCAATAGGTCTGCGCGAGGACGATGCCCCACGCCGACCGGTCTCCGTCGAACTCGGCGGGGGTGAGGGTCAGCAGGAGTCGCTGCTGGGCGTCGTCCAGGGCCCAGAAGAGGTCCCAAAAATTCCCGAAGTACGTGACCAGGGCGACCGGCTCGATCTCGGGCGAGGCGCTCCGGATCACGGCGCGCGCGGAATCGAGGTTGCCCGCAGTAAGCTCCACCAGGACGCGTGCCTCGAGCAGGCTCAGTGCGGCGGGAGCCAAGGCGATTCCCCGGTCGAGCTCCACCCTCGCCTCCTCGAACCGGCCGGTTTTCCGAAGCGAATTCCCGAAGCGAAGCGCGGCGGAAATGGAACGCGGGTCGAGACGAGTCGCCTTGCCGGCGTGGGCGACGGCGGAGTCCCAGAGCCCGGTGGTCCCATCGAGGAATGCGATCACGGTCAGCGCCAGTGCGTTGTTGGGATCGAGTCGCAACACCGCCTCGCCCTCTTCGCGAGCCCGCTGCACGTCATTGCGCACGTTCATGTAGTACCCGGAGACCGCGAGACGGGCGTCCGGCAGATTCGGGTCGAGCGCAAGCGCCCGTTCGGCCGCGCGGCGAGAGGCTTCTCCGACGGCAGGATCTGGCACCCCGTTGGCGTACATCAGTGCCTGGGCTCGGCCGATGCGGGCCCAGGCGAGCGCGAAGGTCGAATCGAGCGCAACCGCCTGCTGGTAATAGGCCACCGCCCGGCGGAGACTTACTGGATCGTTCCGGGCCTTGGTGATAAAAATCTGCTCGCCGCGAAGAAATGCGTCGTACGCGGGCAGATTGGCCGTCGGACGGGCTGCGAGCTGCTGGCTAACGCTGTCGGCCAGGACCACGTCGAGCGCCTGCGCCACCTGTCCCGCGATGTCCGCCTGCACTTTGAAGACATCGGTGAGTGAGGCGTCAAAGGGCTGCTGCCATTTCGTAGTTGGTGCCGCTCCCGAGAGATCGACCAGTTCGGGACTCAACTGCACCCGGGAAGTGCCGTCGGCATTTTTCGCCCAGCGCACCTTGGCAACCATGATGTAATCCACGCCGAGCTCTCGGGCGATTTCGGGAAGCGGCTTGTTGCTGTCTTTGTAGGCTTGGGAACTTCCACCCGCGATCACCCGGATGCCGGGCAGGGTAGACAGTTTTCCCCGCACTGCGTCGGTGATGCCGTCGGCAAAGTATTCCTGGGTCGAGTCTCCCTGGTTCTGGAACGGCAGCACCGCAATGGTGCGTACACCCGTGGCCTTCGCAGGATGTCCGCCGCGCCGCCAGGCAAACAACACTCCCACCCCAACGAGGAAACCGACCAGCAGGAGCAGAAGTCCCGTCGGGACCCTGCGCCTGGTCGGGACAGCCGGGGCCCTCGCTGTCGGGGTGGATACCCTCGGTGCCGCCACCGGAGCGCTGGTGGCGGACGCATTCGGCGTTAGAGCCCTCCCGAACTCCGCCGCCGAGGCGAAGCGGTCCGCCGCGACAGGCGCGAGAGCACGGGTGGTCGCGTGGGCCACATGTTCCGGCACACTCGGCCTCGCCGCTCGAACTTTCGGCACCTCGCCGCTGAAGCGCTTCGCGATCACCGCTTGCGCCGTCGGGCCCGTAAACGGAGGTTCACCCGCCAGCATTTCGTAGAGGACAGTTCCCAGCGCGTACACGTCGGTCCGCGCATCGAGGTCCCGGTCTCCCGCTGCCTGCTCCGGACTCATGTACGTCGGAGTCCCCACCGCCATGCCAGTCTCGGTCAGACGCTCCGCGCCGGAGAGGGCCTTGGCGATGCCGAAGTCCGCGACCAGCGTGTCGCCGTCCTTGGTCAGGAGGATGTTCTCGGGCTTGATGTCGCGGTGGATGACTCCGTGCCGGTGCGCATAGTCCAAAGCCCGGGAGACTTCCGTAGCAATCCGTACCGCTTCGTCCACCGGGAGCTGCCGAGCTCTGATCATCCGGACGCGGAGTGACTCCCCGTCCACGAACGGCATAGTGAACCAGAGGTATCCGGCGGCCTCTCCCGAATCGAGGACCGTGAGGATGTGGGGATGCTGCAGACGGGCCGCGAGCTCAACCTCCCGGTGGAACCGCTCCGGGCCGAGCGCGTGGGCTAGCTCGGGGTGCAGGACCTTGAGCGCGACCTCACGCTTGTGCTTGAGATCCTGGGCGAGGAAGACTGTGGCCATCCCTCCGCGGCCCAGCTGCCGCTCGAGGGTATACCCGGACAGAGCCGCCTGGAGGCTGCCGAGGAAATCGCTCAGAGCCGTTGCCTGTGGAGGAGAGTGAGTAAAGCTAGCCCTGGATGGGACTTCCGTCGATGGGTGACTGCCGTTGCCGAGACTGTTGGCATAGACCGCCGAG
>Ga0207712_10002634_pt1 | contig 11491 bp, 7 predicted proteins | sample KBSS44metaG_FD_184402 | JGI IMG/M metagenome (GOLD analysis project Ga0207712, IMG submission 184402) | Switchgrass rhizosphere microbial communities from Kellogg Biological Station, Michigan, USA - KBS S4-4 metaG (SPAdes) (version 2) | ecosystem: Host-associated > Plants > Roots > Rhizosphere >... | reverse complement strand
GGTCGGCGACCGCCCACGGGCTGGTCGCGCCCTGGATCAGCCCATCGGCGCCGAAGCTGTGCCACGCCCGGTCGGCCCAGTGCTCATGAGCCTCTCCGCCGAGCGGCGGGCGGCCCGCAGCCGGGATCACCACCTGCTGGCCGCGCACCGCCACCCGGGTAGGCCTCACCCGGGCGACCAGCTGCTGCATGTCCTTCTCCCAGTCGTGTTCGAACGGGCACGGGGTCGCCTGCTGGCTCGCCATCGCCGCGGTCATCCACGGCACATGCGGCGCCCGTGCCCCGATCGTGATCAGGACGGCGCGTGCGCCCGGACGCCAGGGCGCGGCGACGGCGGCGTGCAGCGCGTCCTCCAGCGGTGCCACGAGGGCCTCGCTCATCCGCGGAGCCGGCTGCCACCGCTCGACGGCCCGCTTCGCGTCCTTCGGTGACAGCGCCTCGGCCCGGGCGACCACGTCCCTGCTGCGCCGGCCGTGTGCCAGATCGTGGTCCCCGTAGCCCAGGACACTGACCCGGACTGCTTGAGAGTCCGGATGCTCGTTGGTGACCAGATCGAGCAGCTGGATCACCAGCTTCAGCCGGGTGTCGATCGAGCCGACGTCGCGTCCACCGGTCTCGACGAGCACGACGAGGTCCATCGGCGGCGAGCCGTAACGGTCCGGCACGTCCGCGAGCAGGCCGGCCCAGGCCGTGGCCAGGTCCTCGGGCCGCCCGCCCGGGCGGCCGGCCGCGGCGGCCTGCACACCGGTGGTCTCGGCGATCTGCACACCAGCGGGCTCGGTGAACCGGAGCTGGTGCGCGTCGGTGAGCGTCACCTGGATCGGCACCGGGGCGCCGTGGTGGGCGGCGGCGCAGTGGCCGATCGCCAGCGGCTGCCACGACCTGGGATCGCGCGCCCCCGGCGGCGCGGCGACCACGACAAGGGCGAGTTCGTGTACGCCGCGAGGCACCTCGACGACGACCTCGGCCGTCACCGCCGCACCGGGCTCGACCCGGGTGCCCGCCGGAAACAGCGCCTCGGCCGTGAGCGTGACGGCCCCGGTCGGCTCGTCGACGATCGCGACCACCAGGCCGTAGGGGAGACGGGTCGGTGTCGCGGCGAGCTCCGCCGCCACGGACTCACCGGGCCAGGCCCGCGCCCGGTTGACCGGTAGGACCGTCGTCAGCGGGCCGGGGCCGGCCAGCGCCGCCGCGAGCCGCTCGGGCAGCGGCCACTGCGGCGGCAGCCACGAGGCGACGACCAGCTCGGTCGCCTCGGCGGCGAGCGCCGCCTGGGCCACCCGGCTGACGGCGGTCCCGACGGCGGTCCCGACGGAGTCCCCGATGGCGATTGCCGTCGGCTCCGCCGCGGCGGAGCCCACGGCCGGATCCGCGCTCCGGCTGCCGCCGATGCCGCCCGCGAGGCGCAGGATGCGGGCGTAACGCTCAACGGGCAGGCCTGGCAGCAGTTCGTGCCATTCCCAGCGCGCTGCCTCGGTGGCCACGGGCAGGCCCAACTCGTCGGCCCGGACGACGGTGAGAACGACCGCGTCGGCGCCGACCTCGACGATGCCGGGGCGCACGGCGAGCGGGGCCCGTTCCAGCGCGCCCAGGGCGACCGCCACGGAACTCGTCAACGTCGGGAGCGCCCCGGCGGCGCTGTGCTCGGGGCCGCCCGCGGCCCGACGCCGCGCGCCGCCGGGGCGCTCTCCTCCCGCGAGCTGGGCCCGGGCCGCCTCGAGCTCGCCCGAGGCAGGCGGCGCCGCGCGCACGGTGCCGGCGAGCCGGCCGGCGATGTCGGGCTCCGCAGCAGCCAACGTCAGCTCGGCGAGGGCGACGGCGCGCAGGTCGAACTGGCGCCCGGCGGCCGCCACGCGCCGGTCGAAGTCTTCGACCGTGACGGCCGTCAGGGCGCCGAGGATGTGCGGCCCGCGAAGCTGCCACCCGCATCCCGCGCACCAGGCCGCCCCGTCGTCGCCAGCGGCGTCGGACCCGGCTGGAGCGCTGCGCGCGGCGGCCGGGATCGGCAGGGTGCAGACCGGGCACGCCGGCCGCTTCGGGGGCGGCGTCATCCGGTCCTCGCCAAGGGGATTCAGGTCAGTTCCACTCGGAGTGCTCGCCGGTCGTCGGCGCGGACGGGTCGGTCCACTCGGAGGGCTGGACGGGGATCCGCGTTGCTCCCGGGTCATCCGGGCCGTCCGGGTTCTCGGGCTGGCGGTGCCTGTTCCGCGGTGGCGGCGCGTGCAGCGGGAAGGCGGTGGTGGCGTCGTAGTCGACGGTGGGCTCGCTGGGGAAGGGCGGGCGGCCACCCTCGTATGCGTACCCAAAGGCGGTGCCGGAGGCTTCGGTGGTGTCAGCGCCAGCCTGGCGCCACACGCCGCCCCCGGGGCGGGTGCTGACCCGCCCAGCGCTGCCGGCTCGCGGATCGGCCCGCGGCGGAGCGCCAGCGCCAGCGCCAGCGCCACCGCCGGCGTCAGGGTTGGGGCCGCTGGTGCGCGGGTGCTGGCCTGCCTGGTCGCCGACGACGGTCGGCACCCGCCGCGGCGGGTTGTCGCTCTGCGCGCGGCTGCCGGGCTGGCCGTGCACACGCGGCTCGCCGATACGGGTGCCAGTTCCGGTGCCGCCGTCGGCCAGGTCTTCGGGGGCCGGGACGCCGTTGCCGTCGTGGCTGCTCAGGGCCGACTGGTACGGATGGCGCTGCACCATGGACGGCGGCTGGCTGGGACCGTGGCGCATGTAGCCCTCGGGGTCCTGCTCCGCACGCCTTCTTTCCCGCTGGTACCAGCGATTGAGGGCGATCGTCGCCAGCTCGGTCTGGTGCTCGATCGTCGTGCGGGCGATTCGCTCGATCGCCCGGTCACGGTCGGCGCGCGCGGCCTGTGCCTCCGTCAGCAGATCTCCGCCGGTGATCAGCTGAGCTGCCCGATACTGCCGGCTTCGGCTGCGGGAAACGGCCAGGCGGGCCCCGTTGAAGGTCTCGAGCGCCTCCTCGTACTCGTTTTTCCGACCGAAGGACATGATGGTCTTCAGGAGGATCGGAAGGCACTCGATGATGGTGAAGAACGCAACCAGGAACCGGTGCGCGACGCCCATCGTCGGGCGGTCCTTGGTCAGCTGGTCGAGCGCCTCGAGCTGGATCAGCAGGCCGTGGTCGTTGCGGTTGTTCGCGTTGAACGTGTCGGTGGCCGTCGTGACCTCGCCCTGAAGCCTGGCGAGCTCGGCCTTGTCCGCCGTGATCTGCGCGTTGATGGCGGCGGCGTGCGCGGTGTTGTCCGTCGCCCAGTCGCCCTGTGCTTTCTTGAGGATGTCGTCGTAATCCTTCTTGGCGGTGTCCCTGGCGGTTCTCTTCTGCTCCATGTCGGTGTACAGCGCCCCGGCTCGCGGCCCGTTGCCGGGGATGCCCGAGCCGCCGACGCCACCCGGGCAGCCGGTTCCGCCACGCGACTCGCAGAGGTACGCCGTCTGCGCGGTCTGAAATGCGGTCTCCGCGTCCTTGTAGCGTTTGTCGGCAGCGACGACGTCAGCGTTCTTCGTCGGGTCGAACGACGCGCTCGTGAGCTCGCCGTTCAGCCGCGTGATCTCGTTCTGGAGGAATGTGATCCGCTTTCCTCGTTCATTGGTGGTCTGCTCGACGGTGAAGTCCGCCGCGAACTGGGCCTGCACCTTCGGGATCGTGGCGTCGATCTCGGGCTGGAAGATCCGCAGCACGATCGGGGTCGAGACGACGATGCCGATGAGGACTGCGATCAGGGCGCGCGCGGCCATGAGCGGCAGGCCCCGGACACCGGGCTTGGCCGCGGCGATCAGCCACCGGTCGAAGCTCATGATGGCGCACGCCCACAGCACGCCGAAGAGCACCGCCCAGGCCATGGGCGGCTTCAGCTCGCTGCTGATCGCGAACGTCGCGGAGACGCCCGCCATCGACGCGGTGGTCAGCACCGCGCCGCCCATGCCGACGTACTTCGCGCGGTCTGAGGGGAACTCGCGCAGGATCTCGACGTTCGCCGTGGAGAGCCACAGCAGGAACCTGCCGAGGGTCGCGGCGGGAAACCTGACGAGGCGCACGACGGCCCAGGGCAGGGCACGCAGACCGGCTGCGAGCAGCCCGAAGAACGTGGTCATCTGCTCAGTCCCCCGTATTCCCAGGATCGGCGTCGCACCGCCGAGTGACGGTGCCCATCGCGGCGGCCCTCATCGCCGCCGCAGTGCTTCCTGACGGGCGCCTTCCCGACCGTCGTCGCCTGCCCCATTCCCGGCTGGGCCCGCGCCGTAATCGTCCTGTTCGTCGGTGGTGCCTGCCGGTCGAGGCGTGTCGGCGTCAGGCCGCAGGCCGTCCTCCAGGAGCTGCGAGCGCCGCATCGGCCTGCGCGGAAACGGGCGCCAGTCGTCCTCACGCACCGGGTCGCGACCCTGGAACAGCCGTGCCGGCCGGACGGACTCGGACCATCCGTGTTCGTCCGGGCCGGGCGCGGGGTAGGCCGGCGGCCGGTGCAGGAGGTAGTCATGCGTGGCCGCCTCACCCGCGAGTGTGGTGAGGGCCCGGACGCGCGGCAGGCGCGCCGCTAGCTTGGCGAGAGCACGCGTGAGCAGGCTGGGCCCGGTGTCGAGTACCTCCTCGGCCGGCGTCCGCGTGTCATGAAGAAACGTGTTGGCACTGGGTGGTTCGGGAACGGACGGACGCGGGCCCAGCGGATTGCTCAGCAGGCGCCGGGGCGGAATCGGAAGGCGCAGCTCGACGACCGGTTGCTCGAACGTGTACGTGGCCGGTGCCCAGCCGCTGCGTTGACCACCCAGGCCGTATGCCGTCAGTTCACGCGGCCCGGTGCCGTCGAACGCGACCAGAACCGAGCCAGTCGGACCATGGATTCCATATCCGTCAACGTAGACCCTGGAAGCATCGGTTGTCGTCCAGCTCAGCTCGTACGTCGACCCGCGCGGGCCGGCGAGCGGTGTGACGTCGATCCGAGTAAATGAGGGAGGGCGAACCGGAGGCAGGCCAGTAGGCCGGCCGTCGTAGCTACTGGGTGGGCTCACGACCGCAGCGCTCCCGAATGCGTCCTCGGGGAGGGTTGACGCCATGCAGCGCGCAGACCCTGGCTTCGAGCACGCCAGAATCGCGGATCGTCGATTCCCCGCCGCACGACAACCCAGAAGCAGGATACTCCGGTTGATCTGGTAGCCGCGGGACCCTGCCGCACATTCAGTTCGTGCATGGGGTCCAACCGACGCGAGTGCTCGACCCGCTCGTGTCTGTTCTGGCCATGAGCGGGCTGTTCGGCCCTACCGCGCGCCAGGTCGGGATCTGGCCGGAGCCGCCACAGCCGACGCGATCGTGAACCGCGGGAATTGGGCCGAATCACGATAGCCGCGGCGCGGGTTGCCCACGGCCTAAGGAGGAGGCAGACACCGGCGCGTCAGCGCGATCGGTACGCGTCAGATCGATGCTCTACCGCGGTGACCAAGACGATCCGGTTGTCGTCGTCGATCTCGTACAACACCCGGTAGGCCCCGCGGCGTGCTGACCACGTTCCCTGGTAAGGCGGAAGGAGCAGAGGCTTGCCTAGTCGGTGTGGGTCTGCCAGCAGCGTGGCCGCGATGAACTCGTGGACGGCAGCGGCGATCTTTTCTGGGAGCCGGCTGGCAAGCGCGCGGGCGGCCGGACCTGCGATTCGCAGCTCGTACGGCTCGCCGCTGTGGTTCATGCGTCCGGTGGGCCGGCGCGGTGGGCGCGTTTCGCCATGAGCGCGCTCAGTTCCTCGGCGTCCAGCACGTCCCCGGCTTCGACCGCCGCGCGGGACTCCGCGAGCTGGCGCATCGTGTCCTGGCTGGCCAGCACCTCCAGGGTCTCCTCGATCGAGGCCAGGTCGTCGGGAGAGATGAGGATGGCCACCGCCCGGCCGTGTCGCGTGATCTCGACTCGGTCGTGCGTCCTGGCTACCTCGTCGATGAGATCCGACAGGCGGTTGCGTGCCTCGGTGAACGGCAGCACGGTCATGACCTCGACGATACCCGAAAGTGGCGCGAAGTTAAGGCAGAATGACTGCCGAGTCTAGCGTGACCGTCTTCGTCTCACTGGGCTGGCTGGCCACGACCGGGCTCCACGCATGACCGACTCGGCAGTGAGGTCCGTCGTCATGGTTCCCCGTTGAGCCCGGCCGCTGGCCGAAGGGGGCCTGGGTCGGGTTGGTGCTGGTCATCAGAGGCCGCAATCGGTCGGGCCATCCGGCGAGCTTCGGTTTGAGATGGCCTGACCAGGCGGGAGCGGGGTGCTCAGTCGTCGCCGAGCCCGGCTGCCTCGAAGGCGGAAAGGCTCGGCGGGATGGTCGCCGTCGGGAGGGCGGTGCCGACGAGGGGGTCGAGGGTCTTGAGGCCGTCGCCGGTGTTGTAGATGACCGTTTCGGCTTCGGGGTCGAGCAGGCCCTCGCGCAGCTGGCGGCGCAGGTTGGCGACGGTGACGCCGCCGGCGGTCTCGCCGAAGATGCCCTCGGTGTGGGCGAGCAGCCGCATGCACTCGACGATCTCGTCGTCGGTGACGTCGGTGATCGCGCCGCCGGTGCGGCGCGCGACGTCGAGCGCGTACGGGCCGTCGGCCGGATTGCCGATCGACAGCGACTTGGCGATGGTCGACGGGCGGACCGGCGCGACGGTGTCGGTGCCACGGGCGAACGCCGCCGCGACCGGGTTGCAGCCGGCGGCCTGCGCGCCGAACACCTTGTACGGCGTCTCGTCGACCAGGCCCAGCTTGATGAGCTCGCGGAACGCCTTGTCGATCTTGGTCAGCAGCGAGCCGGACGCGATCGGCACGACGACCTGCGCCGGCAGCCGCCAGCCGAGCTGCTCGGCGACCTCGTAGCCGAGCGTCTTCGAGCCCTCGGCGTAGAACGGGCGGACGTTGACGTTGACGAAGGCCCACTCGTACTCGTCGGCGAGCTGGCTGCACAGTTTGTTGACGTCGTCGTAGTTGCCCTTGATCGCGACGAGCGTGCCGCCGTAGACGGCGGTGGAGACGGTCTTGCCGTCCTCCAGGTCGTGCGGGACGAGGACGATCGAGCGCAGTCCTGCGTGGGCGGCGTGCGCGGCCACGGAGTGCGCCAGGTTGCCGGTGGAGGCGCAGGCGACGGTGGTGAAGCCCAGGTCGCGGGCGGCCGACAGCGCGACGGAGACGACCCGGTCCTTGAAGGAGTGGGTGGGGTTGGCGCTGTCGTCCTTGACCCACAGGGTCTTCATGCCCAGTTCGGCGGCCAGTCGCGGCGCCGGGCGCAGGGGGGTGAAGCCGGCGCCGAGAGAGACCCGACGCGCCGGGTCATGGCCGGCCGGCAGCAGGCCGACGTAGCGCCACAGGTTGCGGGGGCCGGCCTCGATGGATGCCCGGGTCACGCGGCGCAGCCGGTCCTCGTCGTAGGAGATCTCCAACGGAGCGAAACACTCGATACAGACGTGTGTCGGGGCCAGCGGGTAGGTCGCGCCGCAGTGGCGACAGGACAGGGCTACCGCGGGGTTTGCGGTCTCATCTGACGTAAGGCCCGACTGGGCAGCGCGCTCCGGCGCGAGAGTCATTGGATCTCCTCATCTTTCCCGGGGCCGACATGGCACCTCGGGTCGGAATTGGCACCTGCCGCGAAAGGTGTGCACCGGTCCCTGACCGGCCGCCGGCCGCTGGCCCCGGTCGCGCGGAGCGCGACACCGGGGGTCCGGGGGTCGCCCCCCGGGGAGACATTGCGGCTACGGCGAAGCCGCCCCGAAGGGCGGCGAGCACACTCATCCGCTCGGTTGCCGGGGCTTCACTGGGCCGTTCCCTCTGCCCCTCTGGATGAGCCATCTTCAGTTGTGTCTCCGTACTCTAGACCGCCCCACCCTCCCATGCACCGTAGTTCTTGTCGTATGCACTGTGACGCGGCTTGCGTCCTAGTGGTCGTCCGAGCCTCCGCGGCCCCCCGTGATGGATGCTGTCGGAGAACCTCGGGAGGAGCCGCGCACGTGAGCGACGGAGCGAACTGTGACTAAGCACGTCGACATCGTCTATACCGATCTTGACGGGACCATGGTCGGGCCGAAGGGCTCGTTCTTCCTGGCCGAGGACATGTCGCTGACGCTCGCCGCGGCGACGGCGCTCGTCGACCTGCACGCCGCTGGCATCACGTTGGTGCTGGTCAGCGGTCGGACCCGGCCGCAGCTCGTCGAGGCCGCGGCGATCTTCGGTGCCGACGGCTTCATCGGTGAGCTCGGCGCGATCGTCGGCTGGGACCAGGGCCGACAGAGCGAGATCCTGCGCGGCGCGATGCCCGAGCGCTTCAGCCAGGTGCCCGAGGAGCTGCTGCACGAGCTGATCGCGGCCCATCCTGGCCGCCTGGAGCTACACACCCCTTGGCACACTGGGCGCGAGCTCGACGTGATGTTTCGCGGCAAGATCGACGTTCTTGCCGGCGATGCCTGGCTGCGCGAAGCCGGCTATGGCTGGCTGTCGTTGCGGGACAACGGGTTGATCTCGCCGGCCCACATGCCGGACCTGGGCGTCAACCCGCACGTCTACCACCTGGTGCCCGACGGCGTAGGCAAGGGCGAGGCGGTGGCCTGGGATCTCAAACGGCGCGGCATCGACCCGGCGAACGCCATCGCGATCGGCGACTCCGCCAGTGACCTGACGATGGCCGGCTACGTCGGCCAGATGCACCTGGTCGCCAACGCCCTGCGACACCCTGACATCGCGGATCTTCTGTCCTCCTACGACAACGTCGTCGTGGAGAAGGAACCCGTCACGCTCGGCTGGGCAAGCGCCGTCCGGGCGGCTCTGGACACCCGCGAGTGATGGGACACCCGCGAGTGATCTGAAGCGATTTTCGGCCCCGCACATCCCTCATCGGCGGTCGAACCCCGATCGATGACCGAACCGGCCATCGATCGGGCCGCCCGCGGGCGACTGATGGTCGGCCGCCTGCCAGGTGATGGTCAGGTGGCCGTCAGCTGGTGGTCAGCTCGTGAACCACGCCGGGCGAGGTGGGGAGCGCTACGAGCTGCTGGCGGAACCACTCGCCGGGAGGGAGCTCGGCGGCCAGGGCTGCGAGGCGGCGGGCGCGGCGGCGGCGCTCGGCCGCCGGCATCCGCAGAGCCGCATCCAGCGCCTCGGCGGTCTCGGTCACGTCGTACGGGTTGACCACCAGCGCGTCCTTGCCCAGTTCCGCGTAGGCGCCGGCCTCTCGGGAGAGCACCAGCGCGACATCCCGACCGGAGATCGTCGGGCCCTCCTTGGCGATGAGGTTCATGCCGTCGCGGATCGGGTTCACCACCAGGACGTCGGCCAGCGTGAGCGCCGCCAACGATCGTGGGTAGTCGTCGGTCACCTCGAGGCGCAGCGGTAACCAGCCGTCGGTAGCGAACTCGTCCTCGATCTCGGTCGCGATCCGCTGCACCGCGGCCGTGTATTCCCGATACTCGGGCAGGTCGTGCCGAGACGGGTAGGCGCAGACCAGGTGCATCACACGGCCTCGCCAGGTCGGATGGTTACGCAGCAGCTCGCGATAGGCCTCCAGGCCGCGGACTATGTTCTTCGACAGTTCGGTACGGTCGACCCGCACGATCAGCCGGCGATCTCCAACCAGCTCGCGGAGCTCGGCCACGCGGGTGAGCACGTCAGACGCAGCTGCCCGCGCCCGTAACGCGACCGCGTCCACCCCAAGCGGATGGATACCAATCCTCACCCGACGGCCTTCATGACCGACGGCGACGTCAAACCTGGCCGGCTCGGCCACCTCGCCGCTTCCGACCCTTTCGACTTCTTCTTCATCGTCGGGCGCGGCTCGTTGCTCGATGATGGCGCCGATTTCGCCAGCTGTACCGCCGACGGCGGCGACTTCACTGCCGTTCTCGACTTCACTGCCTTCCTCGACCCGAAGCCGGTCGTCGACCTCGATCCCGTCGCCGAACAGCGCATGGGCGCAGTCCCGGAACGCCGTCGCCCACCGGGCCGTCAGAAACCCGAGGCGATCGGCGCCGAGCATGCCGCCGATCACCGCGCGCGACACCCGGTCCGGCAGGATGCGGAAATAGTCCGGCGGTGACCACGGGGTATGGGTGAAGTGCGAGATCCGCAGATCCGGACGCAGCTTGCGCAGCAGTCCCGGGACCAGCGTCAGGTGATAGTCCTGGATCAGCACCGCGGCACCGGGAGCCGCCTCGGCGGCCAACGCGTCGGCGAACATCGCGTTGTAGGCCTCGTAGGCCTCCCAGTCGCGCCAGAACGCGGAGCCGAAGACTGGCTCGGCCGCCGGCGCGAACAGCAGATGCAGAACGAACCACAACGTGCGGTTCGCGACCCCGTTGTATGCCCGGTCGAACACGACGCGGTCGACGTCGAGCATCCGCACCGCCGCGCCGCCTGCGTCGAACCCGGCGCGGTCCAGCCGTCCATCCGGCGACTCACGGACCGCGCGACGGTCGGCATCGCTGAGGGCGGCGCAGACCCACACGATCCCGGACCCCGGATCGGTCCTGTCGCCATCGCCCACCTCCCCGGATTCCCCGGGGTCCCATGTCCTGGCGGCGACGGCGGCGGTGGCGCTCGCGGCCGCCGCCGCGGCGTCCCGGATGACCTCCTGCATGCCGCTGACGAGGCCGCCACTGCCCCGCCTGGCGATCAGCGCACCGGTCTCCGACAACGAGAAGGCAACGGGGCCACGATTCGAGGCGACGAGTACCTGCGCGGTGCCTGCGGCCTCCGGACCGGGCTCGGTTACCGCGACTTGGGTCAGGTATTGCACACAGGGCACACTAGACGAGTACGCCGCTGCTGTTGACCAAGTAGCAGTACACGGCGTCTCCAAAAGGAGACCTTGCGGACTGGCCGTGGCGATGGTCCGCGGCTCTGGTCGTGACTGTGGCGGACGGGCGGAGACCGGACGTCGGCAGGATCAGCGGAAGCGGTCGGTAAGGACGCGCAGGAGGGCGACGACCCCAGCCGGGCCGTCGACGACCAAATCGGCGCGGTCACGCAGAGAGGCCGGCACCTCCGGGCCGTCGCTGCAGATGGTGAGGCCAGCGATACCGGCGGCGCGCAGCTCGTCGACCGCGTCGAACGCCGGCAGATCGCCCAGGTCGTCGCCCGCAACCAGCACCGATCGGGCCGCCCGTTCCTCTACCAGCTCGCGCAGCGCCCGGCCCTTGTCGTGACCGGGGGGCCGCAGTTCCAGCACCTTCTTGCCGGGCGCCGCCTCCAGCCCGTTGTCCTCGGCGAGGCGGCGCAGGGCCGGGGCCAGCGCGCCGAGGGCCGCGTCCGGGTCGGCCGCGCGCCGGACATGCACCACCAGAGCCTGGACCTTGTCTTCCACGGTCACCCCGGGCGGAGCGTCACGCAGCACCTCGGGCAGCTGGGCGCGCACGACGGCGACCCCTGGCAGCGGCTCGGGGCTGGTCGTGGCGCCGGTCGCCGCGTCCCAGCGCTGCAGCCCGTACTGGCCGATGACCATCAGATTCGTGAGGCTCGGAAACGCCCGACCCGCGGCGGTGCTGCCCGGTGCATC
>Ga0207712_10002633_pt1 | contig 11497 bp, 8 predicted proteins | sample KBSS44metaG_FD_184402 | JGI IMG/M metagenome (GOLD analysis project Ga0207712, IMG submission 184402) | Switchgrass rhizosphere microbial communities from Kellogg Biological Station, Michigan, USA - KBS S4-4 metaG (SPAdes) (version 2) | ecosystem: Host-associated > Plants > Roots > Rhizosphere >... | reverse complement strand
CCCAGACGCTGCTCGTGGTCCGCGCGAGGGCGTCGGCGGCGTCGCCGGTGCTCCGGTAGTGCCCGGTGAACAGCGCTGCCGTCACGTCGCCGGACCCGTTGGCCTTCAGGGGCAGGCGCGGCGTGGCCACCAGCCAGGCGCCCTCGGGGGTGACCGCGAGCATCTCCAGCGTCCCGGGTTCGGCGTCGGGGCGCTCGACGCTCGTGACGAGCACGTTGCTCGGCCCCATCGACAGGGCCGCGTCGACGGAGGCCAGCGTGCTCTCGAGATCGGTGGGCTCGGTACCGGTCAGGTAGCCGGCCTTGTCGACGTTGGGGAGCAGGGCCTTGTACTTGCAGAGAAAATGGTGCGCCAACAGGTCGCCGGAGATGACAACGAAGCGCGAGGAGACGGCGGTGCGTTTGAGCTCAGTGAGGGTGGACTGCCAAAGAGCGTAGGAGGTGTCCGGTCCCAGGTCCTTATCGGCGCGACATGCAGCCCAGGCGGACTGCTGCGCGGCTGTGATCGCAGGGCCGGAGGACGCAGCGAGAATACGCGACCAGTCCGCCTCGGGTGCGGCGTTGAGAGCGACGACTTTCGTAGGGTCGAGGAAGGGATCGAAGTGAATGTCAGACAGAAAGATCGCCGGGATTGTAGCCGTCGCGGGAACTGCGGCACGAGTGAGCGCGGGCCTATGCACCGGGGCGGCTGTCTGCCCGAGCAGTTGAACGCAGAGCAGGCAAGCGGACAGGGCGAGCAGAGAGCGCAGGATGCGGCGGCTGGCGTGAGGTGATCTAGACAATGTGCGGGTCGTGGAACGAATGCCTGGATTGTATCCAGACAGGGATGAATTGTTGATGAATATGCAGCGAGCGGCTACTTCGCGCAGGCGCAGGAGGTGAAGGCTGCGGCAGAGATGTGGTCGATAGCGCAGGAGAGCTGCGGCCAGACGGAAGGGAGCGGCGTGGAGCCGTCGTCGAAGAAGTAGTGCCGGTACTCGCGCATGTAGGTCTGGCTGGCGGCGGAGGAGCCGCCGCGGTCGGCTTCGAGGCCGGTGATGATGGGCGCGAGCTGGCCGGGCGTGAAGCTGGATGCGTGGTACGCGCTCGAGAAGGTGTAGGAGGGCGCCCACGTGGTGTCGATGCCGGTGGGATTGGATGCGAGGAAAACTGTGAAGTCGTTGAGCGAACCCGTGCGGCTATTGATCCGCGCGAGGGTGAACGATGGCAGTCCAGCAAAGACGGGCGAGATAGAGGGCAGGATTTTGACAGGAACGCCGGAGTTGGTCAGGTCCGGCTGCACGGGACCGCTTACGGTCGCTGTTGCGCCGATAGGCGGGAGGCCAAGTGAAGGCGTAATCAGGCGCATCTCGTCGGTGTGGGCGTGCCCGAAGAGGGCGAGGCGGACGACGTCGGCGTTGATCGCGAGCAGCTGGGCGAGAGTGTCTGACGAAAGGAAGGAGATCGGAGCTCCTCCATGGCAGACATCGATGTCCACCTTATAGACGCGCGAGGCGTTGAAGGTTGAGTAAGGGTTGACCCCGGGAGGCACGTGGGCGACGACCCAGGCCTGCTGGTGATGGGCGCGGACCTCGTCCAGCTGCGCAGCGAGCCATGAAAGCTGCGCGTTCTGCGCGGTGGGCGCGAGGCGTCCCGAGTGGCCGACGATCTCTGAGAGTTGCGTCGGCGGTGGCCCACCGTTGACATTGCAAGTGCGGTAGGTGGCCATCTGGTAGACATCGTCGAGTACAAAGATGCGAGTGCCGGCTAGCGGCGCGGGCAGTGTCGCAGCATAGTAGCCGTGAGGGAAGTCGCGCAGAGCGGCGGCGCGGTCGGCGCGCGGGAGCGACTCGGCAACAAGGCGTGCGGCGAAGCGCAGGAACTCGTCCTCGCCGGGTGTGAGGCTATTGTCGTGGCATCCGGTATCGTCGTTGCCGAGCGTGATGTAGATGGGAATTCCGGGCAACGCCTTGCGTAGGCTGGCCACAACGTAGCCCGCGGTCTTTTCAACGAAGCTGAGGAACTGGGCGTGTGTGGAGTTAGGAAAGATAAAGTTATAGCGGCAGTCGAACTGGTGGCCGACGATGTCACCAGCGAGTACGGCGAACCTGATCTTTGAGTCTGGCGCTAAGGCCTGCGCATGAATGGCAGCGAGTGTGGACTGGAAGAGGGCACTGTCGGTATCGACCAGGGGTTTGATGGGGCAGCTCTTATTGATGGCGGCGTAGTCTGCGGCAGCAGTGGGCGTGGGCGGCGCGGCGAGGATGGCAGCCCACTGACTTAAGGGTGTAGCGTTCAGCCGAGAAGCTTTGGCCGGATCGCGTAGAGGGTCGAAGTGGAGATCGGAGAGGAAGAGCGCAGGAAAGGCTGAAGGCGTGGCAGCAGAATTAGCGTGTGCCGCGCCGTGCTTCAGCGTTGAGCGCTGCGCAGAAAGGGGTGCGCAAAGCATGGAAGCGCAAAGAGCTGAGACGGCGAGAGGCTTCAGCAGTAAGGACGTGCGCAGCGGCATAGGCGGATTGTATCCGCTACGCGCTGTATGACGGCTGGTTGGCTTCTATGCCGGCGCCTGTAGAAGCTTTTCGTAGGCGGCGATCTGCGCAAGGGTGAAGGAGTGCATATCCTTGCCGGACTGCCAGGCACGGTACCAATCAACCAGCCAGTGGAGTGCGGTCTCGAGGTCGAGACGCGGTTGCCAGTTCAGTTCTGTGTGAGCACGCGTAGCGTCCAGCTTCAGGTAGCCGGCCTCATGCACTCCGGGATCGGGATCGAGGACCCAGCGTGAGCCGTCGCCCCAGAAGGCGGTCATCTTCTCGACGATCCAGCTTACGGGTTGCGCGTCCTCTTCAGCCGGGCCGAAGTTGAAGGCGGTCGCGTAGCGTGCTGCGTCTGGTGAGAGGAGATGCTCAGCCAGGGCGATGTAGCCTGCGAGCGGCTCCAGCACATGCTGCCAGGGGCGGATAGCATCAGGGCGGCGGATGCGCACGGCCTCGCCGGCGAGGAAGCCTCGGATCAGATCGGGGATCAGACGGTCGGTGGACCAATCGCCGCCTCCGATAACGTTGCCCGCCCTCGCGGTGGCAAGGGCGACGTGGTGGTCAGAGTGTTTGTCTATGGGAAAGTAGCTCTGGCGATAGGCGGCGGAGACGATCTCCGCGCAGGCCTTGGAGGAGGAGTAAGGGTCGTAGCCGCCCAGGGGATCGGTCTCGACGTAGGGGCGTAGGGTCTCGTGGTTCTCGTAGCACTTGTCGGTGGTGACGGAGACGACGGCGCGCACGGAGGGCGTGCGGCGGACGGCATCGAGCACGCGCGCAGTGCCGATGACGTTGGTCTCATAAGTGCCGATGGGGTCTAGGTAGGAGGCGCGGACCAGCGGCTGCGCGGCCATGTGGAAGACAACCTCGGGCGCGAAGTCGCGTAGTGCAGGCTTGAGCGCAGTGGGGTTGCGGATGTCGCCGCGGATGTCTTGACACGACGATCCAACGCCTGCGGCGGCGAAGAGATTGGGATCGGTATATGGATCGAGCGCGTAGCCGCGGACGATGGCGCCTTTGGAGGCGAGCCAGAGCGCGAGCCATCCGCCCTTGAAGCCGGTGTGTCCGGTGAGGAAGACGCGCTTGTTGTGCCAGGAGAATCGGTCAGGCATCGAGATAAGGATAAAGGCTTAACGCCGATTACACCGATTTAAGAGCAACCGCAGATTGACACGGATGTACGCGGATACAAGGCAGAGCCAAATGTGGGCAACGAAGTCCGTTGTGACAACGGCACACGATCACCACGTCTTCCACGGCGCTTTGCCTGAGTTCCACAGCGCTTCGATCTGTTGCTTGTCGCGGAGGGTATCCATAGCCTGCCAGAAGCCGTGGTGGAGGTAGGCCTGGACCTCGCCACGCGCGACGAGGGCCTCGATGGGCTGACGCTCGAACATCCAGCGGTCATCCTTTATTTCTGCGATGACTTTGGGGGAGAGGACGAAGAAGCCGCCGTTGATCCAGCCACCTTCATCGGCAGGCTTCTCGTGAAACGCGTGGACATGGGAGTCCTCGAGTCCGAGAGCGCCGAAGCGTGCGACCGGCTGGACACCGGTGAGGGTGACGAGCTTGCCGTGCTGTTTATGGAAGGCGATGGTCGCCTGGATGTCTACGTCAGAGACACCGTCGCCGTAGGTCATGCAGAAGGCCTCATCGTTCTCGATATATTTCGCGACCCGGCGCAGGCGACCGCCAGTGCCGGAGTCCTCGCCTGTGTCAACCAGGGTGACACGCCACGGCTCGGCAATGGAGTCATGGACTGTCATTTTGTTGTTGGCAACGTCGAAGGTGACGTCTGAGGTGTGCAGGAAGTAATTGGCGAAGTACTCCTTGATCATGTAGCCCTTGTAGCCTAGGCAGATGATGAAGTCATTGATGCCCTGGCTGGAGTACATCTTGAGGATGTGCCAGAGAATCGGACGGCCGCCGATCTCGACCATGGGTTTGGCCCGAACCGTGGTTTCTTCACTCAAGCGGGTGCCGAGACCGCCGGCGAGAATAACAGCTTTCATTCGAAGCCCCTCAACGGATGTGTTATGAACACAGGTCCCGAATCAGTATGACACTGAAGCCGGTGGCCCGACTGGCGTGCGATTTACCCTCCAACTACCCTCGTCAGGAAAATGTTCCAAGCCGGAGGAGCGAAGGTACACTGCAAGCGCCTGACGCACGCAGGCCAGTCTGGCGGGCTGCGCTGACGGTGTGCATTTTGTTGGTTGAACTCGGAGATTGCGGGTGACGGAGAAGTACAGCGACGTACTGGCGGACTGGCTGGCTGAGTTGGGATACACGCACTGCTTTTTTCTGGCGGGCGGCAACATCATGCATATGGTGGAGAGCTGCAGCCGGAAGTTTAAATGCATTCCTGTGGTGCATGAGGTCGCAGCGGGAATCGCCGTGGAGTACTTCAACGAAGTAGCGGGCGGCCCGAAGGCGTTTGCGCTGGTAACCGCCGGGCCGGGACTAACGAATATTGTGACCGCCATCGCAGGGGCATATCTTGAGAGCCGCGAGCTGCTGGTGATTGGCGGACAGGTAAAGGTATCGGACCTGAGTCATGGGCAGGTGCGTCAGCGGGGATTTCAAGAGCTGGATGGCGTCGAGCTGGCGAGGTCCATCACGATGGTTTCGCGCAGACTGGACCATGTGATCGACCAGACGACGTTTGCGGAGTGGAGTCAGGCAGGATCCGTCGGACGCAAAGGGCCGGTGTTCCTCGAGCTTCCGTTGGACATACAGGCCGCTCCTGTAGAGCGGGAGGACCTGAACTGGAAGGCGCCGTACACCGCGGAACTTGTATTTCAGGAAGTAAAGCCGGAGACGCTGCAACAGATTGTTTCGATGGTCCGCGAGGCGAAGCGGCCAGTGTTGTTGCTGGGCGGCGGTGTGAGTAGAAAGGTTGCCGCGGAGGTGACAGACCGGCTGGCTGAGCTGGGTATTCCGTTGATGACGACTTATAACGGTGCGGACCGTGTGGGGAGCGAACACCCACTCTACTTTGGGCGACCGAATATGTGGGGGCAGAGGTCGTCCAACATTCTGTTGCAGCAGGCGGACGTAGTGGTAGCGCTGGGAACGCGGCTGGGCTTGCAACAGACGGGATTTAATTGGCAGGAGTTTATTCCAGTCGGGAAGCTGGTGCAGGTGGACTGCGATGAGAGGGAGCTGAAGAAGGGGCACCCTCGTGTGGATTTACCGGTATGTGGCGATGCCAACGTGGTGTTGAAGACCCTGGTGGCTGAGGAGCTTGGGGACTACGCAGAGTGGGTCGAGTTCTGCCGCATGGTGCGCAGAGAGATCCCGTTGATTGAGGACGTGAACCACACGGGCGAGGGGTTTCTTTCACCATACGTATGCCTGGACAAGCTAAGTGCGCTTACGAAACATGACGATGTGGTCATTCCGTGCAGCAGCGGAGGTGCGTTCACGATGACCAACCAGGTGTTCTCGCAGAAGCAGGGGCAATTCTTCTTTACCGACAAGGGCCTGGCTTCCATGGGTTATGGGCTGAGCGCTGCGATGGGGGCGGCCGTAGCGGCGGGACGACGAACCATTCTGGTGGAAGGCGATGGCGGATTTACGCAGAACCTGCAGGAGTTGGGAACGGTACGAGCGCAGAAGTTGAATCTGAAGATATTCATCTTTGACGATCATGGATACGCATCGATCCGAATGACGCAGAAGAATTATTTCGGGGGACGGTATGTGGGCTGCGACATCGAGACAGGGCTGGGTATGCCGAACTGGGAGAAGCTCTTCGCTGCCTACGACATTTCCGTGATGCGCATTGGACCGGGGTTTGAAGGCGACCCGAAGTTTCTGGAGGAATTCAACGCCACGGGCGCGCGGGGGTTCATTGTTAACGTGGACCCGGAACAGACGTATTTCCCGAAGATTTCAAGCCGGATTACTGCCTCTGGAGGGATGGAATCGAACCCGATCCATCGGATGACACCTGACCTGGACGAAGAGACGGCAGGCAAGGTTTTTCGCTATCTGTGAGCCAAGCGGAATGATGGCGCCGTGGGTACGGGACGTGGAATGCATCGATTCCGTAGGTTTCCAGACGAGGCATGTTAGTTAAACTGGTGCGGGAGTAAGCGCGCTTGCCCGACCGGAAAACCATCTCCGTTGTGACGCCCTGCTACAACGAGGAGGACAACGTCCTCAACGTCTATAACCAGGTGCGCGAAGTGATGGTGGGTCTAGGTCGCTACGAGTACGAGCATATCTTCATCGACAATTCCTCGCAGGACAATACTGTCGCAATTCTGAAGATGATCGCGAAGGAAGATAAGAACGTCAAAGTTATTGTCAACTCGCGGAACTTTGGGCATATCCGTTCACCGATCCACGCCATGATGCAGGCCACTGGCGATGCGGTGATCAGCATCGTGGCCGACCTGCAGGATCCGCCGAAGATGATTGTGGACATGGTCGGTGAATGGGAGCGTGGGGCGTATTGCGTGTTGGGCATCAAACGCAGCAGCGAGGAGAACTCGATGATGTTCTGGCTGCGCAGGCAGTATTACAACGCGGTGGAGCGGCTAAGTTCGATCGAGACAATCCAGAACTTTACCGGCTTCGGCCTCTATGACCGCAAGGTGATGGACCTCGTGAAGTCCTTTGATGATCCGTATCCGTATTTTCGCGGGATGATCGCGGAGATCGGTCTGCCTACCGTGAAGCTGATGTATGACCAACCAGAGCGCCGGTTTGGAATCACGAAGAATAACTGGTACACGCTTTACGACATCGGGATGCTGGGCATCATTAGCAACTCCAAAGTTCCGTTGCGGATGGCGGCACTGGCTGGGTTTGTTGGCGCGAGCCTGTCGTTCCTGATCGGCTTCACGTACCTGGTACTGAAGCTGGTGTTCTGGACGACATTCAGCTTTGGACTGGCGCCTATGCTGATCGGCGTGTTCTTTATCTCATCCTTGCAACTGCTGTTTCTGGGGGTGATGGGGGAGTACGTTGGGTCGATTTACACGGCTGTGCAGAAACGCCCGTACACTGTGGAACTGGAGCGCATTAATTTTGAATACCCGCCCTCGCCTCCAAAGCAATCTGCGCTGGAGGGGATCTCGGCTCCGGTAAATGCGTGAGTGAGGTTGGGAGCGCGGCAGTGGGAGGAACAGAGATTCGAGACCTGGTGAAGCGGCAGTTGCAGCAGTCGGCGGCGACCCTGCAAGCGGTGCTGAGTGACGAGACGATCCACACATCTGTGATGGAGGCCGCTCGCGTGACTGCGGAGGCGATGCGCGCTGGGAGGAAGCTGATGGTGTGCGGCAACGGCGGTTCAGCAGCCGACGCGCAGCATCTGGTGGCGGAGTTTGTGGTGCGCCTGGAGCATGACCGGCCGGCGCTGCGCGCGATTGCGCTGACGACAGACTCGAGGATTTTGACCGCCGCCGGGAATGACTACGGCTATGAGCATGTCTTCGAGCGTCAGGTGGAGGCGTTGGCAGCGAAGGGAGATGTGCTGCTGGCGATCTCCACCAGTGGCAACTCGAAGAATTGCTTGCTGGCGCTGGAGAAAGCTCGCACGATGGAAGTCCACACGGTGAGCTTTACCGGAAACGGCGGCGGTGCGATGAAGGCGCTGTCGGATATCAATGTGATCGTGCCATCGAAGGTGACGATGAATATTCAGGAATGCCATCTCGCACTGGAGCACATCTTTTGCATGGTGGTGGAGCGCTGCTACTTCGGGCCGGGTTTCGGTAGCGCGGCGAAATAGCCGATGAGCACGATAGCCACTCCTCCGCTGGCGAGGCGCGATCTCGATCTGGTGTTGTCGCTTACGCGGGAACTGTGGGATGAGGCGCGAGGGCAGCACATCTTTATCACCGGAGGAACCGGCTTTTTTGGCTGCTGGCTGGTGGAGAGCTTCTGCCACATCAATCTCGAGCTGGGGTTAGGTGCGCAGGCAACTGTGCTGACGCGCGATCCAGCAAAGTTCCGCGCGAAGTGCCCGCACCTTGCGGATGACTCTGCGATCACACTGCTGGCAGGTGACGTGTGCAGTTTTGTGTCTCCTGAAGGTGAGTTCCGATACATCGTTCACGCGGCAACCGAAGCTGTAGTGCAGCCCAGCGCGGGCGAGATGCTGGCGACAACCGTTGAAGGCACGCGCCAGGCACTGGAGTTCGCCAGGCGATGTGGAGCGAAGAGATTTCTGCTGACCAGCTCCGGGGCCGTCTATGGGAGACAGCCGGCAGAGATCACGCACGTGCCGGAGACCTATGTGCCCGCGCCGGAAGCGGTTGATGCCGTGAATGCATACTCCGAGGGCAAGCGCAGGGCGGAGATGGTATGCGGCGAGATGACGCGCGGGACTGAGATTGAGGTGGCGATTGCGCGCTGTTGGGCTTTTTGCGGACCGCACTTGGCGCTGGATGCCCACTTCGCGATCGGCAATTTTATTCGCGATGCGATAGCCGGTAAAACAATTGCGATCGGTGGCGATGGCACGCCGCGACGATCGTATCTGTACGCGGCTGATTTGACCGTCTGGCTATGGACGATGCTCTTTCGCGCTCCCGCATTGGTACCGATCAACGTAGGTTCGGCGCACGACGTGAGTATTCGCGAGCTGGCCGAGACGGTGGCCCGTGTTCTGGCGCCGGAGAGCGAGATTCACGTGGCGAAGGAACGGGTGCATGGCTCTCCGTTGGCGAGGTATGTGCCGAGTGTGCAGCGGGCGCGGGAGCTGCTGGGATTGCGCGAGACGGTCGGGCTTGAGGAACAGATCCTCCGGACAGCGGAATGGCATGGCTTCGCACGACGCGCAGATTGATGGAGCGGATTCCGGCCGTAATACAGGGCGGCGTGAGTGTGTATCGTTTAAGGTATGGCTGGTGACATTCAAAACGATAGAGCTGAACAGTTACGGCAACAGATCCTCGCGCTGACGGCTGAGTTTCACGCAGAGAAGTTTGCAGCCAAGGCATTTGTGCCGGGACAGTCGGTCGTGCCGGTCTCCGGCAAGGTGATCGACGCACGCGATATGGCGTCAGTGGTGGATTCGGCGCTGGACGGGTGGTTCACCACAGGACGCTGGGCCAAGGAGTTCGAGCGGCAGCTGGCTCGGTTTATCGGCGTGCGTTCGGCGAGCCTGGTGAATTCGGGTTCCAGCGCCAACCTGGTGGCGCTAAGCGCGCTTACTTCGCCGAAGCTGGGCGAGCGGCGGTTGAAGCCCGGTGACGAAGTGCTGACGGTAGCCGCGGGATTTCCGACGACTGTCAACCCGATCTTCCAAAACCGGCTGGTGCCGGTGTTTGTCGATGTCACGCTGCCGACGTATGAGATCGATGTCGCAAAGCTGGAAGCGGCGTACAGTCCGAAGATGAAGGCGGTGATGATTGCGCACACACTGGGCAACGTCTTCGACCTCGACGCGATTACAGCATTCTGCCGCAAGTACAACCTGTGGCTGGTAGAAGACTGCTGTGACGCGCTTGGTTCGACATGGAAGGGACGCCGCGTAGGCACGTTCGGCGATATTTCCACCGTGAGCTTCTATCCCGCACACCACATCACGATGGGTGAGGGCGGCGCAGTGATGACCGACAAGCCGATTCTGCAGGTATTGATCGACAGCTTCCGTGACTGGGGTCGTGATTGCTGGTGCGAGCCAGGTCAGGACAATACCTGCGGCAAACGCTTCGACTGGCAGTTGGGCACACTGCCTTGCGGGTACGACCACAAGTACACCTACTCGCACGTGGGCTACAACCTGAAGGCGACCGACATGCAGGCCGCGCTGGGGTTGTCGCAGGTTGGCAAGCTGGAAGAGTTTATTGCGCGGCGCAAGGAGAATTTTGCGTATCTCCGTAAGGCGCTGGAACCGTTGAGCGAGTTTCTGATTCTTCCTGAGGCCACGCCAAATTCCGATCCAAGCTGGTTTGGCTTTCCTGTCGGCGTCAAGCAGGATGCGCCATTCAAGCGCGATCAGTTGACGAGCGCTTTGGAGGCGAAGAAGATCGGCACGCGCCTGTTGTTTGCCGGCAACCTGCTGCGGCAGCCGGCGTATGAGGGCTGGGAGCATCGCGTGGTCGGCGACCTATCGAATACGGATTTCGTGATGAACCAGGTCTTCTGGATCGGCGTGTTTCCCGGGCTGACGCGCGAGATGCTGGACTTCATCACGAAGACGGCGACGGACTTCGTTGCTGCGGTCAAAAGCGGGCTGGTGGTGGCGTAGGTGTCGACGTCGTCGATTGGCCCGACTGTCACACTGGACTGCGACGCAATCCGCGATTGGCCGACTTTCCACGATGAGTTCGCGCGCGTATTAGGCTTTCCGGATTTTTACGGTAAGAACATGGATGCGTGGATTGACTGCATGACGTCTCTAGACTCGCCTGAAGACGGAATGTCCCAGGTTCATTGTGCGCCTGGTACCGTCTTGACGCTCGCATTGCAAAACGTCCAAAGCTTTAAGAGACGGTGTCCGGAACAGTACGATGCGATTGTCCGCTGTGCAGCATTTGTAAATTTTCGCCGTGTCGAAGTCGGAGAGCCTTCGGTTCTCGCACTAAGTTTTCACGGCTAAATAAGGTGAGTCCGGCCCTTCACTGTAGAAGTGAAGGCGTGATCGGTCTCGTTTACTGCATAGTCGTCTTGCGCCGCGACAGTCCCGCGACGATCTCCACCGCGGCGTAGGAGGCGAGGATGACGAGCACGGGGTCGAGGTTCAGGCGATAGCGAAACTCGGCGTGCGTCATGTAATACGGCAGCGGGAAGAAGAGCAGCGGCAGCGCGAACAACGCGGCCAGCGAGCGATCGCGGCGGAAGAGCAGCCCAAGGCCCAGCAGGCCGAGCAAGGTCGTCGTGAGCGCGTGCATCTGATAGATCACGGGCGATCCGGCGTTGCCGGTCCCTGCCCAGAAGCGAACGGCGCGGCGTGCCGTCATGTCCACGAACCACGCTGGATGGGAGCCGATATAGCTCCATGCCGCGGCTGACTTGCCATGGATGTAC
>Ga0207712_10002626_pt1 | contig 11513 bp, 13 predicted proteins | sample KBSS44metaG_FD_184402 | JGI IMG/M metagenome (GOLD analysis project Ga0207712, IMG submission 184402) | Switchgrass rhizosphere microbial communities from Kellogg Biological Station, Michigan, USA - KBS S4-4 metaG (SPAdes) (version 2) | ecosystem: Host-associated > Plants > Roots > Rhizosphere... | reverse complement strand
CGCCGCTTGGCACGTAAGGGATCCGGCCGCGGCAGCACTGGCGCTGCTGGCGCCCTGGCTCGAGGCAGCATGACGAGACTCACGCTAACCGTGAACGGTGAAGCCCGGTTGATTGAAGGCCCGGCAACGCTCGCCGATCTGCTGCGCCAGCTGGATCTGGATGCGCGCATGGTCGTGGTGGAGCTCAATCGGGAGATCGTTCGCCGCCCGCGCCTTGCAGATACCGGACTCCAGAACGGCGATTCGGTCGAGTTGGTGCACTTCGTAGGTGGAGGATAGGAGCAGGATCATGACAGCAATTGAATCACCGGGCACACTCACCGACTCTCCGCTGACCGTCGCGGGACGAGCCTTCCGGTCGCGGCTCCTGGTTGGCACCGGGAAGTACCGCAACAATGCGGGAATGGTTCGTGCCATCGAGGCGTCCGGCGCCGAGGTAGTAACGGTCGCCGTGCGTCGGGTGGACCTCGATCGCACCCGGGAAGAGGGACTGCTCTATCACCTCGATCCCACCCGATATTTTCTGCTTGCCAACACCGCGGGCTGTTATACCGCGGACGAAGCGATCCGCTACGCCCGCCTCGGTCGCGAAGCGGGATTCAACGATTTCATCAAACTGGAAGTGATCGGGGACCGCGACACGCTGCTTCCCGACACCGCCGGCCTCATCTCCGCCACGAAGACGCTGGCGGCCGAGGGATTCCAGGTGATGGCCTATACCAACGATGATCTGATCACGGCCTTGCGACTGGAGGACGCCGGCGCCGCCGCCGTCATGCCGCTCGCATCTCCGATCGGCAGCGGACTCGGCCTGCTCAACCCCTACAGCATTCGCACCATCAAGAAGCGGCTCAAGGTGCCGGTGCTGGTGGATGCCGGAGTCGGTACGGCCTCCGATGCATGCATCACGATGGAGCAAGGCGTTGACGGCATTCTCATGAACACCGCCATCGCCGAAGCCGAAGATGCAGTGAGTATGGCCCTCGCGATGCGCTACGCCGTAGAAGCCGGCCGCCTCGCGTTCCTGGCGGGGCGGATGCCGCGGCGGGAAGTAGCGGTCCCGTCTAGTCCGACGCGGGGGATGTTGTGAGCCGTGAGACGTGAGACGTGAGACGTGAGACGTGAGACGTGAGACGTGAGACGTGAGACGTGAGACGTGAGACGTGCCAGAAGTAAAGACTCAAGACTCAAGACCACTGACCATCGACCATCGACCATTGACCATTGACCGACGCATCCACTGATCTTTCACCACCCGGCCTCGCACCACGTCGCGCTGCGCTCCGAATCCTGGAGCGGGCAGGACGTGGTCTGCCGCTGGATGCGGCGCTGGAGCTGAGCATGAAGGGCCTGGAAGGGGCCGATCGACGGCTGGCCCACGAGCTCGCGGCTGGAGTCCTGCGGCGTCAGACCGAGCTCGATTCCCGGCTGGAACGGCACGTCCCCCGGGGACTCGAATCGGTCCCGCCCTTGATTCGCGGGGTTCTCCGCCTCGGGGTGTACCAGCTGGATCAACTGGACCGGGTGCCACCTCACGCCGCCGTCAGCACATCAGTCGACCTGGCGCGCGAAGTGGCCGGAGCGAAGGCCGCGGGGTTCGTGAATGCGGTGCTGCGGCGGGCGGGAGAGGCGGGAAATTCTGGCTCCAGCAGGGAACCCTCGCCCGCCTTGTCCGTCATGAACGACCTGTCCACCCGTTTCTCTCATCCAGAATGGCTAGTCAGCCGTTGGATCGAGCGATTTGGCGCCGAAGACACCGAGGCGCTCCTCGCATGGAACAACCAGCGCCCTGTTATTGTGGTGCAGCCCGGTCGAGAGAGCGAAGCTGAGATCGGTAACCGTTTCGAGAAGAATCGAATCGAATTCAAGTCTGCGCCCTTCGGTGCCGGGCTGATCGTGGCGGGACACTCTCCCGCCAATCTGCCGGGATACGCCGTAGGCGCCTTCATCGTTCAGGATCCGGCCCAGGCGCTGGTAGTACGGTTCGCGGACTTCCCCGCCGACGCCACGGTGTACGACGCCTGTGCCGCCCCGGGCGGGAAGACGATCGCCTTGGGCCGCAGCGTCCGTTCGGTGATCGCGGGTGAAGCCCGGCCATCGCGGCTGCCCCGACTGGCCGAGAATCTCGCTCGTGCTGGATCAGGTCCAGCGTTCATCGTGGCGGCGGACGCGAGTCGCCCTCCGCTCAAGCGATGCGCCGCGGTTCTGCTGGACGCTCCCTGCCTGGGCACCGGTACCTTCGCGCGGCATCCCGACGCGCGGTGGAAGGTGAATCCTGAAGCACTCGATCGCCTGAGGCGCCGCCAGGCAGGTCTGCTTACCGCGTGTGCCGTGCTGGTACCGCCTGGCGGCCTGCTGGTCTACTCTACCTGCTCCCTCGAGCCGGAGGAGAACGCCGAGCAGATCGATCGTTTCCTGGCCCGCTCGCCGGAATTCCGTCGTGAGCCGCCGGCCGGCATGACTTCCGATCTGCTCTCCAACAAGGGAGACCTCGAGTTGTTCCCTCAGCGGCACGGCATGGACGGGGCCTTTGCAGCCCGCCTGAGGAGAATCGCCTAATGCGCTTCCGGCGCCATGAGGGCCAGCCGTTACTCCAGCCGCTGTTGGAGACGATCGCCGGACGCAGACTGGTCCTCCAGGGTGCCGTGGTCCTTGGCGCGTTCCTTATCGGTTACCTTCTCACCGTGCTCTGGTTGTTCCCGTCCAAGTTGTTCTCGACCGATCACGCGGTGCCGCGGCTCCTCGAATTGGGCGTCACCGAGGCGAAGTCCCGGCTCACCAAGGCAGGGTTCCGGATGAAGCTGGACCCGGACATGGCCCATCCCAAGGCGCCCAAGGGAACGGTGGTCTGGCAGGACCCGGCGCCTGGTGTCGTGTTGCCGCCCAACTCGCCGATCACCCTGGCGTTGAGCAATGGTCCCGCACCGGTGGCGGTGCCCGATGTGGTCGGATTCGACGCGAACCTGGCCGTCAAGGTTCTCCAGGCCTCCGGGCTCACGATCGGCGTCATCGACTCGCTGCCCTCCGCGGCAGATCCCGGCGTCGTGGTCGCGACCCGTCCGGGTGCGGGAGTCGGTCGCGATCCGGGAACCTCGGTTGACGTCGTCGTGAGCCGCGGTCCCGCCGAAATCAGCGTGCCGGGCGTGATCGGAATGACGACGCAGCAGGCGCGGGAGCGGCTGGAACTGGCGGGCCTGGCGGTTGGCTCAACATCGTCACGCACCGTCCTGGGAAAGCCGGACGGCATCGTGGTGGAACAGCAGCCCGCACCGGGTACCTTGAGCTCGCGAGGTGGTAAGGTGGATCTGATCCTCTCACGGAAGGCTTCTCCATGACGGTGCGGATCGCCCCCAGCCTGCTCAGCGCCGACCTCGGCCGGTTGAAGGAAGAGGTTGAGGCCGCATTGGCCGGCGGAGCCGAGTGGCTCCACATCGACGTGATGGACGGCCGGTTTGTGCCCAACCTGACCTTCGGCGCACCGATGCTTCGCGCCTTGCGGCAATTCACCAACGCGCCGCTCGACGTGCACCTCATGGTCCAGGAACCTGAGCGCTACATCATGGAGTACGCCGATCTGGGCGCCACGGTCTTCACCTTCCATCCCGAGGCGACCGTGCACGTCCAGCGACATCTTGCCCATGTCCGGGAACGCGGCATGATGGCCGGTCTGGCATTGGTGCCTTCGACACCGCTCGAGGTCGCCGCCGAGGTGGTTGACGATCTCGACTTGCTGCTCATCATGAGTGTAAATCCCGGATTCGGCGGCCAGTCCTACATCCCGGCGGCGACGGGAAAGATTGAGCGGGCCCGCGCCCTGCTCGACAGCGAAGGTTCCCGTGCCGCGCTGGAAGTGGATGGTGGGATCACGGTCGAGACCATCGAGACCGTGTGGCGCGCCGGAGCCGATACTTTTGTGGCGGGAACCGCGATCTTCGGAACGGGAGATCCGGGAGGGGCGGTCCGGGCGTTGAAGAGACGTTGTCTCCAGCAGGTTTAGGAATCGTGAATAGACAATGGTTTTGGGTGGGATCGATCGTTGCAGGGCTGGGCCTGGCGGTCGGGGCCGTGCTCTGGTTTGGTCCCGATGTCAACGCGGTCCAGATCGGTGCGGCAGCGCCCGACTTCAAGGTGTACGACCTCCGAACCCAGGATAGCGTCAGCTTCCGCCGGCACTACAAGGGGGCCGTGACCCTGGTGAACGTCTGGGCCACCTACTGCATCCCCTGCAAGGTCGAGATGCCGGCGATGCAGGCCCTGTACGACTCGCTGAGCGGGAAGGGCTTCAAGATCGCGGCGGTGAGCGTGGACGTGGTCGGCCCGCAGGAAGTCCGCCAGTTCGCCGACGATCTGCACCTCACCTTCGACATCCTGCAGGATCGGGACGGCCAGATCCAGCAGGATTACCAGACCACCGGTGTTCCCGAGAGCTTCCTGGTGAACAAGAAAGGCGTGATCGTGAAACGCCTCATCGGGGCACAGGACTGGAACTCCCCGGTGAATCGAGCGCTGGTCGCCAGGCTCCTCGCGGAATCTCCGGACTCGTGAAGCTCGGCACGCTGGCGAGGAATTGGCCGCTCAAGATCACCTCTCTCCTGCTGGCGGTCCTGCTCTGGGTGGTCGCCACCGCGGAGCAGCCGGCCAGCAGGGTTCTTCCGGTAACGCTGGTTCCCCAGGGACCCGCAGGCCGTTCGTTCACCGGAGATCCCCCGGCAATAACCGCACTCGTGGTGGGTCCCCGGCGTGAACTGCTCAAGCTCACCGGTGCCCACCTCACTCTGACCCGCATCCTTCCCGACACCATCACGGGGCGCGCAGTCACCCTGGATCTGCTGCCTTCGGATGTCGAGGTGCCGCGAGGCGGTGAAGTCAAAGTGCAGGATATCCAGCCCCGCCAGGTCACCCTTCAGCTCGATCCCGTGGTGTTTCGCTCCGTGCCGGTTCATCCTGACCTGAGGTTGGAGCTGGACTCGGGAACCAGGCTGATGCGAGCAGTCCAGGTATTTCCGGGAGTAGTACGCCTCACCGGCCCTGCCGACCTGGTGGCCAGAATGGACTCCGTGAAGACCCTCCCGCTTCGCGTCGAAAAAGTCGAGGGAGTCTTCGAACGCTCGGTGGCGGTTGATACGGAAGGATTCGGCACCGTGAGGGTTTTCCCCGCCGAAGTCATGATCAGCTTCGAAGTCCTGCCCGATACCGGCAGGCGAGAGCGTCAGTGATGGCCCAGAATATTCTCGCCTTCGAGACATCCTGTGACGAAACCTCGGCGGCGGTGCTTTCGGTCGAGGGAGACAAGCGGCGCCTCGCCAGCCTCGTCATCCTCTCGCAGGACATCCACCGGATATTCGGCGGAGTAGTCCCGGAACTGGCGAGCCGGGCTCACCTCCAGACCATCGCTGACGTCGCCGAGCGGGCGCTGGCTGAAGCCGGGATCACTCAGAATGGAGTAAACGCCGTTGCGGTGACCGCGGGTCCGGGATTAGTGGGAGCGTTGCTGGTGGGCGTCATGTTCGGAAAGACGATGGCCCTGTCTCTCGACGTCCCGCTGATCGGCGTTCACCATCTCGAGGGCCATCTCTTCGCGCCGACGCTGGAACAACCCGAATTCGCGCCGCCATTCGTGGCATTGCTGGTGAGCGGGGGCCACACTCTGCTGCTGGAGGTACCGGCGTGGGGAGACTACCGGCTGCTGGGGGGCACGCGAGACGATGCGGCCGGTGAGGCGTTCGACAAGGTGGCCACACTCCTCGGCCTTGGTTACCCGGGAGGGGCCGCGATCGAGCGGCTCGCGCAATCGGGCAAGGCAGGCCGCTATAACTTTCCGCGGCCGCTCCTGAAGGAACTGGACCGCGAGGGGCGGGATCGCTACGCGTTCTCGTTCAGCGGGCTCAAGACCGCCGTTCTTCGCGCGGTGCGGGCCAGCCGGGATCTCGAGGCCGAGCGTGCGGACATGGCGCGAGGATTTCAGGACGCGATGGTCGAAGTGCTGGCCGCGAAGACGGCCGACGCCGCGGTCAACCTGGGTTACTCTCGGGTGATGCTGGGTGGCGGTGTCGCCTGCAACCAGGTTCTGGTCGAGCGGGTCCGCTCCATGCTTTCCGGAGACGCCACGGTGGCTGTCGCCTCCAACCGGCTCAACACCGACAACGCAGCCATGATCGCCGCGGCGGGCGCCTGGCACCTGAGCCGCGGAGAATCGAGCGGCTGGGACCTCGAGCCCAGAGCCGATCTGCCCTTCCCCGGTCTCACCATTCCCGCTGGCCTCACAGGCGCACCCCGATGAACGTCTATCCCCTCGTCTGGCGCTTCCCGGTGCCGCTCCTCGGCCACATCGAGATCACTGGCTACGGGATCATGATGATGGTCGGCTTCCTCATGGGCGGCTGGCTGATCGCGTTGGAGCTGCGGCGCCGCGGGCTCCACGAGGAGTACGCGGCGGACATCACCGTCGCGGCGGTGATTGGCGGCATTATCGGCGCCAAGCTCTGGTACTGGGCGATGAACGGCGGAAGCCTCTTCTCGCGCGGTGGCCTGGTGTGGTACGGAGGGTTTCTGGGCGGCGCGGCAGCGGTGATTCTCAACGGGTGGCGCAAGCGAGTTCCGCTCCGGTGGACCTTTCAGATCGCCGCCCCGTCTCTCGCCGCAGCCTATGCGCTGGGACGGATCGGCTGCTTCATCGTGAACGACGACTACGGCCGCCCGACCAATCTCCCGTGGGGAGTCAAGTTTCCCCAGGGACTGCCGCCGTCAACGGCGGAGAACATGACCTCGCTCTTCGGCATCCCGATGCCGCCGGGCACCGATCCCCAGACTGTGCTCGCGGTGCATCCAACGCAGCTGTACGAAGTCGCCATCATGCTGGCCGTCTTCGCCCTCTTGTGGCGGTGGCGGCTCAGGGACAAACCGGTGGGTTGGCTATTCGGGGTCTATCTGCTGTTTGCGGGAGTCGAGCGTTTCCTGATCGAATTCCTCCGGGCCAAGGACGATCGCCTGCTGGGTCCGCTGACGGTGGCGCAGGTGGCGAGCATGGTGCTGATCGTGATCGCGGCATCGCTCATCGCGAAGTACAGCCACAGTCCCTCGCCTGACCCGGGCCCTTACCTCTCTCAGGCCAGGGCACGCGACTGAAGTCGCGGCTCGGCAAGGCGTCGCTTCGCGACGACACGCGATTTCAGTCGACCTTCGCGACGCACGCAGCCGGGGACTCGTTGCATTTCTCTGGTCGGGGTCGCGGGAATCTGATCAGCGAATTAGCGCAACCTGGCGTTATTCTCGCCCGTGTTTCCCCAACTCTACGTCCACATAGTCTGGACCACCCGCGACCGCGCCCCGCTCATCGACGCCGCCTTGGCCCGGTTCCTCTGTCGGATCCTACGCGCCCTGGCCCGCAAGGAGCGGTGCTACATCCTCGAAATTGGGATGGTCCAGACCCACGTGCACCTGCTAGTCCGGGTGCATCCCACAACGAGTATTGCCCAGCTGCTCAAGCGGCTGAAAGGAGCCAGCTCGGCGCTGGCCACGCAGGAAGGTTATGGGGCGGCGGGTCGTCTCTACTGGGCAAAGGGGTACAGCGTTCACAGCGTGAGCACCCGTATTCTGGAACGAGTGCGACACTACCTGAGAGGGCAGCCGCAGCACCATCCGGCGGAGGCAATTGCCGGCTGGGGTGGCGACGAGGCGGCGGAGTACGACGTGGCAAGCGAGGCCGCACGGGCGAGGGAGGCTAACATCGACCCGCCGCCGCATCTTTGAAGGAGATTCACATCGCACCCGTGGCAGAGCCACGGTCTGCCGAGCCGCGACTTCAGTCGCGACGACGTAGCCGCGACGCCTACCGCCGTGAACTCCGGCTAGCCAGCAGCTGCTTCAGCCGCTCGACCTCTGCCCGCAACGCGGCCAGATCCGCCCCCATGCGCTCGAGCGAGCGCTGCATGTCGAGATCCACTCGAGATGGCTCGACCGGCACCGCCGACCCGGAGGAAGCGCGCTGTGGCTCCGGCACCATGACGTTCGTGGCCTTCAACCGGCGTGGCTCGATCACGAAGGTCCAGACCAGTCCGCCAGCCAGCAGCAGGAGTAGCACGCCCTGAAGCGCCAATGATTCAACCGTGGGATAGATGCCCAAAGCCGGGACTCGCGGCGCCCACGGCACGATCGTGGTCCCCACCAGCCCGCCCTCTTGCAGCTCCGCGATCCCCTTCCCTGCAAAGACGAACGCCATGTAGTAGAGGAACGCGCTGGTAAAGGCGAAGAACGGCTTGAGCGGAATCTTCACGCCATACTTGTTGATCCCGACGTAAACCGCCACCAGGATGACCGAGGCGAGGAGGATGCCGAGCACGATGGGAATGGGGGAGCCCCCACCGGTCAGGAACAGCGCCTTGTAGAACAACACCGTCTCGAAGCCTTCGCGATAGACGGCGAGGAATGCCACTGACGCGAGGGCGAGGGCGGACCCACTGGTCACCGCGTCCTGCACACGGCCCCGCACGAAACGATTCCACTTGGCCACTTCCATCTTCGACAACAGCCAGTAGCTCACGTAGAACAGCATCGCCGTCGCGACCATCATGGTCAGGCCTTCCAGCGCCTCGCGGCGAGCGGGGGAGATCTGGAAGATCGTCTCCAACGCCACGGCGGTCAGCAGGCTGGCCAAAACCGCGGCGCCAATGCCGACGTGAATGTCGCGCTTGCGCTGGACGTTGCCGGTCTTGATCAGGAAGGCCATCACCGCGCCGATCACCAGGATCGCCTCGAGTCCTTCTCGGACCAGGATCACCAGCGACTGGAGGAACAGGTTGAAGGGAGACAGCTCGTCTCCGATGACCCGCTCGGCGTTCTCCAGGTCCGCCATCAGGTGGGCCTGAATGCCCTTCAGCTCCTGCGCCGTGGCTCCGCCCGCGGCACGAGTGCGATACGCGGCGAAACCCGCCTCGAGCTGATCGGCCAGTGCGGCGTTCTTCACCCGCACACTGTTCTCCACCTGCTCAAATGTCATGTACGCGTCGAAGGCCGTGCCGCTAGCCGCAGCGGCTTGTCCCTGCCCCGCCAGCATGTGCGCGGAATCGAGCTGGCTCCGAACCCGGGCGAACACCATTGCCGTGGCATCCGCCGAAGCGATGTTGCCCTGGAAGCCGCGTACCGCTGCGATCCGGGAGCGTGTAGCAGGTGAAAGTGGATCGGTATTTGGATCCAGTGCCGCGGCGATCTCACCGTCGGTCATCCGGCCGGTCGAGGCAAACTCGCGTAAGGCGATTGGCACTTCGCCTCGCGGAGCGGGCAACCGGAGCAAGGTCGCGTACACCGCCGCCGCCCAACGGTCCTCGGGGGTAAGCCGGGTCTCGAAAGCGGGCATCGCAGTGCCCGCGACCCCGATGGTCACTCGACGATAGAAATCGAGAGGAGAGCGGTCGCTGAGAGTGTGGCTATCGGTGAGGTCGGGCGCGGGCGGATTGAGTGACACGCCGGCCGGTCCATCTCCCCGTCCAGTCACCCCGTGGCAACTGGCACAATTGGTCTGATACAGCTCGGCGCCGCGGGCCAACGTCGGAACCTGGGCGGGGATTTCGTCGAGCGACACGCCGAGTTTCTGACTGAGCATCGCAGAGAGCTGGCGTACCCGGATGTCGATCGAATCAGGGCTCGCGGTCTGCCGGACCATGCCGAGGATCCGATCCAGCTCGTCACCGGTGGACTTGCTTAGTTCGAGCGGCAACCCGGCCGCGGTGCGCCGGGCCTCGGTGAGGAACAGCTGGGCCTCTTCGACTTCGGCCTGGGCGATGACTTTTCCGTCTTTTACACCGGCGCGGTATTCCTGGGCAGCGAGTGCGGCAGTGGCGGCAATGCGGCGAACGACCGGGGTACGGTCCTCACCCTGAGTCGGATCGGGTGCGGGCGAGACGAGAAGCGAGATCGCGAGCGATCCCGCGGCAATGAGAAGCATTCTCAACCAGTTCTTAGTGTCGCGAGGAAATTAGAGCGAACTAGTCGGGATTGGAAGGGAGGGGAGACGGGGGACGGGAATGCGAATCAAGGCGCCCCGCAAGCTTCTGCCGCCCTGTTGAAGTTTGGCGTCTCCTCGTATACGCGCGGATGGGCCCTGAACTCGGCGATGTACTTGGGTGCGACGCAGTCTGCATAGGCCTTCACCTTGGCCTCAGTGGTGCGGCCGGCTGCCAGAGCGGGCTGCTGATTGTGGGCGATATTCTCGTGGACGTACCGGCTGAGCCGAGCATCCTCAAGACAGTCGGTGCAGACAAAGTCCGGCGCCATCAGGACGTTGCTGTATCCACCCCAGCCAGTCCCTTCCTCGCGGTTGCTTTCCTTGTACTCTCCGGCGTGCGCGACTCGGAACTGAAACACCAGACGCGCGAAGCACTCACAGTCGAAAATCTGGTGCAGCAGGAAATTGGTCTCGCAATACCCTTTCGAGCTCGGTAGTTCATTCTTTGCCTTTTGCAGCCAGGGGTCCTTGAGATTGCCGGGGTTGAGGCTGGCAGTGACCACCGGCGCGGCCGATTGCGCGGGAGCAGGCTCCGCCGGGGCTGGTGGCGTGTACGCGAAGGTCACCGGCGTTATCTCGCCGTTCTGTGCCTGTTTGATCACCGCCACCCGCTTGCCGTCCCTCGTTGCGGCCGTAAGGTCTACGGCACATTGGCCGTCATGGGCGGAATATCCGTACTGCTTCTTGACGAAGGCGTTGAACTCGGCCTCGACCTTCGCGGTACTCGGCTCGCTGGTCTCGAACGGCGCGCTGATATAGACGAGCTGCTTGGTCGGTGGTGTCCAGCAGAAGGCGTATCGTGGCTGGGCTGGCCCCGATTGCTGGGCCAAGGCAGGGTGTCCGACCAGGGTACTGACCGTAATCACGCCGACGACGGAGACGAGGGGAACGCCATGTGACACAAGCTCCTCCTTAGTGCGGAGGTCAATGGGAGGATCTGAAAGGTATTTCTGGCGAGGAGCGGGTCAACGGCGCCCGCGCGTGGAGCGGCCCGCGTCGGATCGATCGGAGTTTGTTGGGCGTCCACACGTCACGTAGGCAGCGGCCTAACGCCCGCGCTTCACCTGCGGGCGAGGAGTATACGAGTCCACAAGGGCACAGCTTCATTTAAGGATTTGGCGCCCGTCAGGTGCAAGCGCTGGTTAGGCGGTGCCGGCGTCGGGGACCGCAATGTTTTCGAACTGGAGTAGGGTACCTGGTGGAAGCGCCAAATGAAGTTCACTAAGTGAGGGGCGCTCCCGAAAGACGAGTCCCAACGCGCTGGCCCCCCCATCCGGCGCATGCATCGGTACGACCGCCGCGAGGGTGAGGACACGCGGTCGCCCGGCATCCAGCGCCAGCGGTTGCGTCTGTTGTCCGATGCGGACGGTGCCCTGACGCAGGTACCCGATGGCAACTGCCCCTTGGCCCTTCACATTGACCACATTTCGTACCTCGACCCCTGCTTTCATTGCCCTCCCTCGACTGAACCCAGGGTCCTGCGATCGGGAGCTATGGGGCTGCTCGAAGGTCG
>Ga0207712_10002611_pt1 | contig 11558 bp, 8 predicted proteins | sample KBSS44metaG_FD_184402 | JGI IMG/M metagenome (GOLD analysis project Ga0207712, IMG submission 184402) | Switchgrass rhizosphere microbial communities from Kellogg Biological Station, Michigan, USA - KBS S4-4 metaG (SPAdes) (version 2) | ecosystem: Host-associated > Plants > Roots > Rhizosphere >... | reverse complement strand
CGTCACACGTTCTAATGTCGCGCGGTCACAAGAAAGAGGTGCAGCTCGCGGTACAAGCCGCACCACTGAAGAGGTTACATTCGGCGGAGGCACGAAAGCGCTTCGATTTATATCGAATAGGATTTTTCCTTCTGTGCGCCAACCGGTGAGCACGCTAAGCCGGCCATACTGATCGTCACCAGCTTGCGCGACGATGCGTTCTGCGACTTCGCGCTGAAACATCAATACTAGAGAATCGTACCATGGTGGCCAAGGCTCGATCGAAAGCCAACGGACGAGAAGCGCAGTAGCGATGTTGTAGGGCAGATTCGCAACGATACGGGCAGCTCCCCCGTCGAAAAAGGAACGAGGATCGCTTTCGAGCGCATCACCCTCGATAACGGTCAGCCGCTCTGGATAGTGCCGAACGAGATCATAGAGTGCCTCGACGCAGCGCCGATCACGCTCAATGGCAATCACGCATTTGGCGCCACCTGCCAGTAAGGCGCGTGTAAGGCCGCCAGGGCCGGGGCCAATTTCGACAACGGTCACGTTTTCAAGCGAGCCGGACGCACGAGCTATGCGGTCGATCAAATTGATATCGAGAAGAAAATTCTGGCCGAGGGACTTTTTTGCTCTCAAGTCGTGACTTCGAATGACGTCTCGCAACGGCGGCAGATTGCCAAGTACATTCATCGGGACGTTTTTTCCGTGTCTGCAAGTCTTCGTGCGATTTGTAGCGCAGCGAGCAGGCTTGCCGGGTTAGCCTGGCCGGTTCCTGCCAGGTCGAATGCAGTGCCGTGATCGGGAGACGTGCGAATAAAAGGCAGACCTAGCGTGACATTAACGGCGCGTTCGAAAGCGATGGTCTTGATCGGCGTTAGCACCTGATCGTGATACATGCCGAGCGCGACGTCATAACGGCTGCGCGCCTCCGGGTGGAACAGCGTATCGGCAGAATGAGGTCCGCTAGCGGAAATTCCTTCTGCTGACAGTTGTTGGATTGCCGGGACGATCACCTCGATTTCTTCTCGCCCGATGTTGCCACCTTCACCAGCATGAGGATTTAGCCCGCATACCGCAAGGCGTGGGTTTCGAATACCGAGACGCAACGCAAAGTCGCGCGCGACAATCCGGCCGGTTTCGACGATAAGCTTGGAGCTCAGTTGCTTGGGTACGTCCTTGAGCGGTACGTGAATCGTTACCGGGACGACCGACAGCTCCTCACACCAGATCAGCATGACTGGCCGCGGCGGCTCGCCGCCCGGCTTTGCCGCAAGATGCGCAAGATATTCTGTATGTCCCGGAAATTTGAATCCGTCGGCGTACATCACCGACTTTGCGATTGGATTTGTGACGATGGCGGCAGCTTCATCTGCCACTGCGAAACCAACCGCACGCTCAATCGCGGCCGCTGCAGATTTGGCGCTTGTGCCGTCAGGTTCCCCTGGTTTTGCGGTTGCAGGCACGCCGGTATTCAGCACGGGTAGCGCGGTCGAAAACAGTTTCGAAGTTTCGGCAATCTGGCATTCAGCAATAGGAACATCGAGCTTGAGAAGCCGCGCGCGCGCCGAGAGGAGCGCGGGATCGCCTACAGCGATAAATGGCGGAACTCCCATAGAACCACGCTTCACCCACAACATGAGCGTGAGTTCGGGCCCTATGCCCGCCGGTTCGCCGAGTGTCAGCGCGAGCGGGCGCATGGTGATTCGATCCGTACGATTAGCGATGCTCGATGATGGATTGCTTACGGAGCTGGTCGATATAACTTTTTTCGTATTCACTGACACGCCGCGTCAAAAGCTCCTCGCGAAATTCTCGCCGGGAGGAAATATCCGCAATGACTTCTCGCCGGCTACAAACGGCGACAACTTCGATTCCTGTCGTTGTAATCTCGGGCGGGGTCATGCGCCCGTCAGCCGTGCCGTCGAGGAGTTTCTTGTACTGGGTTCCTAAGTCTGTGGATGTCCGGACGACCGGCTCCTTGACGACAACCTCCCTGATTTCGCGTGCTATAGGAAGACTCTCTTCGCAACTCGTGAAGCGATTACGTAAGGCTTCCGCCTCCTTCAGTCGTCCGGTTCGCACGGCATCGGGAGCGCCGCGAGGGACAACGAGGACGACCTGCTGAAGAGAGTATTGCGTTGCTTTTGTCTGAGCTTGCTCACCGCGTGCCGTCAGAATTGCTACGAGGTCGGCATCGCGCACCTGGAACATCCCTGGCGAACGCTGCTCCATGACCTGCCGCCATGCGACTTCAGCACGCAGCCGCGTCTTGAATCGGGGAACATCGATACCACTTTTTGTAAGACCGTCGAGAAAGTCGGGTAACTTACGGCCCGAGCGTTGTGCCATCCCGGTAAGAGTGCGGTCGATCTGGGCATCAGGAACTTCGATGGCCTGACGCTTGGCTTGCTGAAGTTTGATCTTCTCGTTGATTAGCTCTTCCAGCGCCTCTTGTTTGGTCGACTTCTTTCGCGACATGAGTTCGAGCAGCTTCATGCGTTGTGCAACGTCAAAGGCAGTAACCGGCTCGCCGTTGACAAGTGCGGCCACCTGCGCGGCGGCAGGGACTGCGAAAATGGCCGTCAGAACGAAGCTAATCAGGAATAAGAAGATCGGCGTCGCTAACAACCGGGCGTGATTTTTTTTCAGTCGATCTTTACGCATGGCTGCTCGTTCGATGTACCCCGCCAGCCTAACATCCTTCGTCTCATTTGGCTTATAGAAACTGGAAGGCTATGGCTGCAATAGGACTGCACAACGCTATCAATTTGACGCGTTAGTGACATTAGCGCCAGTGACAGGGCCCGGAGTCGTGATCCCGCTGGCGATGTCGGGGCTGCTCAAATTCCGCAATACCACTCGCAGAATAAATCTGTGATCGGGACGAGGGCTGCTAAGGTTTGTGTAGTCGGCGGTGTAGCTCGCCATGAGCCCAATACACTCGTCAAGATAACTCAATCCGACCGTGTAGAGATCAAACTTGTCGCTCTGCAGGTCGTAGCGTACGCCGCCAGTAACACTCCAATTTTTTTCGAATTTGTAGTTCAATGTTTCGTAGATGCCCTCACGGCGGGTCAAAAACCCGATCAATGGTTGCGCTTCATAGCGCGCGTAAATTGTCGACAGCGTGAGCCGGTTCCACACGGTCCTGGTCTCGGCTTCGAAGCGATTCAGGGAAAAATTGTTCTTATCGAACAGATACCGCGTAATGAACGAGAGATTGGCGCTCGGTTGATAGTAGAGACGCGCCACATAATCCGATACATCCGATGCGAGTCCGGATTGTAGACCGGTATTGGTCGCGTCCGTATATGCGAACGAATTTTTTCCGAGCAAATTGTAGGATTGCCCGAACAACGCATTGATCGTGCCAAAACGGTTGATGTTCATTGAATACTGCACGCCCGCATTGAGCCGCGTCCCGCCCTCGACACGATCGAACCCGGAATACTTATCGATCGCGAACAAGTTCGCGTCACTGAATACTAGGCTCTGCGCGTCTTCATTCGGAAATTTGCCGATTTGTGTTTCATTCGGGCGGGCGATCAATTGTACGATCGGCTCAAGGATTTGTGTGCCCCATTCCTGCACCGCCAAAAATGGCCAGCGCGCTTCGAACCCGATCGCCGGCATGAAGCGTGTCAGCGTTTGACCGCCGGTGTTGATGAAATTCGAAACGACGCCACCCTCATTGCTGACATCGGTATACGCTGCGTCGGCACGCAGACGAACAAACGGAGTGAATATCTGTCCGATGCTATTAGTGATCGTGCGTTTCCAGTCCATTTGGTAGGACCCGCGCGTGTAGTTGCCGGGAGCACCTTGAAGAAGGCAGTTATTTGGACTGGTGCCAGCTAAGCCTGGAACTATCGCGCGGCTATCGCATAAGTTCGCCGAGCTTGCAGTTTCATTGGTTGCGGTAAACTGAGCTTCCCGTCGCGACAAGCTGGTGAAGTTCAGCGAAAAGCCAAGCTCACCGCCGAGAACCGGCTGCCCAAGAATATAGGAGTAGTCGAGCACAGGATGGATGATCGGAAGTTCATTGTTCCGGTCGGTTTCCGACATACCCATGAATCCAATGGTCCGGAGATCGAAGTAACTGCGGTCCCCCTGGCCGACAAGATAGAGCTGCGAAACCTTTTCCGTCAGACGCGCGTCGACCAACGCGGGCCCATAATCATTTAAATACGTCCGGTCGGTAGCGAGCGTTCCGTCCCATCCCCAGACCCAGCGCTTATTAATGGCGAATTGACCTGAGGTCTCGATCGCGCCGCGGAAATTTTTACTCCCAGGTCCGGGAACACCGGGAGACATATCAAATTCACTTTTGTCCTGCTGAAAAATACCGGATGCCTTGACCATATAGGAGCCGGTCAGGAATCGTTGACGCCACTCCATCTTGGCAAGGACCCCCTGCTTGGACAGCGGGGCAAGTGCGAAAGTCAGGTCCTTTTCCGGTGCAAGTGCCCAGAAGTAGGAGGTCTCCGCGCCGAAGCCGAGCCTGCTGTCCGAGAAGAAATGCGGAATGAGAAATCCGGTCTGGCGTTTTACTGTTGGGTCGGGGTGCCAGAAGATTGGGAAATACGCGATCGGCTTGCCGAAGAACTCAAACGATGCATCTTGATAGTAGACAGTCCGCTCCCCTTCTTTGTGGATAATACGCTTCGCCTTGATCTGCCACAGCGGGGGTTTTGAGGGATCATCCTTACAGGGCTCACACGCCGTGTAGACCCCGCTCTGGAAGACCGTCGTATCGCCCTCTGTGCGGTCGAGACGGGCTGCCGAAAAACGGGTCTTCTGCGGCGTTTCGATGAGAAGCGAATTCGCAAACCCGTCGCGGAAATCCTTACTCAGTTCGAGTACGTCACCGTAAAGTACCTTTCCATCCTTCGTCTTGTACCGAACGTTGCCCTGCGCGTGGATCCGATTTGTCTTGCGATCATAGATAACTCGGTCGGCTTCGAGCACGGCGCCGTCATTATAAATTTGCACGTGACCAACCGCCGAGATCTTATCGTTCTGAAAATCGTTTACGAGCTCGTCCGCTTGGACGAGCATACGTGAATCTGAATTTTTCGGGCGGCTCTCTGTAGCCTTCTGCAGGAGAGTCGGACGCTTGCGTTGGGCTGAAGACGGCTCAGTTTGGTTTTGGTCGGATTGAGCCGCAGCATTTCCAGCGAGCAAAATCACAGCAACGATCAGCAACGCGGCGCGTGCGAGGAGATGCGCGGTCAAACGCAATAGCCAGATCGCTTCAATGACGGTACGCGGAAACATCAACCGTCCTCTTGTTGCAACAAGACCGAGCACCCCATTACGGCGCCAAAAACGACAGGCAGCCATCCGGCAACGATCGGGTGCAAAATACCGTTCTCACCGAGTTCCCCGGCAAGTTTCGAGGCGACGTAAAGCAGAAAGCCTGCAATCACACCGCCGAGAATCATTTTCCCGACCCCGCCGAGTCGAAAGACGCGAAGGCTAACGGCAGCCGCAATCAGCACCATTGTGGCGAGCAGAGCCGGGCGAGCAAGAAGGGTTTGATATTGAAGCTTGTAGCGTTCGGCTTTGATGCCGGCTCTCTCGGAATCGTTGATCGCAGTAGGCAGATCCCAGAAGGACATGGAGTCGGGGCTACCCAGGCTGCCTTGGACTTGTTCCGGCGTGAGGTTCGTACTGGTGAGATAGGTTTCGTATTCCTGTGGCTCAGCGCCGGCGGGAAACACGCGAACTTGCTTCAAGACCCAGATACCGGGCTCTAAGCGCGCCGAGCGCGCCTCGATTCGCTCCAAGAATTGACCCTTGGTGTCGAACGAATAAATCCGCACGCCCGTGAGAAAGCGTCCCTTTTCCGAAGTCGCCTGTGCCTGCAAGACGGCTTGGCCATCGACGCTCTGCTGACGCACCCAGATGCCATCGGTGCTCTGCTGAAATAGGCCCGACCGTTCGCTGAAAAGGGAGGCCTCCAGCTTGTTCGCGCGCTCTTTGAGGCTCGCGGAAACGGGATTGTAAACCGTTGTCAGAAATACGCCGAGCAGGACTGCCAGCGCGAGCGTCGAAAAGGTGAATTGCCAGACCGAAGCGCCCACAGTTCGTGCAATCACGAGTTCAAGACGGCGAGATAGCGTAAGAAAGCTCGCCATCGCCCCGATCAGAACCGCGAACGGAAACATCTGCTCGCTGTAGGCGGGAAGGCGCAGCAGAACAAGATAACCGATATCGGGAATCGAAACGTCTGCCCGGTCGCCAAGCCGTCGGCTGAATTCGAAAAAATCGACGATCGCAATCAGGCCGGCACAAGTAATGAAAACAAGAATCACCGCGCCCAAAAAGCGGCGGCCGAAATAACGCCCAAGCTTACCGAACAAAACCATAGCAAATCCCTACGCGGTCTCTAGGCGCTGAAGCCGCGCAACTACTGTGTCCGTGAGCCGTTGGAAGGATGCGGGCATCTGTAATTCGATGATACCGGCTACGGCGAGCAAGCCCGGCACGATTCCCGAAAGCGGGACGAGGTAGGGGAGTGGCCAAGCCAACTCGCTCCGCTGAACGAACCCCCAGGTACCGAATCCCGCAATTTCGATCGCCATGAAGACCGCGCCCGCGCCAGCAATTGCAGCGCCGCGAGTCTGTCTGGTTGTGCGGGGCAGCCCGAGAAACGCAAACGGTATTACGAAAGCTGCGAGCGGGTAGAGCGGTGTCGACAACCTCTTGTGCAACTCGACTCGAATTCGTGTGGCATCGAGCTTGGAATTGGCGTCGTCGGTGGCAGGCGATATTAAATCGGAAAACGACTTATCGCTTGCACGAGATTGATCCATCGCCTTGTTGCCAGTCAGCTGTGAAAGGTCGAAGGCGTAGCGCTCAAATTCTACCATCGAGGCATTTCGCACCTGTGCGGCGGCACGGTGCATCGTGCCTTGTTCGAGTACCAAAAATATTCCGGCGTCGGACGAAACAATGCGCCCTCGATCCGCGACATAGGTCGTAACCGCGTTGGGATCTCGTGAGTCGTTCACAAAAATACCGCGCAGCGTACCGCCAGTTCCACGTTCGCGGACGTGAAATGTAAGACCGCGATCGATCGCCGCGAACCGTCCTGGCTGGGCGACATTGTTGACGATATCGGCAGTCACAGCCGACATCTGATCGCGCAGAACCCTGACGCTCAAAGGTCCAATTTCAATACTGATCGCGGCCGACAACGCCGCGACCAAAAGCGAAAATAGCATCAGTGGTTTGAAAACCTGCCAGGGGCTCAAGCCCGCAGCGCTCATGACAATCAATTCTGAATCGCTGTTGAGTTTGTTGAGTGTGTAGGTGACAGCGAGAAACAGCGCGATCGGCGCAGTGAGCAGGATCAGGGTAGGCAATGCGAGGCCGGTGATCGTGAAGAAGATCCAGATCGTCTGGCCTTGGCTGGTAAGCAGGTCGAACCGGCGCAGAATCTGGGTAAGCCAGACCATCCCGGTGAGTGTCGACAGCGCAGCGATAAACGCCACGCCAGCTGTGATCAGAATATAGCGATCAAGCCGCCCCATTCGATTGTATCCCCACGCCTACCCACACGTATGGCGAGCAGCTACTTCCCCACCGTCCACCATCTAAAGACTTGAAGGTTTAGGCGATATTACGGCCTAGCGAGGGCGGCTCGCTCCTTCATGCGTGATCAGTTAAGACTGCCTAGAAGCCTTGAATCAGCAGGAAAAAACATGCCCGGAACGCCCCGAATCTCCTTTGTCGAGCTAAAACTGTCCCTCGGAGGGACAATTTTCGTTCTTGTGGATGAAAATCTGAAGCTAGGCCGAGTCGCCAAACGTACCTTGGAACCTACCGGGAACTTGCTCTTGAGGGCCGCCAAGAGCGAGGGCTTCAAGGGCAAAAACGGAAAATTCCTCGAATTTGTCGCGCCCTCTGGTCTCAAAACCGAGCGGCTGATTGTCCTCGGTCTCGGCAAGCTCAAGGATTTGAAGCCGGCTGGCTGGATCAGGCTCGGCGGTAAGGTGATGGGAAAAATTCCGTCGGGCGCCAAGACCGTGACAGTGCTCCTCGAACCCCCCGAAGGAGTGGTATCGCCCGAAAGTGCCGCCGATTTTGCACTTGGCATGGCTCTACGGGCCTACCGCTTCGACCGGTACAAGACGAAGCGGAAGGACGACGACGACAAAAAATCAAATACGACTGCGAATATCTCGATCGCCGTCAGCGACCCGGCTGCCACGCGTAAGCAGTGGGTTGCGCGGGAGGCAATCGCCAGCGGCATAGCGATCGCCCGCGATCTCGTGAACGAGCCGCCAAACGTTCTCTTCCCGGTCGAGTTCGCGCGCCGTGCGTCAACGCTAAAAAAACTTGGTGTCGCGGTCGACGTGCTCGACGTTAAGGCGATGAAAAAGCTCGGCATGGGCGCATTGCTCGGCGTCGGGCAAGGCTCGGTGAACGACTCGCGGCTTGTCGCGATGCGCTGGAACGGCGGCAAAAAAGGCACCCCACCGGTCGCTATTGTCGGCAAGGGCGTTTGTTTCGATACCGGCGGCATTTCGATCAAACCTGCGGGCGGCATGGAGGACATGAAGGGCGACATGGCGGGCGCGGCTTGTGTCGTCGGCCTGATGCACACGCTCGCGGCGCGCAAGGCGCGCGCAAATGTCGTCGGTGTTATCGGTATTGTTGAGAACATGCCGGACGGTGCCGCGCAGCGGCCGGGCGACATCGTGAAATCGATGTCCGGCCAGACCATCGAAATCATCAACACCGATGCCGAGGGCCGTCTCGTGCTTGCTGACGCGCTCTGGTACACGAAGGATCGTTTCAAGCCGAAATTCATGATCGACCTCGCGACACTGACGGGCGCAATCCTCATCTCCCTCGGCCAGGAGTATGCGGGGCTGTTCTCCAACGATGAAAAGCTTGCGAAGCATTTGATCGAGGCAGGCACCGAAACCGGCGAGCGCGTGTGGCGTCTGCCGCTCGGCCCCGAATACGACAAGCTGATCGACTCGAAATTTGCCGACATGAAAAACACCGGCGGCCGCCAGGGTGGCTCGATCACGGCGGCGCAATTCCTGCAGCGCTTCGTCGACAAAACGCCTTGGGCGCATCTCGACATCGCAGGCACCGGCATGGGCGCTACGGCCTCGGACATCAATACGAGCTGGGGGCCGGGCTGGGGCGTGCGGCTGCTCGACCGTTGGATCGCCGACAACCACGAGGGCTGACGTGACCGAGATCCATTTTTATCATTTGCACCGGCAGCCGTTGGAGCGCGCGTTGCCGCAGCTGATCGAAAAATGTCTCGAGCGCGGTTGGCGCTGCATCGTGCAGGCCGCGTCGGATGAACGCGTGGACGCGCTCGACTCGCTGCTATGGACGTATCGCGACGATAGTTTTCTTGCGCACGGCACGGATCGGGAGACGGACGCAGGCGAAAATCCTGTTTTGCTGACGACCAAAACCGGCAATGCCAACGGCGCACAGGTGCGCTTTCTGGTCGACGGTGCGACGGCCGACGATATCGCCTCCTATCAGCGCGCGATTTTCCTATTCGACGGCAACGATCCGGATGCCGTCGATACCGCGCGCGACCAGTGGAAGGAAGCGCAGGGCGAGGGCTTCGAAGTCGTCTATTGGCAGCAGGATGCCGCTGGCCACTGGCAGAAAAAAACGTAGTCACTTTAGGCGTTTACATAAAACTTCTCACAATAATTTCGCGCACCACGATCACGGCGATAATCGCGGCAGGCGGGCCAAAGCGCAACAGCATCGGTGCCTCGCGCCGCATCAGGACTCGCGCCACGATCGTAGGCGTCGCGATCAACGCGCTCAGCATCGTCCAGTAGATGTAGCGAAAGTCGCTTGCAATCCCGATCACGCCAAAGGCGAGTGCATACATCGCGCCCGAAAGCGTGAATGTGAGCGTGATCCGCCGTGTCGACTCGTTCGGAATCGCAAATGCAGCGAGCGACCAGGCGAGACAGACCAGGAGCCAGACGTAAGGCGGGCCGAGCGGAGAATTGTTGATCGCTTGCGATGCCCAATCAATTGCTTCGTAAAGGAACGTCGGCGTGAATGTGAATTCTTTTTGATTAGTCGACTGCAGGCCTGTGAAAACCATCTCCTGGCAATCGCTGCACAGGAACTGGAGAAAGCGATTGATGTGCCCGAAACGGTGAGCGAGATAGGCGACTGGTTCGGCAGCGATCGCTTGCAGCCACAACTTCGAAAGCGGCCAGCCGAATTGCGGCTTCAGGTTCTCGTAGACTTCCTCGCAGCCGCCCCAGCCGTACACATCCCATGCGCGCGGCGTGTAACAGGTGCGGTTCTTCGCGACGAATTCCGGGCCAAAAAATCCCCGAAAACCATCGACACCCGAACGGTAGGTAATCCCGCCGATGTCGAGGATCTGCAACTGTGACATCGGCTGAATGTCTTTGATGCGAAAGATATAACGGTCAGCGATGATGTGCGCGGGCGCGAATAGAAGCGCGAGGAGGCAGACGGCGACGGCGCGCTTGATCCAATGCGTTCCGGCCCATCGCTTGCTTGTCACGATGCCCGCGAGATCAAGCAAGGGCGGAAGCGCGAACAGCGCGTTCGCCCGCATGAAAGCGCCTGCGATGAGGAAAAACCATATCGCTGTCAGGCCCGCGACGTTCCGTTTGATTGCACCGCGCACGATACAGGCCGCAAGGCCCGTCGCGACCAGCAGGCACACGGCCATACTAGTGTCCTTAACGAGCTGGCCGTTGAAATTAAGCGCCATCGGAAAAATGCTGGCCAGAAAAGTCCACCACGCCAGCGCGCGGCCTTCGGCTTCGAGCGCACGCGCGATCAGAAAAAATCCGCTCCAGTAGCCCGCCATGAACAGCGCGAGCATCGGTTGCGGGCCGTTCCAGACCGCTTGAAGCGGAATCCACAGAAACCCGAGCAGAGGGGGCTGCCAGTTGGTGAAATCGCTTTTGCGCGCCGCATCGAAATAAGCCCAGGCGTCGTGATGCAAAATGCCCGGATAGAAGGCGGCGAAATTCAGCGCAGCACCGGCAAGCGCGGCGAGGAAGAGATTGCGACGAAATAAACGGGAGACGCCGGGCTTTTTCATATTTTTCTATGGGTGTTCTTATCTTGTCTTGTTGCTTTCGTCATTGCCGGGCTTGTCCCGTTTTCCCACGTCTTTATGGTGCCGCACGCTTCAAAAGGAATGAATTGGAGGATGTCATGAATCTCGGGATTGCGGGCCGCAAGGCAATCGTCTGTGCATCGAGCCGGGGGCTCGGCTATGGCTGCGCACTGGCGTTGGCGCAAGAGGGTTGCGATGTGGTCATCAACGGCCGCGACGAGAAGCGGCTGAAAGAGGCCGCGGCTGAGCTTGGCAAGGCGACCGGCGCCAAGATCACGCCTGTTGCCGCTGACGTGGCGACGCCCGAAGGACAAAAGGCGCTGTTTGCTGCGTGCCTGGAGCCGGACATCTTGGTCAACAACAACGCCGGTCCTCCTTTTCGCGATTTCCGCGAACTCGACCGGCAGAAAATACTCGATGGCGTTATCGCGAACATGGTTGTGGCAATCGAGCTGATTCAAAA
>Ga0207712_10002607_pt1 | contig 11567 bp, 8 predicted proteins | sample KBSS44metaG_FD_184402 | JGI IMG/M metagenome (GOLD analysis project Ga0207712, IMG submission 184402) | Switchgrass rhizosphere microbial communities from Kellogg Biological Station, Michigan, USA - KBS S4-4 metaG (SPAdes) (version 2) | ecosystem: Host-associated > Plants > Roots > Rhizosphere >... | reverse complement strand
GGCGGTGCTGGGCGGCGGCGTGGCCGACGTCTATCCGCCCGAACACACCGACCTGCATGCCCGCATCGCCGAAGACGGCTGCGTCGTTTCCGAGAGCGCGCCGCGCCGCAGCGCCGTGGCGCGCGACTTCCCGCGCCGCAACCGCATCATTTCCGGCCTGTCGCGCGCGGTGGTGGTGGTCGAGGCCGAGGCTCGCTCCGGCTCGCTGATCACCGCTCGGCTGGCCGGAGAGCAAGGCCGCGAGGTGTTGGCGGTCCCGGGCTCGCCGCTCGATCCGCGCGCCAAGGGCGCCAACGACCTGATCCGCCAGGGCGCGGCGCTGTGCGAAGGCGTCGAGGACGTATTGCGCGCGCTGGACGGCCTGCGGAGCCTGCGCGAGCGCGACCCGCCGCCCTATGCTCCACCGCCCGTTTCGCCGGACGCAAGCCTGGTCGGGCGGGTCGCCGCCCTGCTCTCTCCGACGCCGGTTTCCCGCGACGAGATCGTCCGCGCGGCCGCCGCGCCAGCCCCCGCCGTGTTCGCCGCCCTGGTGGAATTATCGCTGGCCGGCAGGGCCGAATTGCTCCCCGGCGGCATGGTGACCGCGGCGTGATCCGTTACGACCTTGTAGACAAACGTTATTCACGCCCCCGTTGACATGGGCGAGGTCGCGCCCCCACCTTCCGGCCCCTCGTCAGGAACCGGGCGCTGCGCCCGCGGAACACCAGAGATTTGATGAACGTCGTCGTCGTCGAGAGCCCGGCCAAGGCCAAGACCATCAACAAGTACCTGGGCTCGGACTACAAGGTCCTGGCCAGCTACGGACACGTGCGCGACCTGCCGGCCAAGGACGGGTCCGTCCGCCCGGACGAGGACTTCGCCATGTCCTGGGAGGTCGACGGCCGCGGAGCCAAGCAGCTCGCGGCAATCGCCGAGGCCGCCAAGGGCGCTAGCAAGATTATTCTCGCCACCGACCCCGATCGCGAGGGCGAGGCCATCTCCTGGCACGTGCTGGAGGTGCTTCGGAAGAAGCGCGCGTTGAAGGACGCGACGGTCCAACGGGTGGTGTTCAACGCCATCACCAAGTCCGCGGTGACCGAGGCGATGGCCAACCCGCGCGACATCGACATGGAGCTGGTCGACGCCTATCTGGCGCGCCGCGCACTCGACTACCTGGTCGGCTTCACCCTGTCGCCGGTGCTGTGGCGCAAGCTGCCGGGCTCGCGCTCGGCCGGTCGCGTGCAATCGGTGGCGCTGCGCCTCATCGTCGACCGCGAACTCGAGATCGAGCGCTTCAAGACCCAGGAGTACTGGACCGTCGAGGCCGATGTGACGTCGGCCGGCAGCGATCCGTTCCTTGCTCGCCTGGTCAAGCACGAGGGCAAGAAGCTTTCGAAGTTCGACCTTGGGAACGAAACCTCGGCCTTCGCCGCCCGCGAGGCGGTGAAGGCGGCGACCTTCACCATCGCTGCGGTCGAGAAGAAGCCGGCCAAGCGCTCCCCGCCCGCGCCCTTCACCACCTCGACACTGCAGCAGGAAGCCTCGCGCAAGCTCGGCTTCTCCGCCCAGCGGACCATGCAGGCGGCCCAGAAGCTCTACGAAGGCGTCGACATCGGCGGCGAGACCGTCGGCCTGATCACCTACATGCGGACCGACGGCGTGCAGACCGCGCCCGAGGCGCTGGACGAAGCCCGAGACGTGATCGGCGGGCTGTACGGCCACGAGTATGTGCCCGAGAAGGCGCGGATCTACTCGAGCAAGGCCAAGAACGCCCAGGAGGCGCACGAGGCGATCCGCCCGACCAGTCTGGCCCGCAACCCAGGCCGCATGCGGCTGGAGGGCGACCTCGGCCGCCTCTACGAGCTGATCTGGAAGCGGATGATCGCCTCGCAGATGGAGAGCGCCCGCATCGAGCGGACGACCATCGACCTGGAGAGCCAGGACGCCAAGACCGGCCTGCGCGCCACCGGCCAGGTGGTGCTGTTCGACGGCTACCTCGCCGTCTACGAGGAAGGCCGCGACGACGCCGGCGACGAGGAAGGCGGCCGCCTGCCGCAGGTGCGCGAAGGCGCCGACGCCCGCATCGCCGCCGCCCGCGCCGACCAGCACTTCACCGAGCCGCCGCCGCGCTACTCCGAGGCCAGCCTGGTCAAGAAGATGGAGGAGCTGAGCATCGGCCGGCCCTCGACCTATGCCTCGATCCTATCGGTGCTGCGCGACCGCGCCTATGTGCGGATGGAGAAGAACCGCTTCATCCCCGAGGACAAGGGACGCCTGGTCACCGTCTTCCTGGAGGAGTTCTTCCGCAAGTGGGTCGAGTACGACTTCACCGCGGATCTCGAGGAGAAGCTCGACAAGGTCTCCGCCGGCGAACTCGACTGGAAGGTGCTCCTGCGCGAGTTCTGGCAGGACTTCCACGCCAAGACCGAAGAGATCGGGACGCTGCGCACTCGTGAGGTGCTGGACGCCCTGGACAGCGCGCTCGCGCCCTTCCTCTACCCGCCCAAGGTCGAGGGCGCCGATCCGCGGGTCTGCCCGACCTGCGGCACCGGCCGGCTCAGCCTGAAGACCAGCCGCTATGGGCCGTTCGTCGGCTGCTCGAACTATCCGGAATGCCGCTACACGCGCCCGATCGGCCAGGCGGAGGGCGAGGAGAACGGCGGCGAGAACGGCGACCGCGAATTGGGAACCGATCCGGAGACCGGCCAGACGGTCTGGCTGAAGGCCGGCCGCTTCGGCCCCTACGTCCAGCTCGGCGAAGGCGAGAAGCCCAAGCGATCCAGCCTGCCCAAGGGCTGGTCGCCACAGGTCATGGACCTTGAGAAGGCGCTGCGCCTGCTGCGCTTGCCGCGCGAAGTGGGCGCGCACCCGGAGGACGGCCAGATGATCCTGGCCGGCATCGGCCGCTACGGCCCGTTCGTGCAACACGCCGGCACCTACGCCAACCTCTCGTCCGTGGACGAAGTGTTCGAGGTCGGCCTGAACCGAGCCGTCGCCGTGCTCGCCGAGAAGCGCGCCGGCGGCGCGGGCCGCCGCGGCGAGGCCCAGGCGCTGAAGGAGCTGGGCGCTCACCCGGGTGACGGTGCGCCCGTGCGCGTGCTCTCCGGCCGCTATGGCCCCTACATCAAGCACGGGTCGACCAACGCCAACGTCCCGCGCGGCTCCGACCCGCAGGCGCTGACGCTGGAAGAGGCGGTCAAGCTACTGGCCGAACGCGAAGCCAAGGGCGGCGGCAAGAAGAAGCCCGCCCGCGCCGCCAAGGCCAAGGCCGAACCCGCGGCGAAGAAGGCTGCGGCCAAGAAGGCGCCCGCGAAGAAGAAGGCCGCGGCGAAGGCGTAACAGGCCGCCCTCTCCCAACCCTCTCGCCCTCTCGCTGCGCTCGGGGGAAAGGGCAGTTGTTCTTATTCGCCGAAATGCGGCAGGGGCGGCCGGTCAGCTTTTGATCGAACCACGGACCACACGGACGTTCCCATCCGTCATGGCCCGGCTTGTCCGGGGCCCCCAGCCCGAGGTGTCTGGCTTTCGCTGCGCGGAACGGCATCGGGATGGATCGCCGGGACAGGCCCGGCGATGACGGCCTTAGGTTGCACGTCCGCGTGGTCCGTGTGGTCCGTGGGTCAAACGCCGAGGCCCAGCTTGCGCCGGATGATCCGGTTGTCCGACGGACACGCCCGCCCCTGAGACTCGGCGTTCAAAGCTGCTAAGCAGGTCCATGGCCCGCCCTCGTTCGCCCAAGCCCTCACGCCCCGCTCATGGCCTGCCCGACCGCGAGACCTTGCTGAAGTTCGTGCGCGAGAGCGGCGAGACTGACAAGGCCGCGATCGCCCAGGCGTTCGGGCTGAAGGGCGTCGAGCGCCGCGCGCTGCGCGAGCTCTTGAAAGGATTGCAGGAGGACGGGTCGCTGGGCCGGCGCGGCCGCCGCGGCTTCGCCGAGATGGGTGCGGTGCCCGAGGTGGGCGTGGTCGACGTCGTCGAGCGCGATCCGGACGGCGACCTGCTGGTCAAGCTGACCAAGGGCGAAGACGCGCCGCTGGTGGCGCTGGCGCCCGAGCGCGGCCGCGAAGCCGGTCCCGCGCCTGGCCTGGGCGACCGGCTGTTGGTGCGGTTCGTGCGGCTGGAGAGCGGAGAGTTCGAAGCCAAGCTGATTAAGCGGCTGGGCCAGAGCGCGCACCGGGTGCTGGGCGTGATCCGCAAGGCGCGCCGCGAGATTCGCGTCGAGCCGGTCGACCGCCGCTCGAAGGAAAGCCTGGTGCTATCCGAGAACGAGGCTGGGGAACTGCGCGACGGCGACCTGGTGGTGGCGCAGGTCGGCCCGGCGGAGCGCCGCTACGGCCCGCACCGCGGCAAGGTGCTGGAGGTGGTCGGCCGCGAGGACGAGCCGCGCGCCGCCTCGCTGATCGCCATCCACGCCCACGGCATTCCCACCGGGTTCAGCGCGGAGGCCGAAGCCGAAGCCGAGGCCGCCCAGCCGCCGACGCTGAAGGGCCGCGAGGACCTGCGCGAGATCCCGCTGATCACCATCGACCCGGCGGACGCGCGCGACCACGACGACGCGGTCTATGCGGAAGCCGACACCGACGAGGCCAACAAGGGCGGCTGGATCGTCTGGGTCGCCATCGCCGACGTGGCCGCCTACGTCACCTCGGGCTCGGCGCTCGACCGGGAGGCGCGCGAGAAGGGCAACAGCGTCTACTTCCCCGACCGCGTCGAGCCGATGCTGCCGGAGCGCCTCTCGAACGGCCTCTGCTCGCTGCGGGAGGGCGAGAACCGAGCCTGCCTGGCGGTGCGGATGGTGTTCGGCGCCGACGGGCGCAAGCGCTCGCACAGGTTCGTGCGCGGCCTGATGCGCTCGGCCGCCAAGCTCTCCTACGAGCAGGCTCAGGCGGCCATGGATGGCCAGCCGGACGCCAAGGCCGGGGCGTTGCTGGAGCCGATCCTCAAGCCCCTCTGGGGCGCCTACCACGCCATGCTGAAGGGCCGAATCGGGCGCTCGCCGGTCGAGATCGCCAGCATGGAGCGCAAGGTGGCCATCGACGAGATGGGCCGGATCGCCAGCATCACGCCGCGCAGCTCGCTCGAGGCCCACCGGCTGATCGAAGAGATGATGATCCAGGCCAACGTCTCGGCCGCCGAGCAGTTGGAGGCCAAGCGCTCGCCGCTGATCTACCGGATCCACGATGCGCCGAGCCCGGAGAAGCTGCAGGCGCTGAGCGACTTCCTGGCGACGCTCGGCATCAACTGGAGCCGCGGCGAGACGGTGCGCACCGAGCGTTTCAACTGGCTGCTGCAGCAGACCCGCGACGGCCCCAACGCCGACATCGTCAACGAGGTGGTGCTACGCACGCAGATGCAGGCGATCTACTCCGACGAGAACATCGGCCACTTCGGCCTGAACCTGCAGCGCTACGCCCACTTCACCTCGCCGATCCGGCGCTACCCCGACTTGATCGTCCACCGGGCGCTGATCCGCGCGCTGGGCCTGGGAGACGACGGGCTGACCGACCGCGACCTGGCGCAGATGAAGGACACCGCCGACAAGGTCACCTTCGCCGAGCGCCGCGCCATGGCCGCCGAGCGCGACGCCATGGACCGCTACATCGCCGCCTTCCTGGCCGACCACGTCGGCGCGGAGTTCGACGGCAAGTCACCGGCGTCACCCGGTTCGGCCTGTTCGTGCGGCTCTCCGAGACCGGCGCGGACGGCCTGGTGCCGGTTTCCACGCTGGGCGGCGAATACTTCATCCACGACGACCGGTCGCACGCCCTGGTGGGCGAGCGCAGCGGCCGGCGCTGGGTGCTGGGAACCATGGTGCGCGTGCGGCTGGCCGAGGCCACGCCGGTCACCGGCGGCCTGGTGTTCGAGATGCTGAGCGAACCCGCGCCGGCCGATCCCACCGCGCCCCGCCCCAGGCTGGGCATGCGGGCCCGCAACGACCGCCCCAGATCCGGCTCGGGACCTGGCAAGCCCGGCCGGCCCGCGGGCCTCCGCACCGGCCGCAAGCAGAAGATGGGCGGCAAGAAGAAGCGCGGGCGCTGAGCCCTTCCCTGCCGCACCCACACCCCTTAGTGCTGGCGGCATGTCCGACTACGAGGCCGCATTTCCGCGCAAGAAGCCGCCGCAAGGTCCCCTGCGCACGCCCGGCGACCCGCTCGTCCGTCCGAAAACCGCCGCGACCATCATCCTGGTCCGACGCGACAGCGATAAGCCGCGGGTGCTGATGGGGCGCCGCAACCGCGGCCACAACTTCATGCCCAGCGCCTGGGTCTTTCCCGGCGGCCGCGTCGACCGGGCCGATTCGCGTGCGCCCTTCGCCACGGATCTGTCGCCCGACGCCCAGGCCGTATTCGACGCCCACGTGAAGCCCGGCCGCGCCCGCGCCATCGCGCTCGCGGCGGTGCGCGAGGTGTGGGAAGAGGTCGGCCTGCTGCTGGCCAAGCCTGCGCCCGTGCGGCCGGTCGCGGGACCGTGGCGCGACTTCGTGGCCCGGGGCGCGTTGCCCGACCTGGAGGGCCTGCAGGTGATCGCCCGCGCCATCACCCCGCCTCGCGTGGCCAAGCGGTTCGACACCTGGTTCCTGATGAGCGAGGCCGAGCGCCTGCTGAGCCTGGAGCGCCAACCCGACTGCGGCGAGTTCGACGACATCGCCTGGGTCGGCTTCGACGAGGCCGACGACCTCAGCCTGCCCCACGTCACTCGCCTCGTGTTGCGCGAGGCGCAGATGCGGCTTTCCGACCCCGACCGGCCGCGTCCGTTCCTCCGCCAAGGCGGCAGTGGGGCGAAGGGTGTGCTTTAGGCCGGCGCAGCCATTGACTTCTGGCCGCGCATTCGTATTTTCCGCGGCTCTTTAGAACACCCGCCGGCGGCGCGCCCGCCTGGCCCGTAAGGACCTGCGTCATGGCGAAGCCCGCCTCCATCAAGATCCGCCTGAACTCCTCGGCGGACACCGGCTACTTCTACGTGACCAAGAAGAACGCCCGCACCAAGACCGACAAGCTGGTCATGAAGAAGTACGACCCGATCGCGCGCAAGCACGTCGAGTTCAAGGAAGGCAAGATCAAGTAGGCTGAAGAAGCGACTGATCTGTCACGCAAAACGCCCGGTGAAAGCCGGGCGTTTTTGATTCTGCCCCTCTCCCCGCGAAGTGGAGAGGGAGAGGGGTGGGAAAAGGTCGGCGCATGCGTTTGACCTGCCCGCAGAGTTGGGCCGCTGGTCCAGATTTTTGAGATGGGTCGAGGCAGAGCCGCCCTCTCCCTACCCTCTCCCTCTCTCGCTGCGCTCGGGTAGAGGTGGCCGCCTAAGCCGCCCGGGTCACCACGCGGTTCCGGCCCGAGCCTTTGGCTTCGTACATCGCTTCGTCGGCGCGCTTGATCAGGGTGTCGGCCTTGGTCTCGCCGGCCATGCTCACCGCGACGCCGATGGAGATGGTGACGTTCAGCGTCTGAGTCCCGCCGCTCACCCGGAACGGCGAGCCGGCGACGTGGCCGCGAATGCGCTCGGCGATCCGATAGGCATCCTCGACGTGGGTGTCCGGCATGACGACCAGGAATTCCTCGCCGCCCAGCCGCACCGGCATGTCGATGGCGCGCACGTTGGAAGCGAGGCGCAGGGCGAACTCGCGCAGCACCTCGTCGCCGACGTCGTGGCCGTAGCCGTCGTTGATCTTCTTGAAGTGGTCGATGTCGATGGCCAGCACCGAGACCGGCTCGCCGCCCTTCGACGCGTGCTGCACCAGCGCGTTCAGCCGCGCGTCCATGTAGCGGCGGTTGTGCAGGCCCGTGAGCTGGTCGGTGACCGCCAGTTCCAGCGACTGGTCGAGGTTGTTGCGCAGGTAGTCGGTGTAGCGCTTGCGCCGGATCTGGGTCTTGGCGCGGGCGCATAGTTCGCCCGGATCCACCGGCTGGGCCAGCAGGTCGTTGACGCCGATCTCAAGGGCTTTGATCAGCCGCGGCCGCTCGGCGAAGTCCACCACCGCCAGCACCGGCAGGTTGCGCGTCGCCTCGTCCGAGCGGATCTGGGCGCAGAGTCGCAGACCGTCGAAGCCTTGCGCCGCGGCGTTGACGATCAGCAGGTCGACCGGGCCGCGCGCCGCGATCAGCGCCTTCTCGGGATCGGCCTCGTGCACTGGGCGGTGATCCACCGCCAGTTCGGCGACCAGCCGTTCAGCCTGCGCCGGGTTGTCGTCCACCACCAGAATGCGTCCGCCCGAGCCGCCCAGGCGCGAGGCCGCGCCGGCGATCACGCCCATGCGGCGGCCCGACGCCTCGCGCTCGCGAAGCTCGTCCATGACGGCCTTGAGCCGTGTCAGGCTGCGCACGCGAGCGAACAGCATGACGTCGTCGATCGGCTTGGTCAGAAAGTCGTCGGCCCCGGCCTCCAGTCCCGCCACGCGGTCCGAGCGGCCGTCGAGCGCGGTCACCAGCACCACCGGAATGTGCCGGGTGGCGTTGTCTTCCTTGAGCTTGCGGCAGACGGTGAAGCCGTCCATGTCCGGCATCATCACGTCGAGCAGGATGATGTCCGGCTTCTCCTCGGCCGCCATGGCGATACCCGAGGGGCCGTCCTTGGCCGACAGCACTTCGTAGTACTCGGCCGACAGCCGCGCTTCCAACAGCCTGATGTTGGCCTCGAGGTCGTCGATGACGAGGATCCGCGCGGTCATCGGTCAGTCCAGAAGCTTGCGAATGGTGTCGAGGAAGTGGGCGACGGAGATCGGCTTTGAGATGTAGGCCTCGCATCCGCCCTCGCGAATACGTTCTTCGTCCCCCTTCATGGCGAAGGCCGTGACGGCCACCACCGGTATCGCGGCGAGGTCCTCGTCCTCCTTCAGCCACTTGGTGACCTCGAGGCCCGAGATCTCCGGCAGCTGGATGTCCATCAGAATCAAGTCGGGGTGATGCTCGCGGGCGAGCGACAACGCCTGCAGCCCCTCACGGGTCTCCAGGATGTCGTACCCCTGGGCTTCGAGCAGATCATGAAAGAGCTTCATGTTCAGCTCGTTATCCTCGACAATGAGGACCTTCTTGGCCATTGCGGACCCGACGCTGTGGTGCAGGAGCCGCGCGCTTGTGGCGCGCTTCCCCCCGCCTGTGACACCTTGATCACATGGCATATCCTTAAACTTCGTTAGTCCGCAGCCCCGGAGCCGAGTTGTCCGCCGCCCAGAACCGCGCCCACTTCACGCCCAGGCTCATGGATCTGGGGCTTTCAGGCGACCGCCCGCTGGTGATCGTCGACGTCGACGAGGTGCTCGGTCAGTTCGTGCGCAGCTTCGAGCGCTACCTCGCCATCCACGGCGTGGAGTTCCGGGTCGAGCGCTACGCCCTATTCCAAAACATGTTCCGCAAGGGCGAAGCCAAGCCGATCCCGGAGGCCGAAGGACGGCCGCTGTACGACGATTTCTTCCGCACCTGCTGCGAGTCGATCGAGCCGACGCCCGGCGCGTTCGAAGCGCTGGAGCGGCTGGCTCAGAGGGCGGAGATCATCGTGCTCTCCAACGCGCCCGGCGAGGTCGAGGCGGCGCGCCGGGCGTGGCTGACGCGGCACGGCGTGCAGCATCCGCTGATCATCAACCGCGGGCTCAAAGGGCCGATCACGGCGGGGCTGACCGCCCAGACGCCGCACCGCTCGGCCTTCATCGACGACACGCTGCCGCACCTCGATTCGGTGGCCGAGCAGGCCCCCGCGACCGCCCGGTTCCAGCACATCGCCGACGTACGCCTGCGCCCGCTGGCGCCGACCTCCGACCGCCACCGCCGCATCGACGACTGGGACGAACTGGCTGCGGCGATCGAGGAGTCCTTGCTCGCCTGAGCGCTACCGCGCCGAGGCCGGCAGACCGTCCAGCACATCGGTGCGGGCGTGCACCACCGCCCAGCGGTCGCCGTAGAGCTTGGTCCAGCCGGGCTTGGCGTCCATCTGCTTCGCCAGCGGCTCGCGCGGCGCGAGGATGGTCCAGGCCAGGCCGTAGTCCTTCACCGCCTTGTCGAAGGCGGCCTGGTCTCCGCGCACCAAATTCATCTGACGCGTGAAGAAGGCGTCGCCGTACATGTCCGAGCGGCCGTCGATGAACGGCCGAACCCCGCTGAAGATCAGGTAGCCGCCGAAGCTGTAGGTGTTCAGTACCGGCTTGGCGCGGAGCGCGGCCGGCACGTGGGCGAGCGCGGCCTTAGGCGTGGTCACAGCATCGATGCGCTCCACCGGATCGGAGGTGCGAAGGCCGATCAGGACCAGCGCGCCGGCGGCGAACACTGCGACGGCGAGCATAGGCGCACGCAGCGGCTCCGCCTCGCGACCAAAGCTGCGGCCGATCGGCTCGGCCAGCAGCAGCGGCGCGATCACCGCCAGCACCAGGGTGTGCCGCTGGTGGGTCAGCGCCATGTGCAGGATGACGAGCAGCAGCAGAACGCGGAACACCGACATCTTCACGCCGCGGCTCAGGCAGACGAGCAGCACGAGTAGGATCGCGCCCTGGAACTCGGAGATCTTGGCGAAGCTGGACGGCAGCCATTCCACGATGCCGTTCAGCGTCTTCATCGTCATGATCTGAAACGGATAGGTCAGCGCATGGACGCCGTTGGGCGTCAGCAGCACCGCCGCCAGGCAGGCGATGGCGAACCCGCCCCAGTCGCGGATCACCGGCCACGGATCGCGCCGGCCCTCCCACAGCGCCTCCAGCGCCAGCGGGGCGGCCACCAGCGCGCCGAAGACGAAACTGCCGTGCAGGTTGGCCCACAGGATCAGGACGAGCGCGAGCCAGAGCGGCGGCGCACGGCCCTCGCTACGCGCGTCGATCAGCCGGCCGGTCCAGTAGATCATGATCGGCAGGGCCAGCAGGTGGGGCCTGGCGAACATGCCCACCCACATGCAGCCGACCGCCAGCCAGGCGGTGAGCCCCAGCGCCATCGGCCCGAACCAGCGCGACAGCCGCGTCAGCAAGAGGCCCATCGAGAGCGCGCCGGCGAAGCCGAACAGGATCACATAGGCCGTCCAGCCGCCCAGCCGGAACACCGAGGTCATAATGATTTCGGAGAGCCACTCGTGCGGCACCCAGGGCTGGTTCAGGTGCGTGAACGAGAACGGGTCGAAGTTCGGCACCCGACCGTGGTCCAGCATCCAGGCGCCGGCGCGCAGGTGCCAGTAGGTGTCGCCGTCGTTCAGCGCCCGCGGATTGAACGCCAGGATGTAGAACATCGACAGGCAGGCGCCGGCGATGACCAGCTCGCGCAGGCCGAACGATAGACGGAGACTGCGGGCGCGGAGGTCGTCGGCGGGAATCGTGGCCATGCGGATTGCGGCAATATCAGATGCTCCCCCTCAGGGGGAGCTGTCCCGAAGGGACTGAGGGGGCTTCCGCTCAGAAGGCTGAAGCCGCACCGAAACGAACAAACTGAGTGGAAGCCCCCTCCGGCGCTGCACGCCACCTCACCCTGTGGGGGCGGATCTTGCTCATCGACCCGGAATAGATCGGGTATGACTGCTGCATGATCCGCATCGGCGTGGACTTCGGCGGGACGAAGATCGAGGCGGCGGCGCTGGGCGCCGGCGGCGCCTTCGTCGCCCGGGTGCGCGCGCCCTCCCCACCGAACTAC
>Ga0207712_10002605_pt1 | contig 11575 bp, 19 predicted proteins | sample KBSS44metaG_FD_184402 | JGI IMG/M metagenome (GOLD analysis project Ga0207712, IMG submission 184402) | Switchgrass rhizosphere microbial communities from Kellogg Biological Station, Michigan, USA - KBS S4-4 metaG (SPAdes) (version 2) | ecosystem: Host-associated > Plants > Roots > Rhizosphere... | reverse complement strand
GCTGATTATCAGATTCGGCCCCTTGCACACTGTGCGTATCCACGGGCAAGATGGGAGATCGGGCGCCCACCTGGGCAGGTGGGGCGCCCGATAGTACGTCCCGGAAGGAAGGGACGTTCCCGCGACACGCCGAGCCCTGGGGGACTGCCGAACGGGAACACTGGCCCGGCGCGCACCAGAAAAACGCCACAGCTCTGGCTTGGTTCCCCTTCACGCCGGAAGCTTGTTGACAGCCCAAGGGGTAAAGCTCAAGCTTGACTGTGTTGCTTGGGGGGCTGTCATGAAGCCGCGCCAGTTGATCCGCGGCGCTGCGTTTCCGCCGGACGAATTGAACGTCATCTATAAGGCGTTCGATGACGCCTGGGCCGAGGTCACGCCAGACGTGAGCGCCAGGGCGAGCGCAATAGAAGCGGCGCGGCTGAGCCTCGCTACTATCGTGCTCAGCCTCGCGAAGGCGGGGCACGTTGAGCGCGATAGTCTCAGAGCCGCGGCAGTGGATGCGTATCGGTTCAAGCACCGACTGACATAACAACCACGGCTTGCACCCAGTCGCAGATCACACGCTTGGCGCCGTCTCCTGAAGGCTGCCGGTGGCCCTATCTCTTCCTGCCGCCCCGCCCCGTCTGCTCGGCCTCCGCCTGGTAGGCCTCGCGCTCGAAATGGGCGCGTAGGATGCGCTCGATGATGTAGGCGACGCTGCGATCCTCGGCCGTCGCTGCACGCTGCAGCTGGTCTTTCAGGTCCGACGTAACCCGGATGGTGATCTGCGCCGTCTTTGCCACAGCCAGACCTTGCAATCGCGCCGTGGCCCTGTCACTGTAACGCACTGCAGTGCATTGCATGTGGGTTAACAGGAGAGGGGGGCGCCATGACCCTCGTCAACACGATCGACGGATTGATCGAGGCCCTACGATGTCGATCGGCGTCCAACCCGAACCACCAAAAGCACGCGCACCAGCGCCAAGCCTTCCGGCGCTACGCTGCGCTGCGCGCCTCCAGCCTTGGCGCTGAGGCATCACAGCATAGAGGGTGGTCAACTCTTCGAAGCCGATCCTGGTCACGGGTTCGACGCTGTTTGACACCGGATGTATACGGAGCACTGCCTGGAGCAAGTCGGGTGGAGATCTGACGTGTTCCACCTCCGTTCCCAGACTTGCAGCTTTCGGATGTAGTTCCTCCGCCGACGAGGCCAGGCTCTCACGCGAAATCCTGACCCTGAGCTGCCGTCAGCCGTCAACAGGAGAGGTCGATGTTACGTCTTGAGCAAGGCTGTTGTGTGCACCATCCGCACAACGATACTTCGAATGCTAAAGATGAGAATACCGGCGCACGCAATTTCGATGACCATCAAGGAGATTGGGATCAGGAACTCGACGGAGAATTCTCTTCCAACCAGCCGCAGTGCGGTTAGCACTCCATCACCGACCACCGAAACGCTGAGCGCGACCGCCGACACGGCGCTCAGGAAGAGGAGATGACGAAGCCTGTTGCAATGCGCGGCGCACAGAGCGGTTAGAGGCGCACGGCGGACGACCAGATAGGCGCACCCCGCGATCCCCATAATGACCGACAGCCAGAAAGCGCAGACATCGATCCAACCGACCGCGTTGGCGACGTCCCTCATATCTTCGCTCAATCCCCATTGCGCCGCGGCATACCAGGTGACGCGGGCTTTCATGGCCACAAAGACGCCGCCGATGACCAGAATGCCGGTGACGCCAACCTTCCACGTCTGTCTGGCAAGCCACGCAGTCGCAAACTGCGCGGCGATAACGTGAGGATCTCCGAAATTGACAATGGCGCGTTGCACCGCTTCATGTCTATTGCCCGGGGGACCAGCCGCTGTAGCCTCCCACAGGTGATCTTGGACCTCCTGCCGCACACGTCGCGACAGGGAGGGGTTAAAATCGAGCTTGCGCGCAAGCGATTCCGCGTAGGCCGCAATCATGCGGGACTCTTGCATGGGGCCGTTCCTCCCAGAAGCCCGCCGATTGCATCGGAAAATCGCTCCCAGACCGCGCGCCGTTCGGCGAGCGCGCGATGGCCGGGGCGGGTCAAAGCATAGACCCTCCGCTTTCGTCCGGATTCGGCGGTCGTCCAGCGACTGGAAAGGAGGCCCGCTTGCTCGAGACGATGCAGCGCCGGGTAGATTGTTCCCTCCGGCAGATCGAAGGCTTGCCCGCTCTTGCGCTTGATCGTCTCGATGATGGCGTAGCCATGGGCTGGGCCCGCCGCCAGAGCTGCCAGTACGATCAAGTCGAGGTGGCCTTTGAGCATTTCTCCTTCCATACCTTGCAACGCTATGCCTTACCCCTCGAGCAGTCAAGCTTGGGAAAGGGCGCCTACCCAATCAAGGTGGACATCCGTCCATTGCACGACAGGCTGCCCGCCTACCCGCCGCGCAGTTTGCTCAGCACCTCCGCGATGTCGGTGAGATCCCAGTGCTCGGCGAACTTGCCGTTTTCGATGCGCCAAATATCAATTGTCCTGAATGTGAAGGCTTTGCCCGTTGGGGGGATGTCTCGTATCGTTTGCGTGTGAGTTGCCGAATACGTGTTGCGTGCGACCACCTTGTCGCCGGCAATGATGCGGTCCTCGACCCGGAGCCGGAGGTCCGGCATGGACGTCAGAATCCGACGAAAATTCTCAATCTGCGCGGCGAGGCCGGATGGGCTTCGCCCTGAATGCTGAATGTAGGTCTCGGTGAACAGTTCCGGGAAGGGCGCGGTGTCATGCGCATTCACCGCCGCCACGTACCTGTCGAGAAGCGAGTTCCCGATGGCCTGGGAATTGACCGCTGGCGGACAGTCTTCGGCCGCGAAAGCAGTATGCCGGGATGCAGCGAGCGCCATTGCGCTTAGAGTCCCGAGAGCAAGCACGTTACGCCGATTCCGCATGTGTGCGCCCCTTCTCCGATGTGACCTTATACATCGTGAGACTATGCCTAGTAATGCTATGTGTCAAGCGGATGCTGGGCGGTCGACTAGGCGTGGCCCGGCCTGTCGCGCATAGCCTCGAAGCCATCACGACCAGCAAGGCGTTCCGACAAATGTCGGCGCTCTTTTGGCACGGGCTGCCGTGTTGGGCCATCGCGAGAGACAGAAGCTTCGGGGCGGATTCCTGCCGCGTTGTGCTTAGTGCGAAATCCTCTCTCTTTGACCCGGCCACTTCGCCAATTGCCACATCGGAATGATCGAGGCAGTAACGAACGAGGCCCCCAGCTCGCGCATCCGCCGCTCGTCAGACAGCCGGCGTCAGGCCGCGTAGGATTTGTGCAAACGCTGGCATGTCGATGTTGCCGCCCGAGAGGATGAGGCCCACACGCTTGCCGGCATATCGGTGTTTCTCCTTGAGCAGAGCCGCGAGCGGTGCAGCACCAGCGCCCTCGGCCAGATTGTGTGTCGTCGTATAGTAGATACGGATAGCCTCCGCGATTTCCTCCTCGCTAACGAGAACGACGCGGGCAGCACCATTCTTGATGATCTCGAACGCTTCGGCCTGCGGGTCGCGGCAGGCCAGTCCGTCGGCGAACGTCCGCGCCGCATTGGTTTGAAAGGGTCGACCGGCTTCGAGTGACAGGACGAACGCCGGCGCGTTCTCTGCCACAACTCCGACGATCTCCGTCTTCAGCCCGAGAAGGTCGCGCACCGTGATCAGACCGCAAATCCCGGACCCCATTCCGATCGGAGCGAAGACAGCATCAAGATCGGCGCGACTTGCAAAAAACTCATGCGCGTAGGTGGCAACGCCTTTCACCAGCTCGCGGTGAAAGGACGGCACGAAATGATAGCCACGCTCGTGCTGCATCTCGGCAGCAATGGCGCGGCTCTCATCGAAGTCCTTGCCTGCCGTCACCAGTTTGCCACCGAGCGCCTGCATGGCCGCGTTCTTCTCGGCCGAGTTCCCCTCTGGAACCACGATCACGGCGGGGATGCCGCTGTGCGCAGCCGCGATGGCAACCGACTGGCCATGATTTCCGCGTGTGGCCGTCACAAGCCCCCTTGGCATACGGCCGGCGAGGCGCAACGCGTCCACGTACGTCAGAGCGCCACGCGCCTTAAACGACCCGGTCGGGGTGTGGTTCTCATGCTTTACGACGACCTCGGCTCCAGTTCTCCTGGCGAGCAGCGGCCACGCGTAGACCGGGGTCAGAGGTACGCAGGTGCGAACCACGGCAGCGGCGGCTTCTAGTTCGTCCAGTGTGAAGAGCGGCACGTGAGACTCCTTGATCTCCTCCGATGCATAACGGGTTCGGGGCTTTGCCGCTTTCAGGATTCTGACCCGAAGATATCCTGTGCGGCCGCGGCCCCCGTGGCCTCCGCCGACATTAACGGTATGATGAGGCATGCAAAGCCTCGCACGCCAAGCCGCGACCAGAGCCGCGTCCGCGCCGCGGCGCTTCGCCATGGGCGGGTCCTGGTGCGCTGAGCTGCTGCCGCGCAACCCCTACCAGACTGCCTACACACCCGAGGCGCCGATCATCGGCTTCGCCTTCGAAAGCCAGGTCGGCGTGCACGCATTTGGAAGCGACCGCAGGGCCGATTTCCGGGCCAAGCCCAACGGTCTGGCGTATGTGCCGGCCGGTTGCGATGTCTACTCAAGGTCGGACCACGGCGGCGAATATCTAAAGATCAGTTTGGCCCGCGAGCCCAGCGAGCCACCGGGATGCAAACGCCGCTTCAGCGATGCGATCGACCCGGTCGCAATTGTCGCTGCACAGAGGCTGCGTCGCCAACTTCTGGCGACGGCCTGCATTGATCCACTGGAGTGTGAACGCTGCGTTCAAGCGCTCGAGGAACAAGTTGCTTGGGTCTCGTGCGTAGCCGTCGTAGCGCCCGCTGCAGGTCGCTGGATGACGCCGCGCCGCCTGAAGCTCGTCGATGATCTCATCGAGGCAAGGCTCGATGCCAAGCTGACGGTTCAAGAGCTGGCGGGTGCCCTTGGGCTGTCCGCCGGGTTCTTCTCCCGAGCGTTCAGGGCGGCGGTGGGCAAAGCGCCGCATGATTACATCGTCGATCGCCGCATCTCACGGGCGAGGACGCTTGTGGAGAGCACTGACCTTGATTTGACGGCTATCTCGCACACGTCGGGTTTTGCGTCCCACGCACACATGACGACAACATTTCGCAATCGCCTAGGTATCAGCCCCGGCGAACTGCGCAGACGATTCGATTGATCGAAGTATGTCTTCTGGCACAGGGCAGAAAACTTTGGAACGCAACAGCTTCGGCAGCTATCCGGGGGCACAAGAGACGAGCCGAGCGCGTCGATGCCATGCCCGCCCATGACCCGAAGCGACCTTCATGGCTCTTGCCGGTTCAGGTCCAGCCCTGCAATTGAAGCTCAACCTGTGCATCTGAGTTGAAACACGTTGCCCTCAGGATCGTGGCCGTCGCAGACCTTGGCACCTTCGAATTCCCATTCCCGGCCAACCGGGTTGACAGTACCACTCCGCTCCGCCGCGCTCTTGCGTGCAGCGTTGATGTCCGGGACCGAGAAGACTAGCTTGATAGGCGTGTCTTCGCGGCGAACCGGCGGCGTCTCGATGCTTATCGATTCTGCGATGCGCCTTGGAATTCGGACGATCACCAATTGGGATGGCTCTTGGCCCAGGACGGCAAACCCCTCCCGCATAGTCCGCACCTGGAGACCTGTTACGGCGGAGTAGAATTCCGCGAGCCGCGGAAGGTCCCTCGCGTAGAGCACGGCGCCAATCAGTCCGGATTGCATCATGGCCTGAGGTCGAAGCGCGAGGCTTGGATTTTGTAGAAGAACGTTATCCGGCGCGCCCAGTTCCCGTTGTCTGCGACGTGTGAGATGAAAGGCCACTTGCACGACCAGGTCAGGCGCTAAGCGCCGATAGATCCTTTCGAATGCCTGCTCCAGGCACACTTCCGCCGGCAATCCCTCGTCCGGTGGACAGCAGGTTCCGGGGGTAATTTCGAAGTACCGCACGAGAAGGGTGGCTGACGATTGGAGGCCTGCAGCGATCATCATGGGTTTGTGCCCGGAGCGTTCGTCTGGGGACGGGGCGTCTTGGCCTTGCGGACGGAGGGCCGCCGTCCGGCAGCGTATTCCCGCAAGAGAGCTACCGCTTGATCGCGGAGTGCCTCAGGTACGGCGGCGTCCGCTTCGATCTGGCGGAGGAGAGCGATCAGAGGGTCGATGTCGGCGGCCGCGAGGGCAGCATCTGCTTCGGGCAGGAACGATTGCCACATTGACTTGCCCTCGAAGCGGATGTCGCAGGGATGGCCCTGCAGGCGGCAGAGGGCGCGGGCAACCCGTTCGGGGTTCTGGCATGGCGGCACTGCGCCTTCTCGCGTTGGCGACGGACCTTCCTATAGCACAAGGGCGCGTTGACGGCGGTGCAATTCACGCTGCCGATCGTTACGCTTCCTTCGCGCGGCACACACACCCGCTGCCGTGGAGTGCCTGGCGCGCACGAAGGTCGGCTGGAGGATGTCGCCCCTACCTGCCCTGCTATTCTGCCATGAACTCCATCAGCATACTTTGCTCGCGGCGACGCAAAGACTTCGGAGGCGGCTGCCCGGCCCCGTTAAGACCGTATCCGCTTTTGCAAGTGAGCGAACGCTAATTGCCGCGGCTCCGTGCGCAGCACCGCAAAAGGTGCATCGCACAACTCAGTCGCAGCGTGCGGGCCCACGATCGTCCGGACGCGACCCTGAAAACCGATATTCCTCCGCAGCCCTCGCCATCAAGGGCGCGCCATGCGTGCCGTGGCCTTGACGACACCCGCAGCTAACGGAGAGTCACGTCGGGTTCGCCTTTGATCCAAGGCGCGGCTCCTCGTTGGATTGTTTCTCCGGCGCAGTTGCCTACCGCCGAACCAGGCCACACAGAGCGTCGGCAGGAACACCAACGTGAGAACCGTGCCGACCAGGAGCCCTCCCATGATCGCGAATGCCATGGGCCCCCAGAACACGGTCGTGGCGATCGGGATCATGCCGAGCACCGTCGACACCGCCGTCAGCATGATGGGACGGAAGCGAGAGCTGCTGGCGTCTATGGCCGCCTGCCAGAACGGTCTTCCCGTGCTCACGCTCGGCCTCGATCTGTCCAATCAGGATCACGGCGTTCTTGGTGATCAGGCCGAACAGCGCGAGAATCCCTAAGATGGCGACGAAGCCCAGGGGACGCCCGGACAGGAGCAGTGCCGCCACGACGCCGATCAGACCCAGAGGCGCCACGCGAAGGTCAGCATGACAAGCGACGCGATGATGCCAAGGCCTGGCGCCGCGAACGGCGTAGTCCCGAAGAACGGCATGGGAATCGCGTTCTGAATGGCCGGCGTTCCCGGCAATTGCCGACACGGTGAAGGTCGAAGTGCCGAGGACGATGGCGGCCGGCATCAGCTGGTGGGGGATATCGGCGGCTTGAAACAGTGATTGGGCCATCGGCGCCAGCACGAAAAACGCGACGAACAGGCTGACCCCGCCGTAGGTGATCATCGCACCAGCCAGCACGACCGCCAGCATGGCCCGGTGCGGAGGCGTCGCATCGCGGACTGGGAATACATCTGTGCCCAAGGACGCGCCGTTCCTCGGCGAGAGCTGGACGCCGCCGGCCGGGCTCACGGGGGCTACTGAAGGTATGCCGCAAGATGGGGCCAGCCGCAGCAATTCCTTCCAAGCCCGGCCGGGTGGTGGCTCCTATATCGGCGTGGGGGACGCATTAAGCGCCCCCTGCTCGATGGTGTCGATGAAGGCGCAGCCGAGCGCATCGGGGCGGGGGCCGTTTTTGGGGATTTCGTGCTGCACCTGCACGAAACGCGAGGCGCCGCGATTTCGGTCCTGCTTGCGCCGTCGCCAACTGCGCGCGCCCGGGATCATGGCCCAGATTCCCTCACGCCGCGAGACCCCACTGCTCCGTGTCCAACGGCGCCGAAGGATTGACCAGGATCTGGAGTGCACCCCTGCGGGTGGACAGGGTGAGAGCTGAGAATCGGACTATCTGGACCGGGCTTTCGAGGAGAAAGCCCATGCGCAAGCACCGCAGCTATCCGGTCGAGTTCAAGCGCCAGGTGGCGCAGGGTTGAAGGGTGAAGGGGAGGCGCAAGCGGGCTGCTCCCACTCGAAAGCGCACGCGGGCCTGATGGGTGAGCACCACGGCGGCGGCCAGCGGAGGAGGTGTGGCGGCGCCCGTCCCGACAGGGCCGACACCACCATCCGAGGACGCCGAGCAAGCGCCAGCGCTATCTCTGAACCATGGCTGGACGCCATGTGACTCGTAGATTGAGATCGATGTCTGACGCGGAACAAATGCACGCCCCTAACTCGGTTTAGCGCTCGGACCTCCGCTCACTGTCACGGCAGACGTCGCGTGCCAATGTTGTGCGATTGAGCCCGCGACGCTGGAGTTCGGCATCCGACAAATGCGACAGCTGTTCGTACGTAGCGGCAGCCGCATGGTAGCCTGCAGCCGTTCTGAGAAGGCCGGCAACCCACCTACCTACCAAGCGGAGCCGGCCTCTGGGGGGTGTCGTGGCGGTCTCGCTCGTGGCGTTGTCTGCTGTCATCGTGTTGCCCGTTCGCATTGCATCGGCGCCGGCGCGAGCTATCCTTCCGCGCGCCTTCGGGTACACGCAAAGGACTGCATCAGCTTGAAGAGATGAGCTAGATCCGACTTGGGCACCGCTTAATAGCGTCCAAGCGCGGCTGGCGTCCATGCTCGCCCGATGTCTACTTCATAAGTCGCAAAATAGGGCGTGCCCGGCTTTCTCGACCATCATCGGAGTTTTCCGGGATTCGCCGTTTCATTCCGGAGGTCTTCCGGAATCGACTTGGGGCAACCGTGCTTCGCCTACGCTTGGATAGTACTTGACTGAGAAGCAGAAGCGCGAGACGGGCCAGCGGCCCAGCATTTCCTGGCATTGGCCGCACCCACGGTCTTCCAGCTCTTCAGGCGCCTGGAAAGGAGAGGAAAGGCCGCCGGCACACGCCGAGAAGCCAGACAATGGGCTTCTCCTGGTCCATCGCTCTACTCGTCGCTGCGGTCCATGCAAGCTGACGACAGGGATGACAATGACGGTTCCTGATATCACGCAGATGGCGAACTCACTGCGAAAACAGTTGAATGGAACCGATTGGGCCATGGCCTCAACGTTCCTGGCCAGGGCCGAGGCTTGCGCCGTCAGCCTCCTCGTCTCAGCTTGAGATGGGCTAGCCACAGGAGGTCCTCGGAACAAGGCGGGTGTCAAGATCGCTCCGCTCCTCCTCAGGCATGCGGCTCAGAGAGCTCGGCGGCCTGGCGGAAGGAGGCACGGCCCTCGGTAGCACCTGGCTCATAACGAGGTGAATCCAGAAGCCTCAGGTTGGCTTGATATGAATCCATTTCGCGAACTGATCCCGCTCTACCGCTGACAACTCCTGGTTGTACTCCTCGTACATCGGCGAGCTGCGGGCGATCCGGCCGACCATGCGATCCTCGATCCTGTCGTGCTTGTTCATGACCACCGGCATGGCCATTGGGGCGTAAACGTTCGCAAACGCGCGTCCCATCGTCAGCATCAGTCCCTTCATTCGCTTGTAGATGTCAAGCTGGGACAATACCGCGCTCTTCAACCATCCACCTTCGCTAGAGAGAATGAAAATGTGCATCGAGGCTCTCGGAATGTAGATCTTGCCGAATTGCAAGACCTTCTTGTCGCGCGCCCTTTCCTTCAGCAACAGTCCCCTAGCGGCGCCATCCCACTCGATTTCCATGTGGAAGGCGTGAATCACCCCCTCCTCGTTGAACGATGGCCGCGCAAAGATGTAGTGGCCAGCGTAGTTCTTCGTGTCGTCGCGCGTGTACTTTCCGAGCTCTTCGTCGGCGAACTCAACGCCGCCACCAGCTTGCCGCAGATTGATGTTCAGCTGTGACTCGACCTGAAGAATAGTCTTCGCCGAGAAGATGCCTACAACGAGCTTGTCGACGGTCGATTTGCCCAACTTCGCTCGCGAAGCGAACTCCTCTCGGGATATCCGCTCCTTGGCGATGTAGGTGCGCACGGCTTGGACGATCTTCTGGCGGTCGGTGTCTTCGATGTGCATTTGGGGGAACCACTGAACGTGATTGTCGAGCGAAGGTATGGCTTGCGGGGGCCTTACTGCATACTTGAGGAGTGACGATGCGTAGAAGCCGCCACATTGCAGCCCTTGCGGCAATCATCGTCCTTGGCGTGGCGGTTGGAAAGGCCGCAGATCAGCCCAACCTGGATTCTTCTCGGGTACCTCCCCCACCGCAGGCCACCACCGAGGAGAGTCCGTTCGGCGGGCCACCACCAAAGAAACGAGGAGTAAAGGGGGCGAAATGTAAGACGGCGCAAGGTGTTTGCGCAATTGACCCGCCCCAGCCGATTGGTGGCAGCTGCACGTGCTCCCGGCCAGACGGCGGCGCTGCTCAAGGAAGTGTGGAGAAGTAGCTGGCAGGCCTGCCACGCCGGGAGCACCCGATCCAGCTGCCTCACCTGCAGAATCAGCTACACTCTTGCCGGGTTATTGCGTAGCATGACCGTGCGGGTACATCGCTCGGGAGGTCGGACCTCAACGGCCGCACGAAGGGCGGCAGAAGTCGTTGCTCGCCGCACCCTGGGGCGTCAACAGACAGACACGAGATGCCATCGCCGCGGTGGACGTTGGAGGTGGCGGGTATGCATCGCATCCCGTTGGGAGCATCGGCGCGGGCCGCCCTCCGAAAGGGCACTTCGCAAGGCGACCGAAGATACGACGGAGTCGAGTCATGTTGCGCGTACGTTGGAAAACTGCGCTCGCCATCGCGTTTGCTGCGGCGACTACGTCGATGGCCGCGGGATCGCCGGCAGGACATCTTCGGGCCTCGATGGAAAGGGCGATATCAGAGGCGGGCGGTCTTGTCCTAAGGACCCACGGCTCGCATCTCAAGTGCCGATACGGCAAGCATGGGAAGTCGAAGGAGGAGTGGCACCGACACGACCGCGGCGCAACTTACCCGTGTGCACCCCCGTCGAAGGACGTGCAACGGTTTGAGCCTTCGACCGCTGGAAAGGGCTCGATATCGGGCCCGTCGGGCCAAAAGACGGGTACCTCCCCCGTGTTCGGGCCGCCGGCGTCGGCGGGTCCAAAGACCGGCACCTCCCCGGTCTTCGGGCCACCAGCGTCGTCGGGCCAAAAGACCGTCCCCACTACAGGCGGCGCGAAGCGGCGATCCGTCACGACGCATCGACGCCGTCCGGGATCTGACGACGAGCAAGGGCGGATCGGGCGCCGAACGCGAGCGGCAAATGCAATTGCTGCAAACGATGAACCAGGAATTTCGTGAGCGTTACGCGATCAATTCGGACATCCAGGCCCGCGCGCGGGCTTACGAACTGGCCGCGCGCATGCAGCTTTCCGCGCCGGAAGCGGTGGATTTATCGGGCGAGCCCGCTCATGTGAAGGCCCTGTACGGCATCGGCGAAAAAGAGACGGAGGAATTCGGCAAACAACTTTTGCTGGCGCGGCGACTGGCCGAAAAGGGAGTTCGCTTCATTCAGATTTGCCACGCGGGCGGCGGCAACGGCGCGTGGGATTCACATGGTGACATGAAAACGCACGGG
>Ga0207712_10002602_pt1 | contig 11577 bp, 7 predicted proteins | sample KBSS44metaG_FD_184402 | JGI IMG/M metagenome (GOLD analysis project Ga0207712, IMG submission 184402) | Switchgrass rhizosphere microbial communities from Kellogg Biological Station, Michigan, USA - KBS S4-4 metaG (SPAdes) (version 2) | ecosystem: Host-associated > Plants > Roots > Rhizosphere >... | reverse complement strand
ACGATGATGCTCGAGAAGTGTGGCGCGCAGGTGGTTGCGGTTGGCTCGTCACGTGAAGGATTGGAGTCGATCGAGAACTGGCTGCCGGATGTGCTGATCGCGGATATCGGTATGCCGGTCGAGGATGGCTACGGGATGATCAGGAAGATTCGCAAGCTGCCGAAGAAGAAGGGCGGGCACACCCCGGCGCTCGCGCTCACAGCGTATGCGAGAACTGAGGATCGCGTGCGCGCGCTTTCCGAAGGGTACCAGGTGCACCTCGCGAAGCCTGTTGACCGTTATGAGCTCGCGGCAGTCATCGCAAGTTTAGGCCGCAGATGAACGCGGCTAATCACATCCCGCCTGAGTTTCCATGAGTTTTCGCCAGCGGTGGCCGTTCCCGATCGTGAGATCGTTGGCTTCGGATGGGCCGTCGGTGCCGGCGTCGTAGAGTGGTAGTTCTTTGAGGTTTTGTGTTGCCCACGCTTCTTCGATGGGTGTGATTAATCTCCATTGGGCTTCGGCTTCGTCGCTGCGGATGAAGAGAGTCGCATCACCACGCATTACGTCGAGCAGCAGCATCTCGTAGGCATCGGGCGACTCAACACCAAATGCTGTCTGGTAACAGAAATCCATGTGGACCGTGTTGGTGGCCATCTGGAAGCCGGGACGCTTCGCGCCGAACGTCACCGTGATTCCTTCGTTCGGCTGAATGCGCAGCACGATCACGTTCGGCTCGATCTCGTCGACGGGCGTGCGCGCGAAGAGCGCTTGCGGCGTGCGCTTCAGGTGTACCGCGATTTCCGTGAGCTGGCGTGCGAGACATTTTCCGGTGCGCACGTAAAACGGCACTCCCGACCAGCGCCAGTTTGAAACGTTGAACTCAATCGCCGCGTAGGTTTCAGTTGTAGATCCTTTTGCGACGCCCTCCTCTTCCTTGTAACCCTTCACCTGCTTGCCGTCGATCGTGCCTGGTCCATATTGCGCGCGCACCGTGCGCTCAGCGACCTGCTCGGGGTTCATGCGGCGGATCGATCGCAACACCTGCACTTTTTCTTCACGCACGTTATCGGCATCGAAGACGACTGGCGGCTCCATCGCGGTAAGCGTCAGCAGTTGCAGGAGATGATTCGCAACCATGTCGCGCAGTGCGCCAGCGCCTTCGTAGTAACCGGCGCGAGTGCCCACGCCAAGGATTTCTGCGGCAGTGATCTCGACATAATCGACGTAGTTACGATTCCAGATCGGCTCGAACATCGAGTTACCGAAGCGAAACACGAGTATGTTTTGAACCGTGTCTTTGCCGAGGTAATGATCGATGCGATAGACCTGGTTCTCTTTGAACACCTCGGCGACCGTTGCATTCAGCGCTTTCGCTGATTCGAGATCGCGCCCGAAGGGTTTTTCGATGATGATGCGACTCCAGTGGCCGTCTTCTTTGTTTAGCCCCGCTTCACCCAAACGCTTCACGATCGTTGAGAAGAGCAACGGCGGCGTCGCGAGATAGAAAAGATGGTTCTTGCTCGCGCCTTCGCTTGCCAGTTCTTCAAGACGCTGGGCGACTTGTTGGTAGGTAGTGTCAGTATCGAGCTCGCCTGACATGTAGTGCAGTCGTTTTGAAAACTCGCGCCACGTTTCTTCGTCGAGGTGATCGATTTTCTTCGAGTCGTTGAGGGCTTCGTGAACTTGTGCATGGAACTCGTCATCGGTCATGGGATTGCGACCGACGCCGAGAATGCGAACGCTCTCGAGGCAGCCTTGATCGGTGAGCCGGCACAGCGCGGGCATCAGCTTACGTTTCGTCAGGTCGCCCGTCGCGCCAAATATCACAACCACGCACGGCTCCGCATTCGGCAACTCAGGCTGTTCGAGTTGAACTGGATTCGGTTCTACAACTACTGCTGACATCTTGTTAATCCTGTAATCCTGTAAAAGATTTACTTCCGCTCCACATGCCCGCCGAATTGGAGGCGCATCGCCGACAAAATCTTATTTGCGAAGTCGGCTTCACCACGCGAGCTGAAACGTTGAAACAGCGCCGCACTCAACACCGGCACGGGCACGCCTTCTTCAACCGCCGCATTGATGGTCCAACGTCCCTCGCCCGAATCAGAAACCCGTCCTGAAAAGTCTTCAAGGGTCGGATTGTCGGCAAAGGCGATCGCCGTCAGATCGAGTAACCACGAAGCGATCACACTCCCACGACGCCAAACCTCAGTAATATCTCCGATGTTGAAATCATACTGGTAATGCTCGGGATTGCGCAGCGGCGACGTTTCCGCATCCGCAGTTCTTTCCTCATTGCCTTCATTCGCATGATGCAGCACGTTCAGCCCTTCAGCATAAGCGGCCATTAACCCATACTCGATTCCGTTATGGACCATCTTCACGAAGTGTCCGGCGCCTGCGGCCCCGCAGTGCAAGTAACCTTCCACCGCCGTGCCTGAATCAACCGCCCGTCCCGGTGTTGGTTGAACGGAATCGCGTCCGGGGGCGAGCGTCTTGAAGATCGGATCGAGACGAGCGACGACGTCTTTCTCACCGCCGATCATCTGGCAATACCCGCGCTCGAGTCCCCAAACACCACCACTCGTTCCGACGTCAACGTAATGAATACCTTTAGGGCGCAACTCTTGTGCGCGACGTATGTCGTCGATGTAATAAGAGTTTCCACCGTCGATGATCACGTCGCCCGCAGATATGACTGTGATGAGTTGAGCAATAATTGTATCGACCAGCGCCGCCGGGATCATTAGCCAGATCGCGCGTGGCGGCTTGAGCTTCGCGATGAAACTTTCGAGCGACGCGTCGCCGGTTGCGCCTTCATCGACCAGCGTCCGCACTGCCTCAGGGCTGCGATCGTTGACAACACACTCGTGACCGCCTCGCAGCAGGCGCTTCACCATGTTGGCGCCCATGCGGCCGAGTCCAATCATTCCGATTTGCATGAAGAATGCTCCCTTGCTTAGTTTGGGGGTTTACATGAAGATAACAGAAACCTAACGCTAAGGAGCACTCCACATGAAGTGTTTGCGCGCGCTTGTTGTCCTTCTCATTCTCGTTGTTCCGGTGTTGGCGCAGAAATCCGGAGCTTTTCCGTCAGGTCGCATCGTCGATCTCACGTATGCGTTCGACGCAAACAGTGTCTACTGGCCCACGGCCGAGCAGTTCAAGCTCGAAACAGATTTTGAAGGGATGACTGACAAGGGCTACTTCTACTCGGCGTATCGTTACTCGGCGGCGGAGCACGGCGGCACGCATCTCGATTCGCCCGTGCACTTCGCTAAGGGTCGTAACACCGTCGATCAATTACCGCTGGAACAATTGATGGGTCCCGCGATCGTGATTGACGTGACTTCGCAATGTGCGACGAATCCTGACTACCTCGTGAGCGTGGCTGATTTTGAGAACTGGGAGAAACGTAACGGGAAGATTCCTGCGGGGACGATCGTTTTGCTTCGCACGGGATTTGGAAAGTTTTATCCGGATCGGAAGAAGTATCTCGGGACTGAAGAACGTGGCGCCGAAGCGGTTGCAAAGCTACACTTTCCGGGGTTGGATCCGGCGGCAGCACGTTGGATAACGACGAATCGTTCGATCAAAGCGATCGGGTTAGATACGGCGAGCATTGATTACGGGCAGTCGACGCTGTTTGAGAGTCACCGGGCTTTGTTTGATAAGAATGTTCCGGCGTTCGAGAATGTGGCGAACCTGGACCAGTTGCCGGTGAAGGGCTTCTCGGTGATCGCGCTGCCGATGAAGATCAAGGGTGGTAGTGGTGGACCACTAAGGATTATCGCTGTCCTATGATTGAGATCTACGCAGATGCTAAGGAACTCGCGCGGGCGGCCGCGGAGTATTTTGTTGCGCAGTGTCCCGAGACTGTGGCGCTGTCGGGCGGTTCGACGCCTAAGTTGATGTTTCAGGTTCTAGCCGATCAGTTTCGTGATGACGTGCCATGGTCCAATGTTCACTTCTTCTGGTCTGATGAACGACATGTTCCACCTCATGACGCTGAGAGTAACTATCGGATGGCTGACGAGGCGCTGCTGTCGCACGTGCCTGTTAGACCCGACCATGTTCATCGCATCCGTGGCGAGAATCCTGATGCTGCAGCAATAGCAAGCGAGTACGAGCAAACGATTATTCAGGTAACGAAACAAGCCTTGCCGAGCCTTGATCTGATCTTCCTCGGACTTGGTACCGATGGGCACACAGCATCCATCTTTCCCGGTTCCGAAGTGTTGCACGAAACGAAGCGTCTGGTGGCCGCGCCTTACGTCGAGAAGTTCAAATCCTATCGCATCACGATGACCTTGCCGCTGCTGAACAACTGCGCATCAATCGTGTTTTTAGTGAGCGGTGCGGAGAAGGCAGAGATCGTGAAACAAGTAATTCAAGGCGAGCACAAATATCCGGCGCAGGCGGTGAACCCAACGCAAGGCGAATTGATCTGGATGCTGGATAAGGATGCGGCGAGTAAATTGTAGACAGGATTTACAAGATTTTTCAGGATTTACATGTTCTATCCTGAAAAATCTTGTAAATCCTATCTAACTTAATGCGACCGACAAAGGCGCGGTCGGGGAAACGTTTCCTGACGTCACCTGCCGCTGCTCGATCAATAACTCTTCAAACGCCTTCGCCGACAACGCCTTGCTAAACAAGAACCCCTGCACGACGTCACACTCGAGCGCGCTCAAGTACTGAAGCTGTTCCTTCGTCTCAACACCTTCGGCCACCACTGTTAGATCCAGCGCATGTCCGAGGTTGATGATCGCGCGCACAATCGCCGTGTCGTGTGGATCTTTGCAAACATCTGAAACGAACGACTTGTCGATCTTCAACGTGTCAATCGGAAAACGTTTGAGGTAATTGAGCGACGAGTAGCCGGTGCCGAAATCGTCAATCGCCACGCTGATTCCCATCAACTTCAGCTCGTGCAGCTTCTCGATCGCCTCTTCCGGATCTTTCATGATCGAGCTCTCCGTCAGCTCCAGTTCGAGCCAACGCGGATCGAGGTTCGTCTCTTTCAATATGTGCGATACATCGGCGATAAAACTCGGCTGCTGAAACTGTCGCGCCGAGAAGTTCACCGAGAGGCGCAACGGCGTCAATCCCTTGTCCTGCCAGGTTTTGTTTTGTGAGCAAGATGTACGCATCACCAAATCGCCCATCACGGTGATCAACCCGCTCTCTTCGGCTAACGAAACGAACTCGCCAGGATAAAGCACGCCAAAAATCGGATGGTGCCAGCGCACAAGTGCTTCCATGCCGACGAGATGAAAGCCGCGGATGTCAACCTGGGGCTGGTACTGCACGAAAAACTCAGATCGGTCGAGACCAGATCGGATATTGCTTTCAAGCACGAGTTGTTTGAGCGCGCGCGTCGTGCCGCCCGCCGTGTAGAAATGAAAATTGTTGCCACCCTGCACCTTCGCGCGATCGAGTGCGACGCCCGCAGTCTTCAAAAGTCCGGCAGTGTCGCGACCGTCGTGTGGATACATGCTGATGCCGATACTGCTCGCCACGAAGATCTCCTGATCTTCAAAGATGAACGCCTGATCGAGCGCCTGCTTGATCGCGCGCGCCACATTAGCTGCGTCCTGCGCTCGTGGAATGTTCGTGAGCAGGACTGCGAATTCATCACCACCGAAACGCGCCACCGTATCGCTTTCGCGAACACAGCTCGTCAGTCGCTGGGCCACTGACTGCAACAGACGATCGCCCGCGGTGTAACCGAGCGAATCGTTGATCGTCTTGAATCGATCGAGATTGAGTAACAACACCGCCTGCAGGTGATCGTTACGACGAGAAAGCGCGATGGCCTGCCGCAATCGATCTTTGAACAGCACCTGGTTCGGCAAATCTGTCAGCGCGTCGTGATACGCTAGGTGGTTGAGTTTTTCCTGAGTCTGCTTGTTCTGAGAAAGGTCGACGACAAAACACGCGATCTCTTCGTCGTGCATCGCCGCGCCAAACAGAACCGGCAACGATGTGCCGTCTTGCTTCAGGAAATCTTTCTCGAAGGGTGCGCAGGCTCCGAACGCCATCAGCTTCTCGAACGCTTCTTCGTCGAGACGATGATGTTCGGGCGGCGTCAGATCGTGAATGCTGCGTGGTAAGTTTGTGGAAGTGTAGCCGAGCAGATTCAGGAAACTGTCGTCGGCGCTGAGAATGTTTCCGGAAAGATCGGTGAATAAAATGGCGACAAGATTGGTTGCGACGAGACGCCGCAGGGCTGCATCAACTTTGGTTTCCATACCAAGAATGAGAATTCGCTGAAATTAGGAGAGGTGAGAGCTGGGCAAGCGGGTTGGCCGTCAACCCAAAACGTAGGCTACCACAGATAGCAGCGACAAAGCAGCAGAAAAGTTAGACAGGATTGACAAGATGTTTCAGGATTTACAAGATCAATCTGTAAATCCTGTCTAATCTTGTAAATCCTGTCCAAGGTTTTTCCGCATGTTACCGTACGGAACTCGTCGTGGCGGGCGCTGGTCCCGCCGGCATTTTGTCGTTGAGATAGCGCGTCAACAGTCCGAAGAGGTGCCTCGACGTCCCCACTCCCTCCGAGATCGAGTGTGATCGATTCGGATACGAAAACATCGAAAACTGCTTATTCGCCGCGACCAGAGCGTTAATCAACGCCTCGGTGCCCTGGTAATGCACGTTGTCATCGCCCGTTCCATGCACGATCAGGAGATTGCCCTTCAACTGGCCCGCGAACGTGATGGGCGAGCTCTGCTTCCATTCCTCCGGATAGTCCTTCGGCAGTCCGCCGTATCGCTCCTGGTAAATCGAGTCGTAGTAATGAATATCGGGCACGGGCGCTACCGACAATCCCGTCGCATACACGTCCCCGTAGCGGAACATCGCATTGAGCGTCGACGAACCGCCGCCGCTCCAACCCCAGATGCCGATGCGCGCCGGATCGACGAACTGCCACTTCGCGATCGCGCGAGCCGCCGCAGCCTGATCGCCCGAATTCACAATACCCATCTTGCGATAGATGATCTTGCGCCAGGCGCGGCCACGCGGTGCAGGCGTGCCACGGTTATCGACGCTAATCACGATGTAACCCTGTTGCGCGAGCATCTGGTGCCAGAGACGATTCCTACCAAACCACGCATCGAGCACGGTCTGTCCCCACGGCTCGCCATAGACATGGAACAGCACCGGATAGCGCTTCTGCGGATCGAAATCGGGAGGCTTCATCATCCAACCGTCTAGTTGAACGCCATCGCCGATGTCGACTTTGAAAAACTCCGAAGGCGTTTGTTTTAACTGCGCGAGTCGATCCTGCACCTGCTTGTTGTCGATCAGCGTTCGCGCGACGCTGTGTTGCGGCAGGCGCACCACGTCAATCACGGGAACGCGGTTGAAGGTTGAGTAATCGTGAATCGCAAAATCGCCGCGCGGCGAGATGTTGTAGCCGTTCGTACCGAGAAGATTCGCGGGCGTCAGTCGTTCTTCCTTGCCGCTTGCTCCTCCGTCGAGCTTCACGCGATAGAGATATCGTTGCGCTGCGTTTTCCGGTGAAGCGATGAAGTACATCCAACCGTTCTGCGCATCTACTCGCGCGACGCTGATCACGTCGTAATTGCCGGGCGTGATCGTCTTCACGTCGCTGCCGTCGCGCGACACGGAATAAATATGTCGCCAGCCATCGCGCTCGCTGGTCCATAGAAAACGTTTGCCGCCGTCGATCCACTCGACGTCGCCGCGCCCGAGTCCGGTTTTATCCCAATCGATGTCGCCCCACGCAACGTCCACCCACGCTTCGTCTTTTTCAGTCAACACGGGACGCACTTTGCCGGTCCGCGCGTCGCCCATCATCACGGTGTTCGTGTCCTGGCGACGATTGAGCTGCTGAATGATCAACTCATCCGAGCTCGCCGCCCACTCCATGCGCGGCAGGTAGTTGTTGCGCGGATCGCCGGGCACTTCGATCCAGCGTGTTGGACCACCATTCGCATCCACGACGCCGACGCGAGCAGCGGAGTTTGTCTCACCGGCTTTCGGGTACGGGAATGTGGTGACCACCGGATAGAGCGCCGACGTGTTGTTGATGAGCGTCATCTCCTTGACGCCTTCGGAGTTGAGCTGCCAGTAAGCGATTTGCTTGCTGTCAGGACTCCAGCGGAAGCCGTCGCGACAGAAGAGCTCTTCTTCGTAGACCCAGTCGAAGGTGCCGTTGACGATGTAGCGCGAGCCATCCGTAGTGAGCTTTGTGATTTTTGTATCGCCGGAAAGGTTTTCTGTGTAGATGTTGTTCTCGCGCACGTAGCCGGCGCGCTGGCCGTCAGGTGAAAACTTCGCAAACATCAGACTCGAAGGCTTCGCGTCGCTGCCGCCGAGTTTCTTCAACGTGTTGGCTTTGAGATCGAGAACCCAGTAGTCGCCGCGTGTGTTACTGCGCCAGACGCGCTCGGAGTTGGTGAAGATGAGTAGCTTCTGCTCGTCGGGTGTCAGCGAGAACTCTTCGACGGTGAGGGGTTCCGCGGCTCCTGTCGGCGTGAGTTTCTCGGCGGAGACTTTCACGGTGCGATCGCCGGTATTCAGGTCATAGCGGACGATGTCGAGGAAGTTCTTTTTAGTTGTTGACGGCTCGAGTGCGAGATAGCCGCTGCCGTCCGTCTGCCACTGCACCGGCCCGAGTGGGCGGATGCGATACGTGAACATCGAGTCCAGCGTAAGCAGCGACGGATCCGATTGCTGCGCGAATACTGGAAGGAGTAAGAGAAAGAAAATCGGAACTATTCGAAATCGTCTTATCATTTGAAAACCTCAACGTCAGTCGTTCACAAGATTTACAAGATTTTCAGGATTTACATGTACATCATGAAAAATCTTGTAAATCCTGTCTACTAATCACCTCGCCCAACGAGCGCTGCGATGGCCGCGATCAACTCTGCTTGTTCGATCGGCTTCGCCAGATGTTTCTGGTAACCGGAGCCGAGCGCGCGCTCGCGATCTTTCCGCGACGCATAACCCGTCAACGCGATCGCCGGCGTCGCGCCACCCTTCTCCACCGGCAACGCTCTCAACCGCCGCACCAGCTCGTAACCATCCTGATCAGGCATACCAATATCGCTAATCATCACATCCGGCAACTCGCCCTTAAACACCTCGAGCGCCTCCGCCGCAGACTTCGTCGACGTCACACGCGCGCCATATCGCCTCAGCATCGTTCCGAGCAGTTTGCGTGAGTCGTCGTCATCCTCAACCAGCAACACGTGTACGCCGTCAAGCCGCACCACGCCTTTGCGAGTGCGCCGCCGGTCGACTTCACGCTTGCGCTCTTCCGCACGCGCGGGATCGCGTCGCTCCTGCGTCATCGGCAGATCGACCGTAAACACCGATCCCTTGCCGAGTCCCTCACTCCCCGCCCTGATCGTGCCGCCATGCAGTTCGACGAGGTGCCGCGCCACAGCCAAACCCAATCCGAGTCCGCCCTGCTTCCGCGAGATCGATCCTTCCGCTTGCCGGAAACGATCGAACACGTATGGCAGAAACTCCGCTGAGATGCCGTCGCCAGTATCACTGACTGTCAGACGCGCAGTCGACTCAACACATTTCAGATAGATGCTCACACTGCCGCCACGTGTCGTGAACTTGATCGCGTTCGACAGCAAATTCCAGATCACCTGCCGCAGACGATTCGCATCGCCTTTGACCAAACACTCACTCGGCTCGAAACGCGTCTGGAGTTTTATGCCTTTCACGTCTGCTGTCGGTCGCAACGCATCGAGCGCGGATTCAACAATCGGCCCGAGATTGAGCGGATGAAGGTCGAGACGAAGATTACCGGTGATGATCCTCGACACGTCGAGCAGATCGTCAATCAGTCTTGCCTGCGAACGCGCGTTACGCTCGATCGTCTCGATCGCGCGTGAGGCGTTCGAGCCTTCGACCTCGCCGTTACGGATCATCGACGCCCAACCGAGAATCGAAGTCAGGGGCGTGCGCAGCTCGTGCGAGAGCGTGGCGAGAAACTCATCCTTGAGACGATCGGCTTCTTCGGCGTGCTTGCGTGCATCCTGCTCGCGCGACAGCGCCGCCGATCTTTCATCTTCCGCGCTCTGTCGTGAAGTCACGTCGAGCACGAGTGATAAAACCGAGATCAGTTTGCCGCGATCGTCGTGCAGCACGGAGTTGTACCACTCGCAAAAGAGCACGGCGCCACCGCGCGTGTAGTTGCGATTACGCAGGATGCCGTGAACTTCAACACCTTCGCGCTGGCGGTTCGTCACGAGCGCCACCGCGTCTTCGTCGTCTGCAAACACGAAGCGCCACTCGTTGACGTGTTTCCCGATCACTTCTTCCGCTTTCCAACCGAAGAGCCGTTCAGCAGACGCGGACCAACGCGAGACGCGGAAGTCGCTGTCCCACTCGACGACGGCGAGTGGCGAGCTCTCCACGTGAAATGAAAGTTGACGATACGCAGTTTGCGCGGCGCTTTCGGCCTGCTTGCGCGCGGTGATGTCAGTGATAACAGCGATGCCGCCGGCGATGTTGTTTTGCTCGTCCAGTAGTGGTGAGTAATGACTCTCGAAAACGCCCGTCTCGGCAGGCCCGTAAGGATGATACTCGTAAACTAACTCTTTACCTTCGAGCGCTGCGAGGAAGCACCTGTCGTTACCTTCTTCTCGCAAAAAAGGAAAAATATCGCCGATGCGTTTGCCGAGCACGGCTTCGCGACTGAAACCGGAGATGCGCTGCATCGCACGGTTCCATGCAATGATGCAGCAGTCGCGATCGAACGCGAAGATACCGTCGACGCTCGCGTCGATCAGCCTGTTAAGCAGAAGTGCCGAAGTGTTTTCCAAAGTTAGAGCCACGGGATGGGGATAATCAGGTGGTCTATTTTCCAGCCGTGAGCAGCATTAAACTGGTCGCGTCGCGCACCAGTATATTAGATCCGAGCAGTACCGGCATGGCGAAGGTGGAGGCTTCAGCTACTTCATAACGACGCTCGACTGTGAATGCCGGTGTACCGCGTTTCGCAACGATCAAATCAGCGCCGTTCGTCAGGAAAACGACGTGTTGCGGAGTAAGTAATAACGAAGCGTGCTCGCCTTCTCTGCCCTCAGTCGTCCAGCGCACCGCGCCCGTCTTCGCATCGATCGCAAAAAACTGTCCTTTCCTCTTTGATGAATGACCGTAGATGAGGCCGTCGCCGAAAACCGGAGAGCTCATGTACATCGCGATCTCGGGGTTCTTCCAGGCTTCGGTCGCTTGCCACTTGCCGGCATTCTGCGCGAGGGTGTAGGCGTGTGTGCCTTGTCGTGTTCCCGAGACGATCAGGTGCGTGCCGGTCCAGAGTGGCGTCGTTATGTTCTCATGCCACTCGTCAGGAAACGCTACCGACCACAGCTCTTTGCCTGTCTTGCCGTCGAGACCGACGATCGAACCTTCCGTCATCGTCACGATTTGCTGGCTGCCGCCGGCTTCGATCATGACTGGTGAAGCATAGCCTGGTCCAAGGCCTTTCCATTCCCACTCGGTTGCTCCAGTCGCCGGGTTGAGAGCGAGCACCTGGCCGCCGTGAATATCGCTGCCGACCTGGACCACGACGCGTCCGTTGACCAGTAG
>Ga0207712_10002596_pt1 | contig 11598 bp, 7 predicted proteins | sample KBSS44metaG_FD_184402 | JGI IMG/M metagenome (GOLD analysis project Ga0207712, IMG submission 184402) | Switchgrass rhizosphere microbial communities from Kellogg Biological Station, Michigan, USA - KBS S4-4 metaG (SPAdes) (version 2) | ecosystem: Host-associated > Plants > Roots > Rhizosphere >... | reverse complement strand
CGTCACCGTCAGCGTGCGCGTCGTCGGCTTCGCGCCGAAGGCGCAGCGCGTGATCGCTCGCGCTGGCGAGACCACTACCGCCGACTTCGCGCTCGCGCAGCGCACGACGCAGCTGGACCAGGTCGTCGTCACGGGCACCGGTGGCGTCACACAGCGGCGCGCCGTCGGTAACGTCATCGAAACGATCGACGCGAAGAGCGTCCTCGAGGTGTCGCCGGCACGGAGCGTCGATCAGCTCATCGGCGCGCGGACGCCCGGGGTCATCGCGCTCCCAAGCAGCGGCCAGGTTGGAACCGGCTCGCAGATCCGTGTCCGCGCGCCCAGCAGCCTATCGTTGAGCAACGATCCCATCATCGTCATCGACGGCGTGCGCATGGACGCGGCGCCAGCGCGGGGCCCCGGACAGCGCGGCGGCTACGGCGCGAGCCGCCTCAACGACATCAGCCCTGAGGACATCGAGAGCATCGAGGTCATCAAGGGCCCCGCGGCGGCGACTCTCTATGGCACCGAGGCCTCCAACGGCGTCATCCAGATCATCACGAAGCGCGGTCGAGCGGGAAAGACGCAGTTCGCGTTCGCCACCCGGCAGGGCACGAACTGGCTCGCGAACCCCGAAGGGCGCGCCGGGATGCTGTACGCTCCAGGGGCAACTCCGAGCGACCCAGTCCTCGGGTTCAACCTGTACCAGCACGAGCGAGAGAACGGGAACGGCGAGATCTTCCAGACCGGCCGCAACCAGGGCTACCAGGGAAGCGTGACGGGTGGAACCGACGCCAGCCGATACTACCTCTCGGCCACGTACGATGACGACGTTGGCGTCGTCAGCTGGAATTGGGATCACAAGTTCAGCGGACGGGCAAACCTCGACGTCCTGGCGACCGACAAGCTCCGCTTTCAGGGCAGCCTCGGACATATCCGGGATCGCATTCGTCTCGCCCAGAACGACATCAACACCGACCCGTTCAGCCAGCTCATCTGGGGCACGCCACGACTGAAGGACGGTGTGACACGCGGCTTCGCGAACACGCCGCCGGAAGAATGGAAGATGATCGAGGGGTACGCGAACAACGACCGGACCACGCTCAGCTTCCAGGCGGACTACAATCCGCGCTCGTGGATGACGCATCGGCTGGTGACCGGGCTCGACGTCAACTCCGAGGCGGGCTCATTGCTGTACCCGCGAATGCCGTTAGGCAACCAGGACCCCCTCGGCAATCTTGGGAATGGCCAGAAGACGGCGAACCGCACGACGCGTAGCTTCCTCACCCTCGACTACTCCGGCAGCGTCAAGTACGACCTGGGCGAGGCGTACACGTTCACCACGTCGGTCGGATTGCAGCACTACCGGTCCGACATCACGCAGGTCGGTGCGTCAGCGGTGACCTTCCCGGCCGAGCCAGTCACGCTCATCAGCAATGGCACGACAACCACCGGGAACGAAACGTTCACCGGGAATGCCAGCGTTGGCATGTTCGTCCAGCAGACCGCCGCGTGGAACAACCGCCTCTTCCTCACCGCGGCGCTGCGTGGCGATGACAACAGCACGTTCGGCAAAGATTACAAGGCCGCGTACTACCCGAAGTTCAGCGTTTCGTGGGTGGCGAGCGAAGAGCCGTGGTTCAAGCTGCCGTCGTTCATCGGCGACCTCCGGTTACGCGGCGCGTTAGGCGCGGCCGGGACGCAGCCGGCGACGTTCTCTGCCGCTCGTCTCTACCAGTCGACCACGGGATATCTGGATCAACCCGGTCTGATTCCGGACAATCTCGGAAACCCGGAGCTCAAGCCCGAGCGTAGCACGGAACTGGAGCTCGGCTTCGAGTCGACCGTCTGGGATGGCAAGATCGATATGTCGTACACGTATTACCGCCGGGACATTAGCGACGCCATCGTCAACAAGCCAATCCCGCCGTCACTCGGCTTCCCGGGCAACCAGGTCGTCAACATTGGAAAGGTGAAGGGCTGGGGGAATGAGTTCTCGCTCAACGCCCGCCTTTATCAGGGCAAGTACATCGGCTGGGACCTCGGCACGCAGCTCGCCCGCAACGGAAATCGAATCGACGACATGGGCGGCGCTGAGTTCTTCACCACCGGCGGCGGCGGCGTAGCACAGAACCGCGTCGGCTTCGGCATCGCGGACTACTTCATGTACAAGGTTCGCAAACCGGTGCTGACGTCGGCTGGCGTTGCCGATCTGAACTTGTCGATCTGCGATGGCGGAACCGGTAAGGGCGGAGTCGAAGCTGGCGGCGCGGACGTTCCCTGCGCCTCGGCACCCCGTGTGTATTGGGGCCACTCGCAGCCCATCTGGCAGATGGGGTACAACACGACCGTGACCGTCATGGATCGCCTGCGGCTCTACGCCCGCGTCGACGGCAACGGTGGCCACTACCAGTCGGACACCGAAGTCCGCGCGCTCCACAACCAGGGCTCGACACTCGGCGTCATCAACAAGGATCCGCTTCTCACGGTCTATCGCGCGATCGAAGCAGACGCGCCGGGCACATACCGCGCGAGCTTCCTGCGTCTGCGCGAGCTCTCGGCGACGTACACGATGCAGCCGTCGATCATCCGGCGCATCGGGGCGTCGAGCGCGACGCTGAGCGTCGCCGGCCGGAACCTCTCGATGCTCTGGACGCAGCAGGACGGCTGGAAAACCTCGCGCGACGGTCTGATCAAGATTGAAATCGCCGACCAGCACGTGTGGGATCCAGAAATCCGCGCTGTCGGGCAGCTCTCCAGCGGCTTCCAGACCATCCTGCCGCCAACGGCCAGCTTTGCCACGACACTTCGTCTCACCTTCTGACCGAGAGACCTAACGATGCGACACAACATTGCTAGGAACCCTGTGCGTCGGACGGTGAACCTCCGACGCCTCACGGCCGCGCTCGCCGTCGCGCTCACGACGACGACTGTGGCCTGCGACAAGCTGCTGGACGTCGAGAATCCGGCGAGCGTGCCGATCGAAGCGCTCGAGGATCCGGCGCTCATGCAGACGCTCGAATCGGCTTCCATCCAGCAGTTCCAGTGCGCGTTCGCGAACTTCGTGGGAACCGCCGGCGTACTGTCCGGCGAGTACTGGGTGTCCAGCAACTTCGTCGACAGCCACCCCTGGGAGTGGCGCGGCGTCGTCCAGATCAAGAGCACGGGGGGCAGCTGCCCTGGACGCAACGCGACGTCCCTGGGCTTCTACACCCCCATGCAGCAGGCGCAATTCCAGCTCGATGACCTCTTCGAGCGCGCCTCGAGCTTCACCGACGCGGAGGTACCGAACAGGCAGCGCATGCTCGCCGAGGCCCGCGCGTACTCCGGCTACGCCCACCTCATTCTCGGCGAGACGATGTGCGAGATGGCGCTCGACGGCGGCCCGAAGATGACGAGCCAGGAAGTGTGGGCGGTCGCCGAGGCGCGGTTCTCGGAAGCGATCACGCTCGCGACGGCGTTAGGTACCGGCGCCGACGCCGTCAGCCTGAAGAACATGGCGATCGCGGGGCGCGCACGAGCGAGGCTCGACATGGGCAAGCTCGCCGAGGCTGCTGCGGATGCCCGGCTGGTACCAGCGGGCTTCGTGCGCAACGCGGAGTTCACGACCGCGAACCAGAACCGCGAGAACCGCATCTTCAACATGACGGTCACGAACCGATTCGTCTCCGTGCAACCGTCCTACCAGGCCCTGACAGTGAACGGGGCGCCCGACCCCAGGGTGCGTGTGCAAAACATGAACGTGTTGGGCCAGGATGGCGCGACGCCGTTCTGGCGGCAGCTCAAGTACACGGCGGCCAACTCGCCAATGCCAATCGCGTCGTACGCCGAGGCGCAGCTGATCCTGGCCGAGGCATCGACTGATCAAACGGAGAAGCTCGCGGCGCTCAATCGCGTCCGTGCACTGTCGAGCATCGCGCCGCTCACCGGCACCGTCACCGACGACATCATCATCGAGGAGCGGAGACGCCAGCTGTACAGTGAAGGGCAACGCTACGTAGACATGCTGCGCAAGAAGCTGCCTTTCCAGTCGGGAACCAACCGGAAAGGACAGACCTACAGCGACCTGACGTGCATCCCGCTTCCTGACGTCGAGACGCTCAACAACCCGAACTTCAGCATTGGGAACTGATTCACTTCGCGCTCCAGCTGGAAACAATTGGGGTCGGACTCGGTGGACATCGAGTCCGACCCCAATTGTCGTTTCGAGACCGGAGACCGGAGACTGGAGACCGGAGACGGGTAGCGGGTAGCGGGTAACGGGTAACGGCGGCTGTCATTCCGAGCGGAGCCCGCGCGAAGCGCAGGCGCAGGCGAGGAATCGCCATCCTCCCGACCGGGGGCTTGTCCCTCTACCGGGAAGATGGCGATTCCTCGCCTCCGCACCTTCGGGTGCTCCGCTCGGAATGACAACGTCCGGCGATTCCTCGCCTCCGGCCTGCGGCCTCCGCTCGGAATGACACAGTCATCTACCGACAAGCCCCGGCAGCACCTGCTCGATGCCGGTCGCCGCCGAGATCAGGCGGTCGCCTTCCGGCCTGACGCGCCCGGACTCGACGCAGGCATACAGCTCCGCCACTTCCTGCGCGAAGGATTGCGGGAGACCCGCCTGAACCAGCGCACCGACGCGTGCCGGCGGCGGAACGTCCACCACCTGCAACGGCTTGCCGAGCGCGGCACCTAACGCCTTCGCGAGATCGCGCGCGGAATACGACGGGCCGACGAGGTCGATGACCTCGCTCGTGGGCGGTGGCGCCAGCAGCAGCGCCGCCACCATCCGTCCGACATCGCGCGTTGCGATCGTTGGGAACGCAACGTCGGCCGCCCCCAATAGGTTGGGATAGATCCCCGCCGCGCGCGCCGCGGGCACAACGGCGCCGACGTTCTCCTGGAACCAGGAGGCACGGATCACCGTCACTCTCGCCGCTGTCTTCCGAACGGCCCGCTCCAGGTAGTGCAGATCCTTCGCCGGTCCATTCCCGTCCGCCAACGACGCCGCCACCGCGGACAGCACCACCACGTGCGGCACCTCGCGCTCGCGCACGGCAGACACGATCGCATCCGCCATCGCACGGCGACCGCCATGGAAATCAGCGGCGAACGGGTCCTCGGGCAACAACACGAAGAAGCCGGCAGCCCCCTCGAGGGTGCGTGCGAGAAACGTCGGGTCGTCGAGCGAGCCAACGGCGGCGTCGCCACCACCCACGGCCCACGCCGCGCCGCGCGCGGCATCGCGTGTGAGTCCTCGCACCCGCTGGTCACGCGCGAGCAGCTCCGCCGCCACGACCGACCCGACTCTCCCGGTGACACCTGCCACGACGTACGTCGACACGCTGGCTCCTGCGTTAGGCGTGAGAATGCCGGGGCGGGCGCAGTGCGCCGCTGTGACTACGCCGGTCTGATGTGCTCTTTCCCTGGTGGTCCGGGCCGCGTCGCCCTGGGTAGCCAACGACCGGTCGCCGCGTAGAGCAGCAGCAGACTCGCGCCCCAGCCGAGCGTGCCCGCGTAGGCCGCGATCAACGCGACCATGAGCGAGACGCCCATGACGCCCGTCCAGATCGTGAATGCGCGCGACTTGATGACCGCGTTCGTGAGCGGCGTCTGCTGCTGTGCGTTCGGCGGCGTGACGCGCCGCAGCCATTCGGGCATGGCCGGCGGCGGCGCCGCCTTCGCGGAGTCCAGCGACCGACCGACGTCGCGATACACCGTGGATGGAAGCTGCGTCGCGTACGCCCCGACCACGATCAGGAGGAGCGCCGCAATCGCGCCGACGCCGACGAGCCAGCTCACCCCGCGCGTGAACGGACGCCCGCGCTTCCGCGCGATGAGCCACCCGATGCAAACGGCAGTAACGGCGACGAGCGAGACGCCGAAGCTCACGAGCGCGGACCCGATCGCTGCCGCAGCACCGCCGATCCCGGCGACGATGCGCGGCCCGGTTGGCGAGTCGAGCGTCGCCGTTGGAGTTTCGCTGGAGCCAGTCACGACTCAACCACACATGGAAATGTCATCCCGAGGAACGGTAGCGACGCGGGATCTCATGTGCGGACCTGATGGCTGGTCACGAGTGACGCACGGGAGATCCCTCGCTGACGCTCGGGATGACAAGGGAGCTGATTTTTGCCACGGGCCAGGCCCGATCCCGCGTCATCGGAAGAAATCGTTCATCGACGCGAACGGGACACCGCTCGCCATCCGCGAGAACACGCCCTTGTCCCGGATCTCGGTGGCCGCCTCGTAAAACGCGCCCCACGCCGTGCGCGCGAGCGCACCGCCGACGCTGATGCGGCGCACGCCGGCCTGCTCCAGCTCCGCCATCGTCGTGAACCCGCTCCCGACGAGCACGTTGACCGGCCTTGGCGCAACAGCGCTCACGACCGCACGGATCTCCTCCATCGTCCTGAGACCCGGCGCGAACAGACACTCGGCCCCCGCCTCCGCGTACGCCGTTAGGCGCCGGATGGTCTCCTTCAGGTCCGGACGGCCCGCAACGAACCCTTCGGAGCGACCCGTGAGAAGCACTCCCGTCCCGCTCGCGTCGATCGCCTGACGCGCGGCACGCACACGCTCGACCGCGAGCCCGAGCTCGAACAGCGGGTTCGCGTCGTCACCCGTCGAGTCTTCGATCGAGAGGCCGGCAATTCCGGTCGCCGTCGCCGCGGTCACGTTCACGGCCACGTCCGCCGGATCGACGGCGAACCCGCCCTCGAAGTCCGCGTTGAACGGGATGTCGACGCTCGCCGTCATGGCGCGCAGGTGCGCGAGCACCTCGTCGAGCGTCACGTGATTGTCGGCGCGGCCGAGCGTCCAGGCGAAGCCCGAGCTGGTGGTGGCGAGCGCGGAGAAGCCGAGCTGCGCGAGGATGCGTGCGCTGCCCACGTCCCACGGATTCGGGATCACGAAGCAGCCCGATTGATGCAGCGCGCGGAACGCGCGGATGCGGTCGTTAGGCACCGTCAGGTGGCGTGGGGGGTGAGGCGAGCTGCGGCTTTCCCTCCGCCGCCGCGAGTTCCCGCTCGGCGAGTGCGAGCTCCAGCTCGCCCGCGAACTCGCTGCCCAACGCGCGGTCCGCGCCGCGGAGCCGAAGCGCGAGCTCCGCGGGATGGTCGAGACTGAGACCTGCCGCGCCAGCGACTTCCTCGAACGCGCGAAGGTCGGCAGCCGTCAACACGAGATACGTACCCGGTGGCCACCGCCAGCGCCATCGCACGGACGCGCCAGCGACGGCGCCGAGCGGGATGACCACTTCGCGCACCGGTTCGACCTCGTGGTCCGTTCGAATCTGCATGCCGACGTGATCGATGGACCGTGCGACGCGCCACTGAATGAAGACGCGGTCGCCCTCGAGCCGCACGAGCCCGTGCACGGTCTCGCGCGTGGACGTGACTTCCCACCCGACGACGTCGTGCGACCGACGCAGCACGAAGGGCAACGCGGCGGAGTGAGCCATGCATCAACTTACAACCCACGCGTCGGTGTGTCTGGTAGACTCGCCGGTGGTTCTGGCGCTACGTTGCGACCTGCTCCGGCCGTTCAGGCCGAGTCCGCAACTCACCCGGACATGACGGGTTCTCCAATGGCTGGATTCCGCGCCCTTCGCGCGCTGCTGCCGCTCGCACTCGCTCTATCGACCATCGCGAGCGACGCGCGCGGCCAGACCGCACGCAATGCGTCGATGCCGCAGCTGCATCACGTCGGACTCAACTCCGTCGATCCTGCCCGCGCGATCGAGTGGTATCTCAAGGTGTGGCCGGCCGCGCGAAAGACGCAGGTCGCCGGGCTGCCCGGTGTCGAAGCGGACATGCTCGTGCTGTTCACGAAGGTCGATCGCCCCCCCGCGGGTGCGTGGCGCGACGACCTTCATCGCGCAGAGCCGCAGAGCGCGTTCTGGCACATCGGCGCGATGACCAACACGACCGACGTCGCGACTCGGCTGCGCACCGTTGGCATCGCGCACCTTCCGCTGTTCACGTCGCCGGCCGACACCCACACGGTGTGGCGCTCCGGGCTCGCGCCGTACACCGGCACGCTCACGACGAAGCAGCTCGCGACCGCACCGCCTGCGCCACCGCGCGACGGCGGGTTCAGCTACGTCGTCGCGCCGGATGGCGTGCTGTTCGAGCTCACGGGCGGCCCCGGAACGCGCGACTCCTTCTCGCACATGCACTTCTACCACGAGAAGCCGCTATGCGCCGCGAACTGGTACGTCGAGCAACTCGGCATGGAGCTGCCGCCGGTCCGCGACAGCAGCGGCGTGGAGACGCCGCGTCAGGCATGGGACCCGTGCGACGTACCCTACGGCGAGGCGGGGTGGCCGTCGCTCGAGCCGATCGGCACGATTCGGCAGCCGTCAGGTGGCGTCCGGTTCGGCAACGGGTCGATGTCCTGGTATCCGCGGCAGTGCGTGAGCGATCGCTGCGGCCGCGACCAGCCGCTCGTGCCATCGCGCGGCCAGGCGCTGGACCACGTCGCGTTCACCGTGGAGAACCTCGACGCGCTCATCGCCCGTCTCCGCACGGCGAAGGTGAAGGTCCTCGAGGGCCCGTACACGTTCGGCGGCGCCCGGGCGTTCATGATCGAGGACCCGGATGGTCTGGCGATCGAGCTGATCGACCGCGCGAGCGGGACGCCTGGCCGTGAGCGATGACTCGCTTCCTGGCGAGCAGAATCCGTTGCATCATCCGGCTCGCTTTGGCTAACGTTGAACCGGCACCGTAGGCCACGCGTCTCCCTTGGCTCTCCCCGCGCCATGACCTAACGGGGGGAGCTCCCCGAACGTGCGGGTGAGACCGATGATCCGTTTCCGGATCCTTGGCGGACTGGATCTTCGCGACCACGATGGCCGCGACCTGCGCGCGATCCTGGCCCAACCCAGACGATTGGGGCTGCTCGCGTACATCGCGATGGCCGGCCGACACGGCTTCGTTCGAAGGGACCAGACGCTGGCGGTGTTCTGGCCCGAACACGACTCGGAGCATGCGCGCGCCGCCCTGAATCGCGCCATCTACTACCTGCGCCACTCCCTCGGCGACGGTGTGTTGATCAGCCGTGGGGCCGACGAGATCGCACTGTCCGCCGATCACCTGTGGTGCGACGCGATCGCGCTCGAGGACGCGGTCCAGCACGGCCGCTACGACGAGGCGCTCGACCTGTATCGCGGTGAGCCGCTCGAGGGATTTTTCGTCTCGAACGCACCGGGCTTCGAGCGGTGGCTGGACGAAGAGCGCCGCCGCCTCGGCGATCTTGCGTCCCGCACGGCGGCCACCCTGGCCGATGCCGCGGAGCGGAGCGGTGACCGCGCGCTGGCTGTTCGGTGGTGCCAATGGGCCGTGGACCATTCGCCGCTGGACGAGATCGGCGTGCAGCGACTCATCGGCGCGTTGGATCGGGCCGGCGATCGCTCCGGTGCGGTCGTCGCCTACGAGCGGTTCGCGCGGCGCCTCGCGGGAGACCTCGACGTGGCGCCGGCGCCGGAAACGCAGGCGATCGTAGTCGCGATTCGTCAACGGGGCGCCGTGCCGGCGAAACCGGCCGCCGCCCCGGCGATGACCTCTTCGCTGTTCGAATCGATCGATGCGATGCCGGCCGCGAACAGCGTCGACCGGGCTCGCCTGCCCGATCCGCGACGCCTGTTCCGGACGCGGGCAGCTCGCTTCGCGCTCGGCGCTACGATCGTTATGGTGATCGTTACGGCGATCGCCGCCGGTACGAACGTGATCGCGACGACCCGCGCCGGTCCGGTGGACGAGCGTCGCATCGCGGTTGTCGCGGCGAGCAGCGGCTCGTCGGGCGACCCGATGCTCGATTCGCTGGTCGATCGCGGCAACGCGGCCATTCGGGATGCGATCGGGCGAATGGGACTGGTGACTGTCGTGGACGACGCCGCACCGCCGGGTCGCGCCGGCGTGGCCACGCCGGTGGATCTCCGCCGAATTGGTCAGCAAACCGGCGCGGGCTCCGCCGTCGTCACGACGATCCGCCGCGACCGCGACACCACGTTCGTCGACGCACGGATCGTCGAGACGTTCGGTCGTCGAGTGCGGTGGGTAATTCCGTCGGTTCGTACCGCCACGACGTCGCCGGACCCTGGACTCGGCGAGATGGCACAGCGCGTCGCCGGCGCAGTCGCTGCGCTCGCCGATCGTCGGTTTGCATCCTGGCTGCCCGTCGCTGCGTCGCCACCGACGCTGGCCGCGTATCAGGAGCTGGCTCGCGGCATGGAGCTCCGGTTGAGCAATCGCCCGACCGAAGCCCTGCCGCACTTCGAGCGGGCGAGCGCGGTCGACACGACGTTCACGTGGGCGCTGCTCGAGGCCGCGACCACGCACATGACTGCCGGCGACCGCGGTGGTGCGGATTCGATCGTCGCACTCATGCAGCGGGTGCGCGATCGCCTGACGCCGGTGGAGCGTCACTGGCTGGATTGGATGGACGCATTGAAGGATGAGGACTGGACCCGATCGTACGCGGCCCTGGAGGCGGCGGCGCAGATCGCACCGGAGCGCTTTCTCTACCTGCTCGCGGAGAATGCGCGGTGGCTGAATCGGCCGCACCGAAGCGTCGAGCTGCTCGAGCGACTCGGGTCCGAGAGCGCCCTTGGCGCCGGCTTCGGGTACTGGTACCTGTTGGCGGACTCGTACCACACCCTCGGCGACCACGCGCGTGAGCTCGACATCGCGCGTCGTGGGCGGCGGCGACATCCCGATCGACTCACCGCCGTGATCGTCGAGGCGCGGGCACTTGCCGCGCTAGGTGACGTCGCCGGGGCCATCGCGCTCGCCGACACCGTCCTGTCGTTTCCGCGCGGTGGCCGCGACACGCCTGGCACGATGATGCTTCAGACGGCGGAGGAGTTGCGGGCACACGGTCATGCGGCCGCGAGCGCCGGGATGTTCGACCGGGCCATCGCCTGGTTCCGAGCCGTGCCCGCGTCCGAAGCGGCGCTGCTGTCGACGCGACTGCAATTCGCGAAGGCAACGTACGACGCGGGGCGCTGGGGGGAGGCGGACTCCCTCTTCCGCGAGCTCGCGACGGACGATCGGGACGGCACCACGGACCACGAAGCAATGCTCGGCGCGATCGCCGCCCATCGCGGCGATGTGGCCGAGGCCACGCGGTTCGTCGCGGTACTCGAGCGGCGGCGGCTGTCGGTGAATCGGCCGCGCGAGGACGCGATGTTCGGGCAGGCGAGAATCATGGCCGTGCTCGGCAACCCACAGGAGTCGCTGCGTCTGCTCCGCGAGGCGTTAGGCGGCCAGGGGCAGGACCTGCACACCGAGGCGGACTTCGCCGCGATGGCCAGCGATCCCGCGTTTCGGCTGTTCGTGAAACCGAAGGGCTGACGGCGTCACGGGCGGCCACGTCGGTTCGGCCACGACATGCCGTGATTTCGCGAAATGCCGTGGTGAGCCGTCCGCGCCACGACCGGCGCGTTCTCCGTACGACCCACTACAAGCCTCGATACCGCAACAGGTTGGCGCCGTAAGCACGCACGCCGCCTGGATGGTCTCCGTGTTGCTTTTCCGAAGGCTCGCGAGGCCGCGCGCAGTGTCCGCGCGCCGTCGCGATCACTCGGGACTGACTCGGTCAGCGCCGGTTGCGCCGACGAATTCGATAGTG
>Ga0207712_10002592_pt1 | contig 11610 bp, 6 predicted proteins | sample KBSS44metaG_FD_184402 | JGI IMG/M metagenome (GOLD analysis project Ga0207712, IMG submission 184402) | Switchgrass rhizosphere microbial communities from Kellogg Biological Station, Michigan, USA - KBS S4-4 metaG (SPAdes) (version 2) | ecosystem: Host-associated > Plants > Roots > Rhizosphere >... | reverse complement strand
ACTAACAATGACGCGACGCGCACCCGCATACATGAACCCTCGCGTCAACCCAACTAAACCTTCACCTTTGACGTCTTTTCCAAGTCCCGTTTCGCACGCACTCAAAACCACAAGTTCCGCCGGCAAATTAAGGTTATACAGATCGAGCGTGCGTAAAAACCCGTCCTCGGGGTTACCCTTTTCATCCACCAACGAGAGAACGATTGCGGATAGATCAGCTCGAGAACTGTCCAGATATCCATGGGTCGCAAAATGGATGTAGCGATACTTGCTCAACTCTCCACTGGTGACGAGTGATCGATTGGCACGAAAGTCCAACAGCTTCAGGTTCGATGCAGACGGTGCGACAGCAAGTATTTGGTCCGCTTCCTGACGTGTAAACGGCAACCGTCGAATTGAAAGCTGACCGGTGGTGTTATCAGACAAGTGCTCAATGATTCTTGTCTCGTTTGCCGGAAGCGCCTGACGTACTGGAACGGATCGAGCAGTCTTCAATCGTGGGTCATTTAGTGAAAATACAGGGTCGGCAATTACAGCCAGCGTCTTTGCTGCAGGTTTACGACTCGCCAGGTTTCGACGCTGGACAGCTAATGCTGAAGCCGATGGCAGACTGACAACTTCATGATCCTGGATAATTGGATGGTAGGCACTTCCAACCGTTAACGCCGCAAACGGCACGTACTGCAGCACGCCATCTGGAACCACAATCAATCTCTTTGTTCCAAACTCACTTGCCGCAGGCTGAAGCACCATTTGACTAAGTTGGCCCGCAGATTCCTGAAACTGTTTGTCAGCTTGAGCAATTCGTTCCTGACGTTGCTCGGGTGTTTCGAGTCCATTCACAACACTGCGAGCAGTCAGTGACTCGTAGACTTGTCGAGCTACCTTTTCGATATCCACTTGTTTTGGCAGCTCGTAAGTCTTAATTGCATCTGCTGATACCACCCAGAGGTAACTTCGCTCTTCACCGAGCGAGTATTCCAACAACACTGAGTTCGGATCCAGCTGTTGCTGTATTTCTTTAGCACTGAGTGGTTGAGGTTGCGTCAGGGCAGCGTAAGCGGGACTGGCTTGACGTATCGCAATTTGAACTCGTTGATACTCGTCTTCAAGTGCGCTAATTTCTCTGTCCAGCGTGGCAATCTCCACCTGATTGCCCTTCTGCGCCTTGAGTTGAATCTGCCGTTGCGCCTTTGCATTCAACAACTGTTTGATTTCTCGTTCTCGCGCTAGCACCTCAGAGCTTATACCCTTGCGTATATCGGCATGTGCTTCATTTAACATCTCAGCGAGGCTACGAGCCCGTGACTTCTCGCTGATTTGTAGAGCCTCAGCATCGTATCCACCTGACGGCTTCTGTCGTTGCAGCTCCATTAGCAGGTCTATATAGAATTGGTAGGCGTCCTGCCGTGTCGATAAATATGAGGAACGTAATTGCTGACTTGTAACCTGGGTTCGAAGGGCCTCACGCAAAGCAAGAGTTTCATCAATGAATTTGCGTGCAGCCTCCACATTTCCGCGACCACGCTCAGCCCGCGCGAGTCCTTCCAACATGCTCGCCTCATTTTCGCGGTCGCCAAGAGTACGAAATACCATGAGCCCCTGATTGTGAAAATCGAACGCTTTCTGCGGGTCGCCCAGCAGTCCATAGACGTGACCGATGTTGCCTAGTGCTATCCCTTCATTTCGGCGACTGCCACTTTCGCGGTAACGTTCCAGGGCTCGTTGGTGAAACTCGAGCGCCTTCTCTGGCTGTCCTATCGAAGAATACGCCACTCCCATGTAGTCAAGTGTTATGCCTTCACCAAGACGATCTCCCAGCTTTAGGCGAAGTGGCAAAGCCTCGTTATAGAAGGTGATTGCTTTCTCAGATTGCCCGAGGCGCGCGTAGGTGGATCCTATATTTGTGAGTGTGTCAGCTTCGCCACCCTTGTCCCCGATTGAGCGGCGTAGCGTCAATGACTGATCGAGATAAGTCAACGTCTTCTCGAGTTCACCTAGACCGGAGTACGCGATACCGATATTGTGAAGGCTGACTGCCTCCAGGCGCTTGTTTCCGTTAACTCGGACAACTTTCAGCGTTTGTTGGTAATAATCAATAGCCTTTTGCCAGTCGTCCAGATCATTGTTTATCTTGCCAATATTGTTCAGTATAAATGCTTCAGAGTTCTGGTTTTTCGTATCTCTAGCCAGTGACAGCGCTTGGCCGTAATTGCTCAGTGCCGTCTGCAATTCTCCCAACACGTCATACATCCCGCCAAGGAAGTTCAACGTATCTGTTTCTCCATAGGGATCTTTGACCAAACGAAAAAGCGGCAAGGCCTGTTTGAAGTATTCTACTGCCTTTCGAAATTCACTCGACTCAGCATGGAGAAGCCCCAGAAGGTTCAGTATTAAAGCTTCTCGATATTGATCATGTGCAGAGTGAAAGAACGATAATGCCTCCCGACACTTTGTGATGGCTGCGGTGCGCGCGGCGGCAGTTCGTTGCGGGCGCAATTTCAAATACGCCTCAGCGAACGCATTTTCAGCCGATACATGCGCTTTGTCATCGCCTGTTGCTTCGCGCAAGGCACGAACAGATAGTTTGTAGGTCGCTTTAGCTGCAGTCTTATTAGGAGCTCGGACAACTATCCGATAATCTCCATCCGATTCAGCGATGCCCACTAAAGATTCCGGACCGAACCTGCCATTTGGACTGTCCTGAGTGTTCACTTGTTTTCCGTCCGGGTTTATCAAATCGACGGCCAGGTCGATTCCCCGTTGGTCTACCTCAATGTCGATAAATTGGCCTGACTTTAGCCGCAACTGATATACGTGCGTCTCACCACCTTTCATCTCGCGCTCAAGCGACGTTTTCGAATCTAAACTCGTAACGTCTTGCAGAACCTCTTGGGCCGCCACTGTAGCGCCAACGAGCAGATAAGATAGAAGCAGCAGAACTACCTCTTTTACGTAGTGCCTTTCTGTTGATTTCATGACTGATCTTTGCGAGATTCTGCTATCGATCCAATCAGACAGATCAGGCGCCTCACATCTCTCTGATGGAAGGCGCCTGTTTAAAGTTAACTAGGTACAGCTAGCGGACGCGATTTCGCCGGCTGCATCTAAATGAAACGCACTATTCGCCCTTTCCATAGGCAGCTTCTGCCCTAGTTGCTGTCGCCGCCCATGTTTCTTCACCTTCCTCAGGGCCATTGTCATTCGCATTGCCGGCAAAGCCGTTTCCGGCTCCATTAGCATTGGCATGGATCACATATGGGCGCGTAACGCCAGTAAAGCTGACCCTAAAGTTCAGATTCGAGCCTCCGCCTCCCAGATTTGTTACCGTACCAGTACCCTTGGTATCGCTGTAATAGCTGGTCACGTTGTTACCGCTGATTTCGCAACTCCCGACCAGGTCAGAAAACCCTGATGTTGTTGTATACGACATGATTTTTCTCCTTTTGCAGAGGGTTAATATCCGAGTCACACACCGTAAGGGCCTGCACAGAGGGTTAAGCTACTACGACATCAGACACGAATTACGAGTGTCCCTTTGCTTGCTGCTCACTTGAACATCCTTCACCCAGCGACGCTCTCTTTGCCAACTGTCGACTGTGCCTGAAGGGATGTAGGCGCCGGTAAGTTAAGACTTACCCGACTGCCTTCATCAGTTCTAACTGTTTACGCGAGAACTACTTTGAAAAACCACCATGCGCGGGCCACGAAACGGGAGAATCCGTATAAATTGACGGATTGCTGCCGTGGAAAGCTCTCGTCTTTGGTCTGGTGCACCTGACGAGTCCGAAACGCTTTTTGAATACCGGGATAATAAGACCCAGAAACGTAACGGTCAATCAAATCGGGCGTCCACTCTGAAGATTAAGAACGCAATCGCCTCCGCCTGCTCCTTGAACGACGGAGGCTAACACGTTGCATCAAATACAAGCGAGATAGGCGTTTACTTAAGTCGCCTCTCCCTGCCAGATAACAGGGTCAGCAACCACCGTAACTGGCAATTTCCGAGCGTGGTGGCTTTGAGGATTACCGGTGATAAAAAAGCGACCCTCGATCTTCTTAGCGCTTACCAAAACTCCGTTGTAGTGAGCAACACGACCATCACCCAGCGAAATCTGGATCTCAATTCGATCTGGATAAGCCATGGTGTGGCCAGTAACCGGACCACCGCGAACAGAGTGGACTACCGCAACTTCATTGGCTTCGGCACTGTCGGAAATATCGAGCACCCCATCATCAATCACCTGACCAGAAGAAAGCGTCAGTCGCGACGTCCATCGACCCGCAAACTTGTTCTGGTCGGGTACGTTTATCGGCATCGCTGAGGTGGTATGTTCAGCAGCAGGAAATGACAAATTCCCTTTGGCGTTAACGGAGCGGCTTTGCTCTGGCAATGGGCCTAGCGCCAAGAAAACAAGCACAGCAAGAGCAAAAGTGAGAATCTTTGATTTATTCATCTAACTCTCCTTGTGGAATGTGAAACGCGGATTAAGGAGAGCCACGACAGCGAGGATATGTTGTCGCGGCCAGGAATTTTTTACGAGCGAGCAAAGAATCTCATGCAATTACTGCTCTGTCCAGATCTGTGCTTCACACTTGCTTATCTATTGGTGCTCGAGATCGATCGCATGCACCAGAATATCGCTGGCGGAGGTAATGCGGGTCTGGCGTTGCTCTGCGTTCTGCTCGACTGTGGGTTTGTCTGTCGAGTGACTGCGAAGAAATTGTTGCACGCGATCGCGCACCGAGGAATCAGTGAGCAGCCCTTTGGTTTCATCGTTCACAAAGCCACGAATGGGCTCCAAATCGGAGATCGCCTTTTGACAGAATACCAACCACACTCGCTCAGTGCCCTTCTCCTGATCAAACGTGATCCAACTGTTCTCTGGTATCTGAATTCGCTCGTTATCATTGATCAAAGCTGAACCATTGTTCGATTTCGGCGAAGGAAACAACACAACGAACTCCGCCGGCTTCCCCTTTTCGTGCGGTCCTTCATTCAATATGTATAGATAGCCGGATTTTGGTCCATTGATATTCAAGCGAATCTGATAGTCCCGCTCGAACAGCATCTCTTTCGCGAGTTGAAACGGTTCTTCGAAAGGTTTGTTGTTCCGATATTTTTGTACTGTGATCGAATACGTGAGCGATTGTTCCGTTACGGGAGCCACCGTGGTTTGACTCGGCAGCTCCTGCACGTGACGCGACGTATTAGCGAACCATATCACCCCGCCAACGACTACTGCCGCAAACAATAAGATCACGTATTTGGTCGTTCTACTTGTTTGCCAACCGCTGGCTTCGACGGTCGGGGTGCCGGCAATGCTCGTTGTCGTTTGTGACTTAGAAACTAGCGCCGGTCCAACTGAACGTCTCATCTCCGCTTCGACATCCAATTGCTTTCTCAACTTTCTTAAGTCGATCAGCATGTCCTTCGCGGTCTGATAACGCTCATCCAGCTGTTTCGCTAATGCCTTGTCTACGATTCGTGTCAGCTCGTCGGGGACGGCAAACGTCGACGCTTCGCTCAAGGAGACGGGCTCGTTCTCCAATATGTCTACAAGTATGTGGTTTTTTGTTCGACCCTTGAACGGCATCTGGCCTGATACCATTTCGTAAATCACCACGCCCGTACTCCAGAGATCTGTCCGTTCATCAACGGTCAATCCCTGGGCTTGTTCCGGAGACATGTAATTGACTGTACCCAGCACCGTTCCCGGAGCAGTCTTGTATTGAGTGTCCCCTTCTAAATCACTGGCATGAGTTGATGAACCTGACTCAGTTGGTTTCGCAAGTCCGAAATCGAGCACCTTCACCACACGATCACGACTGCGAATCATGACATTTTCGGGTTTGATGTCGCGGTGCACAATCTTTGCTTCATGTGCAGCATCAAGCGCCGAAAGAATTTGAATGCTGATGTCGAGGATTTCAGTGAGCTTCAGCTTGTGCGACCGGAGATATTGTCGGAGCGTTTCACCCTCGATGTATTCGGTGACCAGCAAATTCAGCGAGTTGATTTCACCAAATTCAAAAATCGTGAGGATATTGGGTTGATTGAGCGCCGAGGCCATGCGCGCCTCCTGCTGAAAGCGCTGCATGCGTCTTTTGTCGTGCGCGACTTCGCCCGACAAAACTTTTAGAGCCACGCGCCGATCGAGACGTGCATCAGTCGCCAGGTAAACCTCGCCCATCCCACCAGTACCCAAGTGTTGCAAGATGAGATAAGGACCAAGTCGCTGCCCAGCGGCGAGTGTTTTAGTTCCCGAGCTCGACTGATTGGCGAAGGCAGGTTCAGCGATGAAGTCTTGCGCCGAGGCCTTCTGATGGTTTTCGATTAATCGTTTTACTTCATGGGCCAACGATTCATCTGCGCCACATTCACGTTCGACATACGCGTCTCGCGCCTCGCTATCGAGTTCTATCGCCGAATTAAAAATGCGACTAACTTGTGCCCAGCGTTCTGGTTCCAATTAGGCTGTCTCACTAAGTTGTTGATAGAGCCATGCACGCGCAAGATTCCAGTCGCGCATCACCGTGTTTTCCGAGATTTGCAGAACCGATGCGATCTCGCTGTTGTTCAGACCAGCGAAATATCTTAGCTCCACGACCTGGCTGCGTCGTGGATCCAGCCGAGCAAGATTCGCGAGCGCTTCATCGAGCATTAGAACTTCTTCTGAACGCTCCTTCGCAACAATCATTACTTCGTCCAGCGAAATCCTTTTTGCTCCGCCACCACGCTTAGCTTGTAGATGCTGGCGCGCATGATCGACAAGAATGCGGCGCATGATTTGCGCCGAGATAGCAAAGAAGTGTGAACGGTTTTGCCATCGGACGCTATGCTGATCGACTAACCGCACATAGGCTTCGTTGATGAGCGCCGTCGTCTGGAGGGTATGCCCTTTGGGTTCTCGTCGCATGTAGGAGCGGGCAAGGCGGCGCAGCTCTTCGTAGACGAGAGGGTACAACTGATCGAGAGCCGCTTGATTGCCGCCACTCCACTGTTCGAGTAGCTCAGAGATTTCGTGCGGCTTTGAAGGCGAGAGTTTGTCCATTCAAAAGGCTCGTAACAAAGGTAAGTTTAACACCGAAGCTCAAACAAGGTCTTCGCTAAACCGTCGAACAGAAGCCCCTTGCCCTCACACACGAGCGCTCTTCTGTCGGAGCGCGGCCGTCCTCGGCCGCCCCCGTCGAATAGAAGAAGATTCGTGGGAAATTGGAAAGTGCGAAGACTTCTTGAATAACGAAAGGGTAAATCGGATGAACTGTGATCGACGGAACGGAGGCGCTCCGAACGAAGCCTATCCACTCAAGGGACTCTGTTCGAAGGGGGCGGCCGGGGTCGGCCGCGCTCCGACAGAAGAGCGCTCGTGTGTTCCGGCAAGGGGCTTCTGTTCGAAGGGGCGGCCGGGGACGGCCGCGCTCCGACAGAAGAGCGCTCGTGTGTTCCGGCAAGGGGCTTCTGTTCGAAGGGCCGTGATGGAAACCAGTTTACTCGTATCGCAACGCAATCAACGGATCGACCTTCGCCGCACGACGCGCCGGGATATAGCAAGCCAGCAAAGCCACAACCGTCAGTAATCCAACCACACTTACATACGTCAAGGGATCGGTGGCCGTAACTTCGAACAGCAGCGTGCGCATTAACCTCGTTAGCGCAAATGCGCCTGCCAGTCCGATGGCGGTTCCGATTAGCAACATCACCAAACTTTGTCCGAAGATGAGTCGCAACACATGGAGTTGTTGCGCTCCCAGCGCCATGCGAACGCCTATCTCCTGCGTCCGCTGTGCAACTGAATACGCCATTACGCCGTAGATACCAATCGCCGCCAGGAACAACGCGATTCCCGAGAACGTCGCCAGCAGTATCGCGAGGAAACGTGGTTGGACCATCGACCTCGATACCACTTCATCCATGCTCCGAAGATTGTAAACCGGCAGAGTCGGATCCAGTTCGCGAACGGCACTGCGTATCGAACTCTCCAGCGCGACGGATTCATTGGAGGCGCGTGCCAGAAAATTAATGTTTCCTCCGATGAAGTTCGCCACCTGTCGTACCTGAAAGTAGAGTTCGGGACCAGCAGGTTTATCCATGCCTGCGTTCTTCGTATCTTCAACAACACCGACGATCGTGAACCACACTTTGGGATCGGCAAAGCCTGGATTGACACGCCGTCCCACTGGACTTCCCTTCCAGAACCTCTTCGCGAGCGCCTGATTGACAACCACAGCAGGCATCGCTTTTTCGTTGTCATCCTGCGTCTCGAAAGTGCGGCCCTCCAACAATCGAATCTTCATGGTCTTGAAGTACTCGGTGCCGACGATGTTCCAGTAGTCGACGTTCTGCGCAGGACTATCGGGTGTTTGCTGGTAACCCTCGATCTCTGTGTCGTTAGCGTTGATCCTGCGGAGCGGAGGTATTCCACTTGCCAGTGATGCTGAAGTAATGCCAGGAAGACTGGTGAGTTTTTGCTGCAGCTCATCTACGAAGTGAAGTCGATCAGGCGTTTTGTATTTGACTCCCGGAAGATTCACGCTGAAGCTGATCACACCCTTCGGGTCAAAGCCTGTATTGACTTGTTGCAATTTCCAGAACGCGCGAATCATTAAGCCTGATCCGATGACCAGGATCACAGCGAGCGCTATCTCGGTTACTACCAGCCCCGTTCGAAGAGCCTGACCGCCGCTTCGAATTGCACGTTGGCCGGCGCCCCGGATCCAGTTAGCCAGATTACGTTCACTGACCTGGGCAAGTGGTGCGAGACCAAAAAGAAAGACTGCCGCGATCGACACGGCGATCGTAAACCCGAGCACCGGCAGGCCCACGCGAATCTCTTCTGTACGCGGGACACTATCAGGCGCAAAAAGGAGCAGGACCTTCAAACCGACGAACGCAAGGGCAACGCCGAGTACCGCGGCAAGCATGACAAGCACGAGACCCTCAGCCACAAATTGACGGACCATTCGTCTCAAACCGGCGCCCAGTGCCAATCGTACCGCAAACTCACGATGGCGCGATTCCGCACGAGCCAGCAGGAGATTCGCAACGTTTACACATGCGATGAGTAAGACAAAACCAACTGCGGCCATGAGCAGCCACACTGCTTTTCGCGCCTGTCCGACAACGTCTTCGTGAAGACCGAGCATTACCACCGGATGACGTTCAGGGTTTAGTAAATGCTGAGCGCGACCTTCACTCTTCCATCCGGCCATCAAACTCGTCATTTCGCTTTGCGCTTGCGGGATACTCACGCCTGGCTTCAACCTTCCAATCACTGAAAGGAAGTGAGAGCCACGATTGCCCGGGTTCGCTGGATCGAATTGAAAGGGTAGAAGAACCTCTACCTGATCGTTGCTCCCCGGAGGAAATGCAAAGTTCGCGGGCATGACTCCGATAACCGTCGTTGATTGGGAGTTGACCAGGATCTGTTTGCCGATGATGTCGTTTGTGCCGCCGAATCCTCTTTGCCAGAGGCCATGCGAAATAATGGCAACGTTAGGTCCACCATTCCGATCCTCTTCGTCAGTGAAGTTTCGACCGCGTTCTGGTTGCACTCCGAGCACGTCAATCAGGCTGCGAGTAATTGCAGCAGAAGTTACTCGAAGCGGTTCACTTTCAGTACCAACGTTCTGTCCGCCGGGCGCCCATGCACCGATCGCTTCCCAGGATTTTGCTTCATGCTGAATGTCGAGTAGTTCGGGAGGTGATAACCAGAACTTCTGAAGCTTCATGGTTGGGAATTCACTATAGACACGAACGAGCTGCCCCGGTTGCCGGTAAGGCAGTTCTCTTAATAGGACCGAATTGACGACGCTGAAGATAGCGGAGTTTGCCCCGATGGCCACTGCGAGCGTGAGAATGGCAACGATAGCAAATGCCGGATTCTTTTTGAGCATGCGCAAGGCGTATTTCAAATCCTGGAGAAATATCTGCATAGTGGCTCCTGGTTGGTCTTACTAATGGAAGTGGTTCGTCAGATTAACACCGCCGACGTGGAAATGCTGACACAATTCGGTTGGAGATAAGCGCAGTCTCTGTGGCTCGGGATTCGCCGCTCTACCATTCACTTCTTGTGATCATGTTCTGTCTGTGTCGGCAGACCAGCTGCAATCCAACCAGACTTTCCCTCCGCATAATCGCGTACGTTGGTATATCCAAGTGCCGCCAATTCACGGGCAGCATTCTCGGAGGCGTGTCAGGTAGGACTGGCGCAATAGACAACGATATCGGCGTCTTGGTCAGGTAAAAGTTTTGGAGCGAGTTGCTGGAGTTGATCTGGGGGAATGTTTATCGCTCCGGGTAGATGAGCATGTTCATAGGCGATGGGGGCCAGGGTTTCTACCAGCACGAAGTGATCACCGCGATCAATCTTCTCTTTTAAGTCGGTTCGAGAAATTGTTTTCACCATAAAATGACCTCACTATTCGTTGGAGAACTTTAACTCAGGATCGCTCTTGGTAAAATACTTCGTGGCGGTTTGAACTCTCTCCTGCGTTTCCTCTGCATTCTCTGCGTCGCGACTTGGATGAGGTCAGTACCACCTCGCGGTAGCGGGTGGGTGCGCAGTCAATAGCTGGTTGTCATGAAGCTTCGCACCCACCCGCTACCGCGAGGTGGTACTGACCTCATCCAAGGCGGTTTTGAAAGGGCTACATAAAAGCAAACCACAGAGACGCAGAGAACGCATAGGAAGCGCAGAGAAGAAGTTAAGTTTCGGGAGGAACGCTTAACTCCGTCGACTGTTGTAGACCTTTCGCAACTTCTGGAAGAATTCCGATCTTCACATATATCGGCCGTACGTCCTTACGCAAATCAGACAATGGAACCCGAAACTGTCTTGATCTGGGATCTGAGATCCCCGGAAGAAAAACCACCTCCGAAGCGTCTCACATTATAACGGGAGGAGAGTTATGGTTAATCTTGCTTTCAAAATACCGGCGAGTATCAGTCTTGTTGCCGCGTTGTTCATCTCGTGTACATCCGGCCATATACCTCCTGAAACACAAACCCAACAGTCGCTGTTCACCAGTGCACCAGGGTCGCCAATATCTATAGACGGTCCCGGCAATGTATTGGCTGGCGATATGAACGGTGATCGAAAACCTGATCTCATCGTCGCGTGTGGTAAGTCTCGCAAGATTCTGATTCTGCCGGGTAAGGGCGATGGCCAATTTGGCGCGCCACTTAGTGAGTCAACAGTTCCGGATAGTCCGGGCGAAATGGCACTCGGCGATGTGAATGGCGATGGCAAACTCGATGTCGCGATTGGTTCTCATGACAGTTATGGAGTGATGCTTTTGCTCGGCGACGGCAAGGGTAATTTATCTATCGCTCCGACTTCTCCGATTGTGATGAAGCTTGGGCAACATCCACATACGCACGGGTTGTCTTTGGTTGATATGAATCGCGACAACAAGCTCGATCTCGTCACTATCAACAGCTCCGATAACGATGTTTCAATTGCTCTCGGCAATGGGCTGGGTAATTTCGTTCGAGCTTCACAGTCGTCCTTTGCGGTCGGTCCCAGTCCATATCCTTCTGCCGTCGGCGACGTTAACAACGACGGCTGGCCTGATATCGTTGCGACAGCCACCGCAACCGGTCCGGCG
>Ga0207712_10002588_pt1 | contig 11617 bp, 9 predicted proteins | sample KBSS44metaG_FD_184402 | JGI IMG/M metagenome (GOLD analysis project Ga0207712, IMG submission 184402) | Switchgrass rhizosphere microbial communities from Kellogg Biological Station, Michigan, USA - KBS S4-4 metaG (SPAdes) (version 2) | ecosystem: Host-associated > Plants > Roots > Rhizosphere >... | reverse complement strand
CATTTGGGCCAGACCATGAATAAGAGGCTCCTGCAATAGTTGATGCGGTAAGGTTTAATGTTGAGCCTGCACATAATGGTCCGTTAGATGAAACAGATGGAGAGAGTGGAATTTGATTGACTGTTGTTAATGCAGTACCAGCAGCCCCAGTACAACCATTCACGGTTGCTGTTACAGAATAAGAACCGGAAGCATTTGTACTTGCATTTGTTATCGTTGGATTTTGCAATGAAGAAGTAAAACCATTTGGCCCGGTCCATGAATAAGATGCACCCGTCATTGCACCTGCCATAAGATTAATTGAGCTGCCGCTGCATAATGGGCTATTCGTTGAAACAATTGGCGCCAAAGGAAGCATGTTAACAACCGCATTCACAGATGCAGCGGTACTACTACAACCATTAGCGGTGACCGTAACACTATATGTTCCTGCATTGATCGATCCGGCGTTAGTGATAGTTGGGTTTTGATTTGATGAACTAAAATTATTTGGCCCGGTCCAGCTATATGATGCACCAGGAATTAACGAAGCAGTTAAATTCAAATTCATTCCTTCACAAACAGGCGAAGTGGATACAACTGGTGTTGCAGGGATTGAATTAATAATCACAGAAGTTGTAGCTGAAGTGCTGTTACATTGTCCTACCGTAACAGTTACTGCATAAGAACCTGCATTTGCTGCAGTCACATTATTAATAATCGGGTTTTGCGATGAAGAAGTAAATCCATTTGGACCGGTCCAGCTATAGGTGGCTCCAGACACTGATGATGCAAATAAATTTAATGTACCGCCATCACAAACCGGTGAATTGCTTGTAAGCGTTGGAGCATTAGGTACCGGTGCAATGGATACAGTTGCAGATTGAACAGAAGGAAGACAATTATGAATATCAGTAACAGAAACAGTAAAAACTCCTCCTGTGTTAACAGAAATCGATGGTCCGGTCTCACCCGTACTCCATAAATAATTGTAAGGAACATCTCCACCGGATGCTGTTGCAGTTAATGTTGTAGAACTACCTGCACATATTGTTGATGTAGCTGGAGTAACAGCAACTGCAATTTGCGGTGTTGTATAAACACGGATTGTATCATTTACAATAGGTCCGCAAAGCCGATAGCCACTTACTTTATAATCAATATAAGTCGGTGCACCCTGCAGCGGTGTGACATTTGTTGATGTACAAGCTGACGTACAACTTAAATAAGAATCATATGCTCCTTGTGCACCAGGATAAATAGAAGTCCAGTTAATTGTTCCCAACGTTAAACCCGCAACACTCATTGATCCTGTACATCCTTCTCTCACAGTAATATCTCCTGAACCCTGCAAAGCTCCTGCTGCAACAATTGTATAAATAGGATTATCATTACCGGGTTTACAAAAAGTAATTGAGACCTGTGTTAGTCCAACCACGCAAATAGGGGTACCTAGAGAAGTTTGTGGTCCGCAATTGACCTGGTAGTATGCCGCATTACCGGGAGGTGCTGGGTTCTCAACTGTAAAATTCACATAACTACAGGCCGGGTTAATAGTAAGATCAAATCGGATACAATTTGTACCGCCGCAACAGTCACCATTTCGGGTAGATTGAATAACAACGCTTGTATCGACAGATGCAGAAAAATCAACATTATAAGTAGTAGCCGTACAGGTTTGAGCGTGAAGCTGGTTGCAAATGGATAAGGCTATTGCAATAGAAAGTAAAGTTCTTTTCATGAGGGTTTAGATTAATCGGCTTTTCCTGGGTATTGGACAATCTCTTTACCTTGGTAAAACTTCTGGTACTTTTTCGAAAAGAGATTGTAAAATCGCTAACGAAAGTACTCAGGGATTCCGATGCTTACAATAGTAAAACTGCTATTATGAATGCCATCAAATGAAAAAACAGATGAAGGCCTGAAAATGAATGACTATTCAATCTTTCCAAAAATATTCGATGTTGTGGTTGGTTAAACGACTTCATGTTTTATACTCGTTTTCGGAGTTAAAAACAATATCGTTCGATCTAAATTCCTCAGATGATGACTGCGGTAATTCAACGTATCTTTGATGGAATGAGCAGGCAAGCTGGTACAAAAATCTTATTCATCTTTTTCTTTATCCTTGTTACCTCCCTTGGCATCAAAACAGTTTGCTTTGCTCCTGCTTCAATAATTGAAACTCTTAAAACTGAAACTCTTTCTCATCAATCGGGGAAAAGTCCTCATAGTGAACTGGAGGGTACACATTTCAATCTTTCAACAACAGGACATACGCTAATTCAAAAAATTGTTGTTGCACCTTACCAGTTGGCGGCATCTATTTTATATAATTCCTGCATTTCATTAGAAAATTTCCAGATCAGGAATTCTTCTCTTTTAATAAAAGATTACCTCTTTCATATCTACCCCACTCACAATTTCTGGTAATACGCAATTTCGCTTTTTCAATTTTTAACTATATGCTTCAGCATATAGATCATCTATTCATTTATAAAAAAATAATTAATGAGTTCAACTATAATGATTGCATTACTAATGGTCGGAGCGATTGCACTGGTTGTTGGTTTGTTGGTATTTGTAAACAACCGTGACCGGAAAAAAGAATCCGGCAACTAATTCCCATGATCACTTAATGAGGGTGGCTCACCATTACAGATCTTAAAACAGTTGACATGAATCTATCACCTGAAAATATATTACTGGTTGGTTCGCTGCTTTTACTTATCAGTATAGTGGCTGGTAATAGTTCCAGTCGCTTCGGTGTGCCCACCCTCATTTTATTTTTGATCGTTGGTATACTTGCCGGCTCCGAAGGGATCGGCGGTATTTATTTTGATAATATCAATGTGGCGCAGTTCATTGGTGTTATCGCACTCAACTTCATTTTGTTTTCCGGTGGATTGGATACAAGCTGGCAAGTCATCAAGCCAATCGCATGGCGTGGAATTTCACTTTCCACTATCGGCGTATTCATTACTGCATTGACCGTTGGCATATTTGTACATTTCATTCTTGACTTTAGTTTACTGGAAGGATTATTATTAGGTGCAATTGTTTCTGCAACCGACGCAGCAGCAGTATTTTCTATTTTGCGCAACAGAGGAGTAAAACTTAAAGGAAAAGTGGGAGCTGCACTTGAATTTGAAAGTGGCAGCAATGATCCCATGGCCTATTTCCTTACTATTACACTCACAGGTATAATTGCAAGCGGACAGTTTAATACATGGAATTTTCTCTATCTTCTTATCAAAGGATTTTTGATCGGTGGCACCATGGGTTATTGCATGGGAAGGATCAGTCATTGGGTGATCAACAATATAAAACTGGGAAGTGATGGACTTTATCCAGTGCTTGTATTAGGACTTGCAATGTTCACTTATTCCGCCACACATATTATTGGAGGTAATGGGTTTCTCGCCATTTATCTTTCAGCACTCGTGTTAGGCAGTCGTGATTTTATTCACAAGCGTAGCCTCTTAAAATTTTATGATGGACAGGCCTGGCTTATGCAGATCGTTTTATTTCTCACCCTGGGGTTACTTGTATTTCCTTCAAGGGTTATCCCTCTGATGCCAATAGGTTTACTCATCGCTGCTTTTTTGATGTTCATTGCAAGACCTGTGGGAGTCTTTATCAGTTTGGCTTTTTCAAAAACAAGCATGAGCAGCAAATTATTTATTTCATGGGTGGGCTTACGTGGTGCAGTGCCTATTGTATTTGCTACTTACCCGATGATCGCCGGGCTTGATAAAGCAGGCATTATCTTCAATCTTGTTTTTTCTATTTCTATCACTTCTGTTTTATTACAAGGAACTACACTGCCAATAATGGCCAAATGGTTGCGGGTAACAGAACTACCACCCATTGCACCCGGCAATGAATCTGCTGATCTTATTCCTGCTAATAATGAAATAAAGATTGTAACGCTTAACAGCGATTCTGATGTTGTCGGAAAAAAAATTGTTGATCTGCATTTTCCTTCTTCCACTTATATCACATTAATAAAAAGAAATGATCAATATATTCAGCCCACCGGAGCCGATAGGCTAATGGCTGGGGATCGTCTCCTTGTTTTATCAGGCAATGAAGAAGAATTACAGGAAGCATTGGATATGCTTTCTGAAAAATAATTGCCAGGAAACCGAATAAGGTTTTTTTTATTCATTCTTTCGAAGCCTTTGCACACAATTAGATAATGATCGCAGTTGATGATAAGTGGCTTTCCAGATATGTCCTTTTAAAGCTGTTTTTCTTTCAGGCCTGTTGTCAAGACCTTCCTCATACCAGTCGCCGAATTCATGATCGATCAAATAGGTTTGAATATATTTCCACATCATTTTAAATTTTTCAAAATATTGCATTGGATCATTAGGGAAATGATCCGCCATCAGCAATAATGTATTTAATCCTTCGGCCTGCGCCCACCAGTTTTTACTGTCTTTTATAATGGTAATGTCTTTTTTATTCTTGAAATAATATCCTTCATCATAAAAACCGCCGTTGATCTTATCCCAACCGTTTTGCAACGCATGATCCACCATCAGTTTGGCTACCGTCATCGTAACTGTATCATCTTTTGATTCCAGTATATGCGATGCTTCCATCATCAGGTAAGCTGTTTCTACGTCATGACCAAAAGATACATGATCAAGATATCGGTGTTGTAAGATCACTGCCTCTGATGAATCCCTGAATGATACTGGCGTCCAGTCAGGCTGTAAGAAAAGTGTAAGACTTCCTTTTTCAGTAGTAATAACATCCCGGATCAGCAACAACATTTCTTCTAACCGCTGACGAACCAACGCATCGGGCCATACGGAATATAATTCTGTAAATGCTTCAAGTAAATGAATAGAACTATTCTGATCTTTATAACCAACAGTTGATGTGGAAGGATCTGCAGCAGTGCGTTTAACAGGTGTCCCATCCGGCAATAAATTTTGATAATACCCTTTGAGCACAGGATCATGTGCATGTTTTTCCAACCACGCAAAACAATCTTTAGCTAATTGCAATGCATTGTTATCACCAGAAGCCCGGTACCATGCCGCAGATGCATAAATACCAAATGCATTTCCATAGGCTGTTTTTCCTGTACTGTCTTTTACATTCCCTTTGCGGTCAACCAACGTATAAAATCCTCCATTGGTTTTATCCCACATTATATTTTTTAAAAAACTAAAACCCTGTGCTGCACATTTTTTATAATGATCAACGCCAGGATACAAACCTGAAGCAACAGCATTTGACCATACATGTCGTGCCTGGGTAACGATCATTTTATCCTGCGGCCCTGTTGGCAAAAAGTTATAAGTAAATGTGGTAAGAAAACCACCATACAAACTATCCACGCTTTGCGGGTACCATTTATTCAGCAGTTCAGTGCGGATCGACTTATCAATTTCAGCAGCGAGTCGTAAACGTTCGGTTTTATTTTTAGCTGTTGTATTTTGTGCAGAAGCGGCTACTACTGTTATTAATAAAACAGCAAGAAATGTTTTTTTTATGCCCCGAAAAGCGGCCTTCATGTATTAAAGATAGATAACAACGCTGATAGGATTTTTTAATACTCCATAATTTCAATTTTACGAAAATCCATTGGGTGGCTGTTTGATTGCAGTGAGATATACCCTTCCTTTACTTTATCATCACCGTTTACAATAAATGTTTTGCCAAGGGCGTGGTCAGGATTGTACCTTGGATTTTCAAAATGTAATATCTCTTCTCCATTTACAAAATGCCGGATCATATCGCCCTTCACTTCAATTTCCAATGTCACCCATTGATCACCATGAAAAGTTTTCTTTACAGTTGGCGGTGTGCAGTAAGATGAATTTCGCTTACCATCAATTGAAACATAAGTTCCCGAACAACAGATATCGCCGGTTGCCCGTTCATCTTTGCCATTACCACCAAGCAAGTTATATTCAAGGCAAACAGGAAATGACTGATCGATCTTCATCGACTCGGCTGATTGGCAATGATATTGTATACCGCCATCACGAAAACCCCAGGAGGGAGAGCCGGGTGTTAATTCCCCGGTAAACCGGTATTCCATTTTTAACCGGTAGTTGGAAAATTTCTTTTTGTAATACAAAGCACCAAACCGAACCCTGAAACTATCGTATGCATTATATCTTGTCTGGAGAATTCCATTTTCAACACGAAATGTATTTCCGAAATTTTCGCCTAACGGATAACCGGCAATTTTTACTTCCCAACCCTTTAGATCTTTCCCATTAAAAAGAGATTTCCATTTGGGTTTATTTTCTGAACCTGTCAGAATAAAAAAGCAAACCAATAATAAAATATTGCGGATCATATTGCTGTATTATTTAGTGAAGCCTAAGATAATCATTAATGATTTGAAAATGTTCATGTAGTCAGTGGAGTGTACGGCAAAAGGCACCGGACTATTCACAGAAAAGGAAGTAAGAGGAATTACATGAGCAGCAATTCAGACTTAAAAAAAATTGGTAAATTTATAGAGAAAGCGAGCTGTTATGATAAGTGAAAAACATATCATAAAGGTTGATCAGGAAATAACTCCCGTTCATTATTCAAAAAGGACAGAACCAGAATTACAGGTTGGCGCAGATTATTATGTTTGTTTTGGTAACAATATAGCTTATCCTTGTACACTTACTAAGATCATTGACGGTACTCCCAGGAAAATTGTTATCAGCAAATATGATAATGGTAAAATTTTTGGTGAACACACATTGTTCAGTAATGAAATAGGTCGAACTCCGGAAGAAGCAGTCAGGAATTCTGTAACTTTTTAGGGAAGCAACATCCACACATTCATGCCATGAACGAAAACATGGTGGATGAATCATTTCTCAAATTGAATTTGGGAAGGTGATTTTTATTCTATTCAACTACTGTTCAGTATGAGCCAACCAACAGCCTTTTATGTTGTTCTATATTTGCAACATGAAGAAAAGATCTATAATTGTTGTTGGCCTCATCATGCTGTTTTCGAGCTGTACCAATAATAAAAAATCTGAGAATAGTAATCAAAACAATAATGTAAATGAAAGTGCCCCCGTTGCAAAAAAGAAAACAATTGTTTTTTTTGGCAATAGCCTTACTGCCGGTTATGGTGTAAGTCCTTCAGAGGCCTTCCCTGCCATCATTCAAAAAAAGATCGATTCACTTGGACTTCCATACCAGGTGATCAACGCGGGTGTAAGCGGTGAAACTTCTTCCGGTGGTAAAACCCGTATTGAATGGATACTACGGGAACCCGTAGATATATTCGTTCTCGAACTTGGTGCCAATGATGGCTTGCGTGGTACTCCGCTTTCAGAAACTAAAAAAAATCTCCAGGATATCATTGATAGTGTAAGAACAAAATATCCTGACACAAAACTGGTTTTTGCAGGCATGGAGATTCCACCAAACATGGGGCAAGCCTATACTACTGAGTTTCGAAATATTTATACTGACCTGGCTTCTAAAAATAAAATGACTCTTATTCCATTTCTTTTAGAAGGTGTTGGTGGTGAACCGGAACTCAACCAGGCAGACGGTATTCATCCAACTGCAAAAGGTCATCTTATAGTAGCTGAAAATGTTTGGAAGCAATTAGAAAAGCTTCTCTGACGAGTCTTCTCCAAACTTAATAAAGTTTATCATTAATGAATCTGAGAGGAACTTGCCTGGTAAGGAAAAACCATAACTTTACAGAGACCTATCATTATGAGTGAATTTACCGAAGACTTGTTATCATCATTGGATTTACAACTGTTGGAAACAGATGTGAAGACGATGTTGGACAGTAAAAAACACTTGAAAGAGGTACTTAATGAGATCCTGAATTGGATCGAGTTTGAAAGCAGGAACGATATTCTAACATCTATACTATTATACAATAACGAAACAACCCAGTTATTTGATGGAGCAGCTCCTTCACTTCCCGATCGTTATAGAAAAGTGATCAGCGGAAATAAAGCTGGTCCTGTTGCTGGCTCCTGTGGTACAGCAGCATTCTATCGCAAACAGGTAATTGTTGAAGATATTGCAACTGACCCACTGTGGAAAGATTATAAATCGTATGCATTAGTAGAGGGTCTGCATTCGTGCTGGTCAACACCAGTATTTAATGCCACTGGTGATCTATTAGGGACGTTTGCCCTGTATTACAAAGAACCCCGCAAACCAACAGAACATGATCTCGAACTTATTGAAGAAATAGTAGACGTTACGGCAACCGCTATCGAAGTAAAAGAAGAGGATTTTATGAAAATGGTTGGACTGTAGAATAATAATCTCCTATTGTATCGTTTCTGCAAATGTTTGGAAGCATTAGAAAAGCTTCTCTCACTATTCACCATTGACCATTCACCACTCACCATTACACTTCCTCTCTCAAAATCTCCAATGGAGGTCTCGTTACTACAGACCGACTATTGATCAATCCTATAACTACAGTAAGAAAACACACTGATACAAAGACAATCAACAAAGGAATCCACTTCAATACAAATTCTGTTTCGAAAATAAATTTTGCAACCAGCCAACTTGCACCCAATGACAAAAACATTCCAGTAAATGCAGCCAGGCTGCCAAGGAAAAAATATTCAAGTGCATTGATATAAAAGATCTGTTTCCGACTGGCACCAAGTGTTCGTAATAACACACTCTCCTGGATACGTTGATATTTACTAATTAAAACAGATGCTATCAATACGATCAAACCAGTGAAAATGCAAAAGGCTGCCATAAAGCGAATAATGAAACCTACTTTGTCAATGATATTACTCACGATATTCAACACTGCACTCAGATCAATGATAGTAACATTCGGAAACTTTTGCACTAGTTGCTGTTGAAATCTTGCCGACAGATCCTTGTTATCAATGCGGGTCACCAATACATGGAACATCGGTGCTTTTTCCAATACTCCCGTTGGGAACACAACCAAAAAATTTGTTTGTATACGACCCCAGTCAACTTTCCGAAAACTGCCGACAATAGTATTAACAACAGATCCCTGCACATTAAAGATCATCGTATCACCTATCTTAATGCTGTTGTTCTTTGCAAAATTTTCATCCAATGAAATAAACACTTTACCATCTTCACCAACCTTACCTGACCATTTTCCTTTTGTTATTCTTTCTGAAGCTGTGGTCGAATCACGAAAAGTTATCCGGTACTCACGATCAAATGTTCCTCTCCACATTTTAATGGTACTGTCTTTTCGCAATGTTTCTCCCGTGATATTGTTTACTTTTTCCAAACGCATATTCACAATAGGAACAGTTCCATCGACAGGTAAATTGAATTGTTTGGCTAATGCAACAACACTATCTCTTTGTTGTGGTTGTATATCGAATAATATTGTGTTTGAGCGATTGTCCCGCGCTGTCATTTCTATACGCTTCAGTAGAATAGCCCGGATAGAAAACAGTGTGCAGATAATCGCCGTACCTAAACCAATTGCAACAATTAAGATGGTAGTTTGATTATTGGGTCGGTATAAGTTGGCCAATCCCTGTCTCCATAAATAACTTGCTCTATTCGGAAAGAAACGACGAACTGCCCACATCAGCAATGCGGCCGTTCCCACTAACAGTAAAAATGCTATTGTAATAACAATACAGAAACCTATCGTTTCGGGTACTTCTTTTATTTGTAAATAGCTAAATCCAAAAACAAAACCTATGATCAATAAATAAACCAACCATTTTATTGGGTCTCTGAATAAACTGATTTTTTGGAATGATAAACGCAGCGTATTCAGGGGAGATATTTTACGTATCGCTACCAATGGCGATAAAGCAAAAAGAAATGAGATCACAACACCTAACAATATGCCCTGCCCTATCGATCTCAATGAAAGATCTGCTGTAACTTTTATCGGTAAAAAATCTTTGAAAGCAATAGGTAAAAATTGTTGAATGATCGTTCCCAGCAAAGCTCCTGCCACTGAGCCCAAAAAACCGATGATAACTATTTGTATTAAGTAAATAAGAAATGCCTGCCAGCCCTTTGTACCCAAACAACGCAGAATGGCAACCGATCTTATCTTTTCACGTACATAAATATTAATAGCACTGGCTACACCAACGCAACCCAACAACAAAGCAATAAAACTGATCAGGGCGAGAAAATCTGTAAGGTCCTGCAATGATCTTGCTGTATTTTCTTTCTGTGTTTCCACTGTTTCGTAACTCATGGCTTCTGTATCGAGCCTTGGCTTTATATTATCCACGAGTTTTTTCATATCCACCTTCTTCTCAAACTTGAAAAAGAATTGAGTGACGATCCTGCTTCCTTTTTGTGCAAGACCTGTTTGTTCCAAATATTGAAGAGGTATATAAACAGGTGGTGCAACTGATGCAGACAACCCTGTCTGGCCTGGAGCATTTATTAATGTACCTGCAATCACAAAACTTACATTACCGATCTTAATGCTGTCACCAACACTTGCATCATATTGCAACATCATCGTTTGATCTACCAATGCAGCTTGTCCATTCCTGAACTCTTTTCCTGCTGATGCAGGTACTGTTTCCAATTCTCCATAGTAAGGAAAATCGCCACCCAATGCACGCACCTGAACTAATCGTGTTTTGTTTGATTTCAAAAAATAGATCATTGATGGAAACATCCGCTGCTCTGATCTCTTGTCACCCAATGAATCAACCATTTTCTTAATCTCAGGACTTACTGGTTTACCACTGCCCAGCATAAGGTCAGCGCCAAGTAAAGAAGCAGCTTGTCGATCCACCTCGTTGCTCATGTTTTCTCCAAGAGAATAAATAGCAACCATAGCTGCAATCCCCAGTATAATTGATGATACGAACAAGAATAATCTTGATCGGTTGCGCCTGCTATCCCGCCATGCCATCTTTAATAACCAGGGAAAATTCAATCCATTTTGCTTATCCACAATTATTAATTCTTAATTATTAATTATTAATTCCAGTCGCTTCATCGGAAACGATCCTTCCACCTTTCAATTTGATAATACGTCCCGTTTTATTCGCCAGCTCAAGATCATGTGTAACCATTATCAATGTGGTATCGGCTTCTTTATTCAGGTTAAAGATCAGTTCAATAATTCCCCGGCTTGTTTCAGCATCCAGGTTACCGGTAGGTTCATCGGTAAATAGAATTTGAGGTTTATTGATAAAAGCCCTGGCCATTGATACTCTTTGTTGTTCACCACCGCTCAACTGTGCAGGGTAATGATGTCCACGGTCTGATAACCCTACTTTACCGAGCAGATCAACTGCTTTTGACTTTATGTGTTTTTCTCCACGCAGTTCCAAAGGCACCATAATATTTTCAAGCGCAGTAAGTGTAGGAAGCAACTGGAAGCTTTGAAAAATAAAGCCCACATGTTGATTTCTTATACTTGCCCGTTGGTCTTCATTCAACTGATCCAACTTTATATTATTTAATTCCACTGAACCTGTGGTTGAGCGATCCAGTCCCGCAGCCAATCCTAACAAAGTGGTTTTGCCGCTGCCTGATGGTCCAACGATCGCCATTGTTGATCCTGCTTCTACAGAAAAATTAATATTCTCCAGCACTGTCAAAGTGCGGCCGGCACTTTGATAAGTTTTACTCAGGTTATTTATTTTAAGTATTGTTGCCATGCGCATTATTGTTAGGT
>Ga0207712_10002586_pt1 | contig 11622 bp, 10 predicted proteins | sample KBSS44metaG_FD_184402 | JGI IMG/M metagenome (GOLD analysis project Ga0207712, IMG submission 184402) | Switchgrass rhizosphere microbial communities from Kellogg Biological Station, Michigan, USA - KBS S4-4 metaG (SPAdes) (version 2) | ecosystem: Host-associated > Plants > Roots > Rhizosphere... | reverse complement strand
AACAAAAAGCAAAAAGTAACTGACAAAGAGCCAAAAGTAACTGACAAAGAGCCAAAAGTAACTGACAAAGAGCCAAAAGTAACTGGAAAAAGACCAAAAGTAATTAACAAAGAGCCAAAAGTAACTGGAAAAAGACCAAAAGTAGTTAACAAAAGGCCAAAGTTAACTGGAAAAAGACCAAAAACAAGTGGAAAAAGGCCGGATTCTAGTGATTAGTGAGTCGAGTATTTCGATTAAGTCGCTTATTTACAGTCATTTGCGCACCTAGCCAACAGTCCGAACGATATCGGGAACTCCGTGATTGTCCATTTTTTCAATTTCCCACCTTTGTGATATAAAAATACCGTTCTTACCCGGTTCCTTACGCTAAAGAAAAAATGAAGAAAACACTCCTTATCTTAACGTGCGCTCTGGTCTTCGCCTCGGCGACAAATGTCCACAGAACATACGCGCAAAACAATATGTCGGACTCTGAGTTCGATGGTCTCAAGGGAAAGGTGAAAGGCGTTATCGAAGAAGCCGAGTGGACCTATACGCCTCCTTCAGGCACCCCTGAGACCAAGAGGCAAAAGACACAGGAGTGGAAATACGATCCAAGCGGACGAATCACTGAGTACATAAACTGGAGTGCCGGAGATAAAATAATTTATTCGATCATTGATGGCTCGAAGGTATACAACATCGAAGAATTTGATGTGCCCGGAGTTTACAGAGCAGCTATCGGGTCGGCTCCTTTTGGTCGGGGCGATCTGAGCCCGAAACCGCGGGATCCGCGATTCAGTATGAGATTCGAGTATAAATACGATTCAATGAACCGAGTTTCCGAAGAGATCGAATACTTGAACAATGGCGAACTTCTGTCAAGAGCTATCCATTCCTACGACGAACACGGGCGAGACGTAATGTCGAAGAGTTATTACAAGGAGATATTGCGGGGAGTCAGAACCAGTTATTACAACTCGAAAGGAGAGCTCTTTCTGCAAACACTTGAAAACCCGGCCGACGATAGGGGCCTGACGCGCCGAGAGATTCATAAATTTTCCGACTACAAATTTGACAAGAATAGAAATTGGACACAGCGAACCGAGTCTACCTATTCGATGGTCGACAAAGGGTTAAAGGAGATAGTAACCAAGCGTTTTAGGACTATTACTTATTATTGACGGAGCATCCGCGATCACAAATGAAAGTTACGTTTGAAGCCACGGTCGATGATTTTATAGACGTCACGCTCAGGTCTGTTCCTCGCGGCGGAGTCTACTATTTCAACCTCCTATTTACCGCGCTGGTCGTTGGCGTTGCGTATGCGGCAATAGGTTATTGGTTCTTTTCCCAAAGGTGGATCGCCGCCGTGATCGGTTTTGTTATCGGCGTCGTTATGATGGTCGTTTACAACTACAACGCTCGCACGAGGAAGCTAAGGGAATATTATCAGGAGCGGAAATTGGTCAACGGGCCCGTGAAAATAGAGGTCGAGATCGGCGAGGATGGTCTTACGTTTCGGCAAGACGGCGACACCGTTACAACCGCGTGGAGCAACATCGAGAAGATCGACGAAACCGACGACGCGATATATTTCCAAAGACGCGGGAACATCTTTTCCGCCGTTCGAAAACGAGGCTTTGCATCCGACCTTGAAAAAGAAGAATTTTTGATCCTCGCAAAACGTCTGATGCAGGAACACGCCCCCTCCGAATCGTCCGCTTGACCAAGAAGAAACTCAAGTTAGCGGGTGCGGAGAATCGCAATATCGCAGACCTGACGCCAGACTTGTTGACCGGAATGATATGTTGAAAGTAATGAAAGTGCGACATTTTGGAAAGGGTTTTGTACTGCTGTGGTTTGCTTTGGTCGCCTTTACCGGGCTGCCGGGTCTCGGGCAATCTGTCCAGCCGAGAACGGAAAAGGAAAAGCCAGTGGAGCTGCAGGAAATTCTGTCAAAACTTACCTTTACGTCGCGCATCAATCATTCCTTTGAAAAGCTAAACAAGCAGTTGGCAGTCGCCGTTCAAAAACGCGGTGTAAGTTTTATCCTTTCTGACGAGGACAAACGGGCGATAAAAAAGGCGGGCGGCAATGATGAACTGATAAAAGCGATTGACGCCGCCCCTAACCTCAATCCAGTATTCGGGGCTGGGCTATCACCCGAAGAGTCCAGACTCCTTAACGAACAGAACAGGCTTTATCAGATCATCACGACCAACTACCGGTCACACGACCCGGAAATTCTTCAAAAGGTGATTGATGCAGCCAAGGAATTCCTGCGACGATTTGGGGATGACCCGCGAGCGAAACCGCAGGTGGATTGGATGCGGCCAAAGATTCCGATTTGGGAAAATCAGATGCGGATTGATTAAACTACCTCACCCGGGTTTCATTTCGCGTAAATATTAGCCGAGGTAAGCATGCGATTCTGCGATATTGGTTCATTTTATAGACTGTCGTGCGTGTGGCGAGAGACCTTCAAGTCGAAGTCGAAGGAGGCTTACGCAAAAGATCTGGTTGAAAAGAAATATGAAGCTGAAATCGCAGAATCGCAGGCGGACCGCAGTTCCTTAGGATCATTACGTATCACCCTATCAAAGGGCGCTAAGGCAAACTGAGTGACGAAAGGGACGCCCTCAACATTCCCTCCTGATTGCTAATGCAGGGCAGTGTGTGCTTGAAGGTGAACGTTTCTAACTTGAACCGACGGCTAGTAGCCGCGCGACCGCCGGCAATTTAAGAAGGATCGCAAGACGTGAAACCAGAAGATCGACCACCGTAGCCGTATCCAACTGGGTCGACTGCGCGATTACTAATAAGAGAACCTGGGCACGAAGCGAAGGCCGTGTACAGCTCCTTCGGACAACATGCGGTGTACAATGGATCCTGACGATCTTCGAGATTCCATGTTACTCCTTTCATGGTGCTTATTTGAATCCATTGATGTTAGCTAGTGGGTTAGCGAGTTCATCGCGATGAGATTTGTATGAAGATATTGATTGAAAATGTCCGCACACTACAGGGTATTCATGAGATACCTCTTCGGCCAATAACAATTCTGACCGGCGAGAATAGTTCTGGAAAGTCGACGTTTCTCGCATGTCTCTCTGCTGTAACGAACCGATCAACATTTCCTTTAGATCCTGGTTTTAATGTTCCACCATATAGTCTCGGAACTTATGACACTATCGCAAGTGGTTTTGGCAAGGCTGAAGCCTTTTCGATTGGATGGGATGACACTGATGGCAAGAGACCCAGTTCTGAAAAGGCAATTTATAGAAGCATTTCAGGTGCGATGAAACTATGTGAATACAATTTCAAGATAGGTACTAGTCAGATTTCGGTAACTTATGAGAGCAAAAGTCACAGGTATGACGTTGAGCTGATTTTCGGACGAAAGAAAACGAAACCCTTCAAATTCCCGGTGGAAAGATTTTCGAGATCGGGTCACTTTATAGGAAATTTTCCACAACTGGTTCTTTTCAGCGCCGCGGACAACAACAGACGCCACCTACCATGGCAAGACATCGAGGTTTTTCTTGACAGCCGTCCGAGGCTATTCGAATCGGTTTCGGTTGCGCCAATACGAACAAGGCCAGAAAGGACATACGATTTGGGCTCCGAAATTACTACGCCGGAGGGGGGACACATTCCTTTCATTCTCGCCCGTATTTTGAGAGAAACTGAGTCGGTCACAAATCGAAAGCTTCTCAAGGCACTTATTCGATTCGGCGATGAATCGGGCCTGTTTAAGAATATCAAGGTTCGTAACTTGGGAAGGAAGGAAAGCGATCCGTTCCAGGTTCAGGCAAATGTGTCAGGTCGTCCGACAAATTTAACTGATGTTGGTTATGGCGTGAGCCAATCTCTCCCAGTTGTGATCGAAAGCGTTCTTGCTTCAAACAACCGAACACTCTTAATCCAACAACCTGAAGTACATCTTCACCCGAAAGCGCAGGCTGCCTTAGGAACTTTCTTTGTCGATCTAGTTGCAAGTGATCATAAGGAATTTGTAATAGAAACTCACAGTGACTATGTGGTGGACCGAATTCGCCAGGAGGCGGCGATGGGAAAGATTCGACAGGAGGATGTCGTGATTCTTTATTTCGAACGCCGCGGATCTAAGACAAAGATTCATCCCCTTACTCTCGATGGAGCCGGGAATATTATCGGTGCCCCCGCTGGCTATCGAGACTTCTTCTTCCGCGAAGAGATGAACTTACTCAGTAGAGCAAAATCCTAACAATATGTGTCTAATCATTGATGTCAACATTGCCCACAAAGTCCTTTTCTGCGATGACGACCCAGATTTTGGCGAGGTGAATCGCCGACTGTTTTCTCCTCGAACTAGCAATTTTAAGATCGTTTATGGTGGAAAACTTCTGGAAGAGTACATGAAGAGTTATTCAATTCTTCGACGAATCAAACTACTCGACCAAGCCGGCAAGGCCCGTGCAATAGATGATAAAGCTGTTCAGATAGAAACAAAGAGGGTTGAGAATCTTCAACTTTGTAAATCGGATGATCCTCATATTGTGGCTTTAGCCCGCTGTTCAAATGCCCGAGTTCTTTGCTCACATGACCGCGATCTCCACACCGACTTTACAAATAGTGACCTCATTCCTCAACCTAGGGGCAAAGTGTTTCAGACCACCAAACATCTACATCTGTTAAAAGATCCGTGTCCCTAGAGATCCACTTTTCTTCTTCCCGATATGTCGACGAAATGACGGGGATCGTATTGGCTTTGTGATGCTTTGCGCATCTTCGGCCGCGAACAATGCAATTACCCTGGGGTCACGCCTGCGATTCTGCGATAATGGTTCATTTCATAGATTGTCGTGCGTGTGGCGAGAGACCTTCGAGTCGAAGTTGAAGAAGGTCAATGCAAAAGATCTGGTTGAAAAGAAATATCAAGCTGAAATCGCAGAAACACAGGCACCCCCCCAGTTCCTTTACTTCGAATAGAACATCGTATTTTACGAGCATCTTTACGACTTGGGAGACCTGAGATTCGTTAAGTTGACTGCCTTTTACTTCTTGCTTCGAGAACCCCAGCCTTTCTTAATCCATTCGAAATCAGCAAATACCCATTTCTTTTTAGACGAGGGGATTATTCGTGCTCCAAGGCAAGACGGAACATTTGTCTTATTTTGAGGGTTGCTGAAAACTCCACTTTCATAGATATAAAAGTGCATGAAAGAACCAAATGACTATCGCTCACATTTTTCGTAAATTTCGCATAGCCTAATGTTAAGTCTTACTGAGCTTAACCAAAGCGTTTCGTCTTGCCCTTGAATGTCCTTCTCCTCCCATTTGCCTTCAATTTTGACACAATAATGAGCTTTCTCTTCGTTCTGGTAAATGACTATATACTCAAGTAAAGATTCCAACTGCTGATAGGCCTCATATTTACTGGTTAAATCTTCTTGGGAATTTTCCGACAATACCCTCAACAATCAACGTGGGATTATCTACTTGGCACTTCCCATCCTTAGTCTTGAAAAACCCGCGTTTTCACAGGCAACGACGACATCGGGATAGGTATAGTGTTTTTCTTCCTTACCTTTCATAATGTTGACTCTTACAGCCATATCGCTGGTAAAAGACCGGCACTTCTTTCCCCTAAGATGCTGCCAAAGCAATCCGCCGAAGTTATTAGTTATTAGATTATGGTCAAGGGTCGCACCTGCCTCTTCTTCGCTTCTAATATCGAATTTAGGCAGAAAGATGATTTCGGTAGAATCCACTTTGATTTGAGGTTTCGCACTCATAATATTTTCTCCACGGGGCAAGCCGGGTCTCCTTAAGGAATGGGATCGGACAGGCTGTTTGGTTCGGCGAAGCAACCGCCAACAATGTCGATTTTCCAAACCCTTACACAAACTCGTTGCCGCCCATTCCTTCCATGTCGTTCATACGAACGACGGATGTTTGACCTAGGAGGTCATCTTTAATATTTAACGTATTCGAGAATCGCAACATCGCAGACCTGACCCCAGAGTTCTGGGGATGGGCAAACGATCCTCAACTATTTATTGAATCGGTTCAATTAACCTGTCGGGGGCACCTATCAGCGCAGGTTTCACAGTATCTTTTCTTAAATTCGGCCGAAACAGTCTTCCAGTCAGGTCGATCGATATTGGAAATGTAACCATGTCTGCGACAGATCGCCGTGCGATTTGGATCTTTGCGATAAAACGTTTCCATAGATTGGAGGTGGCCATCGCTTTCTATCAAATCCAAATCTTCGCACCATTCTAGGTGCTCAATCGCGCGATCCCTCAGGAACTCAATTGCCCGTCGGACATTATCAAATCTTGCTTCATGGAGGCCGAACGCTCCAAGGCGTTGTCTAGCATATAGTTCGATTGTCGCGTCGTCCAACGACGCATCGCGTCGATCGCGGTCTTCATCTGCACTCGCGAGTTCCTGTCCCTGCACGTAAATTGGATTCAATGCGTCTTTAGCCAACCCAACGAGATTGAAATCATTGGCCGTAGAGACAACAGATCGCTGAATACTAGCAAACTCATTCGTACGTCCGCGGATAAAGTGAAAACCAGCGAGCCATATTTGGGCTCTTAGTTTTTGTGGAATCAAATCTAGCCTCTCATAGATAGAAACGCCGGTTTCAAGTTCCTGTTGGAACACATTAACTACGTCGGAATTCAATTCGGCTCGGTAGTCTGAGTGCTTGGGTAAAATCAGCTCCCAGTTCCATCTGAGGAAAAAAATGAAAGCTTTTTGGCAGACTATATCGGCAAACATTCGCGGGTCGTTTGAGTGGGCGAGAAGCAAAGTGATTTTTGTTTCCCACTTCTTTATTTCGTCCATATATTTAGAAACCGCGCTCCCTAAATTCCCGATGCCTAAAGCCGTACCCATAAGTTCGCGGCCAATTCTCGCGCTGTACTCCGTTGCGATCAGTTCGCTTTCTAACTTGAGGACGGAAAATAGGTTTCTCTTTCCAATTTCAGTTTCGCTCTCCAAGGCCCTTGTTGGGTCAATATAATTGTTGATCTCGGCGAACATTTCCCACCGCTTCCGCTCGTTCGATCCGCTAAACCGCTTCTCCTCGTCATCGACGGTCCAGATAGCTTTCTGAAGATAAGAAAACCGAATGTTGTAAGGCACCGAACCGACTTGCTCTTCGCATAGAACACGTAGGCGTTCCACCAGTTCCAAGTGATCAATTTGTCCGACTTCGAAATCGCTGTGAATTTTTACGAAATCAAGTAGAACTCTGTTCTCAGGCTTCAAATTCGGATACTCAGATCTTAATCTTGCTATACACTCTTTGGCCCTCTGGTAATTTCCTTTTTCAAAGTGTGCTATAACCTCGACAATCCGAATCTCGCAGCTTTGTCTCTCCTGTTTTGTGAAGAGTCTTATTTTTTCAAGAACCCAGTCCGCAGCGCCCAAAATACAAAGACCGATCCCCTTCGAGCCAATTATCTCGCGTAGTTCCTTAAGGTCGGTTACTTCAAACGTCTTCGGGTCGATCTCAAATATGACGTTTTCGGAGTCGGCAAAAAATACATTTTCATTTATTTTGCGTATGCCCTTCCCGTGGGCCATAATTCTTTGACGAATCTCTTCAAGCGTGACGTCGTTCAGTACCTCAACAAATCGAAGGGTTGTTGTGTCTTGTTTAATCCAATCCTTGTTCTTCGCTTCGATTCTAACCCGCTCATCCCAAGTCCAGACGAATCGAATTTCGGGTTTCGACTTTATATATAGAAAGTAGAGAGAAATCGGATTGTTCAGGAGGTGATTTACATTAGATGTGGCGACCGCGAGCGAATATGTTCCGTCTTGAAGCGGTTCGAGAGAGTCCGTGCCTTTCAACTGAACCTGGGCTCTGTAATTCTTGTCGAATCCGTCGTCGACAACTTCTATTGAATAATCTACACCTCTGTCAACACTCTCCTCATGGAGGACGAACTTGTCTCTTGGTAAAGCCGCAAATAACGCGACTTTACTTTCCGCCTCAGTTACATCGTTACGATGAACTCTCGGAAATACATTGTCGAAGGTGGAGTCTTCATTCATGTCCGCAACAGATTATCTTCGCTATCCCTGTCAATAATAAACCAAACAAGTCGGCCGTCGCGAATTACTCTTGACACCTCATCGATACAAGTAGATTATTCGGAGTAATTGGATAATCCTTTATTTGGTCTGCCGTGATTGTATTCCATTTCGAATGGGAGAGACTTTGATGAGCAGGCTTGCAGTGCAAGGTCGGGAGAACAGTTTGCATGCTAAAAAAAGGTGATCGGGTTGGCAGATATACAATTGCATCGAAGGGGATTGACGGAACAAGTGGGCGCGTCTACAAGGTGAGGGACGAAAGAGGAAATTTCTTCGCGATAAAAGTTCTGGCAATTACACCCAATAAAGAATGGACGCGCCGATTCAAGGGTGAGTTCGAAATATTGAGAAAATGTGACCACCCGTCTATTCTCCGTGTATATAAATATGGGAAAGTCGATTTGCACGGCGACGACTATAAGAAGCCCTATATCGTCATGGAATTCCTAGATGGCAAGAATCTCAATTCGCTTAGGGGAGCTGTACCATCGACGATAGGCATCCAAACGGCCACAAAATACATTCGTAGCGCCGCGCGAGCTTTGGAATACGCCCATGGTAGGTCAATCGTTCACAGAGATATTAAGCCTGCCAATATTATAGTCCGCAACAGTGATGACTCGGTCGTAGTGGTCGACTTCGGATTCGCAAAAGACTTCGAAGAGCCGAGTGGTGATGCCACATTCTTTCAGCAAGGTGCTCGAGCCTATAGTTGTGCTCATAAAACCCGAGATCCGAGACACGCAACTTTTTCCGATGACATCTGGTCACTTGGGGCGGTTTACTATTTCTTACTCACGGGGAAACAAGCTTTTTTTGCCGAGACCGAGCATGATCTCAATGAGGCGATAAGGAACGGACAATACGAGGACGTTCGGGCGGTTAACACGAACGTACCGGAGGAGATCGCGCAAATCGTTCGAAAGATGCTTGGAACCTGTGAGACGTCGGACTACAAGAATTGTCGCTACTTGCTTCGCGACATTGACAGGCTCGAATTGTTTCAGCAAGAAATTAATAGGGTTTTTCTATCACAAAATCCCTCCACGGAACGATTGGTAATTCTCCAACAGCTAGTAATCAAGGTTTATGGCCCAGTGAATTCTCTCAGAACTTCCCATGAAATGTGTCTACGACTTATGAGTGCAATGGGAAGAACAAATGCGTTTCTTGTCGAGCTTGGGACAACCAAGAGAAAGGATCCCGTGGCTCGGCAAACCGCTGCGGAGCATCTCGCTCGAAGCTTTCTATGGCTTTGCAGTTTGGCTGTAAAACTTGGGATCGACTTGGAGTCGGCAGTATGGGCTAAGTTCCCCGCCGCGTGTCCTTATTGCCTTCGCGCGCACTCTACTAACTCGACCTGCACAAAAGCAACTAAGAATCCGATCGACATTTGGAGGTTACGTGACCTGTCAAATCAGCGCGCTGCAGAAATCCCCCAAAGCTTACGAAAATGGGAGCTGATGTTTTCGGCGATCTATCCCCAGACTGCGCTAGCTGGCTTTGATTCGCTTTCAAAGAAACTCATCGAGGAGATGGGCGAAGTCTCTGGCGAACTGATGAAACCGAAAAAGAGAATGGAGCTTTTACTTCAGACAGGCGTTGATTCCTATGCATTTGAAATTGCTGACGTCTTTGCTTGGATGTGTCAAGTCTCAAATGCGCTCAGAGAAGACGGCCAATCCGATAAGAAAAGCTGTCTCGCGGAAGCACTCTGTTTGAGGCTCCAATACGAGCTATGTGCGTTCTGTAAAAACGCCATTTGTGTATGTGACCCCGAAAGGGAGACGGAGCAGAAGAGGCTAATGGCGTTTTACCTCGATCACCCGATTGAAGTATTAGATTGAAATAGAAACGCCGCTTTACGGGACACTGCAAAAGCTTGTGAAAGGGAAACAAGTTGCCAGGTAAAGTGGAGATTTTAAGTACTTAGAGGATAAATGCACGCTCTCATCTTTGCGCGCTTAAAGACGAGAGACGCGCGGGTGAGGACAGAGCTTTCACTTTTGTAGGTGGCTGAATCGGAGTAAGATGAACAGATTCTCGTGAAGATCTTACAAACCTTGGGAGGATCCACAATAATGAGTGACTGTTGTGAGCATTTGTTTTTCATCAAGGACGTCGTTCCGAAAACGCCGGATGGTTGTGAAGAGTGCTTGAAAATGGGCGACGAATGGGTCCACTTGCGGCTGTGCGCAACGTGCGGTCATGTCGGCTGCTGCGACGAGTCAAAGAACAAGCACGCGTCAGAGCACTATCATTCGGTAAATCATCCTCTAGTCAGATCTTTCGAACCCGGCGAGGAATGGGGTTGGTGCTACGCTGACGAATTGCTGCTCGGATCGGTTCCAGGATCGCTGACCTAAAGACACGGTGCGGTGCCCCCGGCATCACACATGGAAGCAACGGATGACTTCGAGGGGCGAAAAGGGTGTAAACTAGATCGCAGATCAACCCATGCGACGATATAAGCCCAGATTTAAGTTTTTGATGGCGGCGCTGCTGATGTTCGGCATAGGAGCGGCGACAGATGCTTATTTACGGGCGAACGTCGGTCCGACATGCTTTGGGTGTTCAACGATCGCCTGTAGGATCGTTATGGTAGCCGACAACCCGCTAGTTTTCCTTCAACATCCGATAGAGACCATCGAGATGTTCTGATATTCTTACTGAAACGAGATCAAGCAGTTCTGCCGCCCGCTAACGCGGGCTTTTATTTTTTGGGAGACCCGTAACCCCACGGTAACGAGGCCGTGTCAAAAGTCTAGTTTGCCCGCTTGCGGGCAATAGAGTTAAGCTCCACGCGTGAGCGTGGAGTCGGCATTGGCAAATCGTACAAGAGCCTGCTTGCGGGCGACAGAAAAACGTACAACGCAGATCGTTACTGATGTCGGAGCATCTATCGCCCGCAAGCGGGCTAGGTCGAATCGTCGGGCCCTCCCTACACGCTTACTCTTTTCGTCCGCAAGCGGACTTTTGACACAGCCTCTAACGCATGGGCTACAAATACGCCCTCCTAATGGAGCTTATTGGCGTGCAATTGGCTAGACCCTGGTAGCTCGTGCGTCTCTTGTCGCCAACCACCGACAAACATTAAAGCCTGGGGAGTAATGAGCGAAGTGAATGGATCCCCAGGTAGGTTCGAAAAATGATCCGTCCCTGAAAGGGACGAACATTCAGAGGCGGCGGATTGTTTGTCGCCTTCAGCGACTGCGAATCACGGGTTTGTCGGTCCTAGGGTTCCACCCTAGGCTTTATTGTTCGTCGCCTTTGGCGACAACCCGCTAATTTGCCTTCAACATCCGATAGGGACCATCGAGATGTTCCGGTATTCTTACTGAAACGAGATCAAGCAGTTCTGCCGCCCGCTAACGCGGGCTTTTATTTTTTGGGATGACGCCGGCCCCGCGCTGACGCATGGGGCTACAAATATGCCGCTCCTGACGGAGCTTATTCGCGTTTCATCACTTATTGAACCTTTAGTATACTATAGTATATATTGGTCGGTGGTCTTCCGAAATACCCTCTTACGACAAAGAA
>Ga0207712_10002584_pt1 | contig 11627 bp, 13 predicted proteins | sample KBSS44metaG_FD_184402 | JGI IMG/M metagenome (GOLD analysis project Ga0207712, IMG submission 184402) | Switchgrass rhizosphere microbial communities from Kellogg Biological Station, Michigan, USA - KBS S4-4 metaG (SPAdes) (version 2) | ecosystem: Host-associated > Plants > Roots > Rhizosphere... | reverse complement strand
AGAAGCATATTTTCTTTTTCTTATTTGCTGGTAGATCCACCCGGCGAGAATAATCAACAAGACAGGCAATACAATATTGATAAATTGCCAGGTTGTTTTTTGGTCTTTTACTTTTACACTATCCAATTGCCGCAAAACAATTTCCTTATTTCTCGTTTCTATGACGGAAGAGTTGTTAACCATGTACTCCAGGCAATTTTGTAAAAATTCCCTGTTGGCAAACTGATATTCGTATTGTGAGCCAACAGTAAAAAAATTCAAACCCATTGGCAGTGGTCCGTCTTTGGGTGAAAAATCATTTAAAACAATATCTCCATCACCAACAATGATCATTTTATTATCATCAGAAGTTTCTTTATAAGCAACGCCCAGTGCAGCGAGGCTATCCATTATAGATTTTGGTGTCCGTCCCTTAAATAGCGAGGTAAATTTTCCTTCTAACAGAAAAGCTACCGGAATATTTTTCTCTTTGAATTTTTCATCTTCAGGAGCATTTTTATTTTCATTTAGACTAATTAAAGCCGGCGTTGTTATTCTTCTTGAATTATTGGAAGAGAAAAGTAATGCCGTTTTATTTACTCCTGCAACTTTTATCGTATCCAATGAATTGACAAATCTGCCCGCCACAAGACCTGTGTTTTTATTTATGGTATGATTACCCGGTGACTCAAATAAGGGATAGTAATTCCAATGTAAAAATTCAAATTGCGGATTTTCCTGTGTACCGCCCACTCCAAATGGCATAAAGTCACATTGAAGATCCATTACCAGGTCCGGGTTGACCCTTACTCCATATCGGAATAAAAGGTCTGTAAGATTAAGATTCCGGTCATAGGCAACTAATTCAGGTTTATAGCTAAGACTATCCTGTTCAGCATGAAGATCATCAATGAACAATAATAGTTTTCCCCCCCGCATTACATATTGATCAATCTTAAATTTTTCATCTTCTGAAAATGCCAGCGAAGGTTTTACAATAATCAAGGCTTTGAAAGTATCGGGGATGAACTTTTGTTTATTGATATCTAAAGTAAAAAGCTGGTAATCTTGTTGCAATGCTTGCTGCAGCGAATAGCTCCTGGCATCTGCAGGTTCTCCGTTACCGGCTGAATAAGCGACCAGGGGTTTTTGAGTTCGAACCAGGTTGTCGAGTGTTTTGGCAAACTGGTATTCCATCAATGCTTCGGCACTATTAATTTCCACCGGTGTGATCATTCGTTTACCACCTGAATATAAATTAACGAGAGCTTGTTTTTCTTTGTATTTAATTAGAGCAACCGGGTAAATTCTTTTATTCTCCTGGCCGGCTTTTACCTGTACGGTAAGATTTATCGGAACAGCTCCCAGGCCAATTAAAGTATCTTCATAACGCATGCCTTGTGTTGCCGGAAAATCATCTTGCGGAGAAATGAATTTGTAATGAACTTTCGGGCCGTTTAATTCTTTCGCTAAGCCCAAAAACTCTTTTGTACTATTTGCTAATTTTTTAAACCCTGCCGGGAAATCACCTTTCAGGAAAACCTCGATCGTGATATCATCATCTAATTTTGTAAGCAAATTCTTTGTCGCCTTGCTCAGTGTATATCTTTTTTCTTTTGTCAGGTCGTAACGGGAATGAAATTCTGAAGCGAGAAAATTCAACACAAAAACAAAAATGAGCAGCCATAGCCACCAAAGCTTTGTGGTCAATATTTTATGGATTAGTGCTCTCATGCTATTTTTTCCGCAGGTTTTGATGAGTAATGGTCAAGAACAATACGATCACACTTAAAAAATAGATCATATCTCTCGTATCGATCAATCCGCGGCTGATGCTGCGATAATGAAAATCAATGCCGATCATATCCACATAGTAATCTGCTCCATTACTCAAAGCAGGTAATTTGCTGATGGCATTAAAACCATAATAAAACAAGGCACAGCCGATCAGCGCCATGATAAAAGCAACTACGGCATTATTAGTAAAGCTGCTGGCGCAAATACCAATTGAAGTAAATACCGCAGCCAAAAAGAATAAACCGATATAAGAACCGATCGTTGCACCTGTATCTAACCCCTCACCGGATGATAATTGTTGAATGGAAAAAAAGTAAATGAGTGAAGGGATCAATGCAATAAATACGACTAAAAAACTTCCGAAATATTTTCCTGTAACGATCTGTCCACGGCTTAAAGGCCTTGTTTGCAATATTTCAAATGTTCCCGCTTTAAACTCATCAGAAAAACTTCTCATCGTTGTGGCAGGGATCAGCAACAATAAGACCCAGGGAGCCAATTGGAAAAATCGATCCAGTGTTGCGTAGCCGGCATCAAGGATATTATTATCAAACACAAATAATACCAACCCGTTTACCAATAAAAAAACAATGATGACGATATAACCGGTGAGACTGCTAAAAAATTGGCGGAGTTCTTTTTTACAGATAGACCACATAGGAATAGATGCTGCAAAATAAGCTAAACTATTCAGAAACAGCTAACGATATATATAATGACTTTCATTTAAATAAAAATTATGGAAATATTAATGGCAGGCATCTTTACCTAAAACCAGGTTATGAAAAAAACATTTTCCTTTCTTATTATGGTTTTCGTCGGTGGCATCATGATAAGCAAAGCGCAGTCAGAGAAAACTGTTCCTCCTCCGCCACCACCAAAAGAACCTCCCAAAGTAGATATCAAAAAGTTCCAACCTCCTGTACCCTCTGATGCCGCTAAATCAAGTAAGGCATTCATGAAACGAAATCCTGCTGTTGCCAATATATGGATGGAAGAGGACTTAACAATTATAAAATTCAAATTGGGCAAAAAAGAAAAGTATGATCTCAGGAATGAATCAGAGAAAAAATCATTTGTAGAAAAATATGGAGAACCACCGATAAATCCACCAAAGATTGTGGAAGTAAAAAAATTTAAACCTTTACCGCCACCGCCGCCTAAGGAACCAGCAAAGGTCAAAGAGATCATTTAATCGAAAAGGTCTTCCGTTTTGGAAGACCTTTTATTATAATAAAACCGCCCGATAATATTTTTATTCCCTTTAGGGCCTGCCTGTCGGCAGACAGGGATAGAGGTTAAACTGAAAAACTTTCACCGCATCCGCAGGTACGGCTGGCATTCGGATTACTGAAATAAAATCCCTTGCCATTCAATCCATCACTGAAATCAAGTGTCGTATTCACCAGGTATAAAAAACTTTTTAAGTCAGTCACCACTTTCACTCCATTATCTTCAAACACCTGGTCCATTGGTTTCGGCTCGTTATCAAAATCCAGTTTATAACTCAGTCCTGAACAACCGCCACCTACAACACCAACTCTTAAAAAATAAGATGGATCATTACCAATGCCTGCATCGCTCATTAACTGCTGAACTTTCGCTTTTGCCTTATCACTTATGTAAATGCTGTTTTCTAATGCTACGCTCATACTTTCCATTCATTAATGAACAACACTTTCTTCAAACTTCAATACCGGTAATCCATTCTTTTGACGATAATCATTTACCGCTGCTTTAATAGCATCTTCTGCCAGTACTGAGCAGTGAATTTTTACCGGGGGCAAATGCAATTCTTCAACAATTTCCATGTTATCGATCTTCACGGCATCATCGATTGATTTTCCTTTCAGCCACTCGGTAGCCAATGAAGATGATGCGATAGCTGAACCGCAGCCAAATGTTTTAAATTTGGCATCTTTGATCATACCGGTTACTTCATCCACCTCAATTTGCAGACGCATAACGTCGCCACACTCTGGTGCACCAACGAGGCCTGTGCCAACATTTTGTTTGTTTTTATCCAGTGTTCCTACATTCTTCGGATTCTGGTAGTGGTCAATCACTTTTTCTGAGTATGCCATGATTTTAAGTTTATTAGTTTAATCGTTTATCAGTTTACTGGTTGGCTAAGACTAATTAACCATTTAACCAATAAGCCAATCATTAGTGATGCGCCCATTCTATACTATTCATATCGATTCCTTCTTTATACATTTCCCACAAGGGGCTCATTTCTCTCAATTTGTTTACTGTATTTGTCACCGCTTCTATTGTATAATCGATCTGGTCTTCTGTTGTAAACCTGCCTAATCCAAAACGGAGCGAACTATGTGCCAAATCATCACCCAAACCCAGGGCTTTTAATACATAAGATGGCTCTAATGAGGCAGAAGTGCAGGCAGAACCAGAAGATAATGCAATGTTTTTATTAAAGCCCATCATCAAGCCCTCACCTTCCACATATTTGAATGAAATATTCGTTACATGTGGTAAACGATGCTGCTTGCTGCCATTTACATAAGCTTCTTCAATTTTCAATAAGGCGTTCTCCAGTTTATCACGCAACGCACCGAGTCTTTTTGCATCTGCATCCATTTCATTATAAGCCAGCTCACATGCTTTTCCAAAGCCCACAATTCCGGGCACATTCAAGGTACCGCTTCGCATACCCCGTTCGTGTCCGCCGCCATCCATTTGAGCGGTTACTTTTACTCTTGGATTTTTACGGCGAACATATAAGGCACCGATTCCTTTTGGTCCATACATTTTATGTGCAGTCATCGCCAGCAGGTCAATACCATCTTTATTTACATCAACTGGTATTTTACCTACGGCCTGTGTTGCATCTGAAAAAACAAGCACATTGTGTTTTTTGGCAATGACACTTATTTCCTTCATCGGCATCACTGTACCAATCTCATTATTGGCATACATGATCGCAATAAGAATAGTAGTTGGTTTGATAGCTGCTTCCAGTTCTTTCAAATCAATCAAGCCATCATCATTTACTTTCAGGTACGTTACTTCGCCGCCTTCTTTTTCGATATGCTTGCAGGTATCCAATACAGCTTTGTGCTCAATATTACAAGTGATAATATGATTGCCCTTACTGGCATACATTTCAAACACACCTTTGATAGCAAGGTTATCAGCCTCTGTTGCACCTGAAGTAAATATTATTTCTTTCGGATCAGCTCCAATCAATTTAGCAACCTGCTCGCGGGCATTGTCAACAGCTGCTTCTGCTTCCCATCCAAATGGATGATTGCGGCTTGCAGCATTACCAAAATTTTGAGTGAAATAAGGAACCATTGCTTCTACTACCCGTGGATCGCAGGGAGTAGTAGCATTGTGATCAAGATATATCGGAAATTTAACCATACTGTATTAAGGTTTTCGTTTAGTGTGAACGACAAAATTAACTCAAAAAGTTCTGTTTCTGAACCACCAGACTGTTATAAATCTGTTTTTGCCGAATTCGTAAACCTGTATTTTTGAATACCGGCTTTCAAATTCCGGTTTTGCCCCGTTGCGTTGTACCATGGGCGTCTTTTGGGATAACCTTTTATCCGCATCGCTCCGATTGGGCTCAAAATCCTCTAAAAACTAACATTCATGAAAAAAGTTGAACATATCGGCATTGCTGTAAAAAGTTTTGAAAACGCTGTTCCCCTGTTTGAAAAATTGCTAAATACAGACTGCTATAAAACAGAATTAGTAGAATCTGAAAATGTGAATACTGCTTTTTTTAAAAAAGGGGAGACCAAGATCGAATTACTTGAGAGTGTGAACCCCGACGGAGTGATCGCTAAGTTTATTGAAAAAAAAGGAGAAGGGCTTCATCATATAGCCTTTGATGTAGAAGATATATATACTGAAATGAAACGGCTCAAAGAAGAGGGTTTTCAGCTTTTGAACGAAACACCCAAAATAGGGGCAGATAATAAACTGGTTTGTTTCCTTCACCCCAAAAGCACAAATGGTATATTAATTGAGTTATGCATGCCCGTAAAGACTTCTTCGGAGGAAATCAAATAATCTAAATGATAAGTTTATGAAACTGAAGCCAACTCTAATTCTTGCTATTTCGATCACATTATTTTTCTCTTGTACTTCGCCGGATAATTTATTGGCTATCGTGTAATGACAGCAAAATTAGATTCCACTGGTAAAGTCATTAATTATAGCCCATTTGCTACAGGGTGGTTAGGTGAAAATAATAAAGTAATTGGTCGTCCAGTAGATGTTGAGATTGCACCCGACGGCGTCTTATTAATGAGTGATGATGATAGAGGAGCTATTTACAGAATTAGCTATACTAAATAGAAATTTGTAAACAACTCGGGTTAGGGCTAGTCATTGTTCTTACCATATTTTGAAATAAGCCTCACCACCAGGTTATTTAAAAACTCTACCTGGTAGCTCCCAACAATGGGTGCATGAAAGAAGAGTAATGAAGTTTAAGCCATTTCAATTATTTTCCTCAACAGGGTCAGTTCCCTGCAACCCCAATTTTTCTACAGCAATCTGTGATGCTATTTGTGAAGCGTCTTTTTTATTGAATGCTTTGCCTTGTGCGATCAATTCACCATCCACTACAGCGCCGATAGTGAACAGGCGCCGGCCATTTTCAATTTTTTCTTCCAGTGTTTCAAACTCCAAATTCTTTCCGTTCTTATTTGCCCATCCGTATAATTTGTTTTTATGATTGATCTCAAGATTCTCCAGGTCATCCATGAACATATGCGGCAAAATGATCCTGTCCATCACCCATTTGCTTGTTTTCTTATATCCGAGATCGAGATAAATGGCGCCGACCAGGGCCTCCAGTGTGTTACCAAATATCTGGCTCATCTTTAATGAACCATCGAGTTTATTGAAATAAGTTACTTTTTTTAAACCCATTCTTACGGCAATATCATTGAGTTGCTGCCGGTTTACCATCTTGCTTCGCATTTCGGTAAGAAAGCCTTCTCCTTTGTATGGATATCGCTTAAATAGATAATCAGCAACCAAGGCACTCAATACAGCATCACCCAAATATTCAAGCCGTTCATTGTTTTCATCTGCGCTTTCCCGTACACTGCGGTGTGTAAGTGCTGTTTTATATAATGAAATATTATCAGGCTTGTAGCCGAGTATATTCTTAAGTTCTTTTTTAAACGAAGAACCGGGTGATTCCGGGAAAAGGGTTTTGAAAAAATCCACGGACAAAAGCTACGAATTTTTAAATTTCCAAAAAACAATCCCGGCCCTGGTGAGAGAAAATTCTAATAATACCTGGCTTCGGGATAATACTATTTATATTTTTTTACGATCAGGCATGCATTGTGCCCGCCAAAACCAAATGTATTACTCAATGCAGCATTTACAGTTCTTGATTGTGCTTTATTGAACGTGTAATTCAGGTCTGGTAAATTGGGATCATCTGTAAAATGATTGATCGTTGGTGGTACTTTATCATGTACGACTGCCTGTATGCACGCAATAGCTTCAATAACTCCAGCTGCACCCAAACAATGTCCTGTCATTGACTTAGTGGAACTAATATTCAGGTTTTTTGCATGATCGCCAAAGACTTCAACAATAGCTTTTATTTCTGCTCCATCACCCAACGGTGTAGCTGTACCATGTGTATTGATATAATCAATATCGGAGGGCTGCATACCTGCATCCTGCAATGCAGCAATCATTACGTTTCTTGCCCCCAGGCCTTCTGGATGCGGAGCTGTTAAATGATGCGCATCAGCTGTGGCGCCGGCACCGGCTACTTCACAATAAATTTTAGCTCCTCTCTTAAGTGCATGCTCGAGATCCTCAAATATTACCACACCGGCAGCTTCACCCATTACAAAACCATCGCGGTCTTTATCATAAGGTCTTGAAGCAGTTTTTGGATCATCATTTCGTTCGCTTAAAGCCTTCATTGAATTAAAACCTCCAACACCCGCCTCACTCACTACAGCCTCTGCCCCTCCGGTTGCTATAATATCAGCTTTCCCTAAACGAATCAGGTTAAACGCTTCCATCATTGCATTCGTAGAAGATGCACAGGCACTCACTACAGCAAAATTGGGCCCGCGGAAACTATGCCTCATTGAAATTTGCCCCGCAGCAATGTCGAGGATCATTTTAGGAATAAAAAAAGGATTAAAGCGGGGTGTGCCGTCTCCTTTTGCAAAATTCATTACTTCTTCCTGGAACGTGATCAATCCACCAATACCACTTGCGAATACAACACCAACCCGATCGTTGTTTACATTTTCTTTTGTGATCCCAGCATCTTTAACTGCTTCATCACTTGCCCCTAATGCAATTTGAGTGAAGCGGTCTACTTTACGGGCTTCCTTACGATCCAGAAATGTAAGCGGATCAAAGCCTTTTATTTCGCACGCAAATTTGGTTTTGAATTTAGAAGCGTCAAATAGTGTAATATTATCTGCACCACTTATTCCATTCAACAGGCCATCCCAGTAATCTTTGAAGGTATTACCTAAAGGAGTAATAGCCCCCATTCCTGTTATAACCACCCGTTTTAATTCCATGCAAAAGATTTTAATAAAGATAAGCTAGCTGTCTTGAATAAAAATCAGCCGGTTTCTATTGCTGTTTTTAACAAAAACGCCTTCGCTGTTGCAACAGTCTGAAGGCGGTAGTCATTTATAATTTATGCCACCTCTATTGGTGTTGAGGCAGTCAAAAATCAGTCATTATTTAGCATGCTCGTCCAAATAAGTGATGGCCTGACCCACTGTAGTAATGGTTTCAGCCTGCTCATCAGGAATAGAGATGTTGAATTCCTTTTCGAATTCCATAATGAGTTCAACGGTGTCCAAAGAATCGGCACCTAAATCGTTTGTAAAAGAAGCTTCATTAGTTACCTCTGCTTCGTCAACTCCCAGTTTATCAACAATAATCTTTTTAACTCTTGATGCAATGTCTGACATGATTGTAAAATTTGATTATGGGTGCAAAAATAGAATTTTTGAATTAATAGCAAGGAAATGATAGTTTTTTTTATGGGAGTCGTTTTTGACTGAAAATTGCGACTGCAAACGTTGGTTTTCAGCTTTTTTACTAACTAAACAAAATTAATTCAACAAAGATCGTTGAACAATTTGACAGATCATCTCTTAATTCTTTCCGGGCAAAGCCCTTGGTTTCATTTTGACAGTAAGCATTATTTCCAACAGATGTGATTGCTTATTTAATAGTTCTTTGTATATTGAAACTCCTCAAAAACGAGTAAAAACCAACATCAGCAGTATGGCTTTAAAAATAATTGACTATGGCACTCATGAATACAAACTAATGCTAAAGTTGCGTGATGATTTATTGCGCAAACCACTCGGCATCACATTTTCTTCTGATGAATTACAGAAGGAAAAAGAAAATGTACTGATCGGCGCATTTGATGATGACGATATCCTGGGTTGCTGCATGCTCGTTGAACAAGATTCCAAAGTTGTTAAGCTACGTCAATTAGCTGTTTTAAACACGCTACAGGGTAAAGGAGTAGGTACGGCCATTTTACAATTTGCAGAGAACCTGGCAAGAGACAGGGGTTATAAAATAATTACCATGCATGCCCGGAAAAATACAGTTGAGTTTTTTGAGAAGCTTGGATATAAAATAGATGGTTCCGAATTCATTGAAATAACAATTCCTCATTATAAGATGGATAAAGAATTGTAAGCTGAGAATTATTGCATCATCTTTCTTCCCATATATTCTATCATATCGCCCGATTCGATCAAAGGTTTTCCACTTACATCGCCATTATACCAATAGATCCAGGCATGAGTGATGCTGTTATTAAAATGAACTTCTGTTAATTCACGACGATAGAGCTGTATTTCATCAGCTTCTACACTTACACCCTCATAATCGTCTAACTGCCCGATGGCCCATGCAAATTCATTCTCACTGGTTATCTTATACAATTCACCAACAATAAATCTATTATCATTTGACTTTATCCCTGCAGGATAACTACCGAGATCAAATAGCTTACCTCTCACCCTTGCATTGCCAACAAAAGTAAAATATCTGCTGATGTACTCATAAGCGGGACTATGAAAACCACTCCGCAAAGAACCATATACAAATAACTGGTACATTCAATCTCTTTGTATAAAAGTACTGATTGAATTCCAGTTAACCTTCAACGAGGAAACAAAATACCTCTTTGGGACCGTGAACTCCCACTACCAATGTCTTTTCAATATCGGCCGTACGGCTGGGCCCGGTAGCAAAAGTGATAAGAGAAGGGATTTCCATTCCGTATTTATCTTTTACATATTGTAACGCATCCTTGATATCTACTACCACTTGTTTGGTAAAAGCGATACAGATATGAATAGGTGCATACACACTGGTATTGCGTCCACTTGCCTGTGCAGCAGTCATCATGATACTTCCGGTCCTGGCAATTAAAGCTTCGCAACCTGTAATAGATATATCACAACCTGCAAGGTCATTCGTTAGTTTTTCTTCAAACTGCGGACCCAGCAATTCAATGAAATTTTTTTCAATACAATAAACGTTTTGCCAATCCTGTTTTTTTATCAGGCTGTTTAACTGGAACGCAAGCTCCTGCCTGTTCACACAATAGACAAACCGGCCTTGTAGTTTGGTAAATCGTTCAGCAAATTCGATCTCTGGTTCCTGCTCCAGTGGTTGGAAAACAGGATCATTATTCTCACTCTTAGGAAATGGCAAAGGCGTTGGATGAGCCAACGCCTGCCTGATTTTCTTTAAAATGTTTTCCTTAGAAGGTGAAACGTTCATGGTTTATTTACATAGATGGCGCCCAGCCTAAGTTGCCGGTTTGCTCATCTGTGGCTTTTTGATCGTCTTTAATGGGTTGTGCAGGTTTTAATTCTACTGGTGCAGGAGGAAAATCTGCCACTGCTAATGGTTTCTTTTCTTCATAGGGTCGTTTTCCGATCAAGGCTTCTACATCACTTTGAAACAATACTTCTTTCTCCAATAAAGCTTCAGCCAATTTTTCAACCTGACCTTTTTTCTCTGTTAGCAATTTTTTAGTCCTTACATATTCTCCGTCAATTAACTTACGCACTTCTTCATCTATCAGTTTTGAAGTTTCTTCACTATAGGGTTTTGTAAACGAATTTTCCTGCATCGGGTCATAAAAACTCACATTACCTATTTTATCATTCATACCATATACACTTACCATCGCATAAGCCATCCGGGTTACCTGTTGTAAATCATTTTGCGCCCCGGTGGAAATTTTATCAAAGAAAATTTCTTCACTTGCCCGTCCACCCAATGTCATACTAATCTGGTCGCTAAGTTGATCAGTATTATATAAATACTGTTCCTTAGGTGTGTATTGAGCATATCCTAAAGCGGCCGTACCCCTTGGCACAATAGTTACTTTAAGCAAAGGATACGCATGTTCCAGGAACCAGCCGCAAATCGCATGGCCTGCTTCGTGATAAGCGATGATCCTCTTTTCTTCGGGAGAAATAATTTTATTTTTCTTTTCTAATCCACCAATAACCCGATCGACTGCATCCTGGAAATCTTCCATATTGACTGCATCCTTTCCTTTACGTGCAGCGATCAGGGCAGCCTCATTACATACATTCGCTATATCGGCTCCCGCAAAACCAGGAGTCTGTTCAGCCAGTTTATGTATATCGAGTGTTTTAGAAATTTTGATGGGTTTCAAATGCACTTTGAAAATATCTTCTCTTCCTTTCAGGTCAGGTTTATCAATTGATATTTGACGGTCAAATCTTCCAGGTCTTAGTAACGCATTATCCAAAACATCAGGGCGATTGGTTGCCGCGAGCACAATAATTCCCGTATCAGTGCCA
>Ga0207712_10002578_pt1 | contig 11643 bp, 10 predicted proteins | sample KBSS44metaG_FD_184402 | JGI IMG/M metagenome (GOLD analysis project Ga0207712, IMG submission 184402) | Switchgrass rhizosphere microbial communities from Kellogg Biological Station, Michigan, USA - KBS S4-4 metaG (SPAdes) (version 2) | ecosystem: Host-associated > Plants > Roots > Rhizosphere... | reverse complement strand
CGCTGAGCCGGTGGGCAACTCCTGCGAACCGAATGGTCTACGAATTCTGGAAGACGCATCCGGCGATCAGATTGGTGCACCGCTCGAAGGCGACATGGATATCCAGTGGGTGTCGATTGGTGAGCCGTTCTTCGCCGGCGGCTCACGCAAGCTGGTCTTCAAAATGAAAGTGGCGAGTCTTGCCTCGCTCAAGCCGAACCGCATGTGGCGTATACTGTGGAGTTACCCGGATGCACCCGTGCCAGGAAACCCAACTTCCACTTCATTCGTGGGCCGTTACTACATCGGTATGAATGTGAATAGCGATGGAGTCGCCACATTTGAGTATGGCATCGCTCAAACCCTGAGTGCAGTGGTGGTGAACGCCTCGCCGGCGGAGCGCTTTGGGCCTGCCGATCCGGAGAGCAATTTCAGTGCTGACGGAACTATCACGCTAGTTATCTCAGCGGACAAGGTGGGTGGACCAAAGGCAGGCGACGTGATTGGCGCAGTTGTAGCGCGCAGTTATCCAGGGGCCCAGGACGTCACCTTGCGCGGTGACAGTGCCTCCGACGTGGCCAGCCTCGGCAGTACGTACGCCCTCGTTGGCAACGCCTTCTGCGGGTCTACGACTACATGTTTCGAAGATGACGCAAAGCAGATCGCCTACTCGTCTGGCTGGCATCAGGTCGCGGATTCAGAAGCGAGCGGTGGCCACTTCCGCGTCAACCCCAACAAGAACGGCAGTGGCTCACTAAAACTCACGTTCGACGTAAACGCCGGACGGTCCGGCGCAGTGATCTACAACTTCGCGAAGAGTACCAAGGGAGGCACGGCAGACGTGTATATCGACGGTGCGTTCAAGTCGCAGATCGCTTTCAATGCAAGCACGGGATCACTCAATGATCCGGTCTTCGGGTTCAACGCTCGCTTCGGTGGTCTGTCAGCCGGATCGCATACGTTCGAGTTGCGTAATGTGAGAGGAGCGGTTTACGTGGACGGCTTGTGTCTCGAGAGTGCGGCTTCGAGCGGCGCGCCAACGACGGGACCGCAATCAACTTCGAGCGCGATTTCTGGTCTAGCCGCGCTCGGCTCAATGGCCCAGTCTGTAAATGCTTCGGCCGGCACGCAGTCCATCTCGGTTGTAGCCAGCGGCGATGGGCTACTGCGCCTGGTTCTCATCGATCCGGTTGGTCTAACTCTGGCGACTGCTGATGCGGTGAACGGCGTGGCGGTTCTCGATACGACGATATCTCGAACCGGCGTGTACCAGGTTAAGGTAGTCAACGTGGGAACCAAGCTCACGCAAACGTGGGTGGCGGCAACGCCGTACGGGTTGCGCTGATGTGCGGCTTGGTCCACATGTGCGCAGTTGTTATCTTCGGGATGCTTCTTTTGTTCGCGTCCACGCAACGCACGGTCGCGCAGCGCCACCGCGATCCGTGCCGGCTGCTCACCGACGCTGAGGTGCGCGCGGTTCAGGGGCATGCGCCCACACAGAAGATCCCGAGCGAACAGCCGGCAGGATCGTTCCGGTTCACGCAGTGTTTCTATCGAACACCGGAGTTGTCGAGTTCGGTGAGTGTTGCGCTGGGCATTCCAGTAACGGACAGCAAACGTTCTGGACCACGGGATTACTGGCAAGCGCAGTTTAAGCGCGAGCAGCGCGACGAGCGTGAAGAGTCTGACGAAAAGAAGCAGGAGCCAAGGCGTCTGGCTGGATTGGGTGACGAGGCGTTCTGGGTCGGAGATCCCGTTACCGGTGCGCTTTACGTCTTAAGAGGCGAGGTCTTCCTTCGAGTGAGTGTTGGTGGTTCCCCCGACCAATCACAGAAGATCAAACGCGCTAGGACGCTTGCCATTTACGCCTTGAAGCGCCTTGAGACAAGTGGTCCCGCTGCCCGCCGATAGCATCAGTTTGGAGGAGATTATCCGCTTTATGATGTAGTAGCCGACATAATCGACCAAGATAATGAGACTGATATACGAAGCCTCAGTGGAAAGGCCCTATGTGATTTCATCATTCAGAATAAGACTCGTCATACGTTTCAAGCTGTTGGACCAAAAGCGGGCATACAATTGAACACTGTCAATCTGAAAGGGCTTGAAACTAAAAGCTACATATAAATTTCTACACGCGATATCGAACATTTTCCGAGGACCTTAGGCTGGTCAAAGTTAAAAGTTAACCAAAACTGGACATTCGCATATAGAGTTTCGCCTCCCCTCGACAAATCAAAAACGGTCAACCTTCCGAGATTCTATTAAAGTCAGAAGTTGGAGAAGCCTTTCCCGTGAATAAAGATAAAAAGGTTGACTGGTAGGCGCTCTTCTTTACTACGCTGTCGAAACATGGAGCGGACCCTGGCCCAAGCGATGCGTCTTGCGGCATATATCCAACATTAGGGGGGAGCGCGTAACAGTAAACTTTGTGCCTTAGTTGTGACAGGCCGAATCGCTCCTGCCATCAAGTCCATTCATGTTAACAATTAGATTTTGCTTCTGGTGCCGAGGGCGGGAGTCGAACCCGCACGTCCTTTCGGGACAACGGATTTTAAGTCCCGTGATTGGGCCCTTACGTAGTCTTACGAAACGATACAAGCCAGTATTTACGCGCCTAGCGGTCGTCAAAGTATCGCTTAGTCTGGCTTCGTATCAACACGTAACGCCACCATCTTAGCCCCATCTTCTTCGATCTCAGAGCGCGATGAAACAATCTCGTTGCAAAGTACAGTATTACAGTTAGCTTGGTTCGACGGCAGAAGTTGCGGGATGATTACAATCGCGATTGAGGATTGAGTATAAATCCAAAATCATTTGGGAAGCTTGTTCACTTGGGTGCTTCCTTGTAAGAAGTGTGATCTCCCTTAGGAGATGCGGGATCAAGGTCTTCGATCCCAAGTCTGCCAAGGTCTTCAGCGAAGTTATCCGAAGCTCACTTTGTGAGGGTGAAATCAGCACAAGCTTTGCCAAATGACATTTTTCTGTTTCCTTCAGGTCGGCAGGTTTATCCGAAGCTAGACTCCTTCCATACTCCTCGACGGTTCTAAGAAAATTTCGGTTGACAAGTTTGTTTAGCATAACCGTTGATCAACACCTTCCGTTAGGATCTATGTCTGATCAGTGGCTGTGTTGATCTGATCTCCTTTTGGATCGTCTTTTATCTTTTTTAGAATTCCAGCGAAAGAGGTATTTGTTTTTACGAATGCGTCCAGTGCACCAGCTCTTCTTACTTGGTCAGCGATCTCTTGAGTGACTAGAATGCTGAACGCAAATACTTGAATTCTGTTGCCATATTTGGTCTTCAAATGTTTTATGTATTCGATGCCTGGATTACGGTAGTACTTGTTACTAATCCACCCCCCTTGCGGAACGATTAAGTCGACTATGGCCCAAGGCGGCGGGTCGGAGCGCAAGTTTAATAGTTTCTCGGATTCTCCACACGTCCTCGCCGTTAGTAGTTTTATACCGGAAACCTTGTCTCGTAACCTGTCCATTATTTCGCGGCCATCGGTGGAGATGTCGTCGTCAACCCACAAGACCTCAGTGTCGTGCATCTTTCATGTGCCCTCCCCAAAAAGGAAAAACGAGCTTAATCGACGTCAAATAAGCATCCTCGCCCTTCTTATTGCTGCTGACAATCAGTTTTCCGCCATGAGCATCGACGATTCGCTTCGTTTCTGCAAGGCCAATGCCAGTACCCTTTCTTCCTCTATCACCAGATAAAACTCCCCTCGTACCATATTTGAATATGGAACCGCTCGTGATTTCCTCTTTCGTTATTCCAACACCATACGATTCAAAGGAAACCACCCAGTCATCCATACTAGAATATCTATGGCAGCGTATCTGTATAAAGCGTTCACCTTCAACGCTTACGTAAGAGTATTTGACTGCATTATCCATCAAGTTAATCAGTGCTCTCCGCACTAGTTGTCTATCCAGCTTCAGAGAAGGTTCCCCAACAACAACCAATTCTATGCTTAGTCCTTTTTCCGCGGCAGAAGCCTCAAAAAGCGCTACAACTTCCTCAAGTAACCGCTTAAGATTTGTATTGCTTCTTTCGAGAGTTAAAGTTTGGCCCACCGAACAGAAACCGATTAAATTCTGAATCAACACCTCGAAGTATTCGAACTCACGAAATAGGACTTCTAACAGCTTGGCGCAGTCGTAATAGGTTAAGGCCTGTGTCTCAAGTTTTGCCTCTAACAGTTCGTATACTGAAGTCTTGAGCCTGTCTTCAAAAGACAGTTCCCGCTGAACCGTTTTTCGTACAGCATTTACTCCTTCTGATAAGGCATGCACAATCTCCAAAACAGCCTGAGTAGACAAATTTCTGCCATCGTCGTGGTCTTTCATTGAAGGATTCCTTGTAACTTCTTTTTGGTTTCCTCATCCAACCAGAGCCATGTCAACAGTGAGGTTTGGCGGTTTTCGAAACTAAAGGTTTCTTTAGATGCCACAGACTCGGGTTTATATGCATGCTCAATCCTTTCTACAGCCTTCTTCCGTTGCTCTTCATTCCATGTTGGATCTTTTGAATGAGCAGTATTCTCTTGGGCGTTCACTTCTCCTTCAACTGAGTAGAGTTGGGCGGCCGTTGTGTCTATCACCGAATCAGAAAGAAAACTCTTTGTCTTTGCTAGATCGTTGTGCAGTCGTCTAAACAGATCATCCAAATTGTCCGTTTTTATTTTGAGTAGCTCAATTTCCTGATCTGTTTCGGGCTGAAAGTTTTCTCCCTTCACTCTCAGCGAGTAGATAACAGCCAGGCGAACATCAACAACATTATTGAGAGAACGCACTAGGGCGAGCTGAGAGGTATCCTGTCTAACGTAATCTTTATAGTCTAGTATAGCCCTGGCAGCCAATGACCATTTGTGTGATAAGCCATTCGGAAATGCGGCCTTTACGAGCTTGGCATCAAGCTCGATCTTGCGTCTCAAGGTGCTTTTAAACAACCCACTATAATTCCAGCCGGAAACGTGATAGAAAATGCTGGGCTTAACAGTCAGCTCATTAAGGGCCAAACGTCCATATAAATATGGCTCCATTAAGACCCCATTTCTGCCCTTTATATTACAAATAGTGGCAAGTAAGATGTACCATGCATCTTTTGCATCTTTTGAGTCCGTATCAGACAGAGGCACTTTGACTTTCTTGAAGTCCAAGTCATTCGAATCTAATATCCCCTTTATCTCTCTGTCATAAATATCCGAAAGCCTTGTTTGGAAAACTCCTTCATCTTTAACATCTGGTCCATATAACTCTTCAAGAATATTGTAAATGCGGCTACTAGAAGAGTGAGGAGACCTTTTTAATTCATTCGTGTCCTTTAAAATCTCGCGAAATCTGTCTGCAGAAGAAAAATTCAAACGACTGGTTTCCAAGACTTGCACAAGCGCATCACTCTGTCTAATCAAGTTATTCTTTTTATACTCGTTTAGTTTGATGAAATAGAAGATTAGAAAGGGAACGATTAATAGGACAAACACAACGATCGCGAGGAATCTACGTTTTGAATCGAGGACGGCTTTGTTTAGTTTATCCGCCAGTACCTGTCCCTCGTCTCCAGCATCAAATACGACTTTCCTACCCTTTGGACCGCGAACGTAGTCATCTAAAAACTTCTCTAGTCGTTCGCGCATGCCATCTGGAAGGAAAATTCCTACAATGCTTAGAAATGGACCCGGAATAATGAGGATAAAAACGCCTGCGATCATCAGGAGAAACTGGATAGGTAGAGGAACTCCTCCTACCGTGGCAAGAGTAAAATCTTGTTTCCAGAACCAATAAAAACCTAGAACGGCTGAGATCAGTCCGAGTACACGGAGAATAATATTTTCTTTATTCATGAGGAATGATCTTCCAAAAACCGGGAATCCTTAATCGGCGCTTCCAGGGCAGTACCTTCGAATCTGGGCTACCGATAGTTCATTTTCGCGTTCTTGGTAGTGCTTTTGAATTCGAACCACACAAGGCTGGTCAGGAGGACTGCAAAACCCACAGGCTCGGAGGACCAGCCCGATAGAGTTCCATGTTCAGCAAAGTTTATTTAACTCTGCTTGATAAGGACTTTGAAAGCGATGTTACCTTAGTCAAAAACTCTCTCGCGGTCAAGAGTCCGCCGAATTTACCTGCGCCATTTAACCCTCCGCCGGATGCAAAAGTCTTTATTTCTGGGGCATCACGGGTTTATTATCCGAAGTCCGATCCTCGTCTGCGGAGCCTCTACTTCATGACCGTCTCTTCAAAGGTACGTATTTACGATCTTGCTAAAGAATTGAAGCTCGACACGAAACGGTTGATCGAGGAAGTTCGCCGAGAAGGTGTTGATGTAAGTGTGCCGTCAAATGCAGTCTCGAAGGAACTCGCCCAGAAGATTCGGAACAAGTACTTTCCGAAAAAAGAAACTACCGTCAAGCGTGCCCTGAAAGTGGTAAAGCGCGCAGCGTTGTCAACTCCGGACACCACATCACTAGAAGCGCCAGGTGCTGAAACGATGCCTACAGACACAAATATTGCAGATGAATCGAAGGCCGATAATTCTGAAGACCACTTGTTGCCGCTCTCGATCAATGCGGCTGATGACATCTTAGTAACGGTTCGACAATTGGTCCCTGACTACGCTGGCGTGATCCTTACTGGTCCTCCAGGTACAAGCAAGACATGGTACGCACGGCAAATTGCCGCTGCGCTTACGGATCGCGACAAGATGCGTGTTCGATTCGTTCAATTCCACCAGTCTTATCAATACGAAGATTTTGTTGAAGGTTTCGTCCCCAGAGAGGATGGTAACGGATTTCAACTAAGGCCAAAGCATCTGTTGGAGATGTGCGAAGCCTGCCGTAGATACCAGGATCAAACGTGCGTAATTATTATTGATGAATTAAGCCGGTCAGATCCCGGTCGAGTTTTTGGTGAAGCTCTCACCTACATTGAGCCAACACAGCGCGAAGTCGAATTCTATTTGGCTTCTGGAAATCCGGTCAAAATCCCGCGTAACCTCTTCTTCCTTACGACAATGAATCCGTTGGATCGAGGAGTGGATGAGGTTGATGCGGCACTGGACCGGCGTTTCGCAAAAATCGCTATGGAACCCAGTGCAGAACGTCTTGCAGCCCTGTTGGACAAAAACCGTTTAGACGACCAACTAAAAAACTTAGTCGTTAGATTCTTTCGATTTCTATTGAACAACCCGAACGAACGATGTAGGGTCGGCCATGCGTATTTTCGTGCGATTCGTTCGCAAGCAGACCTCCAGAGACTTTGGGATCATCAGCTTCGGTTTCATATGGTCAAAGCATTCAAGCTAGATGGCGAATCCTTCCGCAACGTAGAGCGTGAGTGGAACCGGACTTTTCCACCACAAATAAAGTAACGGTTATACTTACTTAACTGGTGGGAATGAAAGTGGATTCCAGTTTTTCACGCTGGCCGGAATTGATCACCTATCCAAGCGGCCGCCCAACCAATAAACGTCACACTTATATTGTCGCCGAAAATTCAGACACTGAGGTCCCTGTGAAGGATCTCCTGGTGGACGGAGTGCTTCAGGTCTATCCGTCGGTTGATGACACCGAGTTCTTAAGTGTGTATCGAAAGAGGAGTACCTGGATATTCAAAACCGGTCGTTACATCGGACTCATTCCGATCAATGATTACGCAATGCTGGATGTTCGGCCACGGGTTCCGGTGAAGAACCTTACTCATATAATGCGAATAGCTGAGGGTAAGCCTCGTGAGCTGGATACATTCCTAAGTTATTACAGTGAACGTCACGAGGGGTTACCCTCAATGCTTGATTTTTTCGCTCGTGCCCTCGTCGATAGAATTAACTATATAGCACTTGACGGGCTCCATAGAGAGTACGTACGAAAGTCGGCAAGTACGTCATTCCCCCGCGGCAGAATCCATATCGGCGAAACGATGCGACGGCATACAACTCGCGGAATAGGACACCGTGTTGCTGCATCCTGGTATGAGCCGACCACCGATACGCCGCCGAACCGCTGTCTAAAATATACGCTTTGGCTTTTAGCGGATCAGTACAACGCCACTAGAAAGAGAAACAATGATTTAATGCGTGGTCTTGAACGCGCCTACCACCTGTTTTCAGGTGTCTCGTTGGATACATCATTGACATTTTTGAACGCCTCGACAGTCCAGGACCCGGAAACGCTGCCGTCGATCCGGGCTTATTACAAACCCGCTCTGTATCTGGCACTGTTAATACTTAACAGTCGAGGAATCTCCTTCACTGATCGCAGCGGAAGGATTCTGATGTCGTCCCTACTGATAAATCTTCAAACAACCTTCGAAAAGTATGCGCGAAACGTTCTACGGGCACGACTCCAGGATCTTGAGACGGAAGTACGAGTCCTTGACGGAAACATGAAAGGCCCAGACGGTGGGCAGAAGCCGTTATTTGATTACCCGACTGGGCCAAACCGTGACGATCAAACCGCGAGTCCTGATATCGTTTTCAGGCGTACAATACCTCGTCCCGACGGATCCTATCGCACGCTTTTAGTAGCAGAGGTCAAATACAAAAAGTTCGTGAAACCAACGCGGGAGGACAATAACCAGGCAATTGCGTATGCCGCATCTTATCGCGCGCCTGTGGTAATCATACACCCTCGTGTCGAAGAGAAGACTCATGGCATGAGCCTACCTGAGCGTATTGACAGACGTACGATTTACCATTATGCATTCGATCTGGCGGCTGAAGATCCGGACGCGGAAGAGCAAGTTTTTGCCGAAAGTTTCCGCTCATTGTTGAGCGCGGCGATTTGAAAAACGGTCTTTCGGCAATCTGAGATTTTGAGATCATTGACTACGATCCTAAGCTTTTCATTGATGACACTAAAAAGCGAGCAAGTACCGTCTAGAATTATTGCAAAAATTGAAAGGCAACGACGGGTAATGTCTTCGATTATCGGCAGACAGGGGTGAGCGCCAGCACGCTTCGACGCGGTTTTGAGAAAGCGTGTGAGCGAGCCGGAATTGCCTTTGGTCTGACGGTCGAAGGCGGCGTGATCTGGCACGATCTACGACGTACCTTTGCAACCGAGTTGCGAGGGCGACAAGTGCATGAGTATGACATTGCCGATCTACTCGGCCACACGATCCAAAGCGTCACGGGCACATACGCACGCAGCACACCCGAGGCGCTGGAAGATGCAGTCAACAGACTCACTGAACCGAGAGGCACCGTGGTTCAATTCAAAAGGAAGGCCAGCTAAAAAAGTGTCACCATCTTAGCCCCATCTTCACTTTTGGGGTTGAGATCATTCCCAGGGCTAAGTTGATGAAAGTCGTGAAAACGTTAGGAAAAGATATGGTGCCGAGGGCGGGAGTCGAACCCGCACGTCCTTGCGGACAGCGGATTTTAAGTCCGTTTCTATAGCCCTCACCAAGTTGCACGAAGTCATATCAGCCCGCATTTGGCGCGGTTCTACTGCGCTACGTGCGGGCTGGTGCGTCTTAGTATTCCTACACGCGAGCCGCATCTTAGCCGCATCTTTGGACCACCGGCTAATACATGAACGACTCGCAAGGCGTACTTGATTTTGCCGACCGCGATCGGCACCGCGCAAATCCTTCTCGGTGGGAAGCTAGGGCACAAGTCTCGCCACAGCTCTTCGCCGGAGCAACCTTCAACTCTCAACTAGATGAAATCCGATTGTCTGGTCAGATGCTGGCCGTTTACGGCTGCATGAGTGATCAGCAATGGCGGACGCTTGCAGAGATCCGCGCTTTCATTAAGCGCGGAAGCGAGGCCGGAATCTCGGCACGTCTCCGCGATCTCAGAAAAAAGACTTGGGGCCAGAACATCGTCAACAAACGGCGGCGCGGCGATCCCTCGCTCGGCATTTATGAATACCAGTTGATTGTTAATCCTGCCACGCGCCTCGTTTCAAATGCTGGAGGGTTGATCAGTAAATGAACGACCTTCAACAGATTGCCGCGGAGTATGCCAGCCACGGGCTTGCGGTGATCCCCGGACTTCCGGCCAGCAAAGAAGCGGCCATTTCATGGAAGCTCTTTCAGTACCATGCGCCGACTCAGCTTGAACGCGATGCGATGTTCTCAAACACAAACTGCAACCTGAACATTGCGGTGGTGTGCGGCTCTGTAAGTCAGAACCTCGCTATGATTGACGCAGAGACGCCGGAGGCTTTCGAGGCTCAACTACGCCACTGCGATCGGGCCGGTCTACTTAACACCTGGGTCGATCGATCTCCGCGCGGCGGCGGTCACATTGCGCTACGCTTTCCAGTCGCGGTCAAACCACTGGCAAAACAAAACGATGTTGAGGTAAGGGCACAGGGCCAATACGTCTTAATGCCGCCGAGCGTTTGGTTCAATCAAGATAAAGGCGTAGAGGCACCTTACGAGATTCTGCAACGCACGGATTCAATTCTGGAAGTGTCCTCGCTTGATGCGGTCCACTGGTTGAAGTTGGAACCAGCCGCGCCGCGTCTCCCGTACCGCAGTTTGCCTCGCGCGGTGCGCGAGTTACTGAGCGGCAAAAACCGTAGGAACTACGTCAGTCGCAGCGAAACGGAGCAAGCAATCATCGATGGTCTAGTCAACGCAGGATTCAACTTTGAAGAGGTGCTGTCACTGTTCCGTCAGTATCCAGCCGCCGGCAAATTCCGCGAGCTTGACAGCGAGGATACACAACGCGCCGTTGACTGGCTTCGCCTGTCTTTCGATCAAGCCCGCTCGTGGTGCATTCAAATGTCACCAGGGCGCAAATTTGCCGCCGACGTCTTTTCCGGGGTTGGCGCAATGCCTTGGCCAGGTAGAACGGGAAGCGCCGATCGCGCGGTCTATATCGCTCACACAGGTATCGCGTACCGCTCCGGCAAGATCGTCTATCACGCATCTACTCGCGATCTAGGTGAACTGGCCGGGTGCAGCCGGGTAACTGCCGCCCGCGCAACAAGACGTCTTTTGCTAAAGGGATTCATTGAACAAAAACAATCCTCTGCGTTTACTTTTGCAGCAAAGTACCAACTGACAGAAAGAACGAATATTGATCCACTCCCTCACAATGGTTTTAAGGGAGTGGTGCAAACTTCGTCTTTTTTACTTCCAGAGGCTTTCCGGCACCGTGGTTTGGGCCGTTCTGGTTACGAGGTCCTGAATGCCCTTGAAACCGGGCCACTCACTGCAAAAGAGATAAGCGAAAGAACAGGCAGACACATTCAAACAGTACGCGCCGCGTTGAAAAGGCTGCGCAAAGTGGGCCTTGCTGTGAAGACAGCAAAGAAATGGTGTGGGCGTGGACTTGAAGACGTGAATCTTGACGACTTAGCACGAGCGGTGGGAATGAAAGGCGCACTGCAACTTCAACGTGAAAGGCACAGTGCTGATCGATTGCGTCACAAAATGTCAGTGATTCGAGAGCAGGAGATCGAAGAGTGAAGCGGGTTTATAGGTCTAGGTCTATAAAGCGGACACGGCGCACCAGGGCGCAGATCGCGACGATTAAGGAATGGATCGAAGTAATCCTATTCCAGATCAAACCGGCGACTGTGAGGCAGTTGTTTTACCAGCTAACCAGCAACGGCGTGATCGAGAAAACAGAGGCGCAATACAAAAGCACGGTGATCCGGTTGCTGTCACGGATGCGCCGGGAAAAAGAGATCCCGT
>Ga0207712_10002577_pt1 | contig 11644 bp, 9 predicted proteins | sample KBSS44metaG_FD_184402 | JGI IMG/M metagenome (GOLD analysis project Ga0207712, IMG submission 184402) | Switchgrass rhizosphere microbial communities from Kellogg Biological Station, Michigan, USA - KBS S4-4 metaG (SPAdes) (version 2) | ecosystem: Host-associated > Plants > Roots > Rhizosphere >... | reverse complement strand
TCTGCGCGACCCGCCTGATCAGTCCAATATAATGTTTTGATATTGGCTTCTTTTAAGCTTGCCTCTATATGTACGCCATCCTGACCATTTACGTTTCTTAAATCACTATCATCCAAAGCTTGTAGTGCATAAACAGGTGCGTGTATAGCCAACAAGCTCAAAGCTAATGTATTTAAAATAAATCTTTTCCCATGTTGTTGTTTTTTGATGTCCATTCCAAAACCCTCAGATTTATTTTAGCAACGCTTATTCATTGTAGAATCACAACTAAACATCATCAGCTTGCCCTGCAAAACAAGATTACCGTTCATTTGTACACCCATAAAGCCCGTTTCTCGACCGACATCATAATTATTTGCGGTAGAGCCATTAGCGCCCGTTGTTTGAGGTTTTGCTACATATTTATTAGCTTTTAAATAACCATATTGGCTTTCCGTTGCACCCGATGCGCTTTCCGTAACTGTGCCATCTGCATTGGTCTTACTGGTGAAATCATCTTTTTCGATAGAAAGAGAGTTGAAGCCAAAATTACGAATTTGGATCGGTTGATTCGCATCAAAAGATAACTGAATTGAGGGTTTGATCATCTGCATAGCGGTGGTATTTTTATAGACCAAATCAACACCATCCAAACCTAATTTCTGAATATTAATCGTCCCTTGTACACCTTTAAAGACCACCCAAAGTTTGTTCCCTTCAGTACTACTGGCTAGACCATTTGCATCAACATAGCGATTATTTACAGACAATGCCAAATGGCAAAATTGTAATTTCTCACAAATACCGCCAGTACCATTATCAAACTTATAGGCATTATTTGTGGTGTAATATGAATCACTTGCATTAATTTGGTTCAGCACCAATTTTAAAGATAAATCGGCACCAGCTTGCCCTTCGACTTGCTGCATGTCTGAATCAGTTAAAGCCTCCATTGCTGCTAAATGAAAACTTACCAAACTGGTTAAAATAAGAAGTACTGTTTTTTTCATTATATTTCTTCCTATCCTATAGGCCTTTGGTGGTTATTTTCATATGCTGAATCAGCATTCCATCAATCAAGGCCGATCCTAAGTTATTCTGTGCATTTGAACTGGTCGCATTATTTAATTGATTAAATGAAACCCCCACAGCACCCGCAGATTTATCTGCAAGTAAAGTCTTTCCTGCATCAGTACTATAAACAGTACCAATACTAATACTACTGTGTGTTGCCGAACTGCCTTGATAACCCGCTATTGAACTTGCGCCACAGTTATAGACATTACAAGTAGAACCTGTATATGAAGTATCTGCCCCTGTATAATCTGTATAGATCTTCTTATAAATTGATTCTTTATTTGGGATTCTAGCCAGTTCTATACTAAAGTTTGTGCCATCAGATCCGAGAATCAAAGGCTGATACAATGAACCGAGCACCAAATTGGTATTCAAATTATAGATATAAATACCTTCTTTATCTGAAAAAGTCGGTGCTGTTCCACCGTTAATTGCTGGCGTCGATAAGATGTCTTGCGCTGCTGGAGTAGTACAACCATTCAAGTTGCCAACTCCACATTCTTGAGTGCTAATCCTAAAAACATGGCTCATCAAATTCGCTGGAGCAGTCCATGAGTTTGCTGTAGATGTTCCCAATAATTTTGAACCATCGCCACTATTTAATCGTATAACACCAGCCAAGCCTAAAGTATTGTTATAAAAAGCACTCATACCCCCCGTATTTGTAGCACCACCGAGTGTTTGGAATAATTGAATTTTACTGCCATTTAATCCAAAACCGTTAAAGATACCTTGCAAGCGAATACGGTTTGCTCGCCCTGTCGCAGTGGTACTAAATCCCTCACCCAAATTAAATTGATTTGGATCTTTGTCTGCCTTACTTTGATCACGTACAAAACCATCAGCCCAAAATGCAAGTTTAAGGTTATATGCATCTTCCCCACCGACATCATTGACAAAAGCACTGGTCGTCACTGTTTTCTTATCAGCAGCAAATGAATATAAATTTTCATATAATGGCGCTTCAAAATTTAAATATGTCACAGAACCCGCACCTGCACCAAAGTCAGGTACATTGAGGTCTGTTTTTACATTGAATATCCATGGGTTGGTTGCAGTTCCCCAGCTTTTAATCGCAGCGTTCGCTACGCCATTGGTTGATCCAGCATCCAATCTAAGGTTGGCATTATTGCTGGCATTTTTAGACAATGCCAAACCATATAGATATAAATCAGCTTTGCCGACTGAATGATCACTAGCATTCACAACACCATCTTTATTGGTATCTTGAACGATTGATGACAATGGTCCCACAGGAACATAATAGATATAGCCAGTGTCTAAACTACGATTTGTAAGCACAGTATCTTGAGTTTGGTTAACTCCAGCGCCCTGAAAAACCATATAAGTGTCTCTAGGCAATAAGGCAATACCTTCACCTGTGGTATCACTTAACTTTTCATCAGACATTTCTTCGAGTGCGAAGCAAGATTGGCTTAAGCATAAACCAATGAAACTCACCAAAACGGTTTTATGAAATTTTACCGTATAATTGAGTGTAGTCATCCACGACCTTCCTGTGTTATACGATGCTCCGCACCATATTTTATTTTATTTCTTAAATTTCCGACTTCAAACTGTACAAAAACACATATCCTTGTTTATACAGTTTTGTTATGTCTATCACACTTCATACTATGTAATTTTTTTAATTATGACAAAGTTTTTTTGGTTAAAATCCATCATTTCCGACAAATGAATCTTTTTAAGCAATAAACTCATCATAAGTTTTAACACAGTTACTGCCAAAACATAATAAGCATTTGATTAACAAAACTTTAATGAGCCGTAACAGTTTGGAGTAAAATCCTGTTTAGCTAACTGTATATTATTTAATGGCATAGTTGCATGAGGCGCATTAATTAAATCAACAGTCCCAACAGGAACGGCTGTCCCTGCGAGGCAGTTCAAAGCCAAAAAACTACCACAATCAACAGGATGATCGGTTAAATACGCACCTACTTGATCCATGATCGCGTTTAATGTCGCTTTTGGAATATCAACCTTATCTGTTGGATCAATTTTACCAATATCAATTGGATTAGACAGCTCTAACCACCAACCCTTTTGAGCAACTGATTTATTTCCTGTCCACTGAATATCTTGCCCTTGCAGAGATAAAGAAGCGGGTGTCCCATTTAAACTGGCTTTATGAAAATAACCCAAATCTTCATTAATTGTTGCATCAACGATTAAGTTATTGATGCTTCCTGAAGTTGATTTATTATTGAGGGGAATGATTGCCAATGCTGTTGCACTAATTGTACCAGATAAATCAATTGTTCTAACATTTGCAGTGGCGTTTAAAATTGCGCTATTGATACGCTTACCAGTGATAACTTGTTGAGGAAGAACTAAGTCACCCTTTAAAATATTACTTCCAGTTGCTTGATCCCTCAAATTAAGGTCATAAGAAGTCGTAGAAAACCCAACTGATGCTCCAAATATAAGACAACAAGCCCTACCATTAATCGCATTATAACCATCAGATTGTCTTAACTGCGTTCTGGCTGCTTCTCCAGCAACATTACTCGTACCAAAACCATTGACCAATGCTGTTCCAGTCGTAGCAGCAACTTGTATATATCCACTTAAGGAGTTAATTCCATTTTTTGTACTACTATTTTCAGTACCAAACGTCAGCAGCCCCACTGCTTTTTCAGAACTTAAATTTATTCCCACGACTTGCCGTGTAGAGGCACTTTCAGGGTTTTTAATTGCAAATTGAATAAATGGATTGGTTAAAACAGCACTTGATCCTACACGAGCAGCTCGGTCAGAAGCACTATCTGTATTAGATGTTGCAGCGTTTCCCACACCACTCAAACCCAAGTTATCAATATCAATGTCGCAGTTCCCTGCGCCATTTACACCACCGCAACCTAACTGTAATTTTTTAATATTAGCATTTAATTCAAGTTCAGCTTCTAAACCTAATTTATAAAATCCAATACTTTTATCTCCACCTGTTCGTTTTGCTTCCATATTTGCTGAATCTGTAGGTGCAACATAAGTCAAACTCATTAAGGCTTGACCTGTCGTTTCAGAGAGTTGCTCATCAGACATACTTTTTAAAGTTGTAGACTGTGCATATACAGCAGACATTGCAAAGACACTGAATGAAAAAAGTGCTACACGCAAAGGCTTTATTTTAAGCATGAACATCTCCTTATCCTTAGATTATGTTCAAAATTGTGAGGCTCTACTGTTCCAATAACCAAACCTAATTTTAGATAAGCTTCATAAAATCTAGGTGCTTACAACCATAAATGTATTTTAGTTTTCAATAGAGAAATATAATGTGATTAATCTATCATAATGTTTTTAAATATAGGTTAAATTTCCGACAAAATGACTGTAATTTTTGTTAATAAACCAAGATGCCAAATAGCATCAAAAATATTCCATAGCAATTATCAAGAATAAAAAGCGATTTAAATTCAAATATAAAAAAATCAAAGATAGATATAAAAATAGTTCAAACATTTTAATTAAAATGAATCTACTTAAATCAAGTATTTAAAATTTTTAAACCTTTTTATCGGATATTTTCACATCTATTCCATTTTAACTTTATAGTAAAATCTCAAAATAAAAAGGAATACACCATGAAAAGAATGATATTCGGTTTAATGATAAATTCAATTTGCATAAGCAGTTGGGCTGCATGTAGTTATAATTTTGATGCAACAACTGCTGAAATCCAACAGATGATTGGAAATCCTATTCCGCCTGCAAAAAAATTTCCCCACTTAAACGGAACAACTGCTAGTTTTCTACTTGAGAGCTCAGCATACCAATATCATGCAAGCACGTCTGCATTTGCACAATCTTATAAGAACTATATAAATGGAACAAATAACACAATTCTAGGTGATAAGAATTTATCAAGCACAGGAAAGTATGCAGTTGAGCTAAAGATTGATAACTTTGCAGATATCCCTACAGGATCTTATTCTGGAAATCAAAGTGGCGTATACACATTAGGATATAATTTTTTTGCTATCAAAAATGGAAACCTGAAGTATGGAGGCTTCGTATGGCTTACAAATTCAGATGATACGAAAACAAAAAAAGTCTACGTTAGTTTTTCTGATTTGGGTGCAGGCATTAATTATGAGAAAGAATTTGATATAGCTTACAGCTCTGCAAATAATTATAAAATTGGCCTTTATTTAGATCAAGATTCAAAACAAATTGGAATAAATTTAAATGGTATAGATAAAGGCTATATAAACAATACGCCATTATCAGACTCAGCTACTCAAATCAGTTTCCAAATGTTTGGTCTTGTTGGTGGTTATCCAACATCGCTAATAGGCACTTATCAACCAACAGAAACGCTTATCTTTGAGCGTAGCCAAATGACTTTAAACTATTCTTCCAACACCAAAGACATCTGCGGGAATACAATTTAAGGCATTAAAACCCACTTAGGTAGGTTTTAAAATTTTAAGATAGAAAGTTGATTCATCATTGGTATTAAATCTCTTTATTTTTAAGCCTCTAGAAGCCAATAAAAATTAACAGAATTTCAATGAACCATAGCAGTTGGGTGTGAAATCTTGTTTTTTTAACACTAAATCTTTAAGTGGCATTGAAGCTGCTGGAGCATTTGTTAAATCAACAGTTCCTACAGGAATCGAGCTTCCAAAGAGACAACTTAGTATCCCCCAAGACCCACAATTAATTTCATTTGCTGGTTTCGCCAAAAAGGTGTTAATTTGACCCAATGTTTCTACTAATGTTGGTAATTCAATATTAACTGCTTTACTTGGGGTGATATCACCAATATCAATTGGATTAGAAAACTCTAACCACCATCCTCTTGCTGCAACCGACTTATTTGCTGTCCATTGCAAATCTTGGGATTGAAGTGATAAAGAAGCAGGAGTTCCATTAAGACTAGCTTTATGAAAAAAATTTAAACCCTCATCAATTGTTGCATCTACTTTCAAATTTTTAATTGTCCCTGTCGTTTCTCTATCTAAATTAATAATCAATAAAGCATTAGCGACAATATTTCCAGAAATTGCAATATCATTAACCGTAGCATTTGCTTTTAAGATAGCTGAGCTAATACGTTTACCTGTAATATCTTGCTGAGGTAAATTTAATATACCATTTAATACATTACTTCCCGTAGCTGAATCTCTTAAATTTAAATTATAACTTTTTGTTGTAAAATTTACCCCTGAAGCTTTTCCTTTAATGGCAACGCCTGTATAACTTTGTGTTAAAGCACCTTTTGCAGCCTCTCCAGATACTAAACTGGTTCCAAAACCATTCACCTTAGCAAGACCACTGGTTGCAGCAACAGTCATAAAACCACTTAAAGTATTAATCCCATTTGGCGTATCACTGTTTTCCAAACCAAATGTAATTAAGCCCATGGCTTTTTCTGAACTTAAATTAATTCCTACAACTTCACGCGTGGATGCACTATCTGGATTTTTTATTGCAAACTGAATAAAAGGGTTGGTTAATACCGCACTTGATCCAACCCGGGCAGCTCGATCAGAATCACTACCTGTATTAGAAGATGCCGAATTACCTAAACCGCTCAAACTAATATTGTCGATATCAATATCACAAACCCCACTACGAATAGAATTGTTAACTCCTCCACAGCCTAATTGTAATTTCTTTATATTTACATTTAATTCTAAATCTGCCTCTAGGCCTAACTTGTAAAAGCCTATATTTTTTGCACCACCATCCCGTTTTGATTCTAAATTACTTGCATCTGTTGGTGATGTATAACTCAAACTCATGAGTGCTTGACCCGTCATTTCTGATAATTGTTCATCAGTCAGAGCTTGTAACGTTGCAGCTTGAGCAGTGCTGATCCCTAAACCACTCAGTATCAACAATACAACATTTAAATATTTTATCTGGAACATCCTATGCTTCCATCCTTAACAAAGCTTGACCTTATTTTTTATACCGATGCTAAAGTACTATTCAAATTCTGAATAAATAAAACGATATAAATCACATTTTTATTTAACATCAACGTAATTTTATTTATACCATAGATTAAAATTCATACCGAATAAATTTTAAATTTTCCGATAAAAAACAATTATTTAAAATAAAATAACACCTCCCATTAGATATACTTAATAATAAGTTTAACGACCGCACTTACTCAAATAAAAATAGTGCCTAAATCATATTGTTACTCATGATAAATACATAAAAAAAGCAAGTGATTTACACTTGCTTCTTTCAGCTCATTTTTAATTTAAGCTTTAGGTAAGGTTACCCCAACCTGACCTTGGTATTTACCACCACGATCTTTATAAGAGGTTTCACAAACTTCATCAGATTCAAAAAACAGCATTTGAGCAACACCTTCACCGGCATAAATACGCGCAGGTAAATTCGTCGTATTTGAAAACTCTAATGTCACATGACCTTCCCACTCAGGTTCAAGTGGCGTTACATTTACAATGATCCCGCAACGTGCATAAGTCGATTTACCTAGGCAGATCGTCAAAACATTACGTGGAATACGGAAATATTCAACAGTACGTGCTAACGCAAATGAGTTTGGAGGGATGATACAAACATCAGATTCAATGTCGATAAAACTACGTTCATCGAAATTTTTAGGGTCGACAATGGCAGAGTGAACATTGGTAAAGACTTTAAACTCACGTGCACAACGTACGTCATAACCATAGCTAGATACGCCATAAGAAATTAGCTTTTCACCATGTTCATCATAACGCACTTGGTTTTCTGCATACGGTTCAATCATACCGTGCTTTTCGCTCATTTCACGAATCCAACGATCAGACTTAATTGCCATTTATCTCTATCCCAAAACTGTGCTATTTACTGCGCTGTACTTTAACTGAAATTGCTTTTGAAAGGAATGTTTATGACGAAATAGAGCAGCCCAAGTCGTAAGTAAACGTACAAACTTAAGTTTAACTATAATCTATTGTTAAAGGCTTAAAAGTGCTGAGTAGCTCAGTGGTACAGTAAAACTCACTAAAACTAAAGACGCAGTTCTTTGCATATTACGCTGATTGAGCCAAGTCACTTTATTACTGCAAATCACAGAACCAATAAATGTCCAAAAAAATGCAATGGGTACGATTAATAATAAAAACACCAACATATGTGAAGTATAAGCATACGCATTTTGCCATACATGTGTTGGAAAAATTGCAGAAGCAAAAAGAAGTGCTTTCGGGTTTAAAAGGGTTGCAAAAAATAACTCACGCGCCCGAATTGTCGCATGATTAAAGTTTTCATCTCGATTTGCTGTACGCCATAATTTTAAAGCCAGGAATAAAATATAGCCTGCGCTAAATAATTTAAGAATAACAGGTACACTTGGAAACTGTTTAGACACAGATCCAATAATTAATCCCCAAATGGTAATGGAGATAAGATAGCCAAGCGCTTCCGCTGGAATTAATGCAAGAGATTTTCGAATTCCAACTTGAATTCCAGAAGATGCTAAAAGCGTATTGGTTGGTCCTGGTGTCAAAAGAATCGTCACCACCAAGCCAATAAAAAACCATGAAATCATTAAATGACCTCATCAATGGATTGATCGCAGATTAAATCTTTTAAATTGAATTGGCAAAAAATTAATTGTAAGAGAACTTATTGAAGAACATTACCCTAAATAAAAATATATTTTATTTTCAATGCTTTGAAAACCTAAAATCAGATAAAAACTGCAAAGTCACAGGTTGAAGAAATGCTGTTTTTATGTTCAAAATCAAACTTTAAAATCAATAATAATACCTTTTAAATCAGTAAGTTTATTCCCAAATAGAACACTGATTATCGGTAAAATAACAAGTAGTTCCGTTAAAAGCCATCTTTGGCATGAATCAAGGGCTTTTTAAGTAAATTTTCAGTTTTGTTGACTATTCTTTATCCATAGTTCTCTCTTACTCATTAGGTTTTTTGTCAGAAAGGTTGTCGTTTTTATCTACATTGATGCACAATAGTTACCTTTCTTGCATTTTCTACTTTTATGGCAAAGCATTTTTTTCAGTCTTGGCTCCCTAGTCCAGAGCGAGTCAACAATTTGAAATTCATGAAGATTTTTGGCGATAAAGCCTTAAGTCCTCAGCTTTGGTATGTCAATCGAAAATCGATTTCTAAGGCAATGTTTATTGGTACCTTTTGGGGCATCTTGCCTATTCCATTCCACACCTTATTGATTATTTTTTCAGTATTATTCTTTGAAGCTAATTTACCAATTGGCCTAATTTTAGCTTGGATCATGAATCCCTTAACCATTGTGCCAATTTTGATTTTTGCCTTTTGGATTGGTTCCAAAATTTATCATGTGCATATGATTAATAAGGAAATGTTACTCGGTGTTTTCCATCAAATCATTCATTGGATCAAAAACTTTGGGCATGGGCATATCGATTTTAGTCTAGCCAAAATTCTTGCGACAGGTTTATTTATTGAAGCATTTGTATTTGCATCACTACTCTTTATTGCGACACGTATTTACTGGCGTTGGAGTGTGATTAAAAAGTGGAATAACCGTAAAAAACAGCCAAACATTCTTTAAACAAGCTCCAACTTATTCTGATAAAAAAATTTACTTCAAAGCTGCTTGTTTAGCTTTCATATATTCAACAACTACATCTAGAACATAATGCTGGCATGCTTCTCCAGTACCTGGATCATATGCACCGCCATTGGTAATATTGTTCGATAAAATACGAACACCAAGGAATGGTACTTTATATTGGCTGGCAATTTGTGCCACAGATGCCGCTTCCATTTCCTCTACAGAAGTGCCATAGTTTTTATGGAAAAAAGCAATTCGATCCAATTCATTGTTCCAAACATCTGCTGAACCAATAGTACCTTCAACTACACGGCCCTTGCTATAATTGGTTTTTGCACGCTGCGCCGCCAATAATAGATCTTTATCTGCTTCAAATTTACGAATCGCAATCGGTTCAGGATCAGACTCATCCGTAGGCAGCACATCAAAAGCTTCTGTCCATTCAAGAGAATTCGAACCCTCTCCAACTGCTTTTTTAGGTGTTCTAAATGCACCAATATTGGTGGTGTAACGACCTAAAACAATATCATAGACATTAAGATCTGGATCATGTCCACCTGATGTTCCTTGGTTAATAATCGCAATAGGTTTATAACGTTCAATCGCAATTGCTGTTGCAGCAGCAGAGTTGCTCATTCCCATTCTTGTTTTAGAGATAATCACCGGATAACCCTGATAGGTTCCTTTCCAAAACGTCCAACCACCGAACGTTTCGACTGTAGAGTTGCTTAGTTTTGAGGCCATTTGCTCAGATTCTACAGGTAATGCACCTTGAATGATGATGGGTTGCAATGATTTCTGTGTCGTTGAATTAGAATTGGTTTTATCTGAATCACTATCATTACATGCAGTCAAGAACATCGAACTACAGATTCCCAAAGCACATAAGATTCTTTTTAATAGCATGGTCTACTCAATGGTTTAAATTAGAAATTATACCTAAGCAATGAATATACCAGTTGATCAATTTTCTATATTTTTATACAGATAGTTAAGAGAAGGCGATTTAAAGTTTATTTTTTGAGTTGGAAATAACTTCAATTAACTTAGCATAGTCTGCTGATCAGTCCTATTTGTACCAACCCCGTCATATTTAACATTAATTATTTGAATTTATTTGTGATATTAAAAATGGGCAATGCTTATAAAATTTTATTATCGAGTCAATTTAAATATTTCATTGATTCATTCTCAAGTATCCTCTCTTTAATTCAATTGTTAAAATAAAGAGAGGACGCTTAAGAGGTCAATTCTTAGAAAATTCTATGCGGATCTTTTTCGGCTTTAGGTAAAGCTTGTGCAATTTTTTCAGCAATAGCCATATAGTTTTCTGCAGCAACATCTCCTGCAATCACAGATGGTTTACCTGCATCAGCATTTTCACGAATTTGAACATTTAAAGGCAATCGACCCAGCAACGGAATATTATATTGCTCAGACAATTGATCTCCGCCACCTGTACCAAAAATTTGTTCTTCATGACCACAGTTTGAGCAAATATGTGTCGACATATTTTCCACCACCCCCATAACTGGAATATGTACTTTATTAAACAGTTCGATCCCTTTCACAGCATCCATCAAGGCTACATTCTGTGGTGTTGTCACAATCACAGCGCCAGTTACAGGAATACGCTGGGCAAGGGTTAATTGAATATCCCCAGTACCAGGTGGCATATCGATGACTAGAACATCTAAATCAGGCCATAGCGCTTGATTAAACAGTTGCATCAATGCACCTGTGGCTTTTGCACCACGCCAAGCAACTGGTGTATTTTCTTTTCCAATCAAATGACCGATCGAAAGTACAGCCATACCATAAGCTTCTAATGGTACAAAATTTTCACCTTCTATTTTAGGTGTTTGCCCAGCATTCCCCAGCATTGTCGGGATACTTGGGCCATAGATATCAGCATCCAAAACCCCGACTTTTAAGCCTAATTTGTGCAAAGCCAATGCGATATTTACTGTGGTGGTTGATTTACCGACCCCACCTTTACCCGATGATATAAGGATCACATTTTGAATT
>Ga0207712_10002575_pt1 | contig 11653 bp, 6 predicted proteins | sample KBSS44metaG_FD_184402 | JGI IMG/M metagenome (GOLD analysis project Ga0207712, IMG submission 184402) | Switchgrass rhizosphere microbial communities from Kellogg Biological Station, Michigan, USA - KBS S4-4 metaG (SPAdes) (version 2) | ecosystem: Host-associated > Plants > Roots > Rhizosphere >... | reverse complement strand
CGTTGCGCGAAAGGACTCCATGAAGCGAACTGTGAATCGTTCTCTGTTGTTGGTATTTGTATGCCTTCTGACCATCGGCCCAATCTTGAGCCAAACACCAAAGTCAAAGGCTCAAAGAGTGCGCGCTAGACGCGAGACTGCGGAAGCACCAGTTAAGCGAGAGGCGCATGGGCCCGTGGCCAAGCCACCGGCGCCGAATCTGGCGAAAGAGCCAACTCTTTATGTTGTCGGCTACGCGCATTTGGACACGGAGTGGCGTTGGGAGTATCCGCAGGTGATCCAGGAATACCTCTCCAAAACAATGCGCAATAACTTTGCCTTGTTTGAAAAGTACCCGCATTACATTTTCAATTTTACCGGTGCGAACCGGTATCGCTTGATGAAGGATTATTATCCCGCTGATTTCGAAAGGTTGAAGCAGTACGTGGCCGCGGGACGTTGGTTTCCCGCCGGCTCTTCGATGGAAGAAGGCGATGTTAACTCTCCAAACGCGGAGTCGATCATTCGCCAGATTCTTTACGGCAACAATTGGTTCCGAAGAGAATTTGGAATCGCGAGCGATGAATACATGCTGCCTGACTGTTTCGGGTTTCCGGCGTCACTACCAAGTATCCTGGCTCACTCCGGCATAAAAGGTTTTTCGACTCAGAAGTTATCGTCAGCATGGCAGCCTGCGCCTCACGTTGGAGGACCAGACTCACCGGAAAAGACTCCAGTGGGCATTCCCTTCAACGTCGGCATTTGGGAAGGCCCGGATGGGAAAACAGTCATCGCGGCATTGAATCCACTCAGCTATGGCAGCCAAGTAACCTACGACATAAGCAAGACTCCGCCCCCGCCACTCCAACCAGATCCAAATCTAACGCCCCAGCAGAATCAAGTGCGAACGAGAGCCCTGGAAGATTGGCAGAAGCGAATTCAAGTTAATGGTGATCTAACTGGAATCTTCGCCGACTATCATTATGTTGGCACTGGGGACGTCGGTGGTTCGCCGAATGAGACTTCTGTTAAATTGATGGAAGCGATCACTACAAAGAGTAAAGCGCTTCTGCCGGCTCCGTTTCAATTCACCCAGCAGCAATCGAGTGCACAGACGGGCGCGCCAATTCAGGTTGGAGACGGACCCGTACGTGTTGTCTGGTCCAAAGCCGACGAGATCTTCCAAGACATCATGAAGTGTTGTCCTACCTACCGCCTGCCTCACTACAAGGGTGACCTGGAGTTAATCAATCACTCCGCCGGTTCGCTCACTTCCCAAGCCTATCAAAAGCGTTGGATGCGTAAGAACGAACTGCTCGCTGATGCTGCTGAGAAAGCATCTGTCGCCGCCGCATGGCTCGGCAGCCGTCCATATCCGCTCGAGCGATTAAATGATGCCTGGACGCTTGTGATGGGAGGTCAGTTTCACGACATCCTCCCTGGAACCGCTACCCCAAAAGCGTTTGAGTTTGCCTGGAACGACGATGTGATTGCGATGAATCAATTCGCCGGCATCATGACGAGTGCCACGAGCGCGGTTGCCTCCGGCTTGAACACTCAAACTAAAGGAGCCGCGATCGTCGTCTACAATCCGTTGAATATTCCGCGCGAAGATGTGGTTGAAGCTACTGTCTCTTTTCCCAATGGTGTGCCGAAGGCAGTTCGTGTAGTTGGACCAGATGGTAACGATGTGCTCGCGCAGCTGACTGACAGCAAGGTATTGTTTTTGGCTCGTGCGCCTTCGGCGGGTTTTGTAGTTTACGATGTTCAGACCGCCGAAGCGCCACTCGCCTCAACACTCAAAGTGACCGAATCATCACTGGAGAACAATCGCTATCGCGTAAGGGTGAATGGGAGTGGCGACGTCTCCAGTATCTTCGACAAGAAAATCAACCGCGAGCTTCTGTCTGCTCCCATACGCTTGGCTATTTCGACTGATAGCCCGCGACAGTGGCCTGCATGGAACATGGACTTTGAAGACGAGCAGCGAGCGCCGCGAGCGTTCGTGACCGGCCCTGTGAAGGTTCGGGTCGCTGAGAACGGTCCTGTTCGCGTGGCCCTGGAAGTTGTCCGTGAAACTGAAGATTCGAAATTCGTTCAAACGATCAGTCTCGCCGCAGGCGACGCCGGCAACCGTGTGGAATTCAGTAATGTGATCGACTGGAACACCAAACAAGCAAACCTGAAGGCCACATTCCCGTTTACCTCGACGAATAAGCTCGCGACGTATAATTGGGACATTGGGACAATTAAGAGACCCAATGCTGAGGAACGACAATTCGAGGTTGCCTCGCACCAGTGGATCGATCTTACTGATGGGAGTGGAGCTTACGGCGCCACTGTGTTAACGGACTGCAAGAACGGTTCAGATAAGCCTGACGACAAAACGCTGCGCTTGACTCTGGTGCGAACACCCGGAACAGGCGGTGCTTATGCCGATCAGACCACTCAGGATTTGGGCCATCACGAAATCGTATTTGGTGTAGCGGGACACGGTGGAGATTGGCGACAGTCCCAAACCGACTGGCAGGCTTACCGACTGAATCAACCACTAGTAGCTTTTCAAAGTCCGTCGCATCCAGGTACGCTCGGGAGGGATTTCTCCTTATTAAAATTGAACCACGACAGAATACGTGTTCTGGCCCTTAAGAAGGCAGAACTGAGTGATGAGGTAATTGTTCGCTTAGTGGAAATGGACGGAAGACCCGCTGAGAATGTCCGAATTTCTTTCCCGGGTCCAGTTATCGCTGCGCGAGAAGTCAATGGCCAGGAACAGCCAGTTGGACCAGCGATAATCACAGCCGGCAATTTGGTAACATCCTTCGCTGCCTATCAACCGCGAACATTTGCTCTGAAGCTCAGTCCCCCGCAAACAAAAGCCGCCCCGCCTCAATCACAGTCTGTGACATTGAATTACGATCTTTCGGTCGCTTCGCGATTGGGTAGACCAGCCGATGGCAGCTTCGATTGGAATCCAAACAACCAGGGTGCAAGCCAGGGCAAGGCATTGCCTGCCGAGATGTTGCCGCGCGAGCTCGTCTTTAAAGGTGTCCGTTTCAATCTGGCTCCTACGGGAGATGCAAACCCGAACGCAGTCGTGCCTCATGGTCAAACGATCGCGTTGCCATCTGGAAAATACAATCGCGTCTATCTGCTCGCCGCCTCAGCTAATGGTGATCAGAAAGCGACGTTTGGCGTCGGCGATAAGTCGGTTGACCTGACGATCCAGGAATGGACCGGTTTTATCGGACAATGGGACAATCGAATCTGGAAGACAACGGAAGAGATAATCCAGCCGCGAACAGGTGCGCCCGCGCCGCCCGCTGGAACCCCGGTAAGAACGCGTACAAATCCCTACGGTGAAATGCTCGGCTTGCGACCTGGCTTCATAAAACGCGCAGACATTGCCTGGTTCAGCTCGCAACGGCGTACTGCAGATGGTGGTGCTGAGCCGTACGCGTATTCTTATTTGTTTGCTTATGCCCTCGATCTGCCGGCAGGCGCACGGACCCTGACGCTACCCAATAATGACAGAATTCGAATTTTGGCTGTCACGGTCGCTGATGAGCCATGGGTTGTCACACCTGCGCAGCCGCTCTATGACACACTGGAAGCGAATGAGCGCTAGGGAATATTGCAAACTTCAACCGTTCACAACTGCTCAATGATCGACGGACAGCGCCTCACATGTTTTAACGTTGGCGCTCGACGGCTCGTCCTTGCATTGGCAATCCTTTGTTTGAGCTTCCTCTCCGGCCAAAGCCAACAAACTTCCAAACCGATCCTCTACGTAGTTGGCACGTCTCACCTTGACTCGCAATGGAATTGGACGGTGCAAGACACAATTCGAGAGTTTGTACCCAATACTTTCTTCGACAATTTTAAACGGCTGGAGCAGTACCCGAACTACACCTTCAACTACGAAGGTGCGATTCACTATATGTGGTTTAAGGAGTATCACCCGGAAGCCTGGCCCACGTTGCAGAACTATGTTGCGTCAGGACGCTGGCGGCTGGCGGGCTCATGGATCAATGCTGTTGATGTGAACGTGCCATCACCTGAATCGTTGATGCGCCAAGCTCTCTACGGAAAACGGTTCTTCAAACAGGAGTTTGGCAAGGTCAGTCAAGACGTCTACCTTCCCGATTGTTTTGGGTTTGGCTTCGCATTGCCATCGATCGCGACGCATTCCGGGCTCTCGGCATTTTCCACGCAAAAACTGACCTGGGGATCGTCGTATGGAATTCCGTTTCCAGTCGGCCGTTGGAAAGGTGTGGATGGCAATTCCGTGGTTGCGGCCCTGAACCCAGGCGACTATGTGACTAAGATCCGGAGCGACATTTCAATCGATCCCAAATGGGCCAGCGAACGTCTGACGCCTTTGGGCAATGGCCGGCAAATAGGATTTCGCTATTTTGGTACCGGTGACATTGGCGGTGCGCCTGACAATGAATCTATTGACTGGTTGGAAAAGTCAATTGCCAACAAATTAGGAACGGTAGAGGTACGCAATACGTCAGCGGATCAGCTGTCGCGTGATTTGACAATGGAAGAGAAAGCCTCACTGCCTGAGTATCAGGGCGAGTTGACAATGAAGACGCATGGTGTCGGCTGCTACACATCGCAGGCGGCAATGAAGCGCTTCAACCGCGAGAATGAACTCCTTGCCGACGCCGCGGAGCGCGCTGGCGTCGCGGCCGAACTGTTCGCAGGTTTTCCTTATCCCGGCGAGCGCTTACGCGATGCGTGGATCCGCGTACTGTGGCATCAGTTCCATGATGATTTAACCGGCACGTGCATTCCGCAGGCATATCAGTTTTCGTGGAACGACGAGTTGGTCTCGGCAAATCAGTTTGCCAGTGTCCTGACCAGTTCAACCTCCGCTATGGCTGGAACTCTCAACACTGGTGGTTTGGGCATTCCGTTGGTTGTCTACAATCCATTGTCAATGGCCCGACGCGATCCGGTAGAGGCGACCGTGGAGTTTAAAGGTCCTGCACCCGCTGCAATTCACATCGTTGATAGAGCCACGCAACGCGAAGTGTTCGTACAGGTTCTCTGGAGACAGGGCAACCAGGCGAGAATTCTCTTTCTTGCAGACGTGCCCTCTATCGGATTCAAAGTCTTCGAAGTATCAACGGGTGCACCGCGCTTGCACGCGAATTCGTTGCTTAGCGTGACAACATCTTCCCTAGAGAACGCATGCTACAAAGTAAGAATAGATGCGAATGGCGACATTGAATCAATCTTTGACAAGAAAGCAGGACATGAACTCCTGAAAGCGCCTATTCGGCTTGAAATCCGAGACAACCCTTCACCGGACAAGCCGGCATGGCGGATCCTCTGGGACACAATTAATTCATCTCCTCGAGAATATGTTACTGGGCCACAAGTTCGCATAGTCGAGCGAGGACCGGTGCGAATTGCACTAGAGATTACCAGGAAAGCCGCCGGCTCAACTTTCATTCAGCGCGTAATGCTTGTTGAGGGTGGTGATCGCGTCGACATCGAAAATACGGTGGATTGGAAGTCGCCCAATAGTTTGCTGAAGGCGTCCTTTCCTTTGGCTGCCTCCAATCCAAAAGCTACTTATGACCTGGGGCTTGGCACGATTCAACGCGGCAACAACACACCTGATCATTACGAAGTGCCAGCGCAAAAGTGGGCTGATGTAACGGACAATAACGGCGCCTTTGGCGCGGCAATCCTCAACGACAGTAAGTATGGGTGGGACAAACCTGTCGACAACGTGCTTCGCCTTACCCTCATCCACACCGCAAAAGCGCGAGCGTATCCGTATCAAAGCAGCAACGATCTGGGCCATCATCACTTCACTTATTCGGTTGCTGGTCACGTTGGCGATTGGCGTACCGGTAAAGTGCCGGCCCGCGCAGCCGAGCTCAACCAACCGCTCGTGGCGTTTCAAACTGAGGCGCACGCAGGACGGCTTGGTCGAAGTGTCTCCATCTTGTCACTCGATGATTCGAACAATCAGGTGGCAGTCCGTGCACTGAAGAAGGCAGAAGACTCTGATGAGATCGTAGTGCGAGTGCAGGAGCTATACGGGCGCCCGGTGGAGACGCGGATCAGATTTGCGCGGCCGATCCGAAGCGTTCGCGAGATCAATGCGGCTGAGGAATCAGTGGGTGCGTTATCCGTTCAGGGAGACAGCCTCCCGATTGAGCTCAAAGCTTATCAACCGCGGACCTTCGCTTTGCGTTTTCAAACGCCCGCTGTTCAGTCATGGATGTCGAGTGCCTCAGTGCCGCTGGATCTGCCTTTCAATCTTGACGGTGTTTCAACCGACACTAACCGAGCCGACGGAGACTTCGACGGAAAAGGGCAAACACTCGCTGGTGAACTGCTTCCTCAAAAATTACAGCTTGACGGGTTATGGTTTAAATTTGGTTCAAGCACTCCTGGTGCACTGAATGTGCTTGTGCCTAAGCGCCAGTCGGTCCCAGTGTCGGCAGGTTCTTACAACCGTATTTACATTCTAGCGACTGCTGTCGGCAGTGACGTGGTGACGACAATTGCTGGAGAACCCGTAACCGTACGCGAATGGCATGGTCCTATCGGGCAGTGGGATAGTCGCCTCAAAGAACCACGTCAATTGCGCGAGGTACATGTGACTCAAATGACTCGAGGTCAGTCGTGGACAGCTGACGATATACAGAAAGATCTGGTTGTTAGCTATGATCCAACCAGTGGTATCGTTTCTGGGATCGATCAGATCCGTCGCGGCTTCGTTAAGCGCGATGAGATTGCGTGGATCGGCACCCACCGGCATGCTCCGGAAGGCAACGAGCCCTACATAGCAAGTTATTTATTCGCCTACGCAATCGATCTACCTAAAGGCGCACGCGCAGTGACGCTGCCAAACAACGATCACATCAGGATCCTGGCGATGACCGCAGCGCGCGAGCCTTTTCGACTGTGGCCTACGACGGCGCTCTATGCGGCTGACCTGCCCAATCGGTGAAGCGATTACGCATACCCTTGCAGAGTTCTGACAGACACGCTCCGGCTTCTCCGCTCTCGGTGACTAAGACGACTATGCCCGGATTGCGTTGGTGGATCATAGGGCTCGTCTTTCTCGCCACCCTGATCAATTTCATAGATCGCCTCACGATCTCCGTGCTCGCACCCGTGATCACCGCACAACTAGGACTGAGCAACCTCGAGTTTGCCAGCATAACCACGTCCTTTCTTGCGGCTTACACCCTTAGTCAGGGACTGTCGGGAAAACTCTATGATCGCATCGGCACGAAACGAGGATTCACCTTATCGATACTCGTTTGGTCACTTGCTGCGTGCGCTCATGCTTTTGCTCGGGGACTAATTAGTTTGATCTCACTTCGATTCTTGCTCGGTGTTGGAGAGGCTGGTAATTGGCCTGGCGCAGCGAAGGTAATAGCCGAATGGTTTCCGGTACGCGAGCGCGCCTTCGCAATGGGAATTTTCAACAGCGGTGTAGCCATCGGCAACATCGTAGCGCCCCCACTGATCGTTTTTCTGCAGATACGTTTTGGCTGGCAAATGGCCTTCTTGGTTACCGGTGGCCTCGGATTTATGTGGCTTGTGCTCTGGGTGATGTTCTATGAAACGCCCGAGCGTCACACCTCACTCAGTCGTGAGGAGTACGCACACATCAAACACGGTCGCGAGAATGAAACGGATTCGGGTCGCTTCAGTTGGCCCCGATTATTGAAGTATAGGCAGGTCTGGGCCATTGTGCTCGCGCGGTTCGTAACTGATCCAGTCTGGTGGCTTTACATCACGTGGCTACCGCTTTATCTCAACAGAGTGCGTGGCTTCAGTCTCAAACAGATTGGAATGTTTGCCTGGCTTCCATTTGTGGCTGCCGACGCAGGCAGTTTGCTGGGAGGTTGGATCTCCGGTTACTTCATCGCGCGCGGATGGACTACGGACAAAGCACGTAAGGTCGTAATCTTGATAGGTGCACTATTCATGTTGGCCGGCATTCCAGCCGCCGTTGCTGACAGTGCGATAACGGCACTCGCGTTCATCGCCCTCGTGACTTTTGGTTTTCAGAGTTGGATAAATAATGTGCAAACTATTCCCAGCGATCTGTTCCCCCAGCAAGCCGTGGCATCCGTGGCCGGGCTGGGTGGCGTTGGCGCTGGTGCCGGCGCAATTCTTTTTACGCTGACCACCGGGTGGGTGGTGGATTATTTTTCATATACTCCGATTCTAGTTGTGGCCGGTCTGCTTCCGGTGTTAGGCACTTCGATTCTCTTCGCGCTTGGAGGGCCAATCAGTCGCTTATCGGTCGACGTCGATGAAATGCAATCAGTCGGTAAGGAAAGAGGGGGATGACATGAAGAACTATATGGATCTGACCGGCAGAGTTGCGTTAGTTACGGGCGCCTCTTCGGGCATTGGGGCAGCCACAGCGAGTGTGCTTGCCGATTTAGGCGCAATAGTAGCGCTCGGCTATCATCAAAACGAAGAGGGCGCGACCCAGGTGCTGGACCAAATAACAAAGGAGGGTGGCAAAGCCCTCGCTATCTGCGCTGATATGCGCCGAGCCGATGAGATTTCTTCGCTGGTAAGGCGTGCGACTGATGAGCTTGGACCAATTGACATTCTGGTTAACAACGCCGGATCGCTTGTAGAGCGGCAGGCAATTCGGGAGATAACTCAAGAACGTTGGAATGAAATCATGAATCTGAACTTAACGAGCGCCGTGTTCTGTTCACAAGCCGTTGTTCCCATGATGATCGAGCGCAAAACTGGAACCATTGTAAATCTCGTCTCAATCGCCGGGCGTACTGGTGGCGGACCTGGTGCCGTTGCTTACTCAGTTGCAAAAGGTGGCCTGATCACGTTTACGAAGTCGCTTGCTAAGGAACTTGCACCGCATGGTGTGCGTGTGAATGCTATTTCACCAGGCGTCATTGACACACCTTTTCATCAGGTCTTTTCGACTCCGGAAATGATTCGCAATTTTGTAACGACGATTCCGCTTAGTCGAGTAGGCACGCCGCTGGAATGTGCAAAAGTGATCGCGTTTCTCGCTTCCGACGCTTCCTCATATGTAGTTGGAGAGACAATTGAAGTCAACGGAGGGCAGTTGATGCTTTGAGCAGGTATTGTCAGGTTAACTGCCAACGATGCAATCAGCCCGTTCGTGAGGCAGACTGCACGGATGCGCATCGTCTCTCTTTATCATCGTCATCGCTTCCCTACCGAGATCATTAGTCACTGCGTTTGGCAGTATTTTCGCTTAGCCCTGAGCTTCCGCGATGTGGAAGAAATGTTAGCGATGCGCGGCGTCTCCCTCAGCTATGAGACAGTTCGAGAATGGTGTCTTAAGTTCGGCCAGAGTTATGCCAACGCCTTGCGACGCAAATCCCCGCGGTCCGGCGTCAGGCGGCACCTGGATGAAGTGTTCCTCAAGATCAATGGACCCCTTCACTGCCTCTGGCGTGAAGTGGATCAGGATGCCGATTTCTTGGATATTTTGGTCCAGAGTCGGAGGAACAAAAAGGCAGCTAAGAAGTTCTTTTCGCAAATTATTAAAAGGATTGCAGTATGTTCCGCGGGTGGTCATCACAGACAAGCTGAACAGCTACAGTGGGCGGCGGGAGCTGAAGTGATACCGAGCGTCGAACACTTTCAGCAGAAGTATCAGAACAATCGCGCCGAGAATTCACATCAGCCAACCAGGTTGCGGGAGCGCGTTATGTGGAATCAGAAGTCAAGCTAATATGTAATCGTTCCCGGGTCGCTTTGGTTTAGTAATCTGGACTACAGTTGTTTCGGCATTCGTCCATCGGCAGCTGTTAGTATCGGTTAACCGCGTAGACAAGTTTCCGAGCGCCGCAACGCCGTTTTCTACAGCGGATCTCTCTTCATCGCTCAGTGGAATCTTGTATCATTCGCAACAGATTCGTTCGTCCTTCCATCATGTCGGCGCCGTGGTACAGTTGAGGGACTTCTAAGCGATGCGTGACAAAGTATCTCTATGTCTAGCTTTAGTAATCCTGACGCTCATTTACAGCGCCTCCTTCTTAGGTCAATCTGTCCTGGCGCAATCCTCAGATAGGGAGAATCCGCGGAGCAGGGATTTGGGACCAACTCTTAAGCGGATCAATTCCGACGCGAAGAAGAAAGCTCGCATCGAAGCTGATCAAAAAGAAGATAAGGAAAGGGCCCCGGATGAAGAAGATGTGGTGCGAGTGGACACGTCACTCGTCGTCTGTGATGTGCTGGTAATGGATAAGCAGGGGAAGCCGGTGCAGGGTCTGACTCAAAGCGATTTCATTGTAACTGAAGATAACAAGCAACAGGAGATCGGAATTTTCTCGCTCGGCGACGACGCGGCAATCCCGCGCTCGATTGTCCTGATTATTGACTACAGCGGCAGCCTTTCGCCTTACATCCAGATGAGTGTCGAGGCAGCTAAGGAACTTGTTGATAAACTTGGTCCCAGAGATACGATGGCAATAGTCGCGGACGACCTCTCGTTGCTGGCAGACTTCAAGGGAGATAAAGCAGAGCTTAAACAGACCCTTGAATCATTAAAAGAGAAGGCTAAAGGAAAGGCGGCGAGGCATGGCTGGTACGAAGGACACAGCCTGCAATTTAGTGCGCTTCTGGCAACTCTTCGAGAAATGTTTGACGACGAAGATGTTCGTCCGATTATTATTTTTCAGACTGACGGTGATGAATTGGAAATACTTCCACCTGTGAAAGAACCTTACTATGCGGCTATTGCAAGGCCTTTTAGCCTTAAGGATGTCTACGCCGAAGTTGAAAGATCGCGGGCGACGATATACTCAGTGATTCCCGGCGTTCGATTCGCAGGCCTGTCAGAACACGAACAGTTGAAACAAGCCAAGAAATATCTGATGAGCGAACCCAAGAATGACCCGAAGGTCATATCAAAGATGTGGGAACGTGGGACATTATCCGGTTCGGCCAGAACGCTTATTGAAAAAAGGTTAAGGTGGCAACTGGCAGTTGCCGGCGCGGCCGAGCTCACAGGCGGTCTCACTGAGTTTTTGGAAGACCCGTTACAGGCTACAGAGATATATTCCCACATCTTGTCCGGCATCAATCGGCGTTACGTCATGGGATATTACCCGACCAACCAGGAGCATGACGGAAAGAGGCGAACTGTGCGTATAGAGGTTCGCGGAAAGCCCGAATACATAATATGGGGACGCAAGTCATACTATGCACGCGGTCAAGAGAATAGACAACGCCTGCGTCTCAATAGATGAGAAGATCATAGCAAGTCAAGTTATCATTTAGTCGCTACTCCGGTCCGCTTTGGCTTCGTAATCTGGATCAGTTGTTTCGGCGTTCGCGCATCCGGAGACGGAGTTTGGGCCAACCTCTCAGTCAACTTTCCGAGCGCAGCAACACCATCTTCCACGGCCGATCTTTCTTCATCGCTTAGTGGAATCTCCTGCATCATCCGCAAGAGATTGGTTCGTCCCTCGAGTAGCAGCCCTTTAGTGGAGTCTTTGGGCAGATAAAAAGAGCACTTGGCGCAGGGCTTTCGGTGCGGACAGTGGTCGAAGAGGTCATAAGTGCAGTAACCGTGACCCAAGTCATAGTACTTCCACGGCTAACCGTTGGTGGTCGCCTGATTACGAATGGCCTCCTGATCGATCAGGACTTTGATGACTCTGAAATTGAG
>Ga0207712_10002571_pt1 | contig 11666 bp, 8 predicted proteins | sample KBSS44metaG_FD_184402 | JGI IMG/M metagenome (GOLD analysis project Ga0207712, IMG submission 184402) | Switchgrass rhizosphere microbial communities from Kellogg Biological Station, Michigan, USA - KBS S4-4 metaG (SPAdes) (version 2) | ecosystem: Host-associated > Plants > Roots > Rhizosphere >... | reverse complement strand
TGGCACGTTCCAGCTCCACGGGCGCCCGGGTCCCCGCCGCGCATGTCGCCGCGGAGGCGGCTGCTCAGGTGGCTGCCCGCCGGTTCGCGTCGCAACTGTTGACCGATCCGCTGCCGGCCGCGACGGCGGACGCGGCGCGGGTCTCGGTCGTCGTCGAGGCGGTCGGCCGGATCCTCGGGGTACAGGCGCAGGACCTGCGCGGCATGCGGCTGGCGGTGCGTTCACGTACCACCGGCTTGACGGTCACGGACGTCGACCGGGCCTTTGCTGAGCGGAAAATCGTGGTGACGTGGCTGAACCGGAAAACGCTGCACCTGGTCCGGGCCGAAGACTACGGCTGGTTGCACGCGCTGACCGCGCCCCGGCAGGAGTCCTTTCTGCGCAAGCGGCTCGCTGAGGAGGGCGTGTCGCCGTCCGAGGCCGAACGCGGCATCAGCCTCGTGGAACGCGCGCTGGCCGACGAGGGGCCGCAAACCCGGTCGCAGCTGCGTGACTTGCTCGACGGCGAACGCGTGCGGGTCGAGCGGCAGGCACTCATCATGATCCTCGCTTTCGCGAGCCGGCGGGGCGTGCTGGTCCGCGGCCCGATGGTCGGCACGGAACAGGCCTACGTCCTGGCTGAGGACTGGCTCGGCGATCTAGCCGCTCCGGCCGTCACTGGCCGCGAGGTCGACCGTGATGCCGCGCTCGCTAGCCTGGCGACGCGATACCTCGCCGGCCACGGTCCCGCCGACGAGCGCGACCTGGCTGTCTGGTCCGGCCTGCCATTGGGGGACACCCGGCGCGGCTTCGCCTTGGCTGCCGAGGCGAAGGCGATCCAGACACTGGACGACAGATGGGTCGTTTGCCGGCGCAGCTCTGATGTTTCTGATGCCTCTGGAGCTGACGCCCTGGCTGCGCACAGTGCCGCCGGTGCGGGCCAAGAGGGCGGCGGTGTACTGGACGAGGTGGGCCTCGAACTACCGCCGCCTCGCCTCCTGGGCCCATTCGACCCGGTTCTGCACGGCTGGGCGTCCCGAGACTGGGTGACCGGCCCGCATCGCGGCATCGTCACCGTCAACGGCATCTTCCGTCCGATCGCCCTGGTAGCCGGTCAAGCCGTCGCGACCTGGGCCATGCCCGCCGGCAAAGTCGTCCTCTCGCCTTTGACCCCGCTGACACCGGAGACCACGGCTGCCCTGCATGCCCAGGCCGCTGACGTCGAACGGTTCCTCTCCCACGCTGGCGCCGACGACAAGGCTGTCGCCACCGGCCCGGTTACAGCTTGCCGGGCCGCAGGCGCGGACTAGGCCGACTGGAGATCGCCATCGGTGCGCGGAAACCCAGCCTCGGTCGGGGTCTGGGGACCCCGACTTCGGATTAGTGCGCAGTGCTGGTCAGACCAGTGTCCGTGTCACTGTTGACCCGTCCATGAACGGTTGGCGCGAGGGGAACGGCGTGCGGCTGTCGCGGGACATTACTGGGTGGGCGTTCGTCGTGGAGGTAGACGGCGTACGGGCGGCTGTCCTGGCAGTCGGGCTCGCAGGCATCAGCCCGTTCACCACTGGTGGTGGGGCGGGAGGCAGCCTGTTCACCCGCGCGCACACATGGGGCCTGCCCGTGCTCCGTTCGCTGGATGAACTACCTTTCGGCCGCCCTGTCGATCCCCGATGGTGTGTCACCTGCGACAACGCCGGCGCGCCGTCTGTCCACAGCCCCGATGGTGGGCGCTTCGCGTACGACCTCGACCTGGAAGCGCCGCCTCTCTGGCGGGAGACGGCGGACAGCGCCGGCGCTGTCATGCTGGTCGTCTCCCACGTTCTGCCCGCCACGGACGATCCACTCCGCGCGCTCGCCCTCGAAATGCGACAGGGGATGGTGTGCGCCGGCCCCGTGCGCTTCGGCGAGCCGCGTCAGGAGAAGCACGACGAGCCGACGGTCACGTTCCTCATCGATCCCGTCGGCGAGTTGATGGAGCTCGCGCAGTTCGTGTGCGACCGAATTCTTTCGTTGGACGAGGCAAAGCGGCGGGCGCGCGAAACGGAGCGGACCTGGAAAGTCTGGGTGGAGCACCACGCGGTTTCCGCCCAGCCGGCCGAGGCGATGGTGGACGTACTGTTCCGGGACGAGTTCCTCGACCACGTCGGCCTGGTCGAGTTCATGTACGTCTACTGGCGACTGGTCGTCGAGATTGCCGACGCTTGTGGAGAGGAGGCCGCCTGGCGGGTCGCGGCGCTCCGCACCGTCGAGTCGGCCATCCCGCTGCTGGAGCAGCGATGCGAGCGAGCGGTGTTCGAGGAGTCCGACGCGGTGGCGACACGGCTGATCGACGGCCTGAGCGATCCAGCGGAACTGGAGGCCGCGCTGCTGGCCGCAGCACGGTTGCGGATGGCGACTCGGGGACCGGAGTGCTTCGCCGCCGACGACTATGCCCGCGGGATGCAGACCACCTGGTTCGCCCGCTGCACGGCGGACCTGTATCGCACGTGGTTCACGGACGAGGAGACCTTCCAGATCGAGTCACCCCGCCTCGTGCGGGAGGCCGTACACCTGATGGTGCGGGCGCTGAAAATCGACGGTGGGACGCAAAGACCCCGGCTCCACGCGTTGTTGGCGCAGATCTTCGCGGACGAGCGGGGAGTTCACCGAGGTGCCGCCGACGCCGCGTTCTCGGCGCTGCTCGACTCCCCCACCCTCGGAGAGCCCGATCTCGCACTGTTTCTCCTCAGGGTGGTGGATGGGGTTCCCGCGGAGACGGCCGGCGACATGGTCGCGGCGGTGTTCGGGCTGCCCTTGGCGGATTTCGTCGCAGTCCACGGCAGCACCATGACCGCGAAAGTGATCAGCCAGGGCGTCAACCTGGCCCGGGAGCGCTCCGACCGCCCGTTGTTGCGCACCGTGCTTGACTGGGCGGAGCAACTGGACGTCCGGTGGGACTCGGCCCGCCGCAGGCAGCTGACCGAGGCACGGCTCCACGTCCTGCCGGACGACCCAGTCGACTGCCCCGGTCCCGAGCAGGCGCTCGCGGTGTCGTTCCCGGAATCCTGGACACCGGCGCAGCGATCGGCGGCGCTGCTGCACACCGCCGCACACGCCCGCGACCGGCGACAGCCGGCGCTCGGGCTCGACCTCCTAGCGCAGGCGGGCGACGACCTGAGCGAGGAAGTCCGGCTACTGACGGCGGACCTGTACCACCAGGCGGCCGAGGCGGACGAGCCGGCCACCGATCCTGTCCCGTTTCCGTGGGGCTACTTCACGTACGCGGCCCTCGCCTACGCCTCACTCGGCTTCGAGGAACTGGCGCGGGCGAGCCTGGTGCCATTCGCGCAGCACCTGGACAGCCTCCGCGGAGACGAACTCGGGGATGCGCTGTACGCCCTCATCGTGGACCTGCCGAACTTCGACATGAGCGGCGCGCCCGAACTCGGCGAGGTGCTACGCGATCTCGTTCACACAGCGGTCTGGCGACTCGCCGCGGAATACGAAACGCTGCAGATGGGGCTGATGCTCGGCCTCCATCAGGCGGGCAAGGGATCGCAGCTGGGCGTGTGGCGGCGGATCGACGGGCCGCTCGTGTTGCCCCCGCACATTCAGCACTTCATCGGCAAGCTACGCGACCTGGAGCGGCCCGCGGCGTCCAGCGATGCGTCGCCGAGTCTGCTGACCGTATCGGACGCCGACCACCGTCCCGGCGGCCACGACGACACGCAGGTCGCCCGGAACCTGCGGTGGCGCATCTCGTCGTTCATCGACGATGAGCTGCGCCGCCGCTCGACGCCATTCGTCGACGACCAGTACCTCTGGGCGAAGGTGCACGAGCTGCTGGACGACCGGACCGTGCTGCTGACGTGGTTCCTGCCCGCCGCTGTGCGCGGCGCGGCCGTGCTGCTCGCGGTCACCAGGCAGGGCCGGAATCTCTTCGTGTACCTCGGCGATGGCGCGGACGAAAATGACGACCGGCACCCGCTCGCGGACCGGATCGAGGCCATTCGGGCGGAGGTCGAGCGCGACCCGCTGTTCGCCCACGTGACGCCGGAGGGCCGCCGGCTGTTGGAGACGGGCGATCTGCCGCTCGGCCCCGACGACCGGTGGGCCGAGTGGCGTGCCCAGGGCAAGGACCGCATCCTGGCCTGGCCGCACAGCGCACTGCATTATCTGCCGATACCACTGTGCCGCGCGGGTGGTCGGATGATCGCCGATGACTGGACGGTCACCACCATCGCCGGCCTTGAAGCCCTTGCGCCTGTCGACGGCCCCGTGCGGCCGCGGCGCACCGCGGTGTTGACCGCCGCCGCCGGCGGCGTGCCCTACGGGCTCTATGCCGAACCGGCACTGGAAGAGCACGCGCGGAAGGTCGCCGAGGCCGTCGGTGTGGACGCTGTCACCGGGTTCGCAGCCACTCGGGACCGGCTGCTCGTCGAACTGTCGACGGCAGACGTCGTCCACATCGCCGCACACGGAACGCTGGATCAGGACGCTCCGTGGATGCACTGCCTCTACCTCACCCCGGACGGCGACGACGACGGCCGGCTCTTCGCCTACGACTTCCTGGAGGTCGACCTGCGCGGCGTTCGCTTGGTCACGCTCGCCGCCTGTGAGTCGGCGCTCGGCCGATTCGACCGCGGGGACAACATTCGTGGCATCCCGTCAGCACTGATCACCGCCGGAGCGCAGGCTGTCGTCGGGTGCCTGTGGGCCGTGCACCCGGAACCGGCCACGTACTTCTATCACCACATGCACCTTCGGATCTTCCACGGAGCGGATCCGGAGCAAGCCTTCCGCGGCGCCCAACTCGCCACCCGTACCGGATATCCCCACCACCGTGACTGGGGAGCGTTCACCTACCTGCACGGTAGGAGCAACGGTAAGAGCAAAGGAGCCGCCGCATGACCGAGATCCGCCTGCACGACGTCGAACTCGTGCCGGAACGCACGCTCGGCGGGCCGGCGGACGATCGACCGCTGCGCGGCAGGTTCACCTTCGGCTGGGACCTGCTGCCCGCCGACCACGCGGGCGCGCCGGCGGACTGGCTGTCCTATCTGAGCTCCACGCCCGACCGAGAATTCCGGCAACTGCTGCTGGTGTGCTCCTTCCGGCCTGAGACGCTGGAGAGCCAAGGCGCGTTCCGCCATGCCTCCCTCGGCGTCGCACTGTCCACACCAGACCGCGAGGCACGGCCGATCGCGCGCCTGATCGACCCAGGTGAGCGCACCCGCCCGGTCGCCACCCCCGGCACGGGCCTGAGCTTCACCGTCAAGGCGGGCATGCTGAACGTCGGCGTGGAGAAACCGCCGGGCGCAAGTCCGGCAAGGGAAGAGTGGATCGTCCGGGGCCACGGCGCGTCCCAGCCGAACCCGCAGTGGGAGTTCCGCCCGGTCAAGCGATTCCCGCTGGTCGGAGACCACCCGGTGGCCGCGCTGGTGGAAATCGTGCCCGACCGGGTCAACACGGCCGAGGTGCTGATGGCGGCAGAGCTGGAGCACCGCAGCTGGGGCGTCCGCCGCTACCGGGCGCGACTGACACCGTCGCCGCACGCCATCGTGCTCGCGGAATGAGCCAGCCGGCCCGGCGGAACGAGACCACGTCGGGGGACCCAGTCCTAGGTATGGCGGCCGGCCGAGGCGGGCCCGAGCCCGGATGGTCACGGTCCTGGGCGATGTCGGACCGGGCTTCTTGTGCTGGCCGGTGTTGCGACATCCGATCACACATGAGCACACATCGGGCTGTGACGGTGGAACCCAACTGGTCGCTGTCGCGGCGGCACGGTGCGGTCGCACCGAGGACGCTATGTCATCGTTCGCGAAGTGCGTGGGCGAGACCAGATGGCCTCGCCCGAAGACTGCCCGGCCAGCCCAGTCCACCTGCCAGGACAGGCAACGATGCGCTACTCGATCACGGCATGCCGGCGAGGGCTGCTGCACCGCGGGAAGACATGGCTGCAGCCATCAAGATCCACTGATGGAAATGGCCGCCCTTCAGGATCACCGCTGTGGCCGGCTACAACAGGCCCTGCGGCACGCAGAACCGTCGCGGCACACGCTCCAGCGCCAGCCGCCGATGGTCGCCCGCAGCTCCAAGTGCGCCCCGGTTGTGGAGCCGGTGAGGGGACTCGAACCCCTAACCTTTCGATTACAAGTCGAGTGCGCTACCAATTGCGCCACACCGGCATCACCGACCACGGTACCCGAGGCGGCAAGGGGTGGGCGCGGCACCGGTCGGGCAGCTACCGCAGGCGACCGAGATGCGGGTGCCGTGCTCGCGACCGCTGCCGCCGCCGCACACCGCCGCCGCACACGAGGCGGAGCGGCCGGCCCAGCAGGCCGTGCCTCGCAGGTGGCTGGCGCGAGTGGGGGCGCATCGAACGCATGGCCGAGCTGGATGAGTGAATCGCATCTTTGGCAGGTACTTGGCAGGTGCGAGGTCAACAAGTCCATTGGAAATTCGGAGAATTTCCATCGGTTGCAGATGCTGTGGTCTGGACCCAGAAACATTCGGGTGCTTCGGGTGCTTCAGGTGCTTCGGGTGCTTCGGGTGGAGCGGAGTGCCAACCTAGCCCGCGAAAGCAGAACAGGACGGTAAAAGAGACCAGGAGTGCCATCAGCCTCGTTCGGGGCCTGCTGGCCGTGCCCCGTCCGGGGAATCGGGCGGGGCTGGCCAGCGCCGGTGTAGGTCAGGGTCAGGCAGTGGCGTCGGTGCCCTGCGCGGAGGCCGCGAACTCCTCGGGGCCGCTCGACGCCGCAGCGGGATCCATCCACATGACCTGCCAGCCGTGGCCGTCGAGGTCGAAGAAGCTGCGCGAGCACATGAAGCCGTAGTCCTCGAGGCCGTCCGCCTCGACGCCGCCCGCGGCCAGCGCGGCCTCCGCTACGGTGTCTACCTCCTCGCGGGTCGACACGCTGAAGCAGTAGAGCGCAAGTGCGTGCGTGGCGGGATCGCCCGTCGGCAGCTTCGAGAGCTCCGCGAACTTCTCCTGGCTGACCAGCATGATGCTGGCCTGTGCGCCGACCAGCATGCAGGCGCCGGTCCCGTCGGTGAAGGCCGGGTTGAAGGTGAACCCGAGCTTCGTGAAGAACGCCTTGCTGCGCGGGAGGTTCGCGACGGGGATGCTCACGAATAGCATGCGGCCGGGGTGCGCGGGGATGGTCACGGCAGGTCTCCAGGTCGGTAGTGCGATGGGGTACGTCCTGGTAGACGGGGTGGGCCGCCGAAACTCATCGGTGGATTTCGGAGCGTGCGCGCCAGACCATCGGGAGGCCTCACCACCTTCACCGCACCCATGCACGAGACGGCAGGCTCACGGCCACCGTGGGAGGCCAGGCGGGCGACCGAGGAGCCTGATCGCGGAAGGCTCTGCGGGCGAGATCTTTTGGCTTGGCTGGACATGACAGTGCCCGCCAAGCCATTCAGGTCTCGCTCGTCAAAGACGAGGGAAGACCTCGGTAAGCAGGATGTCGAGAGTGTGGCGGGCACTGGTGTCATCGTGGCCGAGAACCATCGACAGGTCGGCGACGCCAAGGTCACGGTAACGGGCCAGGCCATCGAGGATCTTCTCGCCCGAGCCCGTGAGCACGTGCCGCTCGACCTGGACCCCGTCCGGCACCTCGGACCCCGCCTCGACATAGATCCGGTGGGCGAGCAGGCCGCCGCCAAGATCATGCCAGCGGGCGGCCAGCGGCGCCAGCTCGTCGGGCAGCGCGCGGGAGGCCTGGTAGGGCAGCCCGAGCCGAGCCGCCAGCCGCATCGTCGCCTCGGCGCCCGCCAGCCAGATCGGCGGGCCGCCCGGCGTGAACGGTTCCGGGGACAGCACATCACCGGTGAGGCCCGCCCGCAGCTCGTCCAGGCATTCCCGGAAGCGCCTGCCGCGCTCGCCTGGCACCACTCCCCGATAGGCGAGCTCGTCCTCCCAGAATCCGGCCGCGACGGCGAGCACGAAACGGCCCTCGGTCAGCTGGTCGAGGGTCGCGGCCTGCCGAACCAGCCAGTCGATGTCGCGCACCGGAAGGACCGCGGCAGTGATCCCGATCCGGATGTCCGAGTGCCGCCCGGCAAACCAGGCGAGCTCGACCATCGACTCCAGCCCGCCCCGCCACCCGGCGAAGTCCGGGCGGCGGAACATCCCGTCGCCTAGCCACAGTGTGTCGACCCCGCCGGCCACCGCCACGTCCGCGAACGCGACCGTCTCGGCCCGGCCCGAGCCATAGGGAGAAACACCAAAGCGCACATCCCCGACCGTAGCCACCCCGCCCACCGGCTATCACGATCGCCTCCCGAGCGGCTTTGTCGCATCGCGAGGCGCCGAGGCGCGCCGAGTCGCTACTGACCGGGTCCTCGACGGGATGGCCGAGTAGCAGGCCCGGCCCCTGGACGCCGTCTACCCGGTGATCTTTGACATGCAGCCAGCGCCGATGATCCGTCCACCGCCAGGAACCAGGCCGTCGCCGCCGTCGACCGCCTGCTCCTGGGAGTCGGAACGCTCACCTAGTGGATTCCTCGCGCGGCCCAGGAGTTTGTCACCGCCACCGCGGGACTGATCTGCGGGCATTCCCCGGAGCTCGCCGCGCATCCGCCGGCCGTACCGTCGAGACAACCAGGCCGCGCGGTCGCCGACGGCTACGACCGGGCGGGCCGACAGACAGGGTCAGGAAGGTCATCGAACACGCGGCGGTGAACGTCGCGGCGTTCTACGCCCTGAGGCCTTTGGCCAGACCGGTCCACCACGTCAACGCGACACGGCTCTTGATCCGTTCCTCGGTCAGGTCGCGACGGGGTCGTCCGACTAGCTAGCCAAGACCGTCGGGACGGTCCGCGGCCTGGTTCGGAGACGCGGAGTACTTCACCCGACCACAACTACCTTGACCCCGACCGCGTCGTAGGTTCCACGCGCGCGGGCATCCCGCGTCGCGAGGGCCAGGCCATGCTCCTTGGCAGCGAGCGCCACCAGCCCGTCATACACGGCGCCGCCGGCGATGCCGAGTTGACTCAGGGTCGTGTGGACCTTCTGGGCGGGCGGGCCGCTGAGCGCGAGCGGCGCGGTGAACCTCGCGTCGAGCAGGCGTGCGGCGTCCGGCCCGGCCAGCCGCGCGTCGCCCGGCAGCCTGGTGAGCACCGAGTAGGTCTCGGCGAGGGCATGCCCGCTCAGTGTGAGCTGTTGTCCGTCCCACCACCGCACCACCTCCGCGTGATGCTGATGAGAGCGGACGAGCAGGGGAACGGCGACACTGGTGTCGACGGCGATGGTCACTTACGTCCCGCGTCGATGAGGCCGAACAGGACGTCGTCATCGACGGGTGTGTCGCCGGACGACACGAGCACACCGTTCTCCTCGACGAGGCGCGCGGTCCTGCCGGCCGGCACGACCTGTACGCCAGCCCCGTAAGGCGAGATGTCCACCTTCGTACCCGGGAGGAGTCCCAGCGCGTCGCGGATGAACTTGGGCAGTACGATCCGGCCCGCCTGATCCACGACAGCTTCCATGGGATGACGATACCATTTCGATCCCATCAGCGCGCGGCGGCGATCTGCCGCAGGCCGCGCCGCCTGCGATGTCCTGGCTTTTTGCGGCTCGTTCGTGGGGTGCCTTACGACCCGCCGCGCCGCCGCAGCCGCCGCAGCCGCCGCCGCGCCCGGCCGCGGACGCCTTCGCGACGCACCACGCCGCGCTGTCGACGGGGGTGACGCTCGCCTACGTTCGTGAAGGCGCCGCGGAACACCCTTGGTGCTGCTGCACGGCTACCCGAGACGAAACGGATCTGGTGGCGCAACATCGGCCCGCTCGCCGCCGCCGGGTTCGAGGTCATCGTGCCCGACCTGCGCGGCGACCATCGTCGTGCAGGCCGGCGCCGATCCTGGCGCCGACGCACGAGCGGCCTCGTGCGTCGGCCGCACGGCGGCGGTCGGGATCCCGACAAAGTCCTACTGGCGCCTGAATCGTTCGAGGCGTCGGGCCGCCAGGTATGGTTGAAATCGCGCGCCGATCGGTCGCCGCCCGAATCGTGGAGCGCATTTCCATGCCGACGGCGCGCGCATTCATGCCCAGTGGAGGCTCGCGTGCTGCCGAATTTCGATCGTATCGCGGATGTCGCCGTTGCCAGGACGACGATACATTCGACGCGTTCCGTGAAACGCCGCCGCACGCGCAGCGTGGTGGGCCGCAACACGACCAGTCGATCGAGCGGTTCTGATTTCACCGACACCGTCCGGTTGGCATTCCTCGCCAGCAGGGTGCGCCGGACCGGCGTGGAAAGAGTGCTCGCCAGCCTCGCCGGTCCCGATCCTGATCCGCGAACGGCTGCGACCGGTGCGGCCGTCGCTCAGCAATGCGCCTTTGACCACGAGGCGATCCTGGTGTTTCCGGAAAGGGTGGGCGACACCGCCCGCTTTCTACGCGAGCGCGGTTTCGAGGTGGCGGACGCGGTCCCCAGCGTGGTGGTCCGGAGCCGTCTGACCAGCCGCTACGGGCTCGCCTCGTCCGCCCTGGACGTGTCCATCCTGCGGGCGTCGACCACCTTGGGCTCGGGGGAGCGCCGCGGGATCGAGGCCTTCTGCGTGCCTCGGGCGTCGGCACCCGAGATCATGATCGAGTGCGAGCGCCGGGAGAACAACGAGGCACATGTCGCGCTCATGGTCACTGACCCGACGGACATCCGCCTGCGGGCGCTACGGGCGACGCTGCTCGCCGACTTCTCCCTGCGCGCCGACGGCGGCGGTTACAACCCGCGCGACGGTGCCGCGACCGGCGGGCGCAGTGTTCTGTACTTCCGCGCGCCGAGCGGTGCACGCCTCGAGCTGACGTGCGCGGGGAACTTCGCCCAGATCGTCGACGCGCACTGTGGGGATGCCCGGTGACCGTGGCAGACGACGTGAAAGGGACCGACGACCGCGGCGGCCGGTACGGCACTCGCACCGACACCGACAGCGACATCGACGTAGGCACAGACATCGCTGCGGGCGGAGTCGACCTGCGGGCGGCGCTGCGGCGTATCGCCCAGGTTCCCGGTCAGCTCATCGAGACCGACCACCCCGTCGATCCGGCGGGGCAGCTCGCCGGCGTGTACAAGAGGGTCGGCGCGTGGGGGACCGTAGCCCGGCCCACCCGACCCGGCCCGGCGATGATCTTCAATAATGTCGTCGGGTATCCCGGTACCCGGGTGCTGGTGGGGATGATGGCCGGCCGCGAGCGGTCCGGCCTGCTCCTGGACACGCCCCCGCGCCACCTCGGGCGGCGGATGGCGCAGGCCCTGCGCGACGCGCTGCCGCCGGTGGTCGTGGGGTCGGACCAGGCCGTATGCCAGGAGGTCGTCCACCGCGCCGACGACCCGGGCTTCGACCTTCGCCGCATCCTGCCGGCGCCGACCAACACCGTCAAGGACGCCGGCCCGTACTTCTGCCTCGGCTTGGTGCTGGGCAGCGACCCCGAGCTCGGCACCGACGTCACCATTCATCGGCTATGTGTCCAGGGAAAGGACGAGGTCTCGATATTCTTCGCGCCTGGCCGGCATATTGACGCGTTCCGGGCCCGCGCGGAGAAAGCGGGAAGGCCCTTCCCCGTTTCGGTCAACATGGGCCTGGACCCGGCCATCTACCTGTCGGCGAGCTTCGAGGCCCCAACCACCCCGATCGGGTACAACGAACTGTCGGTGGCCGGCGGCCTGCGCAATGCTCCGGTGGGCCTGGTGGACTGTCTGACC
>Ga0207712_10002559_pt1 | contig 11686 bp, 14 predicted proteins | sample KBSS44metaG_FD_184402 | JGI IMG/M metagenome (GOLD analysis project Ga0207712, IMG submission 184402) | Switchgrass rhizosphere microbial communities from Kellogg Biological Station, Michigan, USA - KBS S4-4 metaG (SPAdes) (version 2) | ecosystem: Host-associated > Plants > Roots > Rhizosphere... | reverse complement strand
AATAAGCAACATAAAGATATCATTGAACTAGATGGTTCAATATGAATTAGCACTGGACGGTATTTTTCATTCGCTTGCCGACGCCACGCGGCGGGATATGTTGTCGCGTGTTTGCAAAAGTGAGCTAAACATTTCTGCGCTGGCGGAAGATTACAACATGTCTTTTTCTGCAGTAGCCAAGCATCTGCGAGTACTTGAAAAAGCCAAGCTGATTAGTAAGCGGCGTAGGGGAAAGGAAAAGGTTATAGTGGCTAACCCGGATTCCATTAGTGAAGCGCTCAAGCAGCTAGAGCTGTATAAACAGCGCATAAATGAGCGATATGTGGCGCTGGATAACCTCCTAAAAGAGGAGGCTCAGCATAACAGAACACGTAAGTTATAGTAGATAAAGGAGAGTCATCATGCATAAAACCAAGTTTATAGCAGAACCAAACACACAAACCGTCATTCTAGAGCGAACCTTCAACGCCACGGCAGATAAATTGTTTGATGCGTACGTCAACCCAGACAAGCTGGTCAAATGGTGGGGTGGCCATATGCGAACAAAAGTCGTTACCTATGAAGCCCATACCGGTGGCTCGTGGCGGATCGTCCAGGCCGACGATAGTGACACATATGGCTTCCGTGGCGTCTTCCATGATGTTGTGCCAAACGAGCGGATAATTCTGACATTTGAATTTGACGGGTTCAAAAAAGCCTTTCTGGAGGCCACTTACTTTACCGAAAAAGACGGCAAAACAACGGTCAAAACCGTGCACGCCTTCCAAACGGTAGCCGACCGCGACGAAATGATAGAGATAGGCATGGAAATCGGCTGCCGTACTGGATTTGATATATTGGCCGAATTAGTAGAAAGCTAACCAAGAGGATAGGATGACACGTACCATGACGCAAACAGCAATGCCACAGAAAGCAGGGCGCAAAGAATGGTTAGGCCTAGCCGTTTTGGCACTGCCGACATTGCTCGTGTCGCTCGACCTGTTTTTGCTCATTCTGGCTATGCCAAGCTTGAGCGAGGGCTTGCACGCGAGTAGTGTGCAGCAGCTGTGGATATTGGATATCTACGGTTTTCTGCTGTCTGGGTTTATGGTAACGATGGGCAGCTGGGGCGATCGGATTGGGCATCGCAAGGTGCTGCTATGGGGCGCGGCTGCCTTTGGCCTGGCATCCGTAGCCTGCGCGTTTTCGACCACCCCACTTATGCTGATTGTGGCACGGGCGGCACTGGGCATTGCCGGCGCTACGCTGGCCCCGTCAATCTTGGCGCTCATCCGCAATATGTTCCCTGATGAGCGGCAGCGTGCGCTGGCCATCGGTATTTGGCTGGTCTGCTTTACCAGCGGGGCGATTTTGGGGCCGCTAGTTGGCGGCGTGGTGCTAGAACATTTTTGGTGGGGATCGGTGTTCTTGCTGGGGTTGCCGGCAATGGTATTGTTGCTGGCGCTTGGGCCAAAGCTGTTGCCTGAGCGGCGCGAAGGCCACGGCGGGCCACTGGATATGCCAAGTGTTGGCCTGTCGCTGGCCGCCATTTTATCGGTGATTTACGGTGTGAAAGAGCTAGTAAATGTAGGCTTGCGGCTAGTGCCAGTGCTGACGATTGTCTTGGGCCTGGTCGCCGGGACGGCGTTTCTCAAACGACAGCGGCGCCTGGAGCAGCCGCTCATTGACCTGCGGTTATTCCGACGTCCGACGTTTAGTGTGGCCCTCGGTAGCTTACTAGCTAACTCAATGCTGACGGGCGCCATCATGGTGTTTGTCATCCAACATTTTCAGTTGGTCGAAGCGCTGTCGCCGCTGAACGCTGCGCTGTGGATTATCCCGGGCATGGCCACGTCAATTATAAGCATTCAGGTTTCACCGATGATTGCGCGACGAGTGCGTCCTGCGGTGCTGATTGCCTATAGCCTCATACTCACGGTCATCGGCCTGATTTGGCTGACACAAGCAGATGGAGTGGTGGGCCTGGCGCTTGGTTTTGCGGTCGTTAACTTGGGCAGCGGACCGCTCATTGCGCTGAGTACCCACCTGGTGCTCAGCACCGCGCCGCCCGAGCTGGCCGGTGCAGCCGGAGCCCTGAATCAAACTAGCGGCTATCTTGGGCTGTCGTTGGGCATCGCGCTCCTAGGGAGCCTTGGTACGGTGGTCTACCGCGCGCAGCTAGCCGATCATCTGCGCAGCTTGCCGACAGCCGCCGCCGACACCGCCCGCGGCACCCTAGCCGGGGCAACCACGGTGGCTGGAGGGTTGCCGCACAACGCCGGTGCCGTTCTCCTAGATCAGGCCCGCGCCGCCTTCACCAGCGGCCTGCACATCATTGCCGCCATCAGCGCTGTCCTCATGGCTGCCACCGCGGTTGTGGTGCTGGTGACGTTGCAGCAGATTAAGCCGCTCGGGCAGACGGAGCAATCATGAGAAAAATCCTCGTCATATCAGACATCACCCTAGATGGAGTGGTGCAAGGGTACCGTAGAAGTCTAGAGACTGGCGGCGGAGTAACAAAGGAGACCTTTCGAAGTTCTTTTGCTATGCTTGAGCTATGCAACGCGCCGCAGACCACATACTGACCTATGACCAATACGCGGCCATTGAAAAACGTGGCTTTGCAATGCCGTACATCGTGGAGGTCGAATGTGCAGACCAAAAACTACTCTTTTATGGATCAGAGCATACGAACGATCCAGCGCATCCGCAGTTTCAGGATATAGAAAAACGATGGCGTACATTTGTCGCCGAAGCAAAGAGACCTATCGCACTCGTTGAAGGGCGATTCGACGAAGTGCCCGAAAAGGAAACAGCAAGCAGCACCACATCGATTATAGACGGCGGCGAAGCTCAGTTTGTCGTACACCTTGCCCGCAGGGATGGCATTGCGGTTGTTTCACCTGAACCGGACAGAGCATGGGAGGCAAACCAGCTCGCCACTGCATTTGGCAGGGATAGCGTAGTGTTTTACTATTTTGTACGTCAAATTGGCTGGTGGCAGCGGATCGCGAAAAAACCAAACATACGAGCAGAAGCCGCCACAATACTGCGGCTCATGCAAAAGGCCTACCAATGGAATAACGTAGATTTCAGCATCAAAAGAATGACTCAAATACACAAAGAGTTATTTGGTAAACCTTTTGCATGGGACGATGCGCAGTGGCTGTACGACATCACCACGCCCGTACCGCCGGACTATCTAACGAACAAAATAGCTCGTCGTTCAGGCGAATTGCGGGACGAGTACATCCTCGGGCAGATTGCGCGCTACTGGCACGCAGGCAGAAGCCCGTTCGCCATTTTCGGTGCTGCACACGCGATTAGGCTTGAGCCGGCGCTGCAAAAATTGCATAACTCTTCAAGCAAGCCAGCCTAACAGGCGAGTTCCCTTGCCCACACATTTTGGGCAGCGATCACTTCTTAAGGATGCGGATTTTCTGGAAGTTTTTGCCTGCTAAACCGGGCAATGCCATACTCTCCCACTCAAACGTTGCCGCTTTAAGCTGTTTGGGCGTGAGTACCAGTTCATGAAATGCATCGTTAGATTTTTCTAGAGCGCCGACTCCAGCCCAAAACTTAGCGTAGGAGCGCTTGGTGCTGCCCGTAGTAATCGAGTTAGAGTCCTCGTAATCGGTTGGGCTGAGAGAGATTCTATCTGGTTCGGCGAACAGTTTGCACAGTGTTGGCGTCCGGAATATTGCTTGATGCTGCAGCTCTACTTTTTCTTGCCACAGTGGGTCGGCATCTTGGCCTGGCTTCAGGCGGACGTTCATAGAGGTAGCTGTGCGCATGGCGTCGGTCATTTTGGGATAGGCTCCGCCGTTTTCTTTGAGGATTTCAGCCTCCGCAACTTTAAGTTCATCATAATATGTGTGTGGGTCGGCGAAATCTTCAAGATGGCGGCGATAGCGTATCTGCACCCCGGCAGGCAAATATGGTTTAAGCCAAATAATCAGTGCTCGATAGGTGGCGCTATATGTATCTGTCTCGGCACGAGGAACGTTGTTAAGCGTTTCGACCGATATGTCCTGCGAGTAATAGTCAATAATAACCCCAGGTTTATGCACCGAGGCAATAGTTTTTGCCCAATCGATATAGTAAAAAAGATTGAAGACTTCAGCCCAATCTACCTCGGGCGCTTCTTCGAACCTCCACAGTTTGTTGCCGCCGAAAAGCGTACTCAAAACAATCGGGCGCTGTGTAGCAATAGCTCGATTGACCACACGGTCAACAGCTTCTAGGCAAGCCGGGGTGGCCTTAAGCTTCCGGAATTTCTTTGAAAGCAGCTTTGCGCGAATGAGAACAGCACTAGCTGCTCCGCTGGTAGCTTCCATATTGCGTGGAGCGTCTTTGAGCGATCGTAGGCGCTGTTCTAAGTATTCTTGTGCTGTCATAGTATTTTTTGGAGATGCGAGGTAGACATAAACCTACCGTAGATAGCTTTGCAAGCTACCACCTATTCTCGGTCATCGCATCTTCGGTAGTATAACATGGGGTAGGAAAATTGTTAGATCGATAGTTTCATGGTATAGTATTTATACATGACGCATTTTGACGGATATCCGCCCGTGTTTGGGGAAGGGCTCCCAGACACCGATCCCTTGGTGCGAGGCTACCAACAGATCAAAGAGGTCGCCACAATGCAAGGTGAAAGCCTAGCTGGCCTTGAGCAGGAAGCTCAAGAGGCTGTCGATGAGTCTACCACCCACTACTTAGGCGAAGCGCAGCTGCCAGTAGGCCGAGCATTGTGGCAGATTAGCCCACAGATAAAATTTTTTTCTGAGCCAGTTGGCGCGACGCTTTCTGTGTTGACAAATGAAGAGCCTCGGATATTTTTTGCACAAGAAAATGAGCTTTCGGTATGCCGAGCCGCGCTAGAAATTGCGGCGCGAAGCATAGGCTGTACGCTTATAGGCAGGTGGGGTGACCAGACGTTCACGGTACAAGTTGGTCAGAGCGCCGATGAAGCGCTCGCGACATGGGAAAGCGACGCCATCTTAGCTAATTGGGCCGCCAGCGCTGCTCCTGAGCTGAGCGATTGGCTCCATCAACCCGAAACGAGTGTTGGGCCCGCCTCTGATGACGACATGCCGCCTGACGTCGTATTATGCCAGACCATACGTGATATACAGGCGGAATACCAGCAAGAATATCGACGGATTCAAGATGATACCCGCCGAGCCGTACACAATATAGGCCGCGACCATCTTGGCAAGGATGGCGTGGAAGTTGCCACTGTTATGTGCAATATCATGCCAGCAGTTGTGGCTTCCACAAATGCCTTGCGGGCCGGCCGGCCTGACCAAGCTGCACCTATACTGGCGCGAACCGGGCAACAGATACATTATTTCGCACGCGCATTGGAAATTATTGCTAAAGTTAATGGCTATACGTATGTCGGGATATTTCATGGAAGACAATGTATTGTAACGCCAGGCATGTCGGCCAAAGACATATACGAACAGTGGAGGGGGGACCAACCTTCCGAGCCGAGTTAGCATTGTCATTATGCCGGTGCGCAATTTCTGCTACCATACGCGTATGAAATCAGAAAACCAACACAGCGCAGACGACGAACTCGTCGCCGCGCACCAGCCGCACCAACCAAAATCACAAGCTGAAAAGTCACCTCGCTTTAAAAAATGGCAGATAGTGACGGCCGCGGTCATGCTGGTCGTGCTGCTTGCTGGCGCAATGGTGCTGTTTGCAAAACACCATGGCGCCAACCGGCAAAACGAACAATCCACCGCAGCGACGCCTGTTGCCTCTAAGCCAAGTGTCGCGCTCAGTGCCAAGCCTGGTACATTTGTGGCCATCTCGACCGAACCCGCCGGCATAGCCACTATAGGCGGCCTGGAAACATGTGTTCAAACGACGCTGGCCGACAAAACAACCGGCTGTCAGCTGCACGACGACAATACGACAATCACGCTGACGGCGCCTCCCACGGCCACACAGAATGGCAAAGCCTATACCTTTGTGGAGTGGAAAGGCTGCAGCAGGTACGATGACAACAAGTTTGCCTGCCACATTACCCTCATTAAGGGCGCAAATGTTGCAGCCCAGGCAGTTTACGCCGTCAAACAGGATCCGCCGCGGCCGGGCTCTCGGTATGTGGAGTTGATCATTAACCACAAATCGAGCGTCGACTATCCCGAACTGCCCGCCTATATCACCGATGATATGAAGCCGGCAACCGTTAGTATGGAGCTGATCGCGCACAACCTCAAACTGGAAAACTGCACCATTGTTGACCATGCCAAACTGGATGACTATGTTACCGAGCGCATCGACACCTATAAACCATTGGCCAAGCAAGACATTTATCTCACCGACGGTATGCACGATGTTGTCGCCACCTGTCACGACGGGGACGATAGTTTTTCGGCGCACATGTTTGGCACGCTTCGCGATAATCTGCCCAAGCAGTGCACGGGTTTTAGCTTTACCGACAGCGCCGCCACGGCTACCACGCTTGACTCCTTAAAGAGCGGCATAGTGGGGCGGTGGGAAGGTTGCATGACGGCACCGTGGATGCCGCCTTTCTATGTCTCTTTTGTGTTCAACGCTGACGGCAGCTATACCGCAGCAGGCAATGAGATACTAGACGGCACCCCAGGTTACCCTTTGTATTATGGCGGCCAGCAAAACGGACCAAAAAGTGTCTACGACCTAACCAGCATAGCGGCCGGCCTCGGCGATGGCACAATTAGCATTGATTTCGGCGGCGGCACAGTTATAAAAGAAGACTTGCATAGCGTCAAACTCATGGGCGACAAGTTGTCCTTCAATTTTAGCCACTTTAACACCTACGGGCCGCTGCAATACCAGCTATACCGCAAGTAGTTTTGAGATTGAGGAGCACCGCGCAAAATGACGTACAATACATTCAACGACTGGATAACAAAATACGGCAAAGCCTGGACTGCTCTTGACCCGGACGCCGTTATGAGCCTCATGGACCACACCGATATCACCTACTATGAATCGACGTTTACTGCACCACACAAGACCTGGGAAGCAGTCAACGCCCTGTGGCAAGTGGTCCCCGCCAACCAGAAGGACGTTGCGTTTTGGCACGAAATCATGATGACCGACGGTGATATGGTGCTGGCACACGTCAAAGTCACGCGCACCATGGTTCCATCCGGGGAGCAACAAGATATTGACGCCGCGTTCGTGTTCAAAATAAACGAAAGAGGCTTATGTACCTATTTTCGGCAGTGGCGGATGCTGCGATAGCAGTGTAGAATCTATTTTACATATTTTCTAATAAGTGTTATTTTGGTATTCATGGCAGGAGCAGCAAAGAACTTAAGTAGGTTCACGGCAAATTTGGTGCCGAGCAACAAGGAATATCTGGAGCTTCTGGCTGATGAAAACAAGTTTCCGGGTGGTCTGACGGATGCATTGAACGCAGTGATCGGTCTCGCTCGTAGGCTCGGCGCACTAGGTGTCACGGACCGACTTGCGGTGCCTGATCCTGTAACCGGCGAGTCGATGACGTATCTTTTACCCATGTTTCTCGTTGATCCAACCGCCCAGCCTCCTGCACCAGAAGTACCCCCTGCGGTAGCCGAATAATAGTGTATGGAAATAAAGCCAGGTCTCATTGCACTTCATCTAGCCGAAGCCCGTTGGGTTGTCGGCAAGTCTGTCTTGCCCGAGGAACTGCGGCGGCGCGTCGAAAGGCAACGGCGTGCAGTGTTGGGCGCCATGTTGCCTAGCGGTCTTTTTGACGGCGTAGTCGAGCTTGCCTCGGATGCTGCCGGTAATCCCACAAGTAAACTGCGGTGGATACGCGCCGAGGTCGTAATGCGGCAACTTGAAGCCGACCTCGACACACAAACAGATGCATATCCCTCGCATCCCATAGAAGTGGCCGCTGACGCTGCTGATCTTGCGGCGCTCCACAAGCATGCCTTGTCCGACCAGCAGGCTGCGCGCGCTACGGCCATGGATTTCAGTGCTCATTTGGAGGATATTGAAGCTGAGGTTTATATGCTCGGACCGCTGAGCGCTGGCGACCAAGCTATCTTCGAGGAAACGACTTTCGCCGATGCACTAGCCGATCTGCAGGTAACAGCCGGCATTATTGCGGCGATCGAAAGCAGCATGTAACGTCCCGACGGTTACTCGTTGCCAAAAAGGTGCGGAACGCACGGGTATAGACTAAAACACATATTTATGTTAGAATATAGTATATGTCATTTGCATCTTCTGAAGAAAGGGCTGCATTCGAGGTCTTTAATAGATTTGTTGAGGCTGGTAACCAAGTTCTCCGTGACCCGGCTGTGATAGCTCGCCTCGGCAATGTGGCCTGTGAGCTGGACGAAATTCTTAACACCGCTTTTATGCCCAATCTAAGGCATGGTGTGTTTGTGGCCCCCGAGTTTCAGAGGAATTGTGACAACCTCGCCGTTGTTCCACTTACTGACGAGCAGGCTGACAATGCCTATGAAGTCACGGCTCCTCTGGATACGGAATTTCCCGTGCGCATCTGGTCGCCACAAGAGGCCGCAACATCAGCTCGATATGGACTTGCACTGCCCGAAGAACTCGAGGCTCTATCCCAAAGCGGTCCAGAAGGCACGGCAAAGACACCAGTAAAGGGGCTTCGTCCCAAAACCCTTGCGCGCACACAAACACAATGGGGGCGTGAGCCAGAGCCAGACGGGCGGTACTGGATTAAGCGGCCCAAACTACTGATTCGTCGGAGCTTATTGCTAGGTCCGCCAGAGGCGAGCGGTGCAGTTATGGCCCACGAACTAGTGCACGCATCTGATTTGATGGAAGATGGTCCGCTGTATGCAACGCCTCTTTATGGAGGCGCAAGTGAGCTTCGGGCGTATCACGTCGGCGCCGAAGTCTACAGAATTACAGGGGTCGATGGCCTCGAAGCGGAAGATTCTAAATGGCTAGACTCCTTACGAGAGCAAGAAATTGGCCATACTGATTGGCCCTTTACACCTAACCAGGCCCTGATGGACGCTATGAGAGCGAGTGGTAAAATTTAGCTCTCTGCGCGAGGCGCACAAACAGTACGGGCGGTTCAAATTGAGCTTTGTAGCCCCCTTTTGGTATGCAGACTCTTTGCTATACTACGCTGATGAACACTTTCTATATTGCACGTCACGGCGAGACTGAAAACAACCAGCACGGACGAGTATCGGGCTGGATTGACACGCCCCTTATTGACACTGCGCTAGTGGCGACGCAGGCGGCCATCGCCAAGCTTCGCAACGTGCCGTTCCAGGTGCTCTACTCCAGCGATTTAGGGCGAGCATTTGTGACAGCGTATGTCATTGCCCGCCAGCTGCACTTCACCGACGAAATTATCAGAATGCCTGGCCTGCGCGAAGTCAACTACGGCGAGGCGGCTAATATGAAGCGGCCTGAAGCCTATAAACGGTATGTCGGCATCGACAGTGTCACCGATTACACGCCCCCAGGCGGCGAGTCGTTGCGCCACATGCAGGCCCGCGTGCTGACGACAATGAGCGATATCAACCACAAACACGCTCATGCTACGATCCTCATTGTCGCTCATTCCGGCGTCATGGCGGCGCTCAACAGTAGTTTTTTGGGTCAGGATTTTGGCGGGCACAACATCAGTGAGGCTTATCCGCACGATTACGTGGCCAGGTTCACAGTCGACGATGGCAAGATTACATCTTTTGAAGCGGTCACCGCTTAACGCATAGCGTTCGACGCTATCGATCTACTCAGGCGTAGCCACTGCTCGTTGCCGCAGCGAAAAGTAGAACATGCCGAGTAGCAGGGCTACAGTCACGGCGATAACGCTCCACCGGATCGGCACCAGGATGCGGTTGGCGACGGCAAAGAAACCGACTGCGCTGACCAGCCCCGCCGACAGCAACTTGGCAACGAATGAATACAGCGAGCCGAGCGTGGCGCGCGATTCGTCGGGTGCGTGGTGCTGAATTTGCGTTTCGTTATGCACCGATAGTGTGCGCAAGATCCTGGTGTAAAGGAACAGTCCAACGACAGCCGCCACTACGCCGCCGCCAAAACTCAGCATAAACAGAGTGGTGAAGCCGATGATAATGGGCAGTTGATAGCGGGCGATCTGCGCCTCCAGATGGTGCATCCACCAATACAACAGGACGGCGGCCGCACTTCCAATCGACATCAGCAGCGCAATAAGCTGCGTGGGCGTGCCCACTTGGAGATAGTACGTCGGCATGTACTCACCGAGCATGCCCATCAGGCCCTGCACCACGATCGCCGCAAATAGAATGCGCCGGAGCAGCACACTGTTGCGAATAGCCCGCAGTGCACTCGACAACACCTTGGGCTTAACTTCTACTTCCACCGTAACCGTACTGTGGGTGCGCGGCAAGCTCAGCGTAATCCAGAGTGATACACTACTGACGGCAATGCTCAGGATGAGCAGCAGCGGGTAATGAGGACCGACAACGAATGCGACGAGATCGGCGGCGGTATATGCGAGCATGGTGAAGGCGCTGCTGCGTGAGTAAATCTTGCCAAACGTCTTTTTGTGGGTGCCGTCGAGCGACTCATATAAAAAGGCTTGGAAAGCGCCCGAAATAAAGGCCTCGCCAATGCCCCATATGATAAAACCGATGAGGTAACCGGTGAAGTTGGGCGCGAACAGCCACACCACAAATGTGAGTAGCTGCATGATTCGCCCCAATATCAGCGACGTCTTTTTGGATAACTTGTCAGCGATGACGCCAGTCGGCACCTCGGCCACAACTGAGACGACCATCCAAATAGCCAGCAGCAAGCCGATGCCCGCGGCCGATACGTTGCCGCGTTGCCCAAACATAATGACGTAGAACGGGTAAATAACGATGAACTCGGACATGAAGGACAGCGTGAAGATACGCTTGGTCAGCGGCGGTAACGGCTCGCTGGTTGCGGTATTTTTGGTGCGACCGAGCAGTGCGGATAGGGCAATGCGTTTTTTGCTCATAGTAATCTTCAGTCTACCAGATGGCCGAGGATTATTGTATTTGTAGATTTTATAGATAGATGATATAGTATTATTTCTCATACAAAGTACAGGCAGAGGAACAACAGTTCTACTGCCTAGCAAGTCAGTAGGTATAATGTCCAAGATCAATCAGCCCGAAATCCATATCGCCCAGCATACCGCCGTTGGTCCGACGGTCCGGTTAGGCGAAACGACGAGCGAGGATTTGGCTGCGCTTTGGCCCGTAGCACCGGCGACCATTGCTAATATGACCGCCCATGATCAAGCACTTTTCCTGGGGAGCACACCTCAGCAGTTTTTTGACCCATACGATCGCTGGCCCGAGTGCATGATGTGGGGCGTCAATGTTGCCGAAGTCAATCAGAAAGAAGCACTTATTGGCGTTGTATCGCTCGCGCCGGTCACTGGATCGCGGCAAGAAATAGGTATTGCGTTGTTGTCTCCCGAGCATCAAGGGCGGGGGATCGGCCGTCTGGCCATAGCAGGCCTCGCGACGTTTGCCTTCGAGGGGCTCAACGCAGGCCACGTGGTGGTTAGCCATCTACTGTCAAACGAGGCGATGTGCCGCATCGCTGATCGCCTGGGCTTTACAAAAACAATGAAAGATCGGTCAGATGTCGATGGCCGGCAGCGTGGTACATGGGTATTGCCCCGCCCTAGTCCCAATATTCCCAATCTAAAGTTTGCACGGCAGCAAGCCAGACTGACCGTTACCGTCGATTA
>Ga0207712_10002557_pt1 | contig 11687 bp, 7 predicted proteins | sample KBSS44metaG_FD_184402 | JGI IMG/M metagenome (GOLD analysis project Ga0207712, IMG submission 184402) | Switchgrass rhizosphere microbial communities from Kellogg Biological Station, Michigan, USA - KBS S4-4 metaG (SPAdes) (version 2) | ecosystem: Host-associated > Plants > Roots > Rhizosphere >... | reverse complement strand
CTTGTTTGCGGTCAGAGCAACCGGCCCGTTCCAGGGGATGATCGCGGCTACGACACCGACCGGCTCGCGCACGAGCATCCCCGTCTTGCCCGGAACGGCGCTCTGGCGCAGTTCCTCGAAGGCGAACGTGTCGGCCAGGCCCGCATAATACTCATAGTTGTGGGCGGCGTGATGGGCCATGCTATCCGCACTGGCGCGTACGCCGCCCATCTGGCTGGTCCAGACATCCCCGATATCGCCGATCCGGGCCTTGAGCTCGCGCGAGATCGCGCGCAGGTATTCAGCACGTTCCGAAGGCTTCATCCGCGGCCAGGGACCCTTGTCGAAAGCGCGGCGGGCGGCATCAACGGCCCGGTCGACATCGGCATTCTGCGCTTCGGCCACGGTCATGAAGACTTCTTCGGTGGCAGGATTGATCACATCAATCGTCGCGTTGCTGACAGGAGCGACCCACTGGCCGTCGATGAAGAACTTGTCGGGATGGGCAAGCGCCGGTTGACGCAGGGTGGTTACACGCATGGGACTCTCCTTCTCGGGCGAGCGCGCCCCACGGCACGACTCGTGGCGGCGCATAATGTGATACTGATGCGGAATGCCAGTGTCCAACGCCTTTCAGCGGCATTCCGATCGCGGACCCCGACCCCGCTCAGGTGGTCGTCTGGGGACGCACATGCGCCTGGCTATCTTTCCATCGGTCTTCTGCGCGAGGCGGCAAGCGTTCGCGGTCGACGCCAGCATTCAAGGCCGTCGTTTAGACGCGAAACGTCGTCAGGCGGAACTCAGCGGATGACTCCCGATGTCCGCAGATCTTCGACCTGGTCGGCCGCGTAGCCCAAAGCGGCCAATACCTCGGCCGTATCGGCACCGAGCCCGGGGCCGGGCCGCAGTTTCTCCTGCGGATAGCGCGACATCTTGATGGGCGGGCCGGCGACGGCGAGATCGGCATCGACATCGGGCAGGTCCAGTTCGGCGAGCATGCCGCGCACGCGGAAATGCTCGTCTGCGATGATGTCGTCCATGTCGTAGACCGGGCCGAACGGAACCTTGCCGCCCAGCCTTTCCATCAGTTCCTTCTTGGTAAAGCGCGAGGTTCTGGCCTCGACCTCTTCGACCAGGGCCGCACGGTTGGCCCGGCGTCCGTCGATCGTGTTGAAGCGGGGATCCTCGGCCAGTTCGGGCGCATCCATCAGATCGCAGAATTTCGGGAAGAACCGATCGGTGGACGCGCCCACGGCAGCATGACCGTCCCGGGTTCCGAATATGCCGAAGGGTGCGAGGAAAGGCTGGTGATTGCCGGGAGGACCAGCGGTGACGCCGGCGAAGAACTTCTGAAAGACGATTCGTTCACATATGGCGAGGATCGCATCGACCATGCCGACGTCCACGAACTGGCCCTTGCCGGTGGACTGGCGATCGACCAACGCGGCGAGGATGCCGACTGTCAGGAAGATGCCGGGCACGATGTCGCCGATGCCGGGCCCGATTTTCGTTGGGTGCCCCGGGCCCGGACCGGTCACGCCACAGATGCCGCCCATGGCTTGGGCAACAACGTCATAGGCCGGCCAGTCCCCATAGGGGCTGGCCCCGGATCGCGGATCGCCGAAACCGCGTAGCGCGCCATAGATGAGCCGGTCGTTCTCCGCCTGCAGGGCCTCATAGGAAAGGCCGAGTGATTCGAGCGTGCCGGCTTTGTAATTTTCCACGAGGACGTCGCATTGCCGGGCCAGCTTCCTGACAATCGCCTTGCCTTCGTCGGTCTTCAGATCAACGGCGATGCTGCGCTTGTTGCGGTTGACGCTGTGGAAATATCCGGCATGGCGCCGTTCCGGATCGGCCGGATGAAAGGGTCCGGCGGCACGCGTCATGTCGCCTTCCATCGCTTCGACCTTGATCACCGTCGCGCCGAGATCGGCCAATATCTGCGTGCCAAAGGGGCCTGCCAGAAACTGGGTGAGGTCCAAAACGCAGATACTGGCCAGAGGACCCGCGCGCTGATCCTCGAAATGGTCCCGCAGCATATGCTTCTTCCCTCCTTGCAATTGTACCCGTCGCGTAGTGGATCGGAGGCCCGGTTCAGTCGTATCCGCCGGTGGCCGTCAGCCGGGCGGCGAAGGCCTGACAAGCCTGCCGATATTCCGTCTTCAATCGCTTGCAAAGCGCGCGGGCGGACTCGACCTCCTTGACCGTGCCGACGCCCTGGCCGGCCGACCAGATGTCGCGCCAGCGCTTGGGGCCATGGGCAGTGCCGGTGATCTTGCCAGGGAGGGTGGTGCGCAGGACATCAAGATCGATCCCTGCTTCGACGAGGCTGCGCGTCAGGAAATTGGCCGGAGCGCCATCCATGGCGGCGGTATGGAAGATGTCGCTCGCCCCTTCGGACAATATCAGCGCCTTGTGGCCCGCCGGCGCGATCGATTCCTCGGTGGCGATGAAGCGGGTGCCGACATAGGCATAGTCGGCGCCCATTGCCTTGGCGGCGAGAATGTCCTGTCCCGTGCCGATGCAGCCCGCCAGAGCGATCGGGCCGTCGTAGAAGGCCCTGATCTCGCGCATCAGTGCGAAGGGGTTGATGGTTCCGGTGTGGCCCCCCGCGCCATGCGCCACGACGATCAGCCCGTCGACGCCGCCCTCGATCGCCTTTTCCGCATGTCGGCGGCTCGCGACGTCGTGCAGGACGATCCCGCCATAATCGTGGATGCGCTGGACAGCGTCGGTGGGCGCTCCCTTCGAGGTCAGCACGACAGGCACCCGATATTCGATGCACAGCTCCAGATCGCCGGGCATCCGCTCGTTGGTGGCATGGGTGACCAGGTTGACCGCATAGGGCGCTATATTAGTTTCGGGTTCCGAGGCTCTCAGCGCCGCGAGGCCCGCCTCGATCTCGTCCAGCCAGTCGCGAAAGATGTCACGGGTGCGGGTCGAATGGGCGGGGAAGCTCCCGACCAGTCCCTCGGCGCAGCTCGCGACGACGAGCGCAGGGTTCGAGACGAGGAACATCGGCGCGACGATCGCGGGCAATTCGAGCCTGTCCAGAATCTCGCATGCTCTCCTCGTCATCGATACTTTTCCCGTAACCCCGAGATCCGGCCGCGGATGTGCGCCGTGGATACCGGCAAACGTCCAGAGCGCAATTCGGCCCGCCACCTCCTGACGTCTCCATGGCGATGGGATAGCTCGGCGGAACCGCGCTTGTGAACGCCAGAATGCTGAGTTAAGCCCCCAGGAAAGCTGATGGCACCGGATCGTACGCCGGGCGGCGACCTTTCGAGGGGATGCTCCGATCGCATTTCGACTTCCACCGCTCAATTCCCTGCGCGCTTTCGAGGCAGCGGCTCGGCTGGAAAACATCGCACGCGCGGCCGAAGAGCTGAACGTCTCGCCTGGAGCGGTCAGCCGGCATATCGCGATATTGGAAGATTATCTCGCGTGTCCGTTGCTGCTGCGGGAACATCGCGGCGTCAGGCCAACCGAGATCGGCGCCGAGTTCCTGCGGGAAATCGGGGAGGGTTTTCGCCGAATCGACGCGGCGGTGTGCAATCTCGAACTGGGTCGCCGCAAATCCGGACCGCTTCGCGTCCGATTATTCTCGACGATGATGAGCGACTGGCTCGTCCCGCGGCTCGACGATTTTCGCGCGATGCATCCGGGGGTGAAGCTCCGGTTGTCGGGCACCAGCGATTCGCACGGCACCCTGCCTGACGATATCGACATCGCCGCCATGCGGGAGCCGGAAGAGTGGGAGGACCTGCATTGCGTGCGCCTGTTCTATGGCATGTTCACGCCGGTATGCGCGCCGTCCTTGCTCGAGGCGGAACCGAAGCTCCGTCATCCCGGCGACCTGCGCCATCACACGCTGTTCTTCTCGAAGCCCCATATCGAAATCTGGAACATATGGTGCGCCCTCGCCGGGATCGACGCGGTCGACACCGGCGTGGGAATGATATTTGAAAGCTCCAGTCACGCCTGCCAGGCCGCGCGGGCAGGTGGCGGCGTGAGCATGGCCCAGTTTTCCTTCGTCCTCGATGACGTCAAGGCTGGCCGGCTGGTCGCGCCGTTTGATTTGGCCGTTCGCAGCAAGCGCCCCTATTGCCTGGTGAGCAAGCAATCCAGGAAGAATGAACCCCAACTGGCGGCGTTTCGAGACTGGATGTCGGCAGAAGCCCGACGCACCGAAGACGAAGTCCGGCAAGTTTTCGCAACGAGGTTTTCGGCCGGATTTCCTGAAGTAGAATAGCCATAGGAAAAGGAGCCAGGCGCACCGGATCATGCTGCGCGTATAGCCGGCGCGCCATCACCCCGAAGCTCTGCACCGCCATGCGGGCGGAGGACGTGACCGACACGCGGCAACTCGCGTCCGCCGCTTCATAGCGACGGGCACGCGCTCACCAGCGGTTCCGCATTTGCGCCCCGAGCCTACGTCGGCGCAGGCATGCATCGCGCTCGGCGGCGCTGACCGTGGGCGTGTCGCTCGGCAGATGGGCGCGCAGTTCGCCGAGCTTGACCAGCCTCGAATCGGGGCAAGGCCGGCTCGAGCATTCGTTCCAGCGCACTTGGATCACGCCCTTGTCGTAGCCCGCGGTGTCGAGCCAGTTGGGAACGCCCGGGTCCTGGCGGCATACCACCATGCGGCACCTGCGGTCGCGGTCGAGGCGTGCCTGGAATCCGTTGAGGCTTGATTGGCAGTTCATGAAGTCGATTGTTCCGAACAGCGGATCGGCGAGCAAAAACGACCAGTAGCGCGCCTTCTCCGGGATATCGGTCTCGAGGATCAGCGCCTCGTCCTCGCGCAGGTCGAACAGGCCTTCGTAGTAGGTCTGGATTTTCGGGTCGAAGCCGCCGACCGCGCCCCAGTCGATATATTCGACCTTGTTGACAATGCTTTTGTCGGCCTGCTTCTGTACGTGGTCGATCCCGAAACGCATTGAATTGGTGGTCCACAGCGCCAGCTTGTCGAGCTTCTCGGCGATCGACTCGGGGCTGGTCCGCGGCCGTCGCGCGGGCACGTCGAGCCGCTCGATGGCCATGCGCGCGTCGACTTCGTTCAGCCAGTCGTAGCTGGCGTGGCGCACCTGCAGGCGGATCGCCCCGGGATCTAGGTAGCACCAGTCGCCGGCATAGCCAGCGGGCCGCTCATTCGACAGGATGAACTCGTACCAGCCGTTCTCGCTCAGCGTCAGGTCGTCGAGGCTGACGCGGGTCGAGACGCGGCCCGCCTTGCCCAGGCTGAAGAATGAGGTGAACACGGTCAGGTCGACGAAGCGCGAGGTACCGCGGAAGCCGCAGACCCGATAGTTCCCGCCGCCGTCGATCAGGCAGACCTTGTAGCGGAAGTCGGGCACCGGGGCCATCTGGTTCACCGACCAGTCGTAGGCCGGCATGAACTCGGGATAGCTGGTGTCGGCGTGGACGTAATTGAGGAAGCCCTGCGCGATGCAGCCGAAAGCCATGCGAATGGCGTCCTGGATCGTGCCGGCGTCCACTCCCCAGCCTTGCGATGGGATCGTCTCGCCTGCCGCCTTGATCTGATCGAGGTAGTCTTCGAAACGCGGCAGATTGGCCCCGCCGGTCATTCCACTTCTCCCATTGCAACTGGGGGAACCGCCGCCCGCCGCTCGGCGTAGCGTGCGAACAGCCGGTGGACCCGCGCCGGGTCTATGCCGAACTGCTCCAGGCTGTACTTGTGCTCGCCCCTCGACTCGCGCCGATGCTCGGCCACCCAGCCCTCGACCGCCGCGCGGGTGGCCGTGTCGAGCGCGAGGCCCATGTCGGCATAGAGCTTCTCGACCGCCTCGACCGGCCGCTCGACCGCGTCCTCGTAGTGGACGTGGAACACCTGGCCCGGGTGGTCGGCCTCCACATCGAGCATGCGGTTGACGTGCTCGGCCAGCTGGCGCGGGTAGAATTCGGCGATATAGGCGATGTCGGCGCGCTCGGCGAACCGCTTGTGCGCGCCCTCGGCCAGGCTGGCGTGGCTCGCCACCACGGTGCGCGGGTCACGGTGCATCCAGACAAGCCGCGCGTCGGGATAGACTTCGAGCAGGTCGCGCGCAAACAGCGCGTGGCCCGGCGCCTTCAGCGTCCAGCGGCCGGGGTTGTTCTCCTGCAGGTGCTGCAGCAGCCGGCGGTGCCAGCGGTAGGTCGGCTCCAGGTCGGCGGCCAGCAGGAACTCCGAATAGGCCGGCATCGGCTGCAGCGCGTCCCAGGCCGTCGACTTGAAGTCCTGCATCAGGACGTAGACGCACTCGGTCGGCTCTTCGTACCATTCGAAGTGGATGTTGGTCTGCAGCTTGCCCTCGGCCACCTCGCGCCGCCGCTTGGCGTTCTGCTCGAGGCAGCGCGGATCGGTCGAGAGCTCCCCGGCGCGGGCCGGCGGCACCGGGTAGTTGACTTCCCACTTGCGCAAGGTGCGCGCCGCCGTGTCCTGGTTCAGCAGGTTGACCATCAGCGTGGTGCCGGTGCGCGGCATACCGAGCACGAAGACCGGCTGCTCGACCTGACCTTCGAGCAGCTGCGGGTGGCTGGAGAGATAGGCCTCCACCGCGAGCCGGTTGGCGAGATGCCCGGTCGCCTGTCGCTCGATGGAGCGACGGCCGGCCTCGCTGATGATCGGGCTGGCATTGACGCCGGCCGACAGGACCTCCAGCCCTTCCATGAAGCTTGCGCCGTCCGGAACCGGCGCCTTGGACAGCGCGGCCGCTGCCTCGACGATGCGCGCCGGGTCCATCACTGGTCCTTCCAGGGGGCGATCAGCACCATGCACTGGGTGGTGCGCTGGCGCAGCGCCTCGAACAGCCGGGGCGTCTCGTCGAGGCCGATGCGATCGGTGTCCGGCTGCAGATCCGGGAGACTGGCGCAATGCTGCAAGGCTCTCCCGGACTGCCTCTGCTCAGAACCGGTAGGTTACCTCGGCACCGTATATACGAGGCTCGCCTACCGTGGCCGGAGCAAGATTTCCGCTGATAATACCGGCGGAATAGTACTTCTTGTCGGTCACGTTGGTCCCGTAGAGCGACAAGTCCAGATGCTCGCCGATAAGATAGCTGGCGCGCAGGCTCAGCGTCCCGTAACCGGGCAGCATGCGGCTCGCCCTGTTCGGCGACATGAAGAAGCTGCTGACATGGCTATAGTCAGCATTCAAACGAAGGCTGTTCTTGTCTCCGAGAGCGACGTCGTAGGTTGCTCCGAGAGCGTACTGCCACTTCGGAGTAAAGAACTGCACGCGGTTCGGATCGGGGAACTCGGTCTTCACGTAGGATACCGATCCGCGAAGCGTCAACCCGTCGATTAGGCGGGCCGTGCTTTCGAGTTCGAAACCGTCCACCTTCGCCTTGCCCGGGTTATTGACCACCTGGGTCGTCGTGGTCGGGACAACCGGTGGCGCCAGGATGATCTGCTGCTGGGCATTGGTATAGTCGACGTGGAACACCGCAGCGTTCATGCGAAGCCTGCGGTCAAGCAGGTCCGCCTTGATACCGGCTTCATAATTCTTGACCTTGTCGGGAAAGAATGCAGTCGCCGAATTGAAGTTCACCGCGCGGGCCTGCTGTCCGCCACTGCGAACGCCGTTGTTGGCCTTGGCGTAGAAAAAGATATCTGCCGAGAGCTTGTAGTTTAGGCCGACGTCATAGGTAAAGTAATCGAATTTGTCGGTCCTATCGAGCAAACACGGACCGTCGGTTGTAGCTGAAGTCGTAATATTGGGGCCAGCTGAGTAAATGCAGGAGCGCTCCAGGTGAGGCAGCAAGCCGGTGAACGGATTGCCCGCTGTGGCGAACGTCCAACGGTTACGACCCTGAAGCGACTTGGTATCCCAAGTATACCGGCCGCCTGCGTTGATCGAAAGCGCATCGGTTATTGAAAATTCGGCGTAACCGAACAGCGACTTGGACGAGTTGACGCTGTTCGCGTCGAACGTAACCGAACCGCCGGGATCGCCTAGCACCTTGGTGATGCCGGTATTCGTCTCGAAGCCCTTTTCCTTGAAATAGTAGGCGCCCAAAATCCAGTCCAGCCGTTCATCGAAGCTCTTGCCAAGCAATTGGAATTCGCCCGACCGCTGGTTCTGCGACTGGAAGGTCGTGGGAGTAAATTGGAACAGCGCGACCGAGTCCGTGACGATGCCGCTGGTGTTGTTGTTCAACGTCCTCGCACGTGACTTGGCGTAGGAAATTGCGAGCTTTGCGGTGACCTCGTCGGTTAGATCGTACTCGATCGTTCCCTGGACATACTTGGTCAGCGCCTTTGTTGAAGGCACGCCGCCGTTTCGAACGGTAACCGGAATAAGTGCCGAGTAGAAGTCGGCAGCCCGCTGCGGGGAATTGCGGAACGACGACGAAAAATCCGGGTTAAGCGTGGCGATATCGCCATTCAGGTTCGCGACGAGCGCTCCGTTGCTCGTGCTCCGGTACAGGAAGCCGCTGACGTCGATGCGAAGCTGGTCGGTCGGCCGCCAGGCGAGCGAGAGCCGGTGCGTCTGGCGATTGTAATCGTTCATGTCGAACGAGTCGATCGGGGTGAGATTGGGTTCCGCGACCAGATAGCCGGTCGTATAGCCGTTTCGCGTGCGATAGGCGCCGGCGTATCGGATCGCTAGTTGATCCTCGACGACTGGGATGGTTATTGCGCCAGAAACGGATCGCGCGGAAAAATTGCCGACGCCCGCATTTACGAAACCGGTGAATCCGCCGCTCACGTCGGGCTTTACGGGCGTGATCTTTATCGCGCCGCCGATGGTGTTGCGGCCAAACAGCGAACCCTGGGGGCCGCGCAGGACTTCCACTCGTTGGACGTCGAGTAGGTCGCCAAGAACGCCGTAAGCGCGCGCAACGTACATGTCGCCAATGTAAACGCCTACAGCGGGGTCGACGGTTATGTTGGTTTCGTTTTGTTGCTGGCCGCGAATGGTGATGATCGCCGAATCCGGGTTGTTGGATTGTCGGCGGATCGACACGCTGGGCGTGCTCCCGGCAAGATCGGCCAAGTTGACGATGTTCTTTTGCGCAAGGGTAGCGCCGCTCAGTGCGGTGACGGCCACCGGGGCCGTCTGAATGGACTCCTCACGGCGGCGCGCGGTAACGACGATGTCGACGACCGCGGATGAGTCGGCCTCCGACGTCGCGGCGGGCTCAACCGATTGCGAAGCGGCAGCGCCCTGCTCTTCCGCGCTCGCCGGAGCGGCGCAGCAAATTGCGAGAACCATCACTGAAACGCTGGTGCCAAGCCGAATGCCTACGTTCATTTCCTCACCCTCCCTATTGCAGCGGCGAAGCCGCGGTTCTGTACCCAAGAAGCAGCCGTTGATTCGGTTTATTTCCGGCACCTCTATTCCATCAGTGACAGCCGATCAAGCGCTGAGAACAGGGGTCACGCTCTGCAGCGGCCGACTCCGCTACCCAATTTGAAAGATAGGCGGCGTGGCGCCCCGATCGGCGCTCCAGTCGGGTTGACCAACCACCGCAAAGCGGCGACGTTCACGAGGGCCGCATGACACGCGGGTCAGGCCTGCGGCCGGACGAGGACCTGCGGCAACATGAAACCGCTGAGCTGCGCTGGCGTTCGCTCTCCGGCTCGCGCCACCTTGACGTGGTTCTCCGTTTGCAGAGAGGCGAATAGAATTGATATACCGCAATTGAAACCGGGGATAGGAGACGTCATGCAATTGAAGGGCAGTATCGCCGTCGTGGTCGGCGGCGCGACGGGCATCGGGGCGGGCGTGTGCCGCGCGCTCTCCGCCAAGGGCGCAGCCGTCCAGGTTTGCGACCGCGACTACGCCGGCGCCCAGGCTGTGGCGGACGAGCTCGAACGGCTTGGCGGCGCCGCGGCTGCTTACGCCGTCGACGTTGTCGACGAAAAATCGATTGATGCGGCCGAAGCCGCAATCCGATCGCGTCACGGCCGGGTCGACCTGCTCTTCGCCAATGCCGGGGTGATCAGCCTGAAGCCGTTCGAGCAGACCACGGCGGACGACTGGCGGTGGATCCTGGACATCAACGTGGTTGGCTGCGTCAGCTGCGTTCGCGCTTTCCTCCCCGCGATGCGGGCGCAGCACTCCGCCTCGCGCGTGGTGGTGACCAGCTCGGTCGCGGCACTGCGCACCCCGGAGATGACCGGGCAGACGATGTACATGGCGAGCAAGGCCGCGCAGCTCGGCTTCTGCAACGCCCTGCGCACCGAACTGGCCGGAACCAACGTCGGCCTGTCCGTGATCTTTCCAGGGCCGGTGGCAAGCCAGCTCAGGCAGAAGTCCGAAGCCTCGCGACCGGGCGCGATCCAGCTCGAAGTGCCCAAGGCCGTGTTGGGCGGCGGCGGGTCGATGCCGCCCGAAGAAGCAGGCGAGCGAATTGTCGCTGCTGTAGTGAAGGAACAGGCCTACATCACAACGCATCCCGGCGATGGCCCACTGGTCCGCCAGGCGCAGGACGCAATCATGGCTGCCTTCGAGCCTTCGTGAGGCGATGGCGCGTGATCCGCGCGTTGAACGCGCCGACGAATGGTGGGCGAGCCTGTGGGCACGGACGATAATGCACCTGTCTTGGTAGCGAGAGCTGCTCGGTCGTACAAAAGTGATTTTGGGAGAAGGGCATGGCGTCGACAAACTTAGCGGGAGACCGATCTGAACGCCTCAACGGCGCTCAGCTGTACATGTTTGCAGTGCTGGCGCTGGTCTATGCCTGCCATCTGATCGATCGGACGATCATTCTTGTCCTCCTCGAGCCGATCAAGCACGAGTTCTCGCTTAACGACACCCAGCTCGGAATGTTGTCGGGCTTTATCTTCGCGCTGGGCACGCTAATCGCCGCCTTGCCGCTCGGAACCCTTGCCGATCGCCATTCGCGCAAGACGTTGCTTGCCGGATGCATTGCCGTTTGGAGTGGGATGACGGTGTTGTGCGGTTTTGCGACCGGCTTCCTGTCCCTGCTGTTCTACCGAATGCTTGTCGGGATGGCGGAGGCGGGGCTTCAACCGACCGCGCTGTCGATGATGGCGGACGAAGCCCGCGAAAGCCAGCGTCCCAAAGCGGTCGCAATCATTCATATCGGCATACCGATCGGAACCCTGCTCGGCTTCCTTCTCGGCGGATGGGTCGCGACCAATCTGGGCTGGCGGCAGGCCCTGCTCCTGGTGGGGGGCCCGGGTATCTTGCTCGCCGCGGTCGTTCTGCTGACCTTGCGGGAGCCGGTCCGCCAGCGCACCTCCTCGGGCGAAGCGGGCAAGGACGTGCCGACCAGCGAATTTTTTCGCTTGCTGTGGCACTCGAAGCCGTTGTTGCACGTCGTTGTCGGGCTCGTGCTGTTATGGTTGTGCACCTCCAGCAAATCTGCGTGGATGCCATCCTTCTTCATCCGCATGTACGGGGTGGATCTGACCACGGTCGGCCTCATCATGTCGCTTTCGGCAGGGGTCGGGGGCCTGGTGGGGAATACATTGAGCGGGTATCTCGCGCAGAAGATCGGGGGCGGCCGCAAGGATCGCCTGATGCTGCTCGCCGCAGCGGGAGCCTTCTGCTACTTCCCGTTGGCGCTGGTTACATTACTTTCGCCAAGTTTGATTTTATCGGTATTTACGCATTTCACGCAGACGATCTTCTATTTCATGGTGTTCACGCCTGGATATGCGTTGGCCATGGACCTCGCCGATGTTCGCATCCGGGCTCGTACCGCCGCTCTGGTCTCCATGGGCGCTACCGC
>Ga0207712_10002550_pt1 | contig 11700 bp, 7 predicted proteins | sample KBSS44metaG_FD_184402 | JGI IMG/M metagenome (GOLD analysis project Ga0207712, IMG submission 184402) | Switchgrass rhizosphere microbial communities from Kellogg Biological Station, Michigan, USA - KBS S4-4 metaG (SPAdes) (version 2) | ecosystem: Host-associated > Plants > Roots > Rhizosphere >... | reverse complement strand
GGACGGAATCAAGTCGGTTGAAGATGTTGTTTACATCAAGTCGCTCGGCGCCGAGCGCGTTAAAGAGGGCGGCACGCTGATACTGAATGCCGACGACGAGCACCTCGCGAAGCTAATGGAGTGCGAGCGCGTCAACAGAGTGCCTAAGAGAGTCGTTTACTTCTCGCTCGACGAAAACAACCCGCTCGTAAGAAATCATTTGGGAGCGGGTGGCACGGCTTACTTTGCAAGAAACAAAGGTCTGATCGAGGCGACGGGCGAGACGCAGCGCAATCTTGCGGACATTTCGATCCTGCCCGTGATGATGAACGGTGTTGCGGATTTTCAGGTGGGTAACCTGCTCGCGACGATTGCTGCTTGCCGTGCGTTTGGTGTCGAGCAGGATGTGTTGTTGAAGAGCCTGATCAACTTCTCGAGCTGGGCCAACAATCCCGGACGCGCGAATCTTTACCGTTTGAACGGCGGGCACGTGATGGTTGACTACGGGCACAACACCGAGGCCTTCGATGCGATCTGCAAGATGACCTCGGCGTGGAATGACCGGCAAGTCACGGGAATCCTCAGCGTGCCGGGCGATCGCGACGACTCGATCATCGATCGTGCTGCACGCGCCGCGGCGAAGGGTTTCGACAAGGTAATCATTCGTGAAGATCGCGACTTGCGCGGGCGCAAGCCGGGCGACGTTGCAAACATTCTTTGTCGTGCGATTCGTGAAGCGGCGCCGGCGACGGAGTGTGAAGTGATACTCGACGAGATCGAGGCATTGCGGCAGGCGGTGAGTCGTATGGTGAAGAACGAAGTGATCGTCGTGTTCTATGAAAAGCTGCAACCGATTCAGACCGCGCTGCAGGAATTAGACGCGCAGCCAGTGGTTGCATTGCCACCGCCGGTCAAACAAGAGAGCCCGTTGAGGCGCTTGCGCCCCGCAGTTAATCGCACTCGACGTTTTGGTAAAAGATTGGTCGCCGCCATGCCCCCGGCATAATCGGCATTGGGAAAATATCCGCGCGCATAAAAATATAACCAGGAGGGTAAATCATGAAGAACAAGATGTTGCTTGCAAAAGTGCCTACAGATTTGTTGTACCAGGCGTTGGAAACAGAGAAGGGTGGTGTGCAGGTTTATGTGACTGCTCTGCGTTGCGCAGTTAACAAGGATCTGCGGGACGAGTGGAACAAGTATCTCGAACAGACCAAGAACCACGTCCAGATCTTGTCGGGCGTTTTGAATGCGCTCGAGTTGGATCCGGACACGGAAACTCCCGGGCGTAAAGTGGTCCGTTACATCGGTGCTTCACTCGTGAAGGCGATGGAAATGGCGTTGCGATCGGCAGATCCTCAGTCGGCGCAGATCGTTGCCGCCGAATGCGTGGTGTTTGCTGAAACCAAGGACCACCTGAATTGGGAATTGCTGGGTGAGCTTGCGAAGAATGCGGATGAAGCGGAAGCGGCTTTGATCATGCCCGCGTACCAGCAGGTTGAGGAAGAGGAAGACGAACACCTCTACCACACGCAGGGTTGGACCCGAGAGCTCTGGATCGAGGCGCTGGGAATGCCGGCAGTGTTGCCGCCGCCCGAAGAAGAGCGCGACGTAACGACTGCTGAAGACGCCGCAAAAGCCAAGAAAGCGCGCACCAAGAAAGCGGCCGCGAGATAACAGAACGTACCGGCACAACTGTAGGGGCGGCCCTCCGTGGCCGCCCGTTTCACTGGATATCACGCCTTCGAACAACGGGCGGCCACGGAGGGCCGCCCCTACAGTTGTTTGCCAAAGGCCAAGTTCCAGAACGAGAAAGGGCAGGCAAATGAGTCAAGCCAGGAATAAATCAAAACAAGCTAACGCAAAAAATAACAAGCAGAACCCGGTTGAGCCTACTAATGGAGCCGGTCTGGGCGCAAACAATCAGAAGCTCGACGATCTCGCGCCGAATGTCGAAGACTCCGCCGGAGAATTTCTATCAACCAATCAAGGCATTCGCGTCAACGATAATCAAAACTCACTCAAAGCAGGCGATCGTGGGCCAACCTTGATCGAAGATTTCATCTTTCGCGAAAAGATGACCCATTTCGATCACGAGCGAATTCCAGAGCGGGTGGTTCACGCTCGCGGCACCGCTGCACACGGCTACTTTCAGGTTTATGAATCGATGGCCGAATATACCAGGGCACACTTTCTCCAGGATCCGTCACTGCAAACGCCTGTCTTCGTTCGCTTCTCTACAGTCGTGGGCTCTCGCGGCTCGACCGACCTCGCACGTGACGTGCGCGGCTTCGCAGTGAAGTTTTACACGCAGGAAGGAAACTACGATCTAGTCGGAAACAACATACCCGTGTTCTTCATCCAGGACGCGACCAAATTTCCTGACTTGATCCATGCAGCCAAGCCTGAGCCTCATAATGAAATGCCGCAGGCAGCCACTGCTCACGACACCTTCTGGGACTTCATCTCGCTCATGCCCGAATCGATGCACATGATCATGTGGGCGATGTCTGATCGCGCCATTCCGCGCAGCTTGCGCATGATGGAAGGCTTTGGCGTGCACACGTTTCGTTTTATCAACGCCAGGGGCAAAGCGCGCTTCGTCAAGTTTCACTGGAAACCGCTGCTGGGATTGCACCAGGTTGTTTGGGACGAGGCGCAGAAGATCTCCGGCAAGGATCCTGACTTTCATCGACGTGATCTCTGGGAGGCGATCGAAGAGGGCGATTTTCCCGAGTGGGAGCTCGGCGTTCAAATTGTCGAAGAGAAAGACGAACACAGCTTCCCGTTTGATCTGCTCGATGCGACGAAGATCATCCCGGAAGAGCTAGTGCCGGTACGGCGCATCGGCAGGTTAACGCTGAATCGTAATGTAGAGAGTTTCTTCGCCGAAACGGAGCAGGTCGCTTTTCACACCGGCAACATCGTACCCGGAATCGACTTCACGAACGACCCATTGCTGCAAGGGCGATTATTTTCTTACCTCGATACGCAACTGTTGCGTCTCGGTGGTCCAAACTTTCACGAGATTCCGATCAACCGCCCCGTCGCGCCGGTGCATAACAACCAGCGCGACGGCTTTATGCGCCAAACGATCAATAAAGGACAGACGAGCTACGAGCCCAATAGCCTGCGCGGCGGGTGTCCATTCCAGGCGGGCATGGATATGAGTGGGTTCGTCAGCTATGCGGAAAAAATCGATGCTCAGAAGGTAAGGCAGCGCAGCGCCAGTTTCTTCGATCATTTCAGTCAGGCTACGCTCTTCTACAGAAGCCAGTCAGCGGTGGAGCAGAATCACATCGTGCGGGCGTTGCGGTTCGAGCTGGGGAAAGTGGAGACGCCGCCGATTCGCGAGCGGATGTTGGGATTGTTGGCCCAGGTCGATACGGATCTGGCGAACAGGGTTGCGACAGGACTGGGCTTGAGCGTGCCGAAGAAGCTCGAGAAGCCGATGAACATGAGTGTTCCGGCTGACGCCGATCCACGGAAGTTTCAACCGAAGCGAAACGGCGAGGAGCTGGAGCCTTCGCCGGCTTTGCGAATGGTTGATAATCCGAACTTTCCTTTGAAGTCCATCAAGACGCGCAAGATCGCCGTCCTGGTGGCGGACGGATTCAATGGAGCTTCGGTCATGGACATGAAGATGGCGTTGATGAAAGCGGGAGCGAAAGCAATGACCGTCGCGCCGCACTTAGGCGTGCTGACTGGAGCGGGCGGCGAGACGTTGAATGCTGATTTTAGTTTTTCGACGGGCGCGTCTGTTTTGTTCGATGCGGTCTACGTTCCGGATGGTCAAGCTAGTGTGACGGCGCTGCAAGCTGGACCAGAAGCGGTGGATTTCCTCCGCGAGTCCTACCAGCACTGCAAGGCGATCGCGGCGCACGGTGTGGGAGTGCAGTTATTGGAAAACGCCGGCCTCGGCGAATCGATGGCGGATGCAGGTCTGATCGCGGCACGTGATGGTGATGCCCGGACCCTCGCGGAAGATTTCATCGTCGGCATCGCACGCCACCGGCATTGGGAACGCGAAGTGATTTTGTAAAAGCTATCCACAGATTACGCAGATGTCATAAACAATCTACGTAATCTGTGGATTGAACTGTTGTGGTACCCGCGAAGTGCGGGACGAAACTGTAGGGGCGGCCCTCCGTGGCCGCCCGTTTCACTAACATTATGTGTGTGCCGCAAAACGGGCGGCCACGGAGGGCCGCCCCTACAGTTGCTTCGTCAGTTCACTACAAAAGTTGGCGTTCAACTACGGGGACCTGAGCGTCGACCATTCCATAAAGATTCAGCTCACCGCAGCGGGTGAAGGCGAGGTGCATGGCAGCATGTGCAAGTGCCTCAGGTTCTGTCGAATTTTCCAGCGTTCCCATCAGCACGAACAGTGCGCCCGCAGCTTGAGCCCCACCAACTCCACAGATTATGTCGACAAGCGCTTCAAGCTTTTCTCGGTCTGAATGATCCTCGTTGCTTTCGAGTGTTTGCGAGAAGTCGGTTGTATCGATGATCCTTTCGCCCGCATCGGCGCGCCGCACGAGATCAGGCAGCAACGGATCGTTGATCTCCAAAGCGTACCGAACAATGTTTCGCCACTGCGGATCGATTGATGTGTCGTTTATCACTGACTGCGCGCGATGTCTGAGAGCATCGTTGATTGTGATTTCGGTTGTTTCGGTGTCGTGAGGTGTTTCGCGCACGGGTGCGCTACCATGTGTCACCATGATGTCATTCCTTTCTCTAGAAGGTTTGATGTCTAGGGCTGACTTTGTGTAGTAGCACAAGTCGGCCCGCTTCTTTTCCTTTTTGAGGGGTGCCGCCACCATAGCACAAAAGTTTTCGTTTGGATCAAAAAAATGAGGTTCGGTTATCGCCAGCCTCCATGGGCCAAGTACGCTGCGCACGTGCACAACCGAGGAGTTTAGATCCGATTTTGCTTAGCATTAAACTCTCGGATCTGCTCCGCCACCCGCTCATCTACCTCCACATGTTTTAGATTTGTTCCTTCTAAGTTGGCTCCTATTAGGTTGGCTCCTATGAGATGGGCTTGTGTGAGGTCGGCTCTTGTGAGGTTGGCTCCTGTGAGGTTGGCTCCTGTGAGGTCAGCTTGTGTGAGATTGGCTCTTGTGAGGTCAGCTTGTGTGAGGTCGGCTCCTGTGAGGTCAGCTTGTGTGAGGTCGGCTCTTGTGAGGTTGGCTCCTGTGAGATTGGCTTCTATGAGGTCAGCTTGTGTGAGATCGGCTTCTCTGAGGTCAGCCTGTGTGAGGTCGGCTCTTGTGAGGTCAGCTTGTGTGAGATCAGCTTCTCTGAGGTCAGCTTGCGTGAGGTTGGCTGTTGTGAGGTTGGCTCCTAAGAAGTTGGCCCCTACGAAGTGGGAGTTTTTGAGATCCGCACTTGATAGGTCCGCCAATGTCGCGAATATATAATTAGCTCGAATCCCCTCTAAGTCTGAGGATATGAGACTTGCCCCCACCAAGTCATTTGAAAACAAATGCACACCAGGCAGCGTAAGAAATGACAGGCTGCGCCGAGCGAGCCTGCCCATTCCATGACGTTGGCCTTCAATTCGCATCAACCATGTCCCGAAGGTGTTAGGTTCTAGTTGTTGGATGACTGAGCGCTGGCCAGTCGTTTGAGCGCAGACATTAAGGGCTACGAGTAATGCTTCCTCCGCATTCTGGGACTGAAGCATCGCTTCCCGAAACGTCGCAATCTGGAGTTGTTCCATTGGCATCGCATGGCGTAGAACAAAGTTAAATAATCGAGTGAGCTGTTCTTGCCATTTTTCAAGTTCTGTATGTGACCGCAACCGCACTTCATTCAGTAGAAAAGTATGCAGGTATTCCGACATAGCGCTTGGTCCGCAGATTTGAGCCCAGTGTTTTAGTGCGTCACGTTCGTTCCAACCTTCATCAGGGTTGGAGTCCCGCCGTTCTAATTCACGGCTCACTTTTTCCATAGCGCGCACCACACGACGAGCCGCAAGATACTCACCAAAGCTTTTGTGCGTGAAAACAAACGTAGGGTCGCCGCTGATCCGTTGCCCGTACTGGCGGAAGAAGAAAGCAGCCAGCAACCGGGTGACACCTGCTTTCGCGCCCTCCTGAAAATCATGGAGCATGCCTCCGACGCCGCTTGCTTGGCAGTGTTCCTCGATCTCGCGGACGGTCGTCGTTCGGCCATCGCCATGCCAGGCAGCCAGACCGATTTCTTCCAGCACCCGGGAAAATTGATCCAACGTCATATGCCTGATTGGACCGAAAGCACGACCCTTCTCATAGCCTCGTTCATGAACCGCTGTTACGATATCCGCGTAGATAGAATTCAGATTAATACCTTTGCTGAAATCCAGCTTATCGCGCGTAAAGCTCAGGGCTACCAGATAGTTGAGTAAAGGTTGAGCCGTGATCTCGGTGAGATCATCCCGGTTTAGCTCTTCCGGCAAGCCCTCGAATTTCTTTCCCGTAAGGGCTCCATAGTTTTTCCACCACTTTTGCCGCGCATCCGTTTGTAGCAACTTCGCGGGATCCTCGTATTCGCTTCCGTCGTGAATGATGACGTCATTCTCATATTCGGCTGAGAGAGGAGTGAAGTAAGGCAGCAGGTTGAGAATTTGACGTGGCCGTCGAAATTCCGATTCATTCTCCTGAACCACCAGTTCACGCCCGCTAAGCAGCACTCGCAATTTAACAAATTGTTGATTCCTCCGTTCGACGGTCTTTTCGACTTCGCGCAGAAATCCTCTGGCAATTTCGGCCGCCGCTTTCCCTTGACTCGCAAGCTCGTCAAGGCCATCGAAGATAACCAGCAAATTGGACTCGGCCGACTCAGGATCCAGTGGATTACTCAGCAACACTGCTTCTTCACGTACGAAGCGGCCGACCTCTTCAACGAGGTCCTTCGAGGCGTCGATCAAATGAAGCGGGATAAACAGGACTTTGATTCTGGAGTGACTCTGCGCAATGCCTGACGCAAAGACGCGAGCAAATGATGACTTTCCGCTGCCCGGACCGCCGCTGATGACACGTATAGTATCTTGAGCGTTGGAGCTGTCCACCCAGTTTGTTAGTTCCTTGTTCAAGTCAATTACAACGTGCCGACGCTTTTGCCTTTCATCTCGGAGGGCGTCTACCTCCATTTCGGTGCGAGGCCTTTCTTTGGAATAGTAAGCGCTTAGCGGAACGAATATTTGACTCAGGCTGAACGGTTCATCAAACACCGGCTCCTGGATTCGCCGCTCGAGGAGTGCGGAGTACTGGGCCCAGGCCCATTCTCGATCGCCAGCCTTTGTAAACGGAGTGTTGAGCGCCTCAAGCAAAGGACCATACGATTTAGAGTTGCGCCGCCATTCCTGATTGAGTGCATACACAAAATAGGTTGGCAGCCGGCCTGCTATGGCATCTGCGGCCGACTCTTCGATTCCAAGTTCCTTCAGCCAGGCTGACAGCAGTGTCTTGAAGCTCTCGACGATTGGTAAATCTCCAGGTCGATCCAAGAATTTCGGATCGACGTTGATATCAATCGACAGGTCTAAACTGTCTACCAATGCGTCAGCATCTGTTGCGGCTGTGTCTGACAAGTGACTGGCGCTATCATCAAGCAATTCGAAAGCTGCCGTGATTAACGACCGGCGTATCAGCACAGACGCCAACTCACCCGGCTCCGTCTCCAGACCCAGGGCCGCAAGAGCGTCAACTGCATCGGTGCCTAGTTCTATCCACTTTCCCGTGGCCGTGTGACCGACGCCCTTCGCCAACGCTTTGAAAAGTTCTTTAAAGTCAACCTTCACAGGCTTGAAGAAAACCGAAACAGGTTTCTTTGCCTTCAATTTGGGAGAGAGTTTTGATTTCGATTTGCTCATGGTTTCTTTCCTTCGCGGAAGGTATCGGTAAGGCATTGAGAAGACCAGCGAAAGATTGGTGAATAGTAAGATCGATGCGGTGAATAGTAAATGCAAAATGCAAAGATCAATGCTTGGGAAATGCTGGCTTTGCCAGAGCGAAAGTGGTATAACCAACGCATCCGACAGTCCCCTAATTAGTCATTCGGTCGACTCCCCCAACCGCCGAATCGCCCCATCATCCGTGCGGGTTTTGCGTTAACTCCTTTTCAAGGGGGTCTTGATGTTCAAATCACTCGCTTTCGCTGCCGTCTCGCTGCTGGTCTTGTCGTGTGCCGGCCTCGTTGTCGCTCAAAATTACGCTGATAACCCACGGGCCAGCGGCACAGCGGAGCGAACTGTCACACCTGAAGCAAGAGCCGAAGCTAAACGACTCTACAAAGAAGGTGTGAAATACGGTCTCGCCGGCCTCTTCCCGCAAGCCGTCCAGGTCTTGCAGCGCTCGGTGAAATTGGATCCCGCGAACGCAGACGCGCACTTCGCGTTGGGCCACGCTTATTTCGACCTGAAGCAGTATCGCAATGCCATTGAGAGTTTGAAGATGGCCGTGGCGCTCGATCCGAAAGACTCGGAGGCGCGCGATCGTCTCGGCCTTGCACGCGCGATGCTTTGGGAAGAAGACAATGCCAAGCTGTCAGCGCAACGCCAGAGAACGGCGCCGAAACCTCAGCCAGTGTCCGAGCAGGTTTCGATGACAGCCAAAGTTCCGGCCCCGGCGCCAGCTAAGACGCCCGACAAAGCTCCGGAGAAAGTCGCCGAGAAAGCGCCGGAAAAACCGCCTGAAAAAGTTACCGAACAAGCCGTAGAACTTCCGTACGATGTAAACGCCGCCGCTAATGAATTACCCCTCACAAAGATCTATCGCGTTGGACCAAACGACGTGCTCGATATCCGTATCAACGATAGCGCCGCACAATCAACTCTGTTCACGATCACAGCTTCCGGGTTGCTGGAACATCCGATGCTTTCCGAGCCGCTTGCCGCCGGTGGTCTAACTACCGATGAGATCAGCAGCCGGCTTGAAAGCGAGATCAAGCGACGCGCGTTGATGGAAAATCCGAAAGTGTCTATCGGCGTTCGCGATTACGCGAGTCACACGATTCTCGTGAGTGGTCTCGTGAAAGACTCAGGCACAAAGATTCTCCGGCGAGAAGCGATTCCACTCTATGTTGTCGTCGCTGATGCGCAACCGTTACCCGAAGCGGCGCGCGTGACGGTGCTGCGAAACGAAACGAATCAAACGTTCGACGTCGAGCTCGCAGAGGCGAACGAGATGAACCTGCTCGTGCGGCCGGGCGATGTGATTACGCTGCATCCGAATGTGACGCAGTTTCTCTACATCGGCGGTGAGGTCAAGGCGCCTGGCGAGAAGACTTACCGGCGCGGTCTGACTTTGACGCAGGCGATCATCGCCGCCGGCGGTGTTACACCAAAAGCGAAGGAAGCACGACTTGGACGCGACGATGGCAATGGCTTCTTAGTGGTGACGCGTTACAAGTTGAAAGAGATCGAATCGGGCAAAGCGCAAGATCCGGCGGTTAAGCCAGGTGATCGGATCACGATCAAGGAGTGATCATGTCTGCGACGTTGAGACAAGTAAATCTGCCCACCGTGACGGCAGAGTTGCTGCGTGTGGCTGAGAGCGGCGATGTCGATGAGTTGTCGCGTTTGTTGCCGCGTGTGGTTGACATCAATGCGCGTAACCGGCACGGCATGACGGCGTTGATGAAGGCGGCTTTCTGCGGCCACGAGCCGGTGGTGCGCGTGCTGCTCGAACACGGCGCGGATCCGAATTTAACACGCAACGACAGCTTCACGGCGCTCGCACTCGCTGCGTTCTTTGGTCATGGCGATACAGTGAAGACTCTGATTGAGTTTGGTGCGCGGACTGAGGTGGTGACGCGCGCCGGTGCGTCCGCGCGCGCGTGGGCCAGGGCACGGACATATGAAGACGTCGCGCAGTGTCTAGAGAAGCACGCGCCGCCGAAGAAGCCAGTCATTGCTATGGCGCCAACGCCTGCGCCTATTGAACCCATGCGTGTTGAATCAATGCCGGTCGCTGTTACGCCTACCGTGAAGACGCTGTCCGAGCCACCCGAGATCTGGGATCTAGTCCACGAAGCGCCACGCGATTTCAATCCGAGATCCGCGTTTATTTCTCGTCTCATGTCGATGAGGAAGACGTTTGCTTTGGGTGCGTGTGCGCTGGTGTTATTGATCGTTGGTTCTGTGGTTGGCTTGTGGATGTTGCGGAGCTCGCACGCACGTGGATTACCACCGGCGGAGATTGCACCGCCGCCGGTCGCAGCAGAAACTGCGGTGAGTCAGCAAGTGCAGCCGGAAGCAGTCGTCGAGAATCCGCCTGTTGAAGTTGTGAATGACAATCACACTCGTGCCGTTCCTAACAAAGCACGCTTGCAGACCCGCCAGCCACGAACGTCTCCAGTTGTGACTGAAGCGCCACCGGAAAACGTGGCGAGCATACCGGCAGTTGCGACGCCGCCGCAATCCGAGTCACCCAAACCATCGCCGCCTGTAGTCAAGACAAACCCCAGCACAGCGCTTAGCCCCCACCTGATCACGCCGGCGAAAAATACGCCACCAAAAGGCAAAGTGATCCAGTGGCCTTAGGGCTAATTAATACTCAGCAAACGCATCGTCAGGATAGCAGTACAACCAGCGCTCTCCAGGTTCCGCAGACGCAATAACCGGATGACCACTCGCACGCGCGTGCTTCGACGCGTGCTTGTTTGGCGAGCTGTCGCAACAACCTGTCTTGCCGCACGTCTGACAAGTACGCAGGTGAAGCCACTGCGCACCGATCTTCACACACTCTTCGCAGACCCTCTGCTGCGGTTGCTTGACTTCGTCAACCGCATCGATATGAACACATACTTCTGTCGCCATCCGGCTAGTATACAGGCTGGCTGCGATAATCTGTGCGTCGACTACGGTCGTAGAAATCGTTCGAAGAACTGTTCAACGGCAGATCCTCCTTCGTCGCCGGTCTGCCTAATTTATCGCCGCCGCGAATCACGCCAGTCTCGTCAATGTAAAACGATCTGACGCCGCTGCCTTCGACGCCGCCGTAAGTCATCGGTATACCAACCACAGCAAACCCAGGGTAGTTCGTCTCGTTGGTAGTCAGCTCCACCGTGAATTTGTAACCACTCTTCGTGCCCGTCGCGAGCTTCGAGTCGATCAAACCCTCGGCTGAAAGCTCACTCAGTGTTCCGAAATTGCCTGCGCCTTTGGTGGCTTGATAGGTCGCTTCCGCTGCATGAAGTGTTCGCAGGGACGACTGCGCTGCGCCTTCGTTGGCAGCTCGACGGGACGCGAGCAGGTTGGGGATCGCAATCGCGGCAACGATGCCCATCGGGACAAATGAGACGAGGGCCACGATATTCAACACGAGAGCGGCGACCGCCATGCCATGTCCACCGTATTGCCACGGATCGCGTTTGGCCCGGCTCATTGCAATGCACGCCAGGATAATACCGGTGATGGCGCCGGCAAAGAGAATGCCCCCGGTGAAGAAACCGATGATACCGAGAACGAGGGCGGCGATCGCAAGGCCTTTTTTCGGGCCTTCCTCATGGTCCGGCGCGCCATAGCTGGAGTTGTAAACAGGCGTGGGAGATGGGAGGTCGTGCGAACGCTGGCCGAGCGGGGCGCCACAAGCTTTGCAGTGCTCGACGTCTGACCAGCCGACAAAGCCGCATTCGACACATTTTGTACTCTTCATGATTGTTGTCCTCAGTGACTGGGGTGAAAGAGGCGGGTTAGGGACCCTTCAGAGAGGAAGGGGGTTGGGAAATATA
>Ga0207712_10002542_pt1 | contig 11728 bp, 11 predicted proteins | sample KBSS44metaG_FD_184402 | JGI IMG/M metagenome (GOLD analysis project Ga0207712, IMG submission 184402) | Switchgrass rhizosphere microbial communities from Kellogg Biological Station, Michigan, USA - KBS S4-4 metaG (SPAdes) (version 2) | ecosystem: Host-associated > Plants > Roots > Rhizosphere... | reverse complement strand
TCGAACAGCTCGGCGCGGAAGCCGTTCATGACGCTCATCACCACGATCAGCGCGGCGACTCCGAGCGCGACGGCGCCAACGCTGAACCCGGCGACGACGAAGATGAAGCCCTCGCCCTTCTGCGGAAAAAGGTAGCGCCGCGCGGCCATCCGCTCGTAGCGGCTGAGGATCATGCGGTGAGCCTTGCCAGCGCGCTTTCGAGGCTCAGTTCTTCGCGTTCCCCGGTCGCGCGCTTCTTGAGCTCGACCGTGCCGCTGGCGATCCCGCGCGGGCCGACGACCAGCTGCCAGGGAAGTCCGATAAGATCCATCGAGGCGAGCTTGGCTCCGCCGCGTTCGTCACGGTCGTCGTAGAGCGTCTCGACCCTTGCAGCGCCGAGCTTCGCATAGAGGTCGTCCGCCGCGGCAACGGTCGGCTCGTCGTCGGCGCGCATCGTCACGAGCCCGACCTGCCACGGCGCGACCGGTTCGGGCCAGATGATGCCCGCTTCGTCATGGCTCGCCTCGATGATTGCCCCGACGAGGCGCGAAACGCCGATCCCGTAGCTTCCGCCAACCGGAGTGACCGGCTCACCGCCCTGGCCGCTCACAGTGAAGCCGAGCGGCTTCGTATATTTGTCGCCGAAATAGAAAATGTGCCCGACCTCGATGCCGCGCGATTGGCGCAAGTCGGCGCCGAGCTCGGCCTCACGCGTCTCGTCGCGCTTCTCTTCGGTTGCTGCATAATCGGCGGTCATTGAATCGACGAACGCCTGGAGAGCGGCCGGGTTGTCGGCATCGACGACATAGTCCTCCGCCGGACGCAACGTTTCCCAGCTCTTGTGAAAGAATACCTCGCTCTCGCCCGAAGGCGCGAGAATGATGAATTCGTGGCTGAGGTCGCCGCCGATCGGGCCGGTGTCGGCCTGCATCGGGATCGCTCGAAGGCCCATTCGAGCGAAAGTCCGGAGGTAAGCGACGAACATCCGATTGTAACTGATGCGCGCTCCGGCTTCGTCGAGGTCGAAGCTGTAAGCGTCCTTCATAAGGAACTCGCGGCCGCGCATCACTCCGAACCGCGGCCGGATCTCGTCCCGGAACTTCCACTGGATGTGGTAGAGCGTGCGCGGCAGGTCGCGGTAGCTTTTCACCGCGCCCTGGACGATCGCCGTCAGCATATCCTCGTTGGTCGGGCCGTAGACGAGCTCGCGGTCCTGCCGGTCCCGGATTCGAAGCATCTCGGGCCCGTAGGCGTCGTATCGCCCGGTCGCGCGCCAATAATCCGCCGCCTGCAAGGTCGGCATCAGCATTTCGAGCGCTCCGGCACGATCCTGTTCCTCGCGGACGATCTGCTCGATTTTCTTCAGGACTCGGAAGCCGAGCGGCAGCCAGGCATAGATTCCCGCCGCGGTCTGGCGCACCAGCCCGGCGCGCAGCATCAGCTTGTGGCTGACGATCTGGGCGTCCGCGGGACTCTCTTTGAGGACAGGAAGGAATGCACGGGACCAACGCATTGCCGGTCGCTCTAGCGGGCGAGTGTCGCGGCTGGCAACCGCAGTGCTGTGTGGCAGCACCGACACAGGAGTCGCGGAAAAGCCGCCCACCGGCATTTACTGCCGTGACAGCACTTTCGGGCGAGCCTAGCGTCCGGCCCATCCGAACGACTGGCTCCTAGCTCGTAGGTTCGGGGTGCGGCAGGGCAACTGGGGAGGCTCGCTGCAACGACATCCAAGGGGGCTGACGAGCAATCGTCACGCAAGGCGCCCGGATCGCTAGCCGATCCGGGCGTTTGCTTTTGCCGCGCTTCCGGCTTTGGTGTAGGGGGCGGCTCTCGGCCATTTCGGCCAGGCGCGGAAAGCAGCGCAAAAGGAGGACGCCATGCGAACACGCATGATGTTGGCGTTGATCTTCCTAACGGCGGCGATCGGACCTGCGAGCGCCCAACAGGCCCGGCGCGGTGATGTCCGTTCCGAAACACAGAACCGGCTCGCCGACGAGGGAAATAACGATGTCCTGTGGAACTCGATCGGCCTGATCGGTCTCCTCGGGCTCCTCGGACTTCGCCGCCAACATTCGGAGGATAGCTATCATCCGGCCGCGCTCGAGTAGCGACGGCAACTGGAGGGGACTAATGAAGCAACTGATTCCGCTTGCAGCCGCACTCACCTTGGCCGTCGCCGCTCCGGCGATCGGCCAGGAAAATGCTGCCGCACCGGCTAATGCCGCCGAAACGAACGCGACCGCCCCTGCGGCGCCCGATGCAAATGCGACAGCCACCCCTGCGCCGGAAGCAGCGCCAGTCGCGGCAGAGCCGGCGGCTCCTGCTGATACCACGGCGCCGCCCCCGCCGCAGCGCTCAAACCTGCCGTGGGGCATCCTCGGGCTCGTGGGCCTGATCGGCCTGATGGGCATGCGGAGGCGATAAGCACGCGGTCTGTGCCGGAGCGACGCCCTGCCCTAAGCAGGCGCGCATGAGCGACAAGAAGAAGAAAACCGGCACTCGGCTTGCCGAGGGCGGCCGGCGCAAGGAATGGCGCGGGCCGCTCGTCAATGTTCCGGTCGAGCGGGCGTCGACCATTCTGTTCGACAGCGTCGCGGACATGCGCGGCAACAAGCCGGGGTTGGGGGTTTACCGCTACGGTCTGCAGGGCACGGCGACTCACTGGGCGCTCGCCGATGCGTTGACCGAGCTTGAACCGGGCGCGGCCGGAACGGCGCTCTATTCGTCCGGTCTTGCAGCGATCACGACGGCGCTTCTGTCGGTTCTGTCGCCCGGCGACGAGCTTCTTGTCCCCGACAACGTCTATGGTCCGACGCGCAAGTTCTGCGACTCCTTTCTCAAGCGCTATGGCGTCGCCGTGCGTTACTACGATCCGCTGGCGATGCCGGAGGTCGGCGAGCAAACGCGCGCAATTCTGCTCGAGAGCCCGGGCTCGCTGACGATGGAAGTGCAGGACGTGCCCGGAATTTGCGAGGTGGCGCGAGAGCACGGCGTCGCCACTCTCATCGACAATACATGGGCCACGCCGCTGCTGTTCCAGGCCATCGCCGCGGGAGTCGACATCAGCATCCTGGCGGCGACCAAATATGTCGGCGGCCACGCCGACGTGATGCTGGGATCGGTGACAGCCACCGCCGGGCATTTCGAGCGGATCCAGACCCTCGGATGGGATCTGGGGCACAGCGTATCCCCCGACGACGCCTGGCTTGGTTCGCGCGGCCTGAGAACGATGGCCTTGCGTTTGATGCAGCACCAGGAGGGGGCGCTTCAGGTGGCCAAATGGCTGAAGGAGCGGCCGGAGGTCGGCCTCGTGCTTCACCCCGCCCTCCCCGACTGTCCGGGTCACGAGTATTGGAAGCGCGATTTCAAAGGATCGTCCGGCCTCTTCACGTTTGAACTCAAGGGCGCGGACGAAAAGCGACGAGCTGCCTTTGCCGACAGTCTGGAGCTGTTCGGCATCGGGTACAGCTGGGGCGGATACGAGAGCCTGGCCATTCCGGTCGATCCGATCCGAACGGTGTCGAAGCCCCCGGCATCCAACCTCGTCCGGCTGCACGTCGGCCTGGAAGACCCCGAGGACCTGATCGCGGACCTCGATCGAGCCTTGGGATAACTTACATATTGGGATGGTAGCGGAGGAGGGACTTGAACCCCCGACACGCGGATTATGATTCCGCTGCTCTAACCAGCTGAGCTACTCCGCCCCAGGTGCAGGCATCGGCGCGTGATTTGGGTGCGCCGGAGCGGCGCGATATAAGTGGGGCGTTCGACCCGGTCAACGCGAGGAACCGCTTACGGCTGCCCTCGTTGAGCTAAGGGCCCAACCCATTGGAGTCGGCTCGCGAATGGACCCCTTGACCCCGCTCGATACGCTCTGCCGGATCATCCTCCGGGCCCGCGAATATGAGGCCCAGACTCCAACCGACTATGACGGCGGAGAGGCAGCCGACAATGTCGATGACGAGGATGAAGGCACGCTCTCGGTCCTCGACGACACGATCAACGAAAGTGTCGAGGAAGAACTTCAGGCGGCGTTCGAGGATCTCGGCGAAGACCAGCTCGCCGAAGTGATCGCCTTCTGCTGGGTCGGCCAGGGCACTTATGAGGCGGCGGATTGGGATGAAGCGATCAGTGAGGCCCAGGACCTGGTGGCCGATGGGACCGCCGGAGCGATCGCCGAGCTCATGGACATGCCGATGCTCGCCTCGGTCCTCGATTCGGGATTGGCCGCGTTCGACCTCAGCTGCGAAGGCATCGGCGACCTGGGTTAGCCTTCCACTCGCGATCGGCCGTTCAATAACATCGGTGAATACGAATGCTGCAATGCACCATCGCACTTGCAGCATGCGGTGGGAATTCCCAACTCTCGGGTCGCGAGGTGGCACGGATTACGAACCTGTCGGGGCTGAAGGTTCCTAACCCTCTGGTATCTCGGATTTTTTTAGTTTGGCACGGCTCTTGCTCTGTATTTGGCATCAGCTTTGCCAATGGAGTCAAACATGCAAGCGCAAGAAGTTCAGTCCGCGGAACCTTATGTGGCCCTTCCCCTCCGGTCGCACACCATTCTGGGCGTATGCGAAGGCCTCGGCGAAGATTTCGGCTTCAACCCCGTGTTCCTGCGCATTCCGCTTGCAGCAATGGTGATCTGGAACCCCCTGGTCGCGTTCGGCTCATATTTTGGCCTTGGCGCGGTCGTCCTAGTGTCGCGCTTGCTCTTCCCGCGTCCGAAGGCCGATCAGGCCTCAGCGCCGGCGTCCGTCCACTTCGACAACGACGAGGCGGTTCGCGAGCGGATGCCGATCGCGGCCTGAGCTTTCGAAGTTCCCCCGGGCGCGCAGCAATTCCCCGATTGCTGCGCGCAACCGTTTGAGGGGACCACCGATGTGTCTGAGGGCGGGACCCACTGATTTTCAGGGCCCATAAACGGGTAAACCCCACCGGTTTGACCCGGCGGGGTTCCCCATGCTTCAAAACCGAAGTCTCAAAGCACGATTGGAGTCATACAGGCGGAACGGGTGCCGTCGAGTCCTTTCTGTGCGCCTTTTCCGGCGAATCGAAGATTCCTGTGGATAAATCTGTGGATTGATCGGGAGGGACTCGGCAGCCGAATTCAGCGCCGGGCCGTTTACCTCCCTCTCTGAAAGCTTACGACCAAATAAACCTCCTCTTTACGCCCTTGGGTTAGGACCCTTGCGAATAGGCTTCGCCTGAAGCTCTTCAGACGAGGGGAAAGGAATGGCGATTAATCGGTCCGTCGGCCGCCAGCCGGTCAGCGTTGCCGAAACCCAGCTCGCGCGCGTCGCGGGTGAAGGGTCTGCGCGCCATCCGTATCTCAGCGTCCTGATGGAGGCTTCCGGCCCCCACACGGGTCGCGACCTGTCCGATGCGGTCCACCTGCTGTGCAGCCTTCACGGCCGCTACCCGGGCCTCATCGAGCTGGCGCTCCAACGGAGCTCCTCGGGACCGGCGCAGGTCTGGCTTTCCCAGGCTTCCGAAGCGTTCGAGCGTGAGCGCCTCTATCTGGTCCGGCTGACATCTGCCGTCGGACCACTGCCGAGCACTCCCGGCGCGGCCGAAACCGAATCAAGCCTTGTCGCCGCTCGCCATGCGCTGGAAACCCTGGCCCATTCCGAGCGGAAGGGCTGCGCACTTGGCGCGGCTACGGCCCTGGTCGGTGACTGGTGGCCGATCCGCCGCCTGCTCGATCGGGCCGCGGCAAGGGTCGGGATCCAGTCTCCTGCCCCATCCCTTCCCGATGAGGAATCGGTGATCGGGGTGATCAATTCCTCCTCGGACGCCCTGGCGGGCGATCGTGCCCTCGCCTTCGGCAGCGAACAGCTGCTGCTCCAGCACCGCGCATTGCTCGACCTGCTCGAAGCCCGCGCCGAAGCACGCGGCGACTACTGACCTCCACAAATGAAATCGCCGCCCGCACGAGGTGCGGACGGCGATCTGCTCCCCCGGGCCAAAAAAGTATCAGTCGTCGCGGTAAGCCAGCTCGTAATTGCCCCAGCGGCGACCCTTGATCCACAGCGGGACGAAGACGTTCTTCACCGGGATGTGCTTCTCACCCAGTTCCATCCGATAGGTCGCGAGCGTCGCGGGCTTTTCGCTGGCGAGCGCGGTGCGGGTCGTGTCGTCGATCAGGATTCGCTTGTTGCGGCAATGCGCATCGTTCCACACCGGGTCGGGACCTTGCGGGTGGCTGCGCTCTGAAAGGTGCGTCGGCAGATAGCCGTTCATGTCGCCGATCGCGGAGCCGATGATCCGTCCGTCCGAAGCCTTCACCCGATCCAGGACCGGGCGAACGTGCCGATCGGCGGTTTCGTTGAAGTGCGTGTCGTACTGGACCGGGTTCGATCCCTCGACGATCTGGTAGTTAGTGTCGAACACCTCCTCGACGCTGATTTCGCCCGAATCGATCGCGCGCTCGATCATCGCCTGGATCTGGCGGCACGCTTCCTGCGCCTTGAGGATGAAGGGCGTGTCGTCGATCTCGGCGCCCGAGTTGGCCAACGTATCGAGCATCGTGTTCGAAAGCATTTCGAGGTGCGCGAGGCGCTTCTGGGCGCTCAGCAGCTCGGTGCCGTTGGAGCGAGCGTCGCCGGCGAAGTCGGTGAGGCCCGCCTTCACCCGGTCGACGCTGGTCTGGATCATGCTGGTCGAATGGGCGATGCCCTCCGTCTGGCGGTCGACCATTCCGACGATCTCGCTGACTTCGCGGACAGTGTCGCTAATCTGGCCGAAGCCCGACTGGGCGGCGCGGCTGCGCTCGACACCGGTCTTGATCTCGGTGGTGACGGCGCCGGCCTCCCGGGTCAGCTCGCCGACGGTCGTTGCGATCTGGCTGGTCGCGGCGCGGGTATCGTGGGCAAGCTTTTTCACCTCGGCCGCGACAACCGCGAAGCTCCGCCCCGCGTCGCCCGCCCGAGCAGCCTCGATGGTGGCATTGAGCGCGAGCATGTTGGTCTTGCGGGCGATGGTTTCGATGGTCGAGGAGACCGTCTGCACCTGGCTCATCGCCGAAGCGAAGCCGGCCATGCGCTCGCCGAGCTGGACGACCAGATCGGTGAGGCCCTTGAAGCCGGCAATCGTTCCCTCGATCGCCTCCCGTCCGGCCTCGAGCTTGGCTTTGGCCTGCTCGGACAGAAGCCGGGCTTCGTCGGTCGAATCCGAAACGCGAGCCTGATCGGCGAGCAGGCGCGTGGTCACTTCCTCGAGCTGGTCGAGAACCTTCAGGTGATCTCCGATGCGGTCAGAAACGCCGCGAACGTAGCCGGCGACATCGCTGCATTCCATCGACAGCGAACCGCAATCGCGCGCGACCGCACGGATTGCGTTTTCCGTGACTTCCTCGATCCCCAAAGTGGCCATGAAAGCCCCGCTCCCAAACCAAACCGTTTCGGCGGAAATACGGGGAACCTCCTACTTCTTCGTTAACCACGCTGTACGAGCCGGGATCAAGCCGCCAAGGGCCGCGAATCCTGCAGGTCCTGTCGATAGGCGAGCTCGAAGACTCCCCAGAGGCGGGCGGCCACGCGAATGGGCAGAAAGACGCTCTTCACCGCCATGGTGCTTCCGTAGGGCACCTTCGGGCTATTGGTTGCCAGGCAAAATTCGCCGTCCTGCTCCATCGCCCGTTCCGCCCGCGGGCAATAAGCGATGATGCGGTTGCGCGAGTATTTTTCGTTCCATTCAGGGTCGTCGCCATGTGGTTGAGAATATTGGGTCAGGTGGGTCGGATGATAGAAGTTCCGGTCGATGACGATCCCCCCGATAAGGGCTTCATCCAACGCCTTCACCCGGTCCAGGATCGGACGAATGCGGTCGTCGGCGAACTCAGTGAACCTGGTGGTGAATCTTGCCGGATTCGTACCGGCGATCATCCGGTAGTCGCTGTCGAACAGTTCTTCGACGCTGAGCCGTCCGCCAGCCAGTCCAGCTTCTATGGTCCGTATGATTTCGGCGTGGAGATCCTTTGCCATATGGATAAAGGGCGTGTCGTCGATCGGCACGTTCGAATGACCCAGAATGTCGAGAATGACATTCGATTGGGATTCGAGATCTGCCAACCTCTGTCCGGCGTTGTTCAGCGCCGTTGAATTCTCGCGCGCATCCTGAACGAAATCGGCAAGATTGCCTTTCACCTTGCCGACACTCGATTCAACGAAGTGGCTCGAACTGGCGATGCTTTCCGTCTGCTGATCGACCAGTCCGACGAGGTCGCTAACCTCGCGAACGTTCGCGCCAAGCTGGTCGAAGCCTAGTTGGGCCGCGCGGCTCCGCTCGACACCATGGTTGATGTCCGAGACGAGTACGTCGGCTTCCTTGGTCAGCTGAGCGATCGTGACGGCGATAGTCCCCGTCGCCGATTTGGTGTCCTGCGCCAATTTCTTCACTTCAGCCGCGACCACGGCAAAGGTCCGGCCGGCCTCGCCCGCCCGAGCGGCTTCGATCGTCGCATTCAATGCGAGTATATTCGTCTTCCTGGCGATGGTTTCGATGCAGGAAGATGCTGCTTGCACCTGCTGCATCGCGGCCGCGAAGCCGGCCATGCGATTACCGAGATCGATCATCAGCTTCGCCAGGCCTTTGAAGCTATCAATCGTCTCCTCAATGACCGAGCGGCTGGCCTCGAGCTTATCGCGTGCCCGCTGCGACAAAAGCCGCGCCTCATCGGTGGAGCGGGCGACGTTCGCCTGATCCGCGAGCAGCTTCGACACTACGTCTTCCAGCCCATCGAGTATCGGGAGGTGCTCGGCAATGCGCTGCGCAACGCTCTCGACATCGCGCGTCGCGTCGGTGCAACCGATCGACAGGCGTCCACAATCTCGCGCAATCGCCCGGATCGCGTCCGCCCATTGGTGTTTAACAGGCGCTGCTGCCTGAATGTGAAACGCGATCCCGACCACAGAACCTCCGGCAATTCTCGCGGGCCTGGATGTCGATGGTTTGGTTAATTCGGCCTTGGGAATGGACGGATTCGGATCAGTCTCGCCTTATTCGCCGGACGGATAGAGCAGGTGCGAACGGCGCTCCGCCGCCCATGAGCGCTCGTCGGGAATTGCCACCGCGTCGAGGTCCGCCGGCTCGGCTTCGAGATCATCGACCCACTCGCGAAGCAGCTCCGAGCCGTTGATCACGTCGATCGCCAGCTTGTCGAACACATATTCGTACGGGAAGTCTCGCCAGAGCGGGTAGTCGGGGTACAGGCGGCGGATCGCCTTGAACGCCAGGGTCTGAAGCCGCCAGGGCTTGAATTCATCGTGATCGTAGAAGGACCCCTCGGCGTGGATGAATACGCCGCGGCACTGCTCCCCCACATGCTTGTGAAAGGTCGGCTGGAACGCGGTCTCGCGCAACTTGCACCCGGCGAGCCATTCGGGCGCGAGCCGCTCCATTTCGGACATGATTCGCAGCGGCTCGATGTCGGGGGCGCCGAAGAGTTCGAGCGGCCGGGTTGTGCCCCTGCCCTCGCTGAGCGTCGTTCCTTCCAGCATCACGGTCCCGGCATAAGCCCGCGCCATGTTGACGTTGGCGGCATTGGGGCTGGGGTTGATCCACACTCGCTCCGGCGGCCAGCCGAAGCCTGGCCCCTCGGCAGGCTGCCAACCTTCCATTTCGATCACTCGATAATCCACGTCGAGCTTGAAATGATCGATGAACCATGAGCCGAGTTCGCCCAGGGTCAGCCCATGCCGCATCGGCAGCGGCCCGGCTCCGACGAAACTTTCCCAGCCCGGCCGCAGCGCCAGCCCTTCGATGGGCCGCCCGGCCGGATTCGGCCGATCGAGCACCCACACCGCCTTGCCATGCTCGGCCGCCGCTTCGAGCACGTAAAGCAGGGTCGTGATGAAGGTGTAGATTCGGCAGCCGACGTCCTGGAGGTCGATGAGGATCGTGTCGAACGTGCCCATCGACTGGCCGGTCGGGCGCCGCACCTCGCCGTAGAGGCTGAACACCGGGATCTGGTGGACCGGGTCGGTGAAGTCGTCGGATTCGACCATATTGTCTTGCTTGTCGCCCCTGAGGCCATGCTGCGGGCCGAAGGCGGCAGTGAGTTTGAGGCCCGCGGCCGCGAGCGCATCGACGCTGTGGGTCAAGTCCCGAGTGACCGATGCGGGATGGGCGAGGATCGCGACGCGCTTGCCTTCTAGTGGCCTGCGAAGCTCCGCGTCGGCGAGCAGCCGGTCGATTCCGAACAAGGTCATGAGCGGTGCTTAGGCAAGCCGCGCGGCGAAGCAAACCGGGTCGTGGAAGTCGGGCTTGTCGCCGTCGGGATGCGCCAGCGCCCAGTAAGACTTTGTCCCGTCTCGTTCCTCGAGAATTGCGGAAAGACCGAGTTGCCACTCGATGGCTGCGTCAACGGCAATGGTCCCGCCCAAGGCCCACCAGGTGAGATTATCCTCGATCCGTATGTAGGGAGCGGCGACGTCGGCATCGGTGCGGCCCTCGCGGTGCGAGGTGAAGTCGTAGGCAGCCCATTGGCTCGATGGCGCGAAATTCCATTCGCGGTAGCCGGCCTCGCCCGCCGCTCGCAAAAACGCCTCAAAGCAGGTCGCCTGCCATAGGTCTTCGGCTCGTTCAGGTTCCGCAAGCTCGGGAATCACGAAACGTTCGGCCGGAGCGCCCACGCCGAACCAGATGTTGGTGGTCGCGGTCGCGCCCAGCGCGCCGGCATGGTCGACCGTCGCCCAGACCTTCATTTCTGGGTCGGACGGAGGCGTCGCCGGGTGTGGCAGGAGGTTGAGCTGCATCGCCACCCCAGTAGCAGGGCGGCACGCTTGACGCTAAGCGGCTCGCATGAGTGCGCTGAAATCCGATTTCCTCAAGCTGATCACCGAACGCGGCCAATTCCACCAGGCGAGCGACCTGGAAGGGCTCGATGCCGCCATGAAGTCCGGTTTCCCCGGCTACATCGGCTATGACCTGACCGCGCCGAGCCTCCATGTCGGCAACCTCGCGCAGATCATGCTGCAGCGCCGCTTTCAGCAAGCGGGCGGAAAGCCAATCGTCCTGCTCGGCAGCGGGACGACGCGGATCGGCGATCCGTCCGGCCGCGACGAAAGCCGGCAGCTTCTGACCTCTGAAACGATCGAGGCCAACCACCGGTCGATCCGGAAGGTGTTCGAGCGCTTCCTGACCTTCGGTAACGGACCGACCGACGCGATCGAGGTCGACAATTCGGATTGGCTGCTCGACCTCAACCTCGTCGAGTTCCTGCGCGACGTGGGCCGCCATTTCTCGGTCAACCGCATGCTGACGATGGATTCGGTGAAGCTGCGGCTCGATCGCGACCAGTCGCTGTCGTTTATCGAGTTCAGCTACATGGTGCTGATGGCCTACGACTTCGTGGTCCTGAACCGCGAATATCGCTGCCGCCTGCAGATGGGCGGGTCGGACCAATGGGGCAACATCATCATGGGAGTCGAGCTTGGCCGCCGAATGGACGGCGCCGACCTGTTTGCGCTGACCCAACCCCTGATTACGACGGCGGATGGCGCCAAAATGGGCAAGACCGCGCAGGGCGCGATCTGGCTCAACGAGGACCTCCTCAGCCCCTACGATTATTGGCAGTTCTGGCGGAACACCCAGGACGCCGATGTCGGGCGGTTCCTGCGCCTGTTCACCGACCTGCCGCTGGATGAGATCGGCCGGCTGGAGAAACTTGCGGGCGCCGAGATCAACGATGCGAAGATCGTGCTCGCGACCGAGGCGACCGCCATGCTCCACGGGCGCGCCGTGGCGG
>Ga0207712_10002539_pt1 | contig 11741 bp, 7 predicted proteins | sample KBSS44metaG_FD_184402 | JGI IMG/M metagenome (GOLD analysis project Ga0207712, IMG submission 184402) | Switchgrass rhizosphere microbial communities from Kellogg Biological Station, Michigan, USA - KBS S4-4 metaG (SPAdes) (version 2) | ecosystem: Host-associated > Plants > Roots > Rhizosphere >... | reverse complement strand
ACCTAAAATGCATCACATCTCCATCTTTCACTAAATATTCTTTTCCTTCAATCCTTAATTTACCAACTTCACGACAAGCAGCCTCTGATTCATATTTTATAAAATCATCATAGCCGATCACTTCTGCTTTTATAAATCCTTTTTCAAAATCGGTATGAATAACACCCGCAGCTTGAGGCGCTTTCCAGCCTTCATGTATTGTCCAGGCTCTTACTTCCTGCACGCCGGCAGTGAAGTAAGTATATAAGCCGAGCAATTTATATGTAGCATGTATTAGCCTGTCGAGTGCAGGTTCGGTCATTTTATATTCTTCCATGAATAACAAACGGTCTTCTGTATTTTCCATTTCCTGTATTTGTGCTTCAATGGAATTATTCATAATGATCATTTCAGCACCTTCTGCTTTCACAGCTGCTTTTAATGCATCAGAAAATTTATTGCCAGTATGCATTGATGGCTCATCAACATTGGCAACATATAAAACCGGTTTATCGGTCAATAAAAACAGATCAGCGACCGCAACCTTTTCTTCTTTACTTAATTTCAGTTCACGAATGCTTTTCCCTTTTTCAAGATGTTCTTTGCAACGGATCAATACTTCCAATTCAGTTTTTAGTTTCGGATCTACACGAGCCAGCTTTTCAGTTTTCTGGATCTTCCTTTCTATACCATCAAGGTCTTTCAGTTGAAGTTCGGTATCAATAATTTCTTTATCACTTACAGGATTAATTGCTCCTTCATCCCGCAATACATTTTCATCTTCAAAGCAACGGATCACATGAATGATCGCATCTACTTCACGAATATTTCCTAAAAATTTATTACCGAGCCCTTCGCCTTTACTTGCGCCACGCACCAATCCTGCAATGTCAACGATCTCCAATTGTGTTGGTACTATTTTGTTAGGCTTTACCAGCTCGGCTAATTTATTCAATCGTGGGTCCGGTACATCAACTAAACCTACATTCGGATCAATTGTACAAAAACGGTAATTACTTGCCTGTGCTTTGGCGCTATTACTTACTGCATTAAATAAAGTTGATTTTCCCACGTTAGGTAACCCGACAATTCCTGCTTGTAAACCCATGGTTTGATTTTAGATTTTAGATTGCAGATTTGGGATATTGAGCCCAGCAATTGAATGACTATAAAACTTCCGTTGCATCGCACTCTTATACTTTCTGTTCGCTATTCACCAAGTACACACTCTTATCTGCATTTTTTTAAGTCGGCAAAGATAAGGCCTCAAGACTTAGTAACGAAATGTGAAAAGATGCTTTTGGAGAATCGCTAAAAATCAGTAATCTTCAACTTTTATCCAATCTAAGATCAGAAATCTTAAATCTAAAATTAGCTATGGCTCTCAGCAGAATATGGTCAGCATTTATCATAATTGCCATTTTAGTAGCAACTATTAAATATGCATTTCAGCCAGGTCAGCAGAAAATATTCAGTCAATTAGTAACAGGAAAAAATACAGATACAGTTTCTATCCGTCTTGTAGATTCTGCAAGTTTGCCGGTAAATGTGATACAGCAGCTTCAATATGAAAAAACTGCCGTATGGGATAAAGAAAGAGTAGCTAAAGAAGGTACAGCATACAAAGCTTTTCGATTGTTGCCAGCAAATGGTATCATTGATACATGTAAAGGAGCGGTTGATATTTGCATCGGCCTCATTGGCATCATGGCTTTGTTCATGGGTTTTATGACCATTGCGGAAAAAGCAGGAGGTATTCGATTTTTATCGAGGATCATCGGTCCATTTTTTTCGAAAATATTTCCGGATATACCAAAAGGTCATCCTTCAATGGGACACATGATGATGAATTTTTCTGCTAACATGCTTGGCCTTGATAATGCAGCAACGCCATTTGGAATTAAAGCAATGGAAAGTTTGCAGGAGTTAAATCCCGATAAAAACAGAGCCACCAATGCGCAGATAATGTTCATGTGTCTTCATGCAGCAGGGTTGACATTGATACCTGTAGCAATTATTGCAGCAAGAGCAGCTGTGAAACCTCCATCAGCAAATCCTACGGATATTTTTGTGCCTTGTATGATAGCCACATTTGTTGCTACGATGGCTGCTATGTTCATGGTTTCATTCAAACAAAAGATAAATATTTTTCAACCGGTTATTCTTGCATGGGTTGGCGGTATCTCGGCCATCATTGCAGCATTGGTTTGGTATCTTACCTCATTGAGTTCAGATCGTCTGCAATTAGTTTCTGGTATTTTAGGTAATGGTATTCTCTTGCTGATCCTTTTTCTAATTATACTCGGAGCTATTTATAAAAAGATAAACATCTTTGATTCATTTATTGAGGGTGCAAAAGGAGGATTTGAAACAGCCATTCGCATCATCCCATATCTTGTCGGATTACTTGTTGCAATAAGCCTATTGCGCAATAGCGGAACATTTGAGATCATCATTGACGGTATAAAAAATATTTTTGCTGCATTAGGCACAGATACAAGATTTGTTGATGGTTTGCCAACCGCATTAATAAAACCACTAACAGGAAGCGGTGCAAGAGGAATGATGATCGATACAATGAATGCCTATGGCGCAGATTCATTTGCCGGAAGGCTTGCCTGCGTATTACAGGGCTCTTCTGATACTACATTTTATGTGATAGCTGTTTACTTTGGAGCAGTATCTGTAAAAAACACAAGGTATGCAGTAGGTATTATGTTACTTGCCGATCTTGTAGGCATCATTACCTCAATATTGCTTGCTTATATGTTCTTTGGGTAATTTGTTCTTCAATATAACTACATAAAAATGTCCCGTCTAAAACGGGACTTTTTTTAAACAATATATTAGTATTATTATTCGTATCAATAAGTGGCAAAAGTTGTAACTGCTTTTGTACCTCTGTAACTTCCATTATAAGCAGAAGTGTAGCTTCTTGTCGGCACTAAACTGGGAACAGCCTGCTTTACAATAAGCGGAGATGTAGTGCCCGCCGCATATACATAAAGAGTATCTGTTTGTAATGAAGCATAAGGTATAAAATCTGTGACCTGGTTAGTTGCTACATTAGCGAATAGCGGAGCACCAGTTCCTTTTTTGTAAGAATAAACATCTACATTAGCAACAGGCGTAGTATTATAAATGAAATTTGCAAAACGAAGTCTTGAAGAAGTATCTGTTGGAACTACTATATTATTTAAAACAGTTGCTTGTTTTGTACTGGTTATAGTATCATAGGTAAAGATGGTATAGCTTTTCCCTGCTTCCATGGTTTGCGTAAATGTTAATGGCACCTGTGTTGTTGCGGGTAGTGTATCCTTTATTGTAAATGATCTTGAACCAGCATTCACTTTAAACGAGTAAGCTGTACCTGGAAATATTCCTCCAGAGGCTAATACAATTCCAGAAACCGGAGTACCGTCAACGTAGATATAGTTCCTGGCTGCTTTAACTGTTGCACTAAAAACCTGTACTGATGCAGAATTACTGAAATCAGTTATCCTCGTAGCTATGTGAGGAGTTTCTTTGGTGCATGACACGTAAATAGCAGATATAGCCAGAACCCAAAGTATTAAATTTATTTTTTTTAAGAATTTCATTATTGTCGTTTTTAATATTTGTGACTTATGTTACGGCATCGAGAACCAGCACTCATAAGTATTATAGTCTGTATTCAGAGCACCGAGTCTTGTTAGTTCAGGAATATTATACAGGTATTCAGAATTGAACCTTGGTCTGCATCTATACACCCATTTACCATTGTTTGTGCTTATCAGGTAATTGGTTGGTGAAGTAGGAGGAGGGGTAAAACCCGCATACACCTGGTGTCCTGTTCCCGATTCAATTGCAGTGTAATGAAATTTGCGCATATCGGTCCATGTCTGGTGAGTGCCCCAACCGTACAAGGCAATATACTTTTGTAGCATTATATGGCTCATGGTCAATTCTGTACTATTAGGTGGTACAACAGCAGTACTTGACATGTATGCAGCTTTTGATGCAGGTGTGATCGAACGGCCTGCCGGGATCTTAAATTCGAAAGTTGTTGTTAACATGTCGAAGTTTAAGCTTATAGCAGTTGTATAGGCAGCAAGTGCTGTTGCCTTATCGCCTTTACGATAAGCTGCTTCCGCAATAGTAAACTGCATTTCGGAAGCAGTCATCATTGGCCAGGGACTCGTGTTCCCATATACATACCTGGCACTGTCATTTGTTCCTGTAGTTGAAGTTTGTGTAGCGTGTCTCCAAAAATTCTTTGGATAATTTGCAGTAGGGGTAGTGCCGCTCAGGTATTCTGATACACCCAACCAGGGAGCTACTCCCTTAAAAGTTCCATTTGCATTTTCACTTAGCATATACCAAACTCGTGGATCACTTACTCCTTTAAATGCAGTGTCATTAGCACCGGACATCAGGTTGGCAATATAACCACCCTGCCTTATGGTTCCAATATTAGAGCGAGTAGGCCCGAAATAACTATTAAAACCATTACTGCTGTTAGCACCGGAAAATGTTGCTATTATGTTATCGGCATTTGTTTTACAGGAAAGGTTTGCATATTTAATGGCTGAGTCAGCAAACCCGCTGGATATAAAATTTGTCTTATTACTCAAGTCAATGTAAGAACGTGCCAGGATACCATAAACAAATTTTCTCCACTTATCTAAATTTCCTTTATTAAAATATTCATCGCTTTTTGCAAGATTAGTTGGGTTTAAATTGCCATCAGTTCTATTAAGATAACTCAAAGCCCTATGGCAAATTACCCTGCAACTATCATAAAACTCAGGCTGTGTATCGTAATGAAATTGCGAAAGACTGGTATTAAATGCTTCTTTTAAAATTGCATCTCCATATTGGTTTGTTAGTTCAAGCCAGTCCCAGGCTCTTATAGCATAAGCAACACCCACAAAGTCCCATTTTTGTTGTTGAATACCCCATTCAATAATTCTATTTACATTTTGTCCGTGTCCGTAATAAGCGGCAGCCCATATTGCGCCTGTGTTGTCACTACCTATCGTGCCACCCATTGTACCATAATTCTCTCCGTTTGTTGTAGATCCCCAATACTGTATATAGCGTCCTAATAATACGTCATCTGGCTGAACACCATAGTTTGAACCCGCAGCAGCATTAAATGCCGTGAACCCTCCAATTACTCCGGGTAATATGGTTTCAATGTCAACTACAACAGGAGCATTGGGATTTAAATAAGCATCATCAATTTTTTTCGAACACGAGATCATACTGAAGAAACATAAGATCCCGAGAAAAAGCGATGAGTTAAAAAATTTCTTTTGCATATAAATTATTTTTTCTTCCATTAAATAGTATTAAAAATTCGCCCTTAATCCAAAACTGATGCCTATGGGAGTAGGAGCACTTCCCAGGTCCATACCGTAACCACCCACGCCATTTGTACCTGGATTATTCGCATTAACTGCGGGATCTGCACCATAATAATTCGTAATAAGTACAAGATCGGTCCCGGTTAAAAAGACACTTAATCCTTTGATACCTTTCAGGCGTTTTAATGATTTATCCGGGAAGTAATAATTTAATGTAAGGTCTCTTAACTTGAACCAGTTTACATCTTTTTGTATAAACTCTTCATCAGGCATAGTGGTATAATAACTGCTCAGATACTGCGGAACGATTGCCAATGTATTTTTTGTTGGATTTGCCGTATTCTGAAGACCATCATTCAACACTCCATCTACAATTACTGCTGTACTGCGGTTTGCTGTTCTTTCACTTTTGCCTATACCGGTAAGAATCTGGTCTGTGCCATTATAAACATCACCCCCAACTTTCAGATCCCAAAGGAAATTTAAGCTCCAGTTTTTATATCTGAAACTATTTAAAGTTCCTAAAGTAAAATCCGGAGTTCTATCTGCGATCAAAGAATTACCTGCAGTTACCAGAGGAATACCTGTTGAAGGATTAATAAGTATTTGGCCAGCATTATTTCTTGTATAAGTAGAGCCAGTAATTGTACCGGTAGAGTGCCCCCTTATCAATCCACCTCTTACATTGGAGATATAAGTATCCGAGTTATAGAAGTCGTTCAAAATACCAATTGACTCCGGGAGTGTTAATACTTCACTCCACATGTGATTGAAGTTAAAGTTGATTGACCAATCAAAATCTTTATTCCTAATCGCATTTATATTTAATGTTAATTCTAAACCCTGGTTACGCAGCGAAGCGGAATTTGTGGTATTTAAAATATAACCAGTTGCATAACTCGCCCTGTATCCCTGTGCGATCTGGTTTGTACAAAGCGTATTGTAATAAGCTGCTTCTAGTGATATATTGCTATTCAAAAATCTCAGTTCTGTTCCTATCTCATAGGTTTTTTGATTTTCAGGGGTCAGATAGGGATTAGCATTGGTAAAACCATAAGTGTAGGTCACCGGCAGACTTGTACTGCTGAAATTGTTTACGAAAAATGACTGATTAGAATAAGGATCATTTAACCTTGCAGTATTTGCCAATGAACCTCGCAGTTTAAAGTAGTTTAAGATATTTCCCTTTTTTATTTCAGGGAACATATCAGAAATAATGAGACTTAAACTTGCCCCGGGGTAATTATAATTTCTATTTGCTTTTGGAATTGGGGATGATTCTTCAAAACGGTGAGAATAGGTTAAGAACGCATAATTCTTGTAACCAACGGAAACCTCAGCAAAATAAGCAAGTCCTCTGAAGATGTTTACATTCGGTAATCCAGAATTATTTCTCAATAGGCGTCTTCTTGTATTAAGAGTCGTGTTACTGCTATCGGTACTAACAGAGTCTTTCAAATTAGTACCATAAATAGCAAATTGTTCTGTTTCGAGATCTTGCCACATGGTACCCACTAATAATCTTGTATTGAAGTCTCCGAATTTTTTCTTTGCTGTAGCTGTAATGGTGTGGTTGTATCCTTTATAAGTTCTGTAATAATTATCCAAACTTCCTCCAGTTGCTGCCGTAAGCTGAAATGATTCGGGGTGGATAAATACATATCCATTGTCTTTGTAAGTATCGTAACCAAACCTGCCAGCTACAGACAACCAGGGAAAAGGATTAATATCAATTCCAAGAGTTGAGACAAAACGTTTGAGTTTATCCTCGGCTCTATTATATTTTGCACTCCATATCGGATTATCAAAATCAGAATTTCGGTTTGCATTAAAGAGGACAGGCTTATGGCCCTGGGCATCTAAATAATTTCTTATATCATTATTGGCAGGCCATTCATATAATTCAACCATATATCCGCCAGCACCTGACCCTGAAGTTGAACTTTTAAGTGGCCTGAGATTATCTGCGCTGATATAGGCGAGTGTTGGAGTAATGGAAATGTATTTTCCAATCTTTGTAGTGTTCGATATTTTAAAATTATACTTTGTATAAGTATTAAAAGGTACTACACCCGAGTTGTCAAAATACTGACCCGTAACACGAAAGCCAACATTTTTTGTTCCATATTCTGCCGTTAAATTATGTGTTTGTGAAAATCCTGTTTCGAAAAATTGATCAATATTGTTATATAAAGTAGTTCCGGGTTTCCACGTTGGCCCAAAAGAAGTGAACTGTCCTAATAATGGTGGCGCTGTAGGAATATTATTGCTTCCACCAGGTCCGTAATCATTATTTGTTTCTCCAAAACGGGTGATCTTTTGAAAACGGAAATTATTATCATAGCTCAGAAGAACTTTACCGTTTGTACCTTTTGCCTTTCTTGTAGTAATTACAATTGCTCCGGAACTTGCCTGGCTACCATATAAAGCAGTTGCTTCAGGCCCTTTTAAAACAGTTACTGTTTCAATTTCATGAGGATTAATATCTGCAATACGGTTTGTATTATCATTATTCCTGTTATTTCCATCAGAAGCCAAGCCAATGCCACTGCCACTTTGTGAGTTTGAGTTCAAGGTTTGGTTATCGATGATAATTCCGTCTACAATAAATAATGGCTGGTTATTACCAGACAAGGTATTGTAACCTCTTAATACGATACCCGTTGAAGCACCGGCTGCACCAGATGTTGGGGTAACAGTAAGTCCTGCAACCCTTCCCTGCAGACCATTTACAAAATTTTCCCTTTGGGTTTGTTGAAGATCGGAACCTTTAACGGTTTGAACCGAATATCCCAATTCCCTTGGGTTTCTTTTTATATCCATTGCTGTTACAACAACCTCACCCAAGGTATTATCAGCAGGCTTTAAGGTTATATTCAGCGTATTATTTGCGCCGGGTTTAATTTCCATTGGCTGAAAACCAACATAAGTAAGCTGGAGTGTTTCTCCGGAATTTACCTTAATAGAAAAGAATCCTATTGCATCTGTAAGGACAGAGCGTTGGGTTCCTTTTACTTTAATGGTAACACCATTGAGGGGAGTTTTGTTGTCTTCCCCGGATATTACGGTACCTGAAATTGTTTTTTCCTGTGCCAGAGAGCAGAGGGAAATAATAATGAATGGAACGATCGTTAGCGATCGTAAAAATTTTCGCATGAGCAATAGTTTTGTAAAAATGAAGGTAAGGAAAAAATTGAATGGTAAATGATTATTTCCTGCATTTTACCGCACAAAAAAAACGCAATTCAGCAAAAGACAAAATAAAGCCCTGAATTGCTGCAAGCATCCGGGTTGTCTAAAATGATTTATAAACTTTATTGATCCGAAACAGTTTGAGTTTGAGTTTTGCCAAAAGTAAATCGAATGGAGAAGCCAATTGCTGCTGGTTCAAAATTGATATTGTCAATAATATTTAGTTCAGGTTTCCAATCAAGTGAAAGATTTAAAGGAAGGTTTGCAAATTTATAATCAAGACCAATGATCCCTTGCGCACCCATCAATGCACGATCAGGATTATTTTTATCAGAGTCAAAACCAAGATAGGCGCCGGCGCCATAGAACCATTTCAATCCTTCAGTTGATGGTATTGCATTATGGATCTCGAATAATCCACCGATAGCGGCTTTATTATCAAAAGTGAAAAGCCCTTCAATAGCAAGTTTGGGATTCATAAAATGCTTAATGCTTACAGAATTGTTTACAGCCGGGCCATTACTGCTAAGCCTGATACCAATGGCTGTTTTATAATCCTGCGCCTTCAATTGACAGGCTGAAAATAAGATCGCTGCAATAAAAAATAGGAGTGATTTCTTCATGGCGGAATGTTTTCTATTGGTTTAACGAAAAGGGTGCCAGATAAGTTTAAAGGAAATGCAAAAGTTGATGCTGGATACTAGTTGCTGGATTCTGGATACTTGATAATTGATCAATTTGGCTTAAGGAACTAGTATCCAGTATCAAGTATCCAGGATCTACTCAAACAGCTCATACTTGGTCTTCGGTCTTTCCGCATCACGCCACTTGAAATTTTGAAGATGCATTTCTTTTGGCGTTTTTTGTTTCATTGGCCAAATGGTTCCTTTTACGGCAGTTCGGAAAACAACACGCTGAAGCTCCTTTTCTTTGAAATAAACATCCATCAATTCAGCATTTGATTGATTGATGCCTGTAAATGCGCTGTCTTCATCCTGTATATAATAAACACATTCTGCCGAACCTCTTGCCCTGACAGAATCAATGTTGCCGTCAATAAAATATGCATCCATCCTGTTTGATTTTACCTGGTTGAATATTTCGTGTTTTACAAAGCTTGCTATAAAACTGTTTTTGAAAACCTGCATCCTGTCGGCTTTTTTATTTTTAGTAAAAAGCAAAATAGTATCACCAGTTATTTGGTTTTCTTGTGACCAAACAACAGGATCATCATACAATCTAAATACGGAATCCTTAAATGAATAAAACATACTGTCACAAACTGCCTGCAATGAATCTGAAAAAATTCTTACATTTCTGAATGCTTCAAAATACCTGTTCGTACTGTCCTTTGTTTTGGTATCAATAATTTTTACTTCTTTCAAGGTATCTTTTTTTGCAACCGAATCTTTGGATCCATACAAGTCCGTAAGCCTGGCAGAAAATAAAGTGTCTGCAGCTATAAAAATGGAATCTTGATCCTGCTCGACGATCATTAATGGCTTGGCAAAAGCAAGAAATGATTCATTCTTTTTGTTATAGAAAATCGTATCGGCGATCACTGTTGTTTTATTTGCGGTGTCCACAATTATTCCCCTGCCGAATATTTGTGTAATACCCAGGCTGTCGTCGCTTATTATCCTTTCTCCTGTTACCTGTATATCCTTATCAGTTATAATGGGGTGCTGTCCAAATTCGGCTTTACCGGTTCTTTTATCATAAAAGCCCTCTCTTGTCTTAATAGTCCTGTTTGTACTATCCTTAACAAGTGTCTCTGCAATAAATCTTACTATCTCCGTTCCGGTATTATATAATAATGAATCGGATTGAAGATCATAAGATGGATCTTTCAACTTTACATTCTTTTTGAAATAAACATCTTTTATATCTGCATAGTAATAACCTTCATCGCTTGTTAATACAGTTTCTTTGTTTACAACCCGGCCGCCATTTCTATAGATACCAACTTTAGTATTCATATCATATTCCAATGTTGGAGTTGTAAGCACACCTTTGCCATCAGTTAATTTGACATTGCCATCTAAATAAGCAATTTTTCTGTCAGTGAGATAGCGAAGATGATCGGAATACACGTTCGCCGTATCTGAATCATTGATATGGACATTTCCAAATGCCTCGAAAAGATTAATTCTTTTTGTGATCACACAACTATCGCATTCGAATATTGAATTGCCTTGCTTTAAACGGACATTGCCGGCGAGTATCTGTATTTCTGTAACGGAATCGACCTTGCGATATTCTAATTTTCTTACACCGGGTAAAATTTCAACTGTACGAACTGTGTCTGCTGGTGTAAATGTTTTTGTAGTTGGTAATTCCTGGCAAAAAATAATCAGAGGACTTGTAAACAGAAACAAGACGAATAAAAACCGAAAAAATTTTGTCGGGGTCATTTTTGTTTGCCTTGCGGAATGGAATCTTTTTTCGCAGGCGAAGTTAAAGGGCCTGTTTTATCTTTTCTGTTAAATATCACACTGCCGGTATATCGTTTTGGATTAACACGAATATCATCAAACAGTATTTCAATCCCTAACAATAGACTATTTAACTGATCATATAGTTTTCTATCTTTCATTAACAAACCAAGAGTTCCTTCGTTCGTATTGAATTTACTTAATACAGTCTTAAGTTCATTAATAGTAGCCTGTAATGTATCAATAGCGGGTTGTACTTCCAGTCCCGAAAATTTATCTGCCGCTTTTTTAATGCTGCTTATTGTTGCGGTAATACTATCGTTATTCTTTTTAAGATTGCCTGTAATTGAATTTGCATTATTCAAAGTTGCAGCCAAAGCGCCACTTTCTGCATCTAAAAGCTTATTAAGACTATTCGTTGTTTGTTTTAGATTGCGAATGATCTCACTAATATTTCCTTTTGTGTCTTTATCAAACAACCGGTTAAGACCACCTAAAACTATTTTCAATGAATCGATCGCACTTCTTACACTTGATAAAGTTGGAGTGATCTGCGCTTTCACATCTCCAAGAAATGAACTGGCCCGGTCCGTTATCACTGTATCACCATCTGCTAAAAATTCTGTGGATTGCCCCTGCTCAATTTTCAAAAAAGTGGACTCAAGCAGTTGGGATTCTATTGATGCTTTGGAGTCTTTCGGAATATTCACATCCCGTTTCATTGTGATCGTAACAATGATGCCACTGAGATTCTTATCGATCTCGGTATAATCATAAACAGTACCCA
>Ga0207712_10002531_pt1 | contig 11756 bp, 7 predicted proteins | sample KBSS44metaG_FD_184402 | JGI IMG/M metagenome (GOLD analysis project Ga0207712, IMG submission 184402) | Switchgrass rhizosphere microbial communities from Kellogg Biological Station, Michigan, USA - KBS S4-4 metaG (SPAdes) (version 2) | ecosystem: Host-associated > Plants > Roots > Rhizosphere >... | reverse complement strand
TGTTGGTGACGATCTGCTGCATTTCGGCAGCAGTCTTCGCCGGTGCGATCAGCTTGCCGTCCGCGATGCCCTGCGAGTACTTCGCCGCGGCGGCGGGGAAGCCGATCTTCGCGTCGAACAGCTTCACCCAACCCGCGCTCAGTGTGCAGATGACGAGCCATGCGGCAGGAATGCCCGGCACCCAGGCGTAGCGCGCGAGCTTCTTCTTGACGACGACGACGAGGCACAAGGTCAGCGCGATCGCCGCGAGCATCTGGTTGGCGATGCCGAACAGCGGCCACAGCGTGTTGATGCCGCCGAGCGGATCGGTCGCGCCTGCGTAAAGGAAATAGCCCCAGATCGCGACGCAGAAGATCGTCGTAACGATGTTCGCGGTCCAGGACTCCGTTTTCTTCAACGCCGGCACGGCGAGACCGGCGAGCTCCTGGATCATGAAGCGGCCGACGCGCGTGCCAGCGTCCACGGTCGTCAGGATGAACAACGCTTCGAACAGAATCGCGTAGTGGTACCAGAACGCCATCATGCCTTCGCTCGGCATGATTCCGTGCAGCAGCTGGGCCATGCCGACCGCGAGCGTGGGCGCGCCGCCGGCGCGCGAAAGGATGGTCGATTCGCCGATGTCCTTTGCGGTCTGCGTCAGTTGCTCCGGGGTGACGACGAAGCCCCACTGGCTGATCGCCGTTGCCGCGCTCGTAACGTCGGCGCCGATCAGCGCGCTCGGCGAGTTCATCGCGAAGTAGACGCCCGGATGCAGCGCGCTCGCGGCGATGATCGCCATGATCGCGACCGCGGCCTCGGTGAGCATGCCGCCGTAGCCGACCATGCGTGCCTCGGATTCGTTCGACAGCAGCTTCGGCGTCGTGCCTGAGGAAATGATCGAATGCCAGCCCGACACGGCGCCGCAGGCGATCGTGATGAACAGGAACGGGAACAGGTTGCCCTGGAACACCGGACCGGTGCCATCGATGAATTTGGTCACCGCGGGCATCTGCAGATACGGCGCCGAGAAGAAGATCGCGACGGCCAGCAGCACGATCGTGCCGATCTTGAGGAAGGTCGAGAGATAGTCGCGTGGCGCGAGCAGCAGCCACACCGGCAGCACCGAGGCGAAGAAGCCGTAGCCGATCACGAGCCAAGCGAGTTGCGCCGCATTGAAGGTGAAATATTTCGCCCACGCCGGATCGGCCGCGACCACGCCGCCGAGCCAGATCGAAACGAGCAACAGCACCAGGCCGATGATCGACACCTCGAGCACGCGGCCCGGGCGCAGGAAGCGCAGGTAGATGCCCATGAAGATCGCGATCGGAATCGTGCAGGCCACGGTGAACGTGCCCCATGGGCTGATCGCGAGCGCCTTGACCACGACGAGCGCGAGCACCGCGAGCACGATCATCATCAGCACGAGCACGCCGATCATGCAGGTCACGCCCGCGGCATTGCCGAGTTCGGCGCGCAGCATGTGGCCGAGCGAGCGCGCGTCGCGGCGCACCGAGAGGCCGAGGATCATGAAGTCCTGCACCGCCCCGGCAATGACGACGCCGGCGAGGATCCACAGTGTGCCCGGCAGATAGCCCATCTGCGCGGCGAGTACGGGGCCGACGAGCGGGCCGGCGCCGGCGATCGCGGCGAAGTGGTGGCCGTAGACGATCCACTTGTCGGTCGGCACGTAGTCGAGGCCGTCGTTGCGCAGGCGCGCAGGCGTCGCGCGCGTCGGATCGAGGCCGAGCACCTTGTCGGCGATGAACTTCGAGTAGAAGCGGTAAGCGATGGCGAACACCGCGAGTGCCGCGGCGACGAGCCAGATCGCGTTGACCGATTCGCCGCGACTGAGCGCGACGACGCCTAGGCACATCGCGCCGGCGACGGCGACGATGCTCCAAATGAGTTTCTGGGCAGTGGCTTGCACTCGTCCTCCCGCGATTGATTGGCCGTGTACCAGCTTGCGTGGCGGCATGTCGGACGTCAAGCCGCGTTGCATCAGCTGCGGCTCGTCGCTTGCGGGTCGGATCAAGGCATCCAGCCGACCACGTCGGCAACGACATGGGTTGAGCCGGCGTTGTTGTAGATGGATACCTGGCCGCCGCTGCCGACCTTGGCGAATACCAGGTTGGGAATGATCATGCCCGGCGCGAAATTGAGATTTGACGCATTCGGCCGTGCGTCGCCTGCGCCCCAGATGGTCAGATATCCGGGCGCGGTCGGAGTTACCGCGGTCACGTTCAACACCGCCGTGCCGACGCCACTGTTCGGAATGCCTGCGCGACCGGTGATCTGCAGGTTCAGGGTAGCCGCGGGGCCGAGCGCACCGCCGCCCTGGGCCTGACCGTCGACGGTCAGCATGCCCGGCCGGGTATCGAGCAAGCGCGCCGGTCCGACACTGGTCAGTTCCGATGGCGACGCAAACCAGCCGGCGACATCCGCAACCAATTGCGTGTTGCCGGCGGAGTTGTATAGCGCGACCTTGCCACCGGTGCCGACCCGGGAGACGACCAGATTCGGGATCGTTTGGTTTGGCGTGAAATTCAGATTCGACGCGTTGGGCCGCGAATTGCCCGTGGGCCAAGCCGTAATGTAACCGTTGGCCGTCGGCTCCGTCGCGGTGACGTTCAGCACCACGGCTGCGACGCCGCTAGCCGGTACGCCGCCGCGATTGAGGACGACCAGATCGAGCTCGGCGCCAGGGCCGAGTGCGCCAACGCCAGCGAAACTGCCGTCGATTGTGGACTTTCCCGGGCGCGTGTCGAGCAGTCGCGCCGGGCTCAAGGCGCTGAATGCCGAACTGGTCGGGAACCAGCCGGCGACGTCGGCGATCACGTCGGTCGATCCCACCGAGTTGAACAGCGACACCTTGCCGCCTGTGCCGATCTTGGCAATGACCAGATTCGGAATGATCTGCCCCGGATTGAAGTTCAAGTTCGAGGTCCCCGGCTGTGCGCCGCCTGTGGGCCATACCGTGAGATAGCCGGTTGCGCTCGGAGTGACTGCAGTGACGTTGAGCACCACCGAACCGACCGCACTGTCCGCCACGTTGTTGGGCACGCCGCCGCGGCCGATCACCGCGAGATCACGTGCTTCGCCGGAACCGAATGCGCCGGTGCCGGCATATGCGCCATCGAAAGTTGTTGAGCCCGCGCGTGTATCCAGCAAGCGTGCCGGCGGCAGCGAGGTGAAGCTGGACCGCGGCGCGGACCATGCTGCGATGCTCGGTGCGTTGCCATTGATGGCGCTGGCATTGTCGGCACCGGTGGCGGTGCTGGTTTGCGTGGCTCCCGTGTTGTCCTGGTAGCTGAAACTGTACGTCGAGCCACTTGCCACCCCGCAGGCGCCGCCGTTGCACGTGCTGATACTTGGATTGGAAAATTTGGCCACGATCGGGCTGCAGCCGGGAGTGCTGCTGTAGGCCATCAGCGTGCCGGCCGTGCCATTGCAGTAGCCGCGGTTGTAGCTGGGGGTGCCATTGCCGGGAGCCGGCGGCGGGGAGGCCTTGCCGCTTATGGTCGTCCCGGCGTCATGCTCCGAGCCCATGTTGTGGCCAAGTTCGTGCGTCATCGTGACGTCGAGGCAGTAGTAGTAGCCGCCTCCCGGGGCGGGAATCTGGCCATCCTCGAACACGGTAAACCCCCCGCTACCGGTTCCGGGGTAGGATCCGGGAATATAGCCCAAGCCGCAGACGCCGCCGACAAACGGGCGCGCCAGCGTGACGAGATCGGCGCCATAGCGCTTGCGCATCGCAACCACCGTTGGATCATTAGACAACCCCGGCAGCGCGGTCGCGTCATCCTGATCGACGTAAGATGCGGAATAGGGCTGTGCCGAGACGAGGTTCAGCGCGACGTTGACACCACTGTTGAGGTACGCGTTGTTGGCAATGCCGACCAATTGGTTCAATCGCGCGATCGTCTGCGCATAGCCGCCGAGTTTGGTCTGCAGTGAAGGCGTAAACAGCAGGAGCAGATCGATCTGTGCGACGCTGCCTGCGGCTGCCAGGACTGAAGCGGGCACAAGCGCCTGCGAAGCCGCCGGCGGGAGCGGCAGGGAGTCGTCGATCGTCGGCTCGAACGCGCGTTCGCCGGCAGCAGCGGTGTCGGTCAGCACGGCTGCCTGTTCCGTGCCGTGCAGGCGCAGCATCCCCCAGGGCGTAGAGATGCTGCCGCTGACGTGTCCTTCGTAGGTTGAAATCACGACGGGATAATTGCGGCCGATATCGTCCAGATGGCCGACCCATACCGTGCCGCCGGCGTAAACGTCGTCGGTACGCTCGTAAGTCACCGCATATACCTCGCCCGAGGGGCCGGCGACGCTGAGCACGTCGCCCTTACGCGCCGCGTGCATTGCCGTCGTATCGAGTGCGACCAGGCGTTGCGCGTAGTTCAGTGGCTCGGCAGCGGCGATCGCGACCTGATTCGCCGGAGTCGGCGCGACGGGATTGAGCAAGGCCGGCGTAGCGGAAGCGCTGGTGGCGACCGCGATCAGCAAGGCTGTGCCGAAAAGTGAATGCTGCAGGTCGCGGCGTAGTCTGGGCGTCGACATAAAAACTCGCTGGCTTCTGGGCGACGTCGGAATGTTAGTGCCTCCGGTGGCGGCCTGCCTGGAGCGACATCACAGATGCCGCCGCCGGTCGCGAATTTCGCGGAGCGGAAAGCTGGCATGAGCGGATCTTCGTCGGCGGCTTTGCAGTCAGCTTCGTTTGCCACACATCTAACACGGCGGCATGCCGATTGTAGTCACGCGCGCAACGTGGTCGGTAGAGGCCGAAAATATCGTTGGGCAGGCGATGAAACGATGGACTTCAGCGGCAGATGTGCAGCACTGCCGCGAGGAAGCTACAGCCACTTCGCGCGCTTGAGCATCACATACAAGCCGATGCAGGCGACCACGGTCACGCCGATCATGATGAAGTAGCCGTAATCGGTGGAAAGCTCGGGCATGTTGTGGAAGTTCATGCCGTACCAGCTCGCGAACAGCGTGGGCACGGCGAGCAGCCCGGCCCAGCCGGCGAGCCGCTTGACTACCTCGTTCTGCGCGACGCTGACCATCGCCAGGTTGACGTTCATCGCCGCGGTGAGCAGCTCGCCCATCGTGTTGGTCGCGTCGCTGATGCGCGTGGCGTGGTCGTAGACGTCGCGCAGGTACGGTCGCACTTCGTCGTCGATCTGCTTGCCGTGAAAGCGCGAGAGCTGGTTGAGGATGTCCTGCATCGGCGACACCGCCAGACGCAGGGTGACGAGTTCGCGTTTGAGCAGATAGATGCGTTCGATCACCTCGCGCTTGAACGTGTCTTCGAAGATTTCCTTTTCCAGTTCGTGCAGCTCTTCCTTGAATGTCGACACGATCGGCATGAAGTTGTCGACGATAAAGTCGAGCACCGCGTACATCGCGTAGCTTGGCCCCAGTGCCATGAGCTCGGGCGTCTGCTCGCAGGCCTTGCGCGGCGCCGCGTACGACAGCGAGGCACCGTGGCGCACCGTGAGCAGAAAATTTTTGCCGAGGAAGATGTGCGTTTCGCCGAACTCGATCTTGCCGTCCACTACCTGCGCGGTGTGCAGCACGACGAACAGCACGTCGTCGTAGATCTCGATCTTCGGCCGTTGGTGTGCGCAATGCGCGTCTTCGATGGCGAGGTCGTGCAGGCCGAATTCCTCCTGCAGCTTTTCGAGCAAGGCTTCGTCGGGTTCGTGCAGGCCGACCCAGATGAACTGGTCGGCGTACTGCAGCACATTGCTGATGTCGTCGAGTGCGACATCGCCAAGCTTGCGCCCGTCCTTGCCGTAGGCGATGCAGTTGACCAGCATTGGCGCCGCAGCCGCGTTTTGCGGAGCTGCCGCGGGGGTATTCGCTGGAGCGTTGGGCTGGACCGGCATGTCCATGATTCTATCGCCATGGCCGTGAACCAGCGCATGATGCCGGAAGGATGGCGATAGCCGCAATCGCGGCGTAGGTACTTCCTACAATCGCTCGCGGGTCGGGACGAGTGTTGCGCTAAGTGCCAGGCCGAGATGTACCGGCAACAGCAGCGCGATCCACAGCCAGTTGTCCTGCACGAAGCCAGGCAGGATTTTCACGAACCAGGCGAGAACGGCGCAAAAGGCAATCAACGCGGCGACGCGCCTAGCGAAACGTGTGGGCTGCCAGCGCCGTCGCAACGCACCCAGCCAGGCAGGCAGCAACAACAGACAGAGCGGATTGAGCAACAGCAGATTCTCGTTGCGCCAGGCGCTGATGTGTTCGGTCAGCGTCCATAGACCGAGCAGCACCAGACCACCAATGCCGCAGACCAGCGCGATTGTGCCGGCGAGGCCTGCGAACGCGATGCGCGCTGCCGTGTTCGCGCGTGCGCGCACAAGGCCGAGCAGGATCATCGCGGTGACCATGCCCACCGCGAGAGCCGCCGATGTCCAGCGCGGCGGCAGTTCCAGCGGATCGGGTAGGCGGCCCTTGTTGAGTACGGTTTCGCTGGCGACGAGGGGCACGGTGTTGCCGTTGGCGTCGGTCAGTTTGACCTCGCGCACGTGGCGCATGAATTCGGTCGGTACGAAGCTTTCGTCCCAGTACGACAGGCGCTGGTCAGAGTAGGGGCCGAGTCCCGCGTCGATGCCGAGCATGAGCGCCGTATCGGGGCGCATGAGTCGGTCGGCATCCATGCGATAGGTGTAGCCGCGCGAGGGCGAGACGAGCTGGGCCTTGATCGCGCCGCCGAGTGCCTTGTCGAGCGCATCGCGCACACGCGTGGAGCAGTTCGCGCGGAAGTAGTCGTAGCGGTACTGTACGTTCTCGGGGCGCGTATTCCATTCGAGGAATTCGGCGAGTTCGTTGCGTTGCGCCGGCGTCAGGTTCAGTTCCTGGCGCACGATCCAGCGGCCTTCGTCGACGTAGACCGGGTATTCCTCGGCGGGGTCGCCGACCGCGATGCGGTACATCATGCGGCCGCGCGCGAAGTTGACGAAGAAATTTTCCTGCGCGAAATCGAACATGCCGTAGTTGTACAGACGCGCCGCGCCGGCTGCCCCGTCGCGGATCTCGATCGCGTTGTGACCGAAGCGTTCCCAGATTTCCTCGCCGGGGCCGAAGGTGATCAGCGAGACGGCGAGATTGGCGCCGGACTCGGCAGGCGCGGTTTCGGCGCTCTGTGCGAACGCCGGGACAATCAGCAGGTAGCAAAGCAACGCGGCGAAGGCGCGTTGCCATCGACACATCGATGAATTGATACGCTCAAGCATCGATCGGGCGCACGGCAAACTGCAGCACGCGGCGGTCGTCGGCACGGGTGACGTGGAAATGGAAGCCACCGAGATCGACTTCTTCGCCGGTCTCGGGTAGATGACCGAACTCGCTCGTGACCATGCCGCCGATCGTGTCGAACTCGTCGTCGGAGAAGCGGCTGCCGAGGCGCTCGTTGAAGTCGGCGATCGGAGTCAGTGCATTGACCAGGAAGCGACCGTCGGGCTGTGCCTGGATCAGCTTCTTGCGCGCGGGATCTTCCTCGTCGTGCTCGTCGTCGATCTCGCCGACGATTTCCTCGAGCACGTCCTCGATCGTGATCAGGCCCGCGACACCGCCGTATTCGTCCATCACGATCGCCATGTGGTTGCGCGATAGGCGGAATTCCTTGAGCAGGATGTCGAGTCGCTTCGACTCGGGAATCATCGCGACCGGGCGCAGCAGCGGACGGATGTCGCGCGGCGCGGCGCCGTTGGCGAAACTCTTGAGCAGATCCTTGGCCAGCAGGATACCGACGATCTCGTCGGCGTCCTCGCCGTGCACGGGGAAACGCGAATGTCCCGACTCGATCACGCGGCGCAGGATTTCCTCGAACGGTGCCTCGACCGGCAGCACGACCATCTGTGCGCGCGGCACCATCACGTCGCCGACCTGCTGGTCGGCCACTTCGATGGCGCCTTCGACCATCGACAAGGTGTCACCGGAAAGCAGGCCGTTCGCCTGCGCGTGGCGCAGCTCCTCGAGCAATTCTTCGATGTTGCGCGGCTCGCCAGAGACCATCTGGCTGATCCGGTCCAGCCAGGATCGCGGCGGGGCCGAATTCGGAGGATCGTCGTTCATCTACGTCGAGGCAAAGCCCATCCGGGCGGCCGCCCAGTATACCGGAGAATCGGTGACGGAATTATAAATATTTCAAAATCAATCAGTTATATGGGTCGGCGATGCCGAGTTCGGCCAATATACGACGCTCGATCGCCTCCATTTTGTGCGCGTCTCGTTCTTTCTCGTGGTCATAGCCGATGAGGTGCAGCACGCCATGGACGGTGAGGTGGGCATAGTGGTCGCGCGGGCGCTTGCCTTGCTCATCGGCTTCGCGCGCGATCACGGACGGGCAGAGAACGAGGTCGCCAAGCAACCTGGATTTCTCGCGCGGCGCGGGTTCGTACGGAAAGCTCAGGACGTTGGTCGCGTAGTCCTTGCCGCGATAGCGCAGGTTGAAGTCGCGAGCCGGTTCGAGGTCGAACAGGGTGATGTTCACCTCGGCCCGACCACGGCGCCGGCCGGTCAGCGCGGCGCGCACCCAGGTCTCGAACGAACGCGAAACCGGAACGCCGCGCCGACCGAAGTCGTTTTGCACGAACACGGAAAGATCGAGGCGGCTGCTCACTTTTTCGTCGCCTCGCCCTTGCGCTCGGTATCGGCCTCGCGCGCCTCGTAAGCGCGCACGATGCGCTGCACGAGCGGATGGCGCACGACGTCCTTGGCTTCGAAAAAGGTCATGCTGACGCCCTCGACCTTGGCCAGCACTTCGACCGCATCGCGCAGTCCGCTCTTCACCTGCTTGGGCAGGTCGATCTGGGTCAGGTCGCCGGTGACGACTGCGACCGAGCCGAAGCCGATGCGGGTGAGGAACATCTTCATCTGCTCGACCGTCGTGTTCTGCGCCTCGTCGAGGATGACGAACGAGTCGTTGAGCGTGCGTCCGCGCATGTACGCGAGCGGCGCGATCTCGATCACGTTGCGTTCGATCAGCTTGCTCACGCGGTCGACGCCGAGCATTTCGTAGAGTGCGTCGTAGAGCGGGCGCAGGTAGGGATCGACCTTCTGAGTCAGGTCGCCTGGCAGAAAGCCGAGCTTCTCGCCCGCCTCGACCGCCGGACGCACGAGCACGAGGCGCTGCACGCGCGAGTCGTTGAGCGCGTCGACCGCCATCGCCACGGCGAGCCAGGTCTTGCCGGTGCCGGCCGGGCCGATGCCGAAGTTGATGTCATGGCGCGCGATCGCGTGCAGGTATTTCTGCTGGTTTGCGCCGCGTCCGCGTACGGTGCCGCGCTTGACCTTGATCGTGACTTCCTGCGCCTCGAAGCCCTTGTCGTCGGAAGACTCCAGTCCTGATTCGGACAGGCGCAACGACACCTGTGCGCCGTCGAGCGCTTCGCTTGTAGTCGCATCGTACAGGTCGCGCAGCACGCGTTCGGCGAGCTTGACCTTCGCGGACTCGCCGCTGATGCGGAACACGTTGCCGCGATTTGCGATCTCGACGCCGACGCGCATCTCGACCTGGCGCAGATGCTGGTCGAACGGACCGGCGAGATTGGCCAAGCGCTCGCCGTCATCCGGTTCGAGGGTGAGGTTGTGGTGGATGTTGGCGGACATTCGAGCGCTACGCGGCCGCTTTCGTGGCTATGCGCCCGCGCAGCGAATTGCTCATCGCCTCGGTGATCTGCACTTCGATGAAGTGGCCGACGAGATTAGCCGGCGCCGGGAAGTTCACGTAGCGCATGTTCTCGGTGCGGCCGGTCATTTCCTTCGGATTCTTTTTGCTCGGGCCTTCGACGAGCACGTTCTGCACCGTGCCGACCATTGCCAGCGAAATCGCCTTGGCGTTCGCGTTGATCGTCGCCTGCAGGCGTTCGAGGCGAGCGTGCTTGACCGCATCGCTCGTGTCGTCGGCCAGGTTCGCGGCCGGCGTACCAGGGCGCTTGGAGAAGATGAAGGAGAAGCTCTGGTCGAAGCCCACATCGGTGATCAGTTTCATCGTCTGCTCGAACTCGGCGTCGGTCTCGCCGGGAAAGCCGACGATGAAATCGCTCGACACGGAAATATCTGGGCGCACGCGCCGCAGCTTGCGGATTTTCTGCTTGAACTCGAGCGCGGTGTAGCCGCGCTTCATCGCGCTCAGCACGCGGTCGGAGCCGGATTGCACGGGCAGGTGCAGATAGTTCGCGAGCTTCGGCACGTTCGCATAGGCTTCGATCAGCGAGTCGGAGAATTCGAGCGGATGCGAAGTCGTGTAGCGGATGCGGCCGATGCCGTCGAGTTCGGCGATCGCGTGGATCAGCAGGGCGAGATCAGCCGTGCCGCCGTCGTGCATCGCGCCGCGATAGGCGTTGACGTTCTGGCCGAGCAGATTCACTTCGCGCACGCCCTGTTCGGCAAGCTGCGCGACTTCGGCGACCACGTCGTCGAACGGACGGCTGATTTCTTCGCCGCGCGTGTACGGCACGACGCAATAGGAACAATACTTGGAACAGCCTTCCATGATCGACACGAACGCGGTCACGCCTTCCTTGCGTGGCGCGGGCAGGTGATCGAACTTCTCGATTTCGGGGAAGGAGATGTCGACCTGGGCTTTCTTCGTTTCCTTGCGCGCCTCGATCATCTGCGGCAAACGGTGCAGCGTCTGTGGCCCGAACACGAGATCGACGAACGGCGCACGCTTGACGATGGCTTCGCCTTCCTGGCTCGCGACGCAGCCGCCGACGCCGATGACGAGGTTCGGGTTGTTTGCCTTGAGCTCGCGCCAGCGCCCCAACTGGGAGAACACCTTCTCCTGCGCCTTCTCGCGGATCGAGCAGGTATTGACCAGGATGACGTCGGCCTCGGCCTCGTTCTGGGTCAATTCCAGCCCGTGCGAGGCCGCGAGCACGTCGACCATCTTGGCCGAGTCGTACTCGTTCATCTGGCAACCGTGGGTCTTGATGAAAAGTTTGCCGGGCATGGCGGGCGATACGCGAAAGAGAGCGGACCGCGTATTTTAGCGCGCTGTACCCTTGGACACCACTTGGCCGGCTGCAGCGGTGATCGGCGCCTTCGACTCCTCTGCGAGTCCGCGCCGCAGATGCGGCGGTCGGTCCGGACGGAATCTTCTTCCAAATCGAACGAAGTAGTAGTTCGATCACAAGCTCACGGGTGGCGCCAACCTGTCGTGCGGCCGGTGGCGCGAGCCGTCCCTGGCTGTTGGAATCTCCCTACCTGCGCCGAATTCCCCTCATTGTGTGGCAGCGTCCGCCGAGTCGAGGTTGATCTCGGATACGTGCCATGCCGCCTGGCGGAGTTCGTCACGGAACCTACGACATGACTTTCTGTCTGTAGGAACCGGCGACCTAGGCGTCGCTGATGGCGCACTCAGCGGCGGCCGTGCAGTGACGTTTGTTCATGGCAAGTGCAACGACAGCGAGGAATTTCGCAAAATGTATACTTTTATTCCCGCAGCCGGTTCAGACTATCCGCGTGCGAGTAAACCCGAAGTAAAGGCCGAGTAAACCTGCGGTAAAGGTTGAGTGAATCTTTCGTTACAGCGGTGCGTTCCGCGACCACGATGGATGTTGAGTGATTCGATTGGGCACGGACGTGGTTGCCGAAGTACGTGATCGCCGCGATGCATCACGTTCGTGGCAGCGTGGCACCCGGATGCCGTGGTGGCGCCGCCGCGCTCCCGGGGTTGTGACAGAATGTGCCGGCGCAAGCCGACTGCGTGATATACGGGTGTCTATGGTCAAGAGCTTCGCTTTCGGTGTGCTGTGCGCGGCGGGTCT
>Ga0207712_10002530_pt1 | contig 11759 bp, 8 predicted proteins | sample KBSS44metaG_FD_184402 | JGI IMG/M metagenome (GOLD analysis project Ga0207712, IMG submission 184402) | Switchgrass rhizosphere microbial communities from Kellogg Biological Station, Michigan, USA - KBS S4-4 metaG (SPAdes) (version 2) | ecosystem: Host-associated > Plants > Roots > Rhizosphere >... | reverse complement strand
AAAACGCCGCCCGGATCGCCCTTCGTACACAGCAGGTGATCGCCCACGAATCCGGTGTGGCCGATACGGTCGACCCGATGGCGGGCAGCTACGCGATCGAGGAATTGACCACTCAGCTCGAAGAACGAGCGGTTGCATATATCGAAAAGATCGATGCTATGGGCGGAATGCTGAAGGCGATCGAGGAAGGATATGTCCAGCGAGAGATCCAGGAAGCCGCATACGAATACCAGCTCGCGGTCGAGAGACAAGACGCGGTAGTGGTCGGCGTCAACCGCTTCCAAACGGACGAGAAAGAAACGATCCCTATCCTCAAGATCAACGAGCAGATCGAGCGCGACCAGGTCGCCCGCCTGCGTGCTATTCGTGAGAAACGTGATGCGTCCCAAGTCGAACGCGCTATGAGCCACCTGGCCGAAGCCGCGGCCGGTGACCAAAATCTCCTCCCAAAGATCCTCGAATGCGTCGAAGCGTACGTGACGGTAGGCGAGATCAGCCATGCCCTCCGCAAAGTCTGGGGTGAATACCGTGAAGCAGTCACCGTCTAACCAGCGAAACACCCACATCACCACTAAACTTCGCTCTCTTTTCACGTGAACTTAGGCCAAAGTTAGTTAACAAAGAGCCAAAGTTAACTAACAAAGAGCCAAAGTTAGTTAACAAAGAGCCAAAGTTAACTAACAAAGAGCTAAAGTTAACTAACAAAGAGCCAAAGTTAACTAACAAAGAGCCAAAGTTAACTAACAAAAGGCCAAAGTTAACTAACAAAAGACCAAAGTTAACTAACAGAAGACCAAAAACAAGTGAAAAAAGCCTTAATTCTCGCAGTTGGGGCAGTCCCCCATTCCACTAAGTGACCTATTTAGCGTTACTTAGATACAACTCACCCTTCGTGCCTATTCTTCTACTCTTTGGGAGTCCTCCTAAGAAGTATGAGGAACCGAAAAGATCCGTATTGGTTTGGCTACGATCACAAGTGGCGTGAATTTATAACTTCGTCGAAGCAAGGTTTTTTCATTTTAGGCGGCATGAATCTCGATAAAGCGTTTGCCATTCCAGCATCCGTTATGGAGGATAAGCTGAAAGATCTGAACACGACGGATAATGCCAAAGGAATGTGGTGGCATATCGTCATTCGCCAGATGGACGACGGCAGATATGTTATGTCGTGTTCAAAAACCGGGAATCATCTCGATCTGACTCCTTACGCACTGCAGATTTAGCGCATTAAGGCTCCGCAACCGGCGATACAGTCGAATTCAGAAAGTGGAAATCTGGCTTATAGGGTAGGTTCGCAAACATCCACCTTAGCGGTCGGTTCTCTTCCTCAATTGACGGTCTGGCCCTTGACGCGGAAATATTATATGATGATTATCATGCCGAAATTTTCTACAACACGAACTGTCTCCCGACGCAAGGAAGTCACACACGAGCGTATCGTTGAGGCCGCCGCGCGCTCTATCCGGCGTAGCGGCTACGACGGCACAAGTGTCGCGGACATCATGAAAGAGGCCGGACTGACGCACGGTGGCTTCTACGCTCATTTTAAGTCACGCGAGGCGATGCTGGCCGAGGCGGCAGACCGGGCCGGTGCCGAGACTGTTGCCTTAATGGAGCGTATTGCTGCCTCGGTCCCGCCGGAACGAACTCTCCAGGCGATGATGGAGGCTTACCTTTCAGAAGCCCATTTTGAAGGTGTGGAAACAGGATGTGGCGCGGCTGCACTCCTCTCTGAAATGCCGCGCCAAGCTCCCGGGGTCCGGCGTGCCGCCACGAGGCGCATCAAGGAGATGATCGACCTGGTTGCGCGCCAATCACCCGACTGGGGCAAACCGGGCGCACACGAAAACGCGCTGATCACCGTGGCTACCATGATTGGCGCGTTGGCTTTAGCACGCGCCGTTGACGATCCGAAGCTTTCCGATGCGTTGCGCGAGGCGGCGCTGAATCACCTAGCCCCCGCCGAAAAATAATTTTCACATGCATCATTTTTTGCTTGCATCCTTAGAAGGAATATGATATTGATCATATCATAATATGATAGACATCATATAAAGAGGATGAATGAAGTAAGACGAAGAAGAACAGGAAGGATAGATCATGCAATTAAAAGGAAAAACAGTACTGATAACAGGCGGTACGGCGGGTATCGGTCTAGAAGCGGCGAAACAGTTTTTGGCTAACGGTGCGAAAGTTATTATTACCGGCAGAAACCAGTCAAAACTGGACGCAGCAAAACGGTTGTACCCCTCTGTGACTGCAATAAAGAGTGACGCGGCAAATGCGGATGATGCTCGGGCCCTTTTCGAGCAAGTTAAGGCACTTGGAGGGATCGATATCCTATACAACAATGCCGGCGTAATGAGCGGCCCACTTAATCTGGGAGCGGCAAACGACAAGCATCTCGAGGCGGCGGAGTATGAAATGAACGTCAATTACCTTGGCGTCATTCGCATGAACAACCTGTTTATGGAGATGCTGAAATCCGGAAAGGAGGGGGCGATCATCAATACAAGTTCACTACTGAGCTATGTCCCGCTGGTGCTTGCCCCGACGTACTCGGCATCAAAAGCGGCTGTCCGTTTTTATACAGAGTCGCTTCGAGAGCATTTACGGATCTTGGGCAGCAACGTAAAGGTCTTCGAACTTTTGCCTCCGCTGGTTGCGACCGAAATGGCAGAAGGTCTTGACGCGAAGGCGATCACTCCGGAAGAGCTTGTCAAGGCGTTGATCGACGGCATAAAGAAGGATAAGTTTACGATCCGTGTCGGTACGACAAAACTGATCTACATTTTGAGTCGGCTTTTTCCGAGGGTGGCTTTCAAATTGATCAATCCGATGAAGAGTGCTGAGCAGTTGCAGCCGCAATTGAGTCTTGCACGATGATCTCGGCGACCCATCGCGACAAGGATAACGAGGACAAATGTATGAATGAGATATCAAAGATCAATCGAATGCGGCATCGTCCGGTCTGCAACATAGTCATGGGCGAATTTCTCGCCGATGCCGAAGCCCTGCTCGCTGCCCGTCTCGAGCGCGTATCGCTGGACGATATTGCGCGCCAGGCCCAGCCCAACCCCCTCTATCCACAACACGGAGCTTATCACCATGGATGACGTCATCATCATCGGCGGCAGCTTTGCCGGTCTCGCCGCCGCCCTGCAGCTCGGCCGTGCCCGCCGCAAGGTCACCGTTCTCGATACCGGCCTGCCACGCAACCGCTTCGCTGGCCACTCGCATGGCTTGCTCGGCCACGATCACAAGCCGCCGCTGGAAATCCTGGCCGAGGCTCGGCAGCAGCTCGCGCGCTATCCGACGATCAGGCTGGTCAATGCCCGGGCCGACAGCATCTCCGGCACCATCGACGATTTCTCCGTCCTTACTGGCGATGGCCAAAGTCTTGGGGCGCGCCGCCTGATCCTGAGCTATGGCGTTGCCGATCAGATGCCTGATGTTCCGGGTTTTGCCGAAAGCTGGGGCACATCCATCGTGCCCTGCCCCTATTGCGATGGCTTTGAAGTCGCCGGCCAGCATTGGGGCCTCGTCTGGTCCGGCCCGCAGTCGCACAATTATGTCAGGCTGTACCACGATTGGACCGACACGTTGACGGTCTTCGCTGATGGTCACGACATTCCACCCGATATCCGGGCCGATCTGGCACGCCGCAATGCACCTGTCGTCGATGGCCGGATCGCCGAAATCGCCCGTCACGGGGGCCATAATGCCACCGTTAAGCTCGATACCGGCCCCAATGTGTCGGTCGACATCTTGTTCGCGCATCCGCGCAACAAGCCGTCCGCAAGCCTGCATGAATCACTGGTCCTCGCCACGGTCGTTACGCCCCTCGGCATCGCCCTGAAGGTCGACGAGCGCCGCGAAACCAGCATGCCCGGCATCTACGCCGCCGGCGACCTCGCAAACCCCCTCATGGCCTCGGTCACCACGGCAACATCGCACGGCGCGACGGCGGGTGTCTCCGCCCAGCAGTCGATGCTGGTTTGAGAAGACACACATGGAGTTCGAACACGTCACCTTCGACCTATCACACGGCACCTTTCACGCGCTTCAGGGTGGTGCTCCCGATGGTCAACCGACGATCGTCTTGCACGGCTTCCCGGACCATCCGCCGATCGCGAAGCCCTTCCTTGCCGAGCTCGGCCGCCGTGGACGTCACGTCGTCGCACCCTGGCTTCGCGGTTACGCGCCGTCCCCGACTGCGGGGCCGTTCGACTTCGCAGCCCTCACCAGCGACGTGCTCGCGCTGATCGACCGCTGGTCTCCGGGGCGACCCGTGGAGTTAATTGGCCATGACTGGGGCGCGCTGATCACATATGATGCTTGCGTCACCGCGCCGGAGCGGATCGAACGCGCGGTCACGCTCGCAATCCCTCATCCACTTACGTTCATGAGCCAGCTGACGCGCCCCGCTCAGCTACGCCGGAGCTGGTACATGGGGCTCTTTCAACTGCCGGGAAGCGGCTGGATGGTCACGGCCCGCGATCTCGCCCTCATCGACCACCTCTGGCGTCAGTGGTCGCCCAGCCTCTCGCTCGATCCAGCTCTGCAGGCGGAGCTACACGAGCATCTGCGGGCGAGTATGCCCGCGCCCCTAAAGTACTACCGGGCGATGCTGCGACCCGGCATGCTTGGGGCGACGCGCCGCCTGTCTCAACCGATCGCGATGCCCCTGCTGCAGCTTCACGGTGCCGACGACGGCTGCATCCTCCCCCCGCAGGTCAACGACCGGCATCGGTTCGCCGCCCCGCACGCGCTGGAGGTCGTCCCCGACGTCGGTCACTTCCTGCACATCGAGGCCCCCGAGGCGATCGCGGAACGGATCGCGGCATGGGGCCGAGTAGCGTCCTTTCAGCCTACAAAATGAAGTTTTAGCCTATGTCGAAAAAGGTCGTGCGAAAGGCAAGGTCGTCGTCAAAGTAAGATGATGGACTCAAGCTACGAGCCCGAGGTTCCGCAGCCTGATGGACCATGTCTACAGAATTGGGTCGGGGATGTGCGTTTCTTGCGAAGTCCTGCTAAGTTCTTTCGGTGACTGAAGGGTTGTCGACTCGACCTGCGAAACGCGGCCACCCATCCTAATCAAGGAGGGGAGTTTTTGGTTTTTAGTTGAGGGGCTTGGCGAAGGACTGGTCGAACGAGAGGATCGAGCGGCCCGGTGTTTTGGTCAGATTGCCGCCTTCAGAAACCGTCACATTATTAGCGGTGAGTGTGGTGCCCATTGCGTGTTCGAAATCGGAGATGGCCCGGTTGAGATCGGTCTGCGCTTGAAGCTCGCGGCCGCGGGCAGCGATCAGATCCGTCTGGCGCTGCAGCACGAGGAAAAGTGTGGTCGTTCCTGCGCGGAATTGCCGCTGCTCGCTGTCGAAGAGCTGTTCGGACGCGGCCCGGGATGCGGCGGCAGCGTTTAATTTGGATTGGGCGGAACGGAGGGCCTGAAGTGAATTTCGGACGTCGGCCTCGATCACCTGCTCCTGCTGCAAACGCTGATTCTGGATCTTTGCACCTTCAGCAAGAGTGCGTCCAAGATTTGCCCGTGCGACATGATTGCCCCACGGAAGCGAGATCTGCACACCAAATCGATAGGTCGGGAAATCCTGCCGGATCAGATTGCCAAGCGACGTCAGATCGCCGCCCTTAAAGAAATCTGGAACGGTCGCAGCACCATTCGAATTCGGATTCGGCGTACCGGCCAATCCCGCCGCCGAATACGTGCCGACCAGATCGATTTGCGGACGGGTCTGATCGCGATAGTATCTCTCGTCGATCTTATTGATCGCCGCACTGGTCTCGAACTGTGTTATTTCAGGTCGGTTCTTTAGCGCTTCGGACAGTGCAACCTCGAGCCCGATCTGCGGCGGATCGAGGGTGACCGGCGATACAGGCGTTATCGCACGTGCCCAGATCGGATCCTTGCGGTCGGGAAGGATCAGCGTCTTGAGCGTATTCTCTGCCTTCGTTACGTCTTCCTGCGCGGTGTAAACATTCTGCTCGAATGTAGTTATCTGGGCTGTCGCGGCCACCACATCGATCGGGGCCAGGACGCCCTTGTCCACCTGCCGCTGATTGCTTTCGAGCTGAGTACGGGCCTGTTTTACTGCGTCGATCTGCACCTGTAGGTTTCGCAGGGCAAAAGCAAGATTCCAGTACGCCTGCTCGACCTGGGCGATGATGTCGATCGCCTTTTGCCGAAACTGCGCGTCGGACAAACTGAGGTTCTTCTTCGCGATCTCGATGTTATGCCGGTTTTGATCGAATCGAAGATTTCGAAAAAGCGGCTGGGTGTAGGTCAGCGTCAGAGCCGACGGGAACTGTGGATTGAGCGTTGCGTTTCGATTGCTCGTATTAGTACGTGAATTTGTAAAACTGAGATCATAGCTACCGCCGAAATACGGCGAATACCCGGTAACACCCGCCGACCCAAAAAGCTGTTTCTGTGTGACCTGTCCGTTGACCGCTCCACCGATGGTCGATGCGGTCGGTGTGGACGTGCTTTGGTAATATGATTGCGAGTTCAGCAGCGGATCGTAAACGCCCCGTGCGCCGCGAAGATTAAACTCCGCGATCTTTACATCGTTTCGTGAAGCATTAATGTCGTTGCTGTTCTTTAAGGCCGACTCGATCGCCTCATCGAGCGAGAGAGGAAGCTGATTTACCTGATCCACGCCGACCCTTTCCGCTGAAGGCAGCGGACGCTCGGGAGCCTTAAAGTCCGGGGCGACCGGCGGTGGATCGCTCGGCAGATCTGCGGGCGGCGTGCCGACCGAACCAACTTTTTGTGGGGACGCGGCTGGAACAGGATTAGGCGGCGTGGCCGCTGGCACGGGATTGGATTGCGGCACTTGAGCCAATACCGCCTCCGTCGAAGCAAACACGGTGACAACGAGGGCCGCAAATGCAATTCCCAAACATCCAATAATTTGTAAAACCCTAGACTTCATCACTTCACTTGCCCGGCGAATCCTCCGCCATATCAGAATGGATCTCTGCGTCGCCCTCATCGTGCCCGTTATATTTTGTCCGAAAGAGACGAATAAGGGCATCCTTGATCTTTTCCATTCCCCCGCCGAGCCGTTTGAATAAAGTCAGCTCTTTAGCGTCATCAAACAGCGAATAAAATACCGGAACAGCGAGGAGAGTAAGAAGCAGACACATCGACTGTCCGCCGACAACTAAAATTCCGATCGAACGATTTGTCGCCGCACCGGCGCCGCTGCCGAGGATCAACGGGAACATACCTGCGACGAGGGCTATCGTCGTCATCAAAATAGGCCGCAGCCTGTCCCGGTTTGCCTGGATGATCGCGTCGTATCGGTTCATCCCTTTCGAGCGCAGATTGTTCGTATGATCGATCTGCAGGATCGCATTCTTCTTGACGATCCCGAATAGCAGCAAAATGCCCAGGGCGGAAAATATGTTCAGCGTCTGCCCTGCGATCGCGGTTGACAGGAGTGCAAATGGCACTGACAAGGGCAGCGTCAAAAGGATCGTCACCGGATGGATGAACGACTCAAACTGCGCCGCAAGGATCAGATACATGAAAACGAACGACAACAGGAATGCCAGCAGGAAGGAAGTGTAGGCACGTTGGAGTTCCTTCGATTGTCCCGTCACGCCCACAGAATATTCAGGCCCCAGATTCAGGTCTTTCACGTACTGCTCGAGCTTGGCCAAGGCGTCCGCTTCCGACGCATTCGGTGGGAGGCTCGATGAGATCGTCACGACGCGCTCCCTGTTGAGACGCCCGATCGATGCGGGACTCAAGCCTTCGTCCATTGTCACCAATTTGTCGAGGCTCACCGGAGCCCCAGATGTCGACGACACGGTGAAATACTCCAGATTCTGCCGGGTCCGCCGATACGGTTCGTCTGCCTGCACAACAACATCATATTGTTCCGTGCCCTCGCTGAATGTCGAGACGCGCTGACCGGCGGCGGCGATGTTCAGCGCCTGTGAAATATTGTTAGCCTGAACACCGAGGTCCGCCGCTTTGGTTCGGTCGATAACGAATCGTACCTCTGGCGTGCCTTCATCGACGGAATTGTCGGGATCGCGAAATGTCGGATCTGATTTCATCTTGGCGACAACCTGATTGGCGTAAGCATTCAGCTTGTCGAGGTCGGGGCCTGAAATGTAATATCCGATTCCCGAACCGCCGCGTCCCAGGCCAATACTTCCAGCGATCGAGGATGACGCCGAAACAGTCACCCGATAATCATCCGACGAATATTTCTTTAAGAGGTTACGTGTCTTCGCGATGAGGCTAGCTTGCGAATCGGCGCGTGTGGCCACCGGAACAAGACTGACATTGATCATGCCTGAGTTCGACGATCCTCTGCCGGCGAGAACCATCGTATTTTGAACCCCGGGCAGCTTTTCGCGCAGATCGCGGGCCATTCGGTCAAGGATCGACTGGGTAGCTGCAAGCGATGTTCCCTGCGGCCCCTGAAGATTTACCTGATAGAGAGATTCGTCTTCGTCCGGCAAAAAAGCCATACCGACGAATTTATAAAGCGGAACAATTGAAACGACGGCAACTATGCACAACGCGACGATGACCCAGCGAAACCGCATCGACAGCCGAAGAAGCCACGTATAGGTGCCGTCAACCTTGCTATAAAACCAACCGGATTTTGACGAAGAGTGTCCTTCATCGCCGGCTTCACTGATATTGCGTTCGCTCGTGTGCGTCGAATGGTCCGAAATTGACGGCTCATCCGAATTCTCGGACACCACGGATCCTGGATTTGGAAGATCGGGCAACGGCCACGGCCCTTCGTGTTTCGGAGGTTTGATCCATCTCGCCGCAAGCATCGGCGTCAAGGTAAACGAAACAATAAGCGACACGGCGATCGCCGCAGCCGCGGTAAGTCCGAAGGACGACATAAATCGTCCAACGATTCCGGTCATAAAACCAACCGGAATAAACACGGCGAGCAGGGCCAGGGTCGTCGCGAGCACGGCAAGGCCGATCTCGCGTGTGCCTTCGACAGCAGCGCGAAACGGGTCCATTCCCTTTTCCTCGACAAACCGATAAATGTTTTCCAGAACTACGATCGCATCATCGATCACGATGCCGACCATCAGCGTCAGGGCAAGCATCGTCATTTGATTCAGCGTATAACCCAGTGCCGCGATGAGGCCGAATGCGGCGATGATCGATGTCGGGATCGCGAGAGCTGCGATAATGGTCGTTCGGAAATTCCACAAAAAGAGAAATACGATAATTGCCGCGCAAATACCGCCGAGGATCAGGTGCTCCTCGATAGCGTGCAGCGAATTCTCAATAAACTCGGATTGATCCCGGATCACCGCGATCTTCATATCAGACGGCAAGGTCGGGATGATCGTCGCCATCCTTTGCTTGACGTTGTTGATGACGGAAACCGTGTTGTAACCCGACTGCTTTCTGATACCGATCGCGATCGACTGGGTCCCATCCAACGTGATCGCCGAGCTCGCATCCACGCCGCCTTCTTCGGCCCGGCCGATATCCTTGATCTTTATCGGAAATCCATTCTTTGTTGCAACAACTATGTCGTTAAATTCGCTGACCTTTGTGAGTTTACTTATCGTCCGCAGCCCGACCGTCTTCGCACCCTCGACAAGAGTGCCGCCGGGCAGTTCCTGGTTTTGCGCCGAAACGGCGCTCGCTACCTGAGTGACCGTTAGATTGTAAGCCCGCAGCCGGTCCGGATTGACGTAGATCTTGACCTGTTTCTGACGAGATCCATATGAGAAAACTTCACCAACCCCGTCGGCCGATTCTATTCGGTCGATGATCACCGTCTGCGCAAGATCGCTCAGAGCGACAACGTCCCGCGGCGCGCTAACGACATACATCAACACGGGTTGAGAGTCGGGGTCACTCTTTCTTGCGACCGGAGGATCGGCGGCCTCCGGCAGCCTGTTAACAACAGTACTGAGCTTTTGTTGAACTTCCTGGTAGGCCTGATCCGGGTCCTTTTCGAGATTGAAGGTAAGGGTGATATTGGAACTGCCGCGCGACGAGGATGACCGCATCTCGTCGATGCCGGGAACTGTGTTCAAGGCACCCTCGATGGGGTCGGTCACCTCTGTCTCCATTTCAGCCGGAGCGGCTCCCGAATTGTTGGTCGAGACGGTTATCGTCGGCAGATCGATCTTCGGAAAACGGTCAACCCCAAGCGTAAAAAAACTAAAGCCGCCCACAACCGTCAAAAACAAAACAATAACGGTCGCAAATACGGGCCTGTGAACACAAATTTCAGCTAACCACTGCATAGAACCGAGTCCAAAGTCCAAACGTCCAAACGTCCAAAGTCCAAGTCAAATGCAACTCACTTGAACTTGCTACCTTTCAGCTCCGATTGCCTTAGATATTTGATCAATCCGGAAAGCATTCGGCTCGTTTCGACAAGTTTGCTCTCAATCTCGGCAAACTTACTCTCGTCGACATATTTCTGATCCAAAGCGACATACAGCTGAGCACGCACCTCGCCGCAAGAACCTTTGGAAATTGTCAAAAACTGAACGAACTCTTTATCGCCATTCCTTTCAAAGCCTTCCGCGATATTTCGACATTATCGATATCGCCGCCCTCCTAATCTGATTAACCAAAGCAAAATCTTTCGCAAACGATCCTTCCGAACTAATCTGATAAATCAGTTGCGTAATGCGGCGGGCACATTTCCAAGCCTCCATCTCCTCAAACCGTTCAATCTTAGCCATCAGCCATTCGAAGTCTCCTCAACTTTAGACCTTGGAACTTAGATCTTGGACTTTCGATTTTAGACCTTGGACCTTTGGACTTTTGACTCACACCGACACCTTCGCCCCCTCAAACAGTTGATCCAGATTGCTGGTCGCGACAGGTTCGTCGGCATTTAGTCCGGATAAGATCTGGTAGGAATCGCCCTCTTCGATGCCGAGCTGCACAACGCGAAGTTTTGCTACACCATCCTGGATAACAAAGACGCGAAATGATTGCGTGGTTTGATCGTTATAAACTGCCGACTTCGACACAAAGACCGACGGTGTGCCGCCTTGTTTGTCGATCTTGACGGTAGCAAACATCCCGGACCGGAGTGCGTTATCGCTATTTTGAACCTGTGCTTCAACTGACGCCGCACGCGACGCCGGATCCACGGCTGGATTTACCGCCGTCACCGTGCCCGCAAACTTTCGATCCTTATAGGCGTCGACCTCAAGCGAAACGGCATGACCGAGCGTTATGGAGGGCACGTCAGCTTCTGCAACCTGAACTTGAATCTTGATAGGGTTCGTCCGAAGAATTGTTGCAACAATTGACGCCGACGAAACATATTCGCCGACTGCGGTAGGCCGATTGCTGATATAACCCGAAAAGGGCGCTCTGATCACCGTGTCAACCAAAGTCTGCTGGGCCGTTGCGACCTGCGTCCGGGAGGAATCGACCGCCGCATTTGCCGACATGATCGCCTGGTTACTCTGCCTGGCCGTATTGATCGCGGCGTCAAGCATTTCCTTTGCATTATTTGCTTGAGCACGCGCCGTATCGCGCGCCGTTCGATACTGCTCGTAAGTTATCATCGCTGTATCGCCCGATTCGACGAGTTCGCGATATCGCTTTTCGTTATTCTCCGCCTGTTTCTGATTTGCAAGTGCCAACTGATATGTCGCATTCGCCGCCCGCACCTCCGGAATGGCCGATGCGTTGAAGGCACCGTTGGGCCCGAGGCCCAGACGGGCTTCCGCCTGCCGGACAGCGGCGATCGCCTGCTTGA
>Ga0207712_10002527_pt1 | contig 11765 bp, 9 predicted proteins | sample KBSS44metaG_FD_184402 | JGI IMG/M metagenome (GOLD analysis project Ga0207712, IMG submission 184402) | Switchgrass rhizosphere microbial communities from Kellogg Biological Station, Michigan, USA - KBS S4-4 metaG (SPAdes) (version 2) | ecosystem: Host-associated > Plants > Roots > Rhizosphere >... | reverse complement strand
TTGGTTTTATTAACCAATATGCTTTTTTTTGCATTTGAACCCCTTTATTAAAATTTAAATGCAATTGTTATGGTGTCATCAAAACTAGAATACATCTGGCTGGATGGATACAAGCCAATTCAAGGCCTTAGAAGTAAAACTAAGATTGAAAAAAACTTCAGTGGCAAATTGGAAGATTGCCCAACATGGTGCTTTGACGGTTCATCAACTGAACAAGCTCCTAGCGGATCATCTGATTGTTTACTAAAACCGGTATTCATTGCGAAAGATCCTCAAAGAAAAAACGCCTATCTGGTAATGTGTGAAGTTTTAAGCTCTGGTGGCGAGGCTCATGAATCAAACGGGAGAGCAACAATTGAAGACGATGACAATGATTTCTGGTTTGGATTTGAGCAGGAATATTTTTTATGGAACCCTGCAACTAATAAGCCTATTGGATTTCCTGAGGGTGGTTTTCCCGGACCCCAAGGTCCCTACTACTGTTCTGTAGGAGCAGCAAATGCATTTGGTCGCGCAATGGTAGAGGAGCATCTTGATGCATGCCTTGAAGCAGGTTTAAATGTTGAAGGCATCAATTCTGAAGTAGCTACTGGACAATGGGAGTTCCAGATCTTCGCAAAAGGTGCAAAAGCAGCTGGCGACCAGGTTTGGGTTGCTCGTTATTTATTAGAAAGGATTGGAGAAAAATATGGTATCGCTATCAACTGGCATTGCAAGCCGCTTGGCAATCTTGATTGGAATGGAAGCGGTATGCATGCAAACTTCTCCAATGAATTATTGAGAACTTGTGGAAGTAAAGATATCTACGAACAGATCTGTGAAGGTTTCAGACCTTTTGTGAAAGAGCATATTGAAGTTTATGGATCAGATAATCATCTGCGCCTTACCGGCAAACATGAAACAGCTGCAATCACTGATTTCAAGTTTGGCATTTCTGATCGTGGCGCTTCCATTCGTATTCCGATCGGCACAGTAGAAAAAGGTTGGAAAGGCTGGTTGGAAGATCGTCGTCCAAATAGCGCTGCTGATCCGTATAAAGTAGCTGCACGTATTATTAAGACTGTGAAAATAGCTGAAGCCAGTCTGAGCTTGACAACCGAACAAAAGAAAGTTGCTTAATAGAAAAAGGTTAGTAAATATTTATTCACCAAATTTTAAGGTAAGCTTTTAAACAGGGCTTACCTTTTATATTTGAGACCAATTAAAAAAGTATAAAAAAAATATCATGTCACTACGATTCAACGCTATCAACAATCTATCTTCTGCACAAGAAGTGCAGGTAGAAAATCCCACCAGGATAACAGCCATTTTTGGTGAAAGTGTTTTTACAGTAAAAACAGCCAGGGAATTTTTAAGTGATGAAGCTTATAAAAGTCTTGTCGGTTCTATAAGGGCTGGACAAAAAATTGATCGTTCAATGGCCAACCAAATTGCAAGCGGCATTCGCTCTTGGGCAGAAGGGAAAGGTGTAACCCACTTCACACACTGGTTTCAACCCCTAACTGGAACTACTGCTGAAAAACATGATTCATTTTTCACAATAAAAAGCGATGGTACTCCAATCGAGCAATTTGAAGGAGACGCATTGATACAACAAGAACCTGATGCATCTTCTTTTCCAAGTGGAGGATTGCGTGCAACATTTGAAGCAAGAGGTTACACTGCATGGGATCCTTCATCTCCAGCATTTATAATGGAGATTGGAAATGGTAAAACATTATGTATCCCTACCATCTTTGTTTCTTATACCGGCGAATCTCTCGATTACAAAGCGCCTTTATTAAAAGCGTTGGAAGCACTGAATAAATCTGCAGTTGATGTTTGCAATTATTTTGATAGAAATGTAACAAGAGTTACTGCTACACTAGGGTGGGAACAGGAGTATTTTGTAATTGATGAAGGTCTCTTTAATGCTCGCCCTGATCTGGTCATGTGCGGAAGAACTGTTTATGGTCATAGCTCTGCAAAGGGTCAGCAATTAGAAGATCATTATTTCGGTTCTATTCCTGAAAGAGTTTATGCGTTTATGCGTGATTATGAAAATGAGGGTTACAAACTTGGTATTCCCCTTCGTACAAGACATAATGAGGTGGCGCCTGCTCAATATGAGTGTGCTCCCATCTTTGAAGAGGTAAGTGTTGGTGTTGATCATAATTCATTATTGATGGATGTGATGGATCGTGTTGCCCGTCGTCACAAGTTGAGAGTATTACTGCATGAAAAACCTTTTGCAGGTATAAATGGCAGCGGCAAACATAACAACTGGAGCATGGCTACTGACACAGGTGTAAATCTTTTAGCGCCTGGTAAAACGCCTAAGACAAACCTGATGTTTCTTACATTCTTTGTAAACACAATTAAAGCTGTTCATGATTATGCTGATGTTTTAAGAGCATCAATTGCTTCTGCGCCAAATGATCATCGTCTTGGAGCCAATGAAGCCCCACCTGCGATCATTTCTGTTTTTATTGGTGAGTACCTCACAAAAGTCTTAAACGAATTCAAGGAAAGAGTGACTGCGAAAATGGATGAGACAGATGAAAGCATGTTGAAGATCGACATTCACAAAAGCATTCCTGAACTTTTACTTGATAATACAGATAGGAACAGAACATCTCCATTTGCATTTACAGGAAATAAATTTGAATTCCGAGCTGTTGGCTCTTCTGCGAATTGTGCCAACGCAATGACAGTGTTGAATACGATCATGGCTGATACATTGAAAAAATTTAAATCTGAAGTAGATACACATATTGAAAAAGGTGATAAAAAAGAGATCGCCATTATGCATGTGTTACGCCAATACATTGTCGCAAGTGAAAAAGTTTTGTTTGAAGGTGATGGTTATAGCGAAGCATGGCAAAAAGAAGCTGAGAAAAGAGGTTTACCAAATGTAAAAACCACGCCACTTGCATTGGATGCAATGGTAACTGACAAAGCAAAAAAACTTTTTGAAAATAATGATGTATACACTCATGGGGAATTGGAAGCAAGACATGAAATAGAGTTGGAAAAATATATTAAGAAAGTACAAATAGAAAGCCGCATTATGGGTGAATTGGCAACAAGCCATGTTTTACCTGCCGCTATTCGTTATCAAAATTTATTGGCTAATAATATTAAAGGATTGAAAGAATCAGGATTGAAAGAATCTGCATTCGCAAATCAAAAACAAATACTGGAAAAAATATCTGAGCATATTAGCAAGACAGCCGAATTGGTAGAAAAAATGATCGAAGCCAGAAAAATATGTAATAACATGGACGGTACAAGAACTAAGGCTATAGCTTACCAAAGCCAGGTAAAAGATGCCTTCTTTGATGATATACGCTATCATGTTGACAAAATTGAATTACTTGTTGATGATCGTGAATGGTATTTGCCAAAGTACAGGGAGATCTTATTTCTTAGATAAATTAAACTTCAAGATTATAGTTAAGTCCCCGACTAAGTCGGGGATTTTTTTTAATATTGATTTTCCATTTGCCATATTGATAAAAGATACTTGTTAACCCATATTTAAATATGAAGACCAAAATCCTCATCGGTTTAATTACAATTAGCATATTGCTGATCTCCTGCCGAACTCCCCGTTTTGTTTATTCGCCTGCACCGCCAAACAATCCTTATTTCAGAGAAAAAGGGGAATCTAAAATTGCTGCCTACTACTCTACAGCTGCTGATGAAAATGATCTGCAGCAGGAATATAATGATGGACTAGATCTGCAAGCAGCCTATGCTGTTAGTGATCATTTTGCATTGACCGCTGATTATTTTAAAAGAAATGAAAAAGATGTTTTTAATGATTATGACCGCAGCCTTTTCGACAGTTCTGTCATCAGGTATGATCGTAATCTTACAAATTTTGGCGTTGGGTATTTTACACCGATCACAAACGACAAAAAGGTCATGTTCAACATATTTGGCGGAATTGGCTTTGGAAAATTTTCTTTTACTGATAATGGGTTTGATAATAACATTAATTATAGTCGCTATTATAATAGCAAAATGAGTAAATGGTATATACAACCATCGATAAATTTTTTTCCTGGTAAAAATTTCCGCACCGGCTTAATTAGTAAAATTTCATGGGTGCATTATGGCGATGTTTCCACTTCTTATACCCCTGTTGAATTAGAATATTTTGATCTTAATTTATTAACTGGAAAAACACTTAGCTTCTTTGAAGCGACCTGGAACATGCAACTAACCTTTAATAAAATAAACTGGGTCCATATAGATGGTGGTTTTACGCTCTGTTCAGAGCCATTTAATAATCTCACAAATCTTGAAGCAAGAAATTTCAATGCTTCAATTGGATTGAATCTTGATATATCAAAAATGAAAAAGAAATGATATTTAATTACAATTCCTACATTTGATTTGCACAATAGTATTTCCAGTTTGTGAATTACTTCTATATGCGAACAAGAAAAATCATTAAAAGAATTTTTTTTTCAATACTTCTCATTTTTATTGTCGTTTTTACTTGGCTTTCGTTTACCGTCTTTCCGGCCGTTAGTGGCTATGGCTCTAAAAATCTTTGCTCAGCAGTCTATCTTCAAGATCGTAACCCTGCCGATGTAATTAGAGAAGATCTCGGAGCTTTTCCTTTATCATTCGGGACATTTACAGTGAATGAAAAAGATTCTTCTGTTACTGGTTCTGTATGGGGGCTCGCAAAAAGAAAAACGATCTATCGTAATGGAGTTGGTTGCACACTTATTAATGATCTTACTGAAGATGAAATAAGAAAACAACAATTTGTATTACCAGCAAAACCCAGTATTAATAGCGATAGCATTGCATGGCCTTATGGAGATAAACTGTCCGATTCAATTCCTGTAAATATCAATAAAGAAAAATTGCAAGTGGCAGTTAATAATGTAATGAATGAAACTACTGCAGATGGCCAAACTGTTTATTCAAGAGCGGTACTTGTTATATATGATGGGAATATAATCGCCGAAAAATATGCTACTGGCTTTGATAAAAACACAGTGATGCTTGGCTGGTCAATGTCAAAAAGTCTTACATCCTCAATGATCGGTATACTGGTAAAAGAAAATAAACTTTCTGTGGATTCACCTGCGCCAGTTGCATCGTGGTTAAATACAAAAAAACAAAAGATCACACTCAAACATCTATTGCAACAAACAACGGGTCTGGATTTTACAGAGATCTATACCAGGCCAAGCAATGTAACTAAAATGCTATTTAGCAAAGGCGATATGGCTGCTTATACCGAATCATTGTCTTTAAAATATGAGCCAGGTACTGTGTTCAATTACTCAAGCGGTAATTCAAATATTCTGAGTCGTATCATCAGGCAAGTTATTGGTGAAAAAGATTATGCAGCTTTCCCTTACAACGAATTATTCTATAAAATTAATGCATACAGCTTTTTGATAGAGCCTGATGCATCGGGCACTTATATCGGTTCATCTTATAGTTATGCTACCGCAAGAGATTTTGCGAGGTTTGGATTGCTATATTACAATAATGGTATTTGGAACGGTGAACAAATATTACCAGTAAATTGGGTCAAAAAGAGCATTCAACCTTCTGATGCTGATAAACTAAACCGTTATGGTTATCAATTTTGGTTGAATGGTTATGATCAAAAAGATCCAACAAAACGCTGGTTCCCCGATGTACCAGCCGATATGTTTTTTGCTGATGGGTATGGCGGGCAGGATGTGTATATTATTCCTTCTGAAAAATTAGTGGTGGTAAGATTGGGGCTGCATGTAATTAATGAAAATAAATTTTTGAAAGAAGTAATTGGAGCGATCAAGCATTAATAATTTTTATTTTATTATAACCAAAACGGTATGCTCAATAAATTTCAAAAAAAAATTACCGGAATAATCTCGATCATAGAACAAAATGAATATAACAAACTGAATACATCATCAATTGAAGTCCCCGACAAATTCAACTGGGTTCGTGATGTATTTGAGGCTTTAATTGTCCAAGCGAATACCGACCGCAACATGATAGAGTTGGTTACCGAAAACCCATCAGAAGCTATAACGATCACTTATAAGCAAGGATCAGAAAAATGTAACCAGCTATTGAATTTTTTGCGCAGGCAAAACGTACAACGGGAAAATGAAGTATTTATCATGTGTGGATTGAATGAAGGCCTATGGATAAGTTATTTATCAGCGATCAAGGGTGGGTTTATTTTAATTCCTGCTGCAAGTATACTTACTGTAAATGATATCGTTTATCGTTTTCAAAAAGCATCTCCAAAAGTTATTATCGCAGATAAGGATAATGCAGAAAAAATGGAGCAGGCTTTATTACAATACAACCATCCTGTTAAAGTGAGGTTGTTGTTGGATGGAGAAAAAGATGGATGGGTATCTTATAGTGTAATTGATAAAGAAAAAAAAGAAGCGATCGCAGCTGATACAAATAAAGGTGATGACTTGTTTTGGTTCTTTACTTCCGGAACTACAGGAATGCCAAAGGTGGCTGTACACACTCAGTCGAGTTATCCATTGGGCCATTTAACTACCGCTGCATGGATCGGGTTAAAAGCAGGAGATAAGCATTTTAATATTTCACAACCTGGATGGGCAAAGTTTGCATGGAGTTGTGTATTTGCCCCGCTGAATGTCGGCGCTACAGCTTTTGCTTATGTTCCGAAAGGAAGATTTGTAGCCGGAAGCTATTTAAAAGCTATCCAGGATCATAAGGTAACGACTCTTTGTGCACCTCCAACAGCATTGCGAATGTTGATCAATGAAAATTTAAATGAATACCGTTTCTCATTGCGTGAATGTGTCAGTGCAGGCGAACCATTGAATGCAGAGGTTATAAAAATATGGAAAGACGGGACAGGTATTGAGCTACGTGATGGTTATGGGCAAACAGAAAGTACATGCATGATCTGTAATCTCCCGGGTAGCAAGGTCAAATTTGGTTCGATGGGTAAACCAACTTTTATTTATGATATGCTGATCGCTGATGCGGAAGGAAATGAATTACCTGTTCATGAAACCGGGCAAATCGCCGTTCGCATGCACCCTGAACACTTTCGCGGAGTTTTCAAATCCTACATTGGTGATGATGAAAAACAAAAAGAAGTTTTTATGCATGGACTTTATTTTACTGGCGATAAAGCTTATAAAGACGAAGATGGTTATTATTGGTTTGTAGGCAGAGATGATGATGTGATCAAATCATCTGATTATCGCATTGGCCCTTTTGAGATAGAAAGTGTTTTGCTGGAGATAGATGAAGTATTGGAATCTGCAGTTGTTGGTAGTCCCCATCCGATAAAAGGTCAGGAAGTAAAAGCATTTGTAGTATTAGTGCCAGGTATGAATGGAAGTAAAGAGCTTTCGGATAAAATTTTTCATTATTGCAGAAAACATTTGGCTCCATATAAAGTTCCAGGGCTTATTGAATTTGTTACCGAACTTCCCAAAACAATCAGCGGCAAAATAAGACGGATAGAATTAAGAGCAGCAGAAGAACATCGAAAAGCAATGAAAGAAAAAAGGGATAATGAATATTCGAATTAAAGTTTGAAGTAAATAATAAAGAGAAAACAAAATATTAGTGTTACCGCTCGAACAGTTGATGTAACATTATAAAAGAAATCAAATGAATGATGATGTTGTAAGGATAGAAACAAGTTTTAATGCACCAAGAGAAAAAGTTTGGGAAGCATGGACCGAGCCTGAGTTTGTGTTGCAATGGTTCGGCTCCGATCCTAATGGAAAAGGTCTAAGGGCAAAAATGAATGTAGAACAAGGCGGATCTTATGAAATAACTTTTAAAGATGGAGATGGAATTGAGCATACATGCATGGGTAAATACCTTATTGTAGAAAAGTTCAGGCAACTTTCATTTACATGGGAATGGAAAAATGAGCCTGGAGTTGAATCACTAGTCAACATCTCACTTGATTCAATAAACAATAACACTGCAATGCTCTTTGAGCACAAAAATCTTGGAACATTATCAGCACATAATTACTTAGCAGGCTGGGAAGGAACTTTCTTAAAATTAGAAAGAGTACTGACATGAAAAAATCTGCATGCCAAGGAGAGTACAAAGCTCCTCGGTTTATTGAATTTATTACCGACCTTACCAAAACCATCATTAGCAAAAAATAAGACTTATCGAATTAAGCGCAACAGAAGAGCAGCGAAAAGCAATGAAATAGAAAGAGATAACGATTACTTTGGGAGGAAAGATGATATTTTTAAAATTATCAGCCCTGCTTAATTACTACTATTAAACTTCCGTTGCGTCGCACTCTTGTACATCAACAATTCTATTTAGCCCAGTCATTAGCGGGATTGATGTAGCCGGCGCAAAGTGAAGTGAAGGGTTTAGGAATTCTATTTATATTCGGTTCTAGGCTGTTTATATTATTAAATAACTCTTCGTCAATGTCTGGACTATGCCAGTATAAAATTCAATAAAGACAAATGAGTAGGTTAAAAGAATTAGACTTTTTACGTGGTATAGCAATTATCTTAGTTTTGTTAAGACATATACCTCTTTTCACTTTTACACATAATATTGGGTGGATAGGCGTTGATCTATTTTTCGTATTGAGTGGCTTTTTAGTGTCTGGCCTTTTATTTAAAGAGTATTTAAAATTTGGAGACATTCGGCCAAAACTATTCTTGATAAGAAGGGGGTTTAAAATTTACCCCATTTACTACCTTTTCTACATCCCTTATTTAGTACCGATTATAATGGAAAAAGGTTGGAGTTCTTTGGCAAGTAGAGGTTTTTTATCTGATATGACTTTTACACAAAACTTTATAACTGGTTGGGGGTGGGCTTATGTAGCAAGCTGGTCGTTAGCGATTGAAGAGCATTTTTACTTTGGATTATCATTTTTTTTATGGTTAGCTTCGAAATATAAATTTATCAAGTTTCAAAAAGAAGATATATCTAAAACAAATAAATTATCATTTCCGAATATCATATTAGCGGTAATGTTTTTTTGTTTTTTTTTGAGAATACTCGGAAATTATTATTTTCCATATCAGCAAGGAAGGTTATTTACAAACACTCAATTTAGAATTGATTCGCTTTTAGCTGGAGTGTTAATTTCATACTTTTTTTATTTCGACCGGAATAGATTAGAAAGATTTTTTTATACTTACAAATATTTGCTGTTTCTGGTTGCAATTATTGGTTTGGCATGGACACCATTTTTCGATCCAATTGCTTCTTTTTTTGTAAAAACAATCGGGTTCACCCTATTATACATTTCCTTTGGTATTTTATTAGTAGCTTTTTTGATAACGAAAGATATCGTTGCAATTTTAAATAAAACGTTTTCATCAATATTAGTTAGTACAATAAGCGAGATTGGTTATTGTTCATATTCTATATACATTATTCACTTATTTATCATGTTAATAGGCTATAGATTATTTTCATTTTTCAACCTTTACAACCATTATTTATTTTTTATATTAGCGTTTTCAGTGAGTATACTTGTGGGTATGTTCATGACATACAAAATTGAAAGATACTTTTTAAGTATTCGAGATAAATATTTTTCCAGCAGAATAAGTTAATATTTCTTTCATTTTTTTCCAGACGTGCCAAAATCGATCTAGTGGTTAAAGGTAGATATTTCGCAAAATGAAAAGCTGAATAGAATTACCGAAGGTACAAGAGTGCGACGCAACAGACGAAGCTATCAAATACTGAAGCTGGCATCCAAAAATCAATTAACGAAGCACAAATCCTTCCTCTCCTTCGCTAATTTACTCAACGAAACTTTAGTGAAGTTGGAAGCTTCGGAGTGCGGGCAAGATTGAAGTTTATTTTAAGACGAAACCTTCCAAAAACTTTGTATTAAAATCACCGCTGCGGAAACGTTCATCCTGCATTAACTGCAAATGAAATGGAATAGTTGTCTTCACTCCTTCGATGACATACTCACTTAGTGCACGGTACATGGTACCAATGGCTTCGTCTCTTGTACGGGCAATAGTGATCAGTTTGCCGATCATAGAATCATAAAAAGGTGGAATGACATATCCAGCGTATACATGGCTATCAACACGAACACCATGACCGCCGGGTTGATGAAGTACAGTTATTTTTCCGGGTGACGGACGAAAATCATTATATGGATCTTCAGCATTGATGCGGCATTCAATAGCATGACCTTGCGGATAATAATCTTTGCCGCTGATCTTTTCCCCCATTGCAATTTTCAATTGCTCTTTTATAAGATCAAAGTTGATCACTTCTTCTGTTACGCAATGCTCCACCTGTATGCGGGTGTTCATTTCCATGAAATAAAAATTGCGATTCTTGTCAACAAGAAATTCAATAGTGCCAACACTTTCATAATTGATGGCGCCTGCTGCTTTCTTGGCAGCATCACCCATTTTTTGACGAAGCTCATCCGTCATAAATGGCGATGGAGATTCTTCCACCAATTTTTGATGACGACGCTGAATAGAACAATCTCTTTCACTTAAATGACAAACATTTCCAAACTGATCACCGGCAACTTGTATCTCTATATGTCGTGGTTCTTCTACAAATTTTTCCATGTAGATGCCATCGTTCTTAAATGATGCGGCCGCTTCCGCTTTCGCATTATTGTATGCTCTTTCCATTTCGGAATCTTCCCATACAATACGCATTCCTTTTCCACCGCCACCTGCTGTTGCTTTTAATATTACAGGATAACCCATTCCTTTTGCCAGGCCTTTTGCTTCATCCAAACTTTCTAATAAACCTTCCCCACCGGGTACAACCGGCACACCTGCTTTTATCATTGTATCTTTTGCAGTGATTTTATCCCCCATCGAATTGATCATATCAGGTGTTGGCCCAATAAATTTTATCTGGTGATCAGCACATATCTGTGCAAACTTTGCATTCTCGGCTAAAAAACCATAACCGGGATGTATTGCATCTGCGTTTGTAATTTCAGCAGCAGACATCAAATGAGGAATGTTAAGATATGAATCGCTGCTTTGAGGCTTGCCGATACATACTGCCTCATCTGCAAATTTCACATGAAGACTGTCACGATCTGCCGTGGAATAAACAGCAACTGTTTTAATTCCCATTTCACGACAGGTGCGAATAACACGGAGTGCAATTTCTCCCCTATTTGCTATTAATACTTTTTTGAACACAATTAATAATTAATAATGAATAATTAATAATTCAAGAGAGGATAATTAAGCTGGCTCTACAAGAAATAACGGCTGATCATATTCAACAGGAGAGGCATCTTCAACCAGTATCTTCACTACTTTTCCTTTTACTTCGCTTTCTATTTCATTAAACAATTTCATCGCTTCAATAATACAAACCACTTTACCAGGAGTGATTTCATCGCCCACTTCAACAAAGTTTGGTTTATCAGGTCCTGCTTTACGATAAAAAGTACCGATCATCGGGCTCTTAACGGTGATAACATTACTTGGTGTGGTGTCTGCTGCCTTATTTGAATCGGTTCCAGAAGTCGGTTGTATAGATGGAGCCTGTGAAGTATGCGCAGGCACATGATGAATTTGAGAAGTGGCTGGCGCCATATGCATTGGCGCATTAATTACTTGTTGCACCTTGTCTTCTTTTTGTTTTATAGTTACTCTGAAATCTTTCAATTCCACAGTTACCTCACCAATATTTGATTTATTGACCATTTTGATCAACTCTTGAATCTGCTTAAAGTCCATGTTTTTCAAATTAAGTTGGTTTTGTCCGAAGAATTCCTCCGGATGTGAATTAAGGGACGGCTAAGATAG
>Ga0207712_10002526_pt1 | contig 11769 bp, 11 predicted proteins | sample KBSS44metaG_FD_184402 | JGI IMG/M metagenome (GOLD analysis project Ga0207712, IMG submission 184402) | Switchgrass rhizosphere microbial communities from Kellogg Biological Station, Michigan, USA - KBS S4-4 metaG (SPAdes) (version 2) | ecosystem: Host-associated > Plants > Roots > Rhizosphere... | reverse complement strand
AAAGACGCGATAACGATTTGTAGCTACGAAGCGATAGACCAGATCGCGAAGCGGGCGCGGCACAATCCGAGCGACTGATGATGATGCCGTCCAAAAGCCGCCTAGCTCGCGACCGGCGCGCAGGATAGCATCAGAGCGTTGTAGCACTCGCTCGTTTGGCTGATCGTAATACTCCACGACGTGAAGCGTGTCGAGATCCTTCGCGTCGAAGCCATGGCGTCTAAGTACCTTCTCCGCAAAGTCGCTTTGCAAAGACGCAAAACGCAAACGTCCGCCTTCGTCGTGTTTTAGTAAAAACTGGACGAGGCTATTGCAGAGCCCGCAAACACCATCGTAAAGAATGATTGGATTTGCCACAGGCATCACGGGTTCAGCACGGGCTTATTTGCCGCCCGCAATTGCTCGTTGATCGCGGCGATATCTTTCGTCTTCAACTGGTCCCAATCCGACATCAGCTTCGTTAAAGTTTTCTGCAGCTCCGTCGCGGCGGTGACCATTGGTTGTGTCGGGTCGAGATCTGCGGTCTGTAAGTGCTCAATTAGGGACGAGAAGCCGTTGTTCAAGCGCGTCAGATTGGGCTCCCGCATGTCGATCGTTCCGCCGGGCAGTCCGGGCGAACTCGCGTCGCCACGTCCTTCACCACCAATCGCAGCCGCTTTCTTATCGAGCGCGTTCAATGCTTCGGCAAGTGGACCACGACCGACCCGCGAAATCGATTCGCTAATCTGTGCGCGGAGCTTTCTGATCTGCTCGACTAGATCGAATGTCTTCTGCATCCCCCGATACGCTTCGAGCGAGAGATTGAACTGCTGCGACAAAGCAGGCGGCGGAGTCTTCACGCGCGGATCCATCTTCACGGTCAACTGCTCAGAAAGCGTCTCACCATTTGCTGTTAACTTCACTGTGTAAACGCCCGGCAAGACCGAGGGACCAAGCGGGTAGAGCGGCGTATTGCGGTATATCGCGGAGATCGGAAAGCCGCGGCTAAAGGCAGGTGGCGGCGCGTATTTCAGGTCCCAAACGAACCGCTGCATTCCGGCTTTCGCGCCGAGCGCTTGATGCGGGCGGAACCAGTATTCGGGCACCGCAAAATCGCTCGGATTGATTGGCATTGGTTTGTCGTCGCTTGAATATCGTCGAACGAGTTGATTCCTGCTGTCGAAGATTTCGAGCGTGACCGGCGTCGTCGCATCTCGACGCAAGTAATAGTTGATGATCGCGCCGTCCGGTGGGTTTTGTCCGGCAGGCTCTTCGGGCGGCAACGGCGTGTCGGTGTTGACGTTGCGCATAACTCGAATCGCCTCTTGCGGCGCAAAGAGACGAATCTGCGCGTCACGAAGCGCGGAGTTGTATTGTCTCAAAGGAGTGATGTCGTCGAGGATCCAGAACGAGCGCCCGTGCGTCCCGACGACAACGTCGTCATCGTGAACCACGAGATCGCGAATCGACGTCGCAGGCATGTTCAAGCGCAGCGACTCCCATCTCGCGCCGTTGTTGTACGAGACAAACACGTTGAGCTCAGTTCCCGCAAACAACAAACCGGATCGCTTCGGATCTTCCTTCACCGTGTTGACTGGACCGTCAGGCAAGCCTTTCACGATCTCCGTCCAGGTCGCACCTCCATCCACCGTGCGATAAATGTGTGGCTTCTGATCGTCCAGCCGGATGCGATTGACGGCGACGTATGCGGTGTTGACGTCGAAATGGCCCGCGTCGATCTGCGAGATCTTGCTCCACGAATCGATTGCCGGTGGCGTAACGTTCTTCCAGTTCTTGCCCCCGTCTTTCGTAATGTGAATCAGCCCGTCATCCGTTCCAGCCCAGATGACGTTGACGTCTTTTGGTGACGGGGCGACTGCGTAAATCACACCGCGTCGCGGCTGCGTCGCCATCTCAGGACGGCGAAACACTCCGATGCTCGCCGGAACCTCAGGCTTCTCACGCGAAAGATCGGGACTGATGATCTCCCAACTCGAACCGCCGTTCGTCGTTTTGAAAAGAACGTTTCCAGCGAGGAAGAGAATGCGTGGGTCAGCGGGCGAGAACAGAATCGGCGCCGTGCGAAGAAACCTGTACTTCCCACTCCGCAGAATCTCAGGCGCGACGTTCTGCACCTGGCCCGTCGTCGTATCAAACCGCGTTGCTTTGCCGCCGTATATCAAATTCGGGTGCAGCGGATCAGGCGCAACATAGCCGTATTCTTCCACGCCGACAGTGCGCCAGTCTCGAAAAGTGATCGCGCCATTGTCGCCACGACTCTTCACTCCCGCGGAGCCGCTCTCCTGCTGCCCGCCGTAAACCCAGTAAGGAAACTGATTGTCAGTAATGACGTGATAAAACTGCGCGGTGGGTTGGTTGTACCAGGAGCTCCACGTCTCGCCGCCATTCACACTGATCGCAGCGCCCTGGTCTGTTGCGAAGAGCATGATGTCCGGGTTGTCGGGATTGATCCAGAGCGTGTGATAGTCGTCGCCTCCGGGCGCGCCTTTGAACGCGGTCCATGTCTTGCCGCCGTCAGTCGATTTATACGCCGCGATCGCAGTGGCGTAGACGATCTCTTTGTTGCGCGGATCGACGTCGATCTCAGCGAAGTCACTGCCGCGCGCCCATGCACGTCGATCGACGCCGACGCGTCGCCACGATTCGCCCGCATCGTCGGAACGATAGATGCCGCCGAGCTGCGTCGCATCGACGGTGGCATAGAGAGTGTTTGAATCACTCGGAGCGACTGCGATGCCGATGCGTCCGAGACCTTGCTCGAACGTCGGCAGTCCTTTTGTTAATTGCTGCCAGGTGTTGCCGCCATCAGTAGTTTTGTAAAGCCCGCTGCCGGGACCCTGCCACGCGCCGTTCTCCCATGGGCCCTGACGCGCGGACCACAAGTCAGCGTAAATGACTTTCGAGTTCTTCGGATCGAAAGCGAGCGCGATCGCGCCGGTGTTCTCGTCTTTGTATAGAACTTTCTGCCACGTCTCACCGCCGTCAGACGATCGAAACACGCCGCGCTCTTCGTTCGCGCCGTACGGATGTCCGAGAGCAGCGACGTAGACTAGATTCGGATCGCGCGGATCGACGAGGATCGCGCCGATCTGTTGTGCATTGCGCAGTCCGAGATGTCGCCACGTCTTGCCACCGTCAGTCGATTTATACATACCGTCGCCGGTGGAGAGGTCTGGTCGTTGCAGTCCTTCACCACTGCCGACGTAGATCGTATCCGGGTTCGATGGTGCGATAGCGAGCGCGCCGATCGAGCCCGTTGGTTGATCGTCGAAGATCGGTTTCCATGTGTGTCCGTAATCGGTCGTCTTCCAGACGCCGCCGTTGTTCACTCCTATATAAAAGACATTCGGGTGGCCGGGGATGCCGGTGGCGCCGACGGTCCGGCCGGCACGGAACGGACCGATCATGCGCCACTTCATCGCTTGCGAAAGATTATCTTGTGCGTGAACGACGATATTGAGAAACAGCAGGCAGAGAAGGGAACGCAGGGCAAATTTAGTCATCATGTTTTGACGGGATTACAGGATTTACAAGATAGATAGGATTTGTACTTCATCCTGCTAATTCTGTAAATCCGGTAATCCTGTCCCGAGACTCTGTTTCGGCTCACGCTTCCGCAGGATCAGTGCGGAGATCAACGTCATCACGAGTCCGACTGGCAGTGGCTCGAGTAAAGTAAAGGCCACGTTGATGAGCGGATTCGAGTAAAGCACTTGAAACTGCTTCATCTGCTCCACCTGCTGATTGATCTGCTCCGCCGAGGCGCCGGACGCGCGCATGTTTTCAATCATGTATGCCGAGTATTCCTTGAGAAAGTCGGGCATTAAGAAGAAATACATAAACTCCCACGTGATGACGTAAAACGCGCACGAGATGAGCATTACTAAAAGGCCGACGCTCAAGGCCCGGCCGAAACTTATCCGTCCGTTACCGACGTTTTCGCGGTAGGACCTGATACCGAAGAACACCATTAAAAAGGACAGCACCATCGTGGTGTAGCCGACGATCATGGCGCGGCCGAACCCGATTTGGTGGGCGAAGGGAAGAGTCGCCAGCATCAGCACGCAAATGATCACGCCCGAGATCAGGCCAAACGTCAAAACTGTTTTTTTCATACACGCGTCTCCTTATCGATTCCGAAACTTGTGTTCAGAGTTCAACCTTTAGGTTGTGGTTTCTCACGCTTGCAAGCTAAAGCTTGAACTCTGAACTTAAACTCGAAACGCAATCTACTTTTGCGTGTCCTTCTTGTCGTCATACTTTCGAATGATTTCCGAGTTTTGGCGGAAAATCATACTTTAGGGTTATGGGATCAGTCCCATTTCTTTTCCGATCTGTACGGCTTGAGTGCGGCGCCGGGCGCTGAGTTTATCGAAGAGCCGGCTGGAGTGAGTCTTGACGGTGTTCTCGCTGACGAAGAGTTTGTCGGCGATCTCGCGGTTGCTGAGGCCCTGGGCGATCAGCTCGAGGATCTCCAGCTCGCGCCTCGTGATGCCAAGGTCCTTCAGTCGCTCCTCATTTAACGTGAAAGCTTGCGTGATTGGGACGGGTACTTCCTTAACGACGACGACTTCCTTCTTCTTGGTCAGCTTCAAACCGAGCCAGATACCGAGACCCGCGAACATGGCGGCTATGAGTCCGCCGTAGATCTCGATCGAGTGCTCGATGACGAGGAAGCGAAACTCGATCAGCTTGAGCACGACGATCAGTATCCCGCCGCACAGGCCGTAGATGAGTGTGTGGATGAGCGTTTGCTTCTTCACGCGTAAAAAGCATTTTCTCCCGCAAAGGCGCAAAGACGCAAAGGAAACCCAGAATCGTTTTCTTTGCGTCTTTGCGTCTTTGCGGGAAACATCTTCTCCTAAAAAATTAGTTGACACAGTTGGGCCGCATGCCTATACTCCTAAAAACTTAGGAGACAAGTATGGCGCGACCGAAGACCGAGAACCTGACGCCGCTCGAGCTCGAAATCATGCACGTACTCTGGGAAACAGGCCCCGCAAACGTGCAGACAGTCCAGCAAAAACTGAAGCGCGATCTCGCGTACACCACCGTCCAGACAATGCTCAACATCCTCGAGCGCAAAGGCAAAGCTAAACGAACTCTGAAAAACCGCGCTTACTTCTACAAGCCCGCCGTCAGCCGCAAGCAAGTCGTCGGCAAACACGTCAAAGACGTTGTCGATCGACTCTTCGGCGGCTCAGCGGAGAGCCTCGTGATGAGTCTCGTGGAAACCAAGCACCTCACCCCCGAAAAGCTCGCGCGACTCCAGAAGCTGGTCGAACAAGTGAAGGAGGACAAAACCGATGAGACTGAGTAGTCAACTACTGCTGACGTTTCTGTTCAACGCCTTCTGGCAGATCGCGCTCATCGCAGCCTTCGCTTCGCTCGGTTCACGGTTACTGCGAAATTCCTCAGTGCGTCACCGCCACTGGGTTTGGGCCGCTGCACTTTGTCTCGCGTTTTTAGTTCCTGCGTTTACTACATCGCGAACGCTACTCGACAACATTACACAACCAAACACACCGGTCACGTTCGAAAGACAAAGCCCCGCGCTATTCACAAGCAAAGCCGTGCCGCCGCTGCCTGAAACAGACTCTTCCGCGCTCGCTTCAACATTCAAGATAAACCAATCTCTCGGCCGGACGATACTCGGAATCTATTTCGCATTTCTGCTCTACAGCATCTTCAAACTCATTCAGGCCTGGCAAACTACGCGAACCATTCGACGTCGTGCGACTGAGATCGAACCGAACGACAGCGTCGCACAAGTCATTCATCGCTGCGAGCTCGAGTTCGGCGCACGCGCCGGATCTATAAAAGTGTTTCGCTCGGATACGCTGCCGATCCCGGTGACCACCGGGCTCTTTAATCCCGTCATCATTTTGCCCGAGTCACTTTTGCGCGAAGGAAACGTTGAGCTACTTACCTCCGCAATTGGTCACGAATTCATTCATGTAGCACGCCGTGATTACCTGCTCAACCTGATCTACGAATTACTGTTCGTCCCCGTCTCATTTCATCCTGCTGCGGCTTTATTAAGGCGACGGGTCCGCGAGACTCGTGAACTCTGCTGCGACGAGCTGGTTGCAGAGCGCATCCTGAATGCGGAAGTTTATGCGCGCTCGCTCGTTAGACTGGCCAGCTCCGCACCACCTCTGCGTCGTCTCTCCGTTACTACAACCGTAGGCATCGCCGATGCTGACATCCTGGAGGCCCGTATCATGTCGTTGTTAAAGAAACCGAATTTGCATACACGCTGGAAGAAGTCGTTGCTGATCGCTGTTTCGTTACTGCTGCTTGTGCCGTGCGCAGCGGCCGTTGCTTTCGCTATGAGTTTCGATGTCGAGACAAATGTGCAGGAGCCGCGAGAAAAAGAACTTACACAACAGGACAAAGAGAAGCGCGAACTGATGCAGCGCAAAATAGCAGACACTAAGTTGCGCATGGAAAGCGATCCTCAGGTCCGCGAAGAAATGGAGCGCAAAGAGCGCGTGGAAATGGAAATGCGCGAGGTCCGGCAGGCAGCGCTAGTTCGCCTCGCAAAGATCAACATGGACCAGGCGATTCAGATCGCGACGAGTCAGCAACCCGGAAAGGTCATGGTTTGCTCGCTCGAAGCGAAGGGCTGGGAAAAACCCGGCACACTGTCGAAAGACGGAATTGTTTTTTATCACGTCATGATCGCAAATGAGGGCGAAGTCGGCGCCACACACATCTGGGTCAACGCCATCGACGGCACGATTATAAAGACCGAGAAAGAACTGCCACGCAAACAGCGGGAGCCATAGCTTAACCGCGGATTACGCGGATGAACGCCGATCAGGCCGCTCTCTTCTCTTTTTCTGATCCGCGTTCATCCGCGTTTATCCGTGGCTTCAAACGGTCCATCAACTCCTGAAATCCCGGTAAATCCAGTGACTGTGGCCCATCCGAGAGCGCACGCTCCGGACATGGATGCACCTCAATCAACAATCCATCCGCACCCGCCGCAACCGCAGCTTTCGACATCGGCGTTATCAAACTCCGCATTCCCGTTCCATGCGATGGATCGGCAAGCACTGGCAAGTGTGACAACTCTTTCACGAGCGCCACCGCCGCGAGATCGAGCGTGTTGCGCGTCGCAGTCTCGAACGTCTTGATACCGCGTTCACACAACACCACGTTCGCATTTCCACCAGCGAGCAGATACTCGGCCGCGAGCAGCCACTCTTTGACTGTCGCCGATGGCCCACGCTTCAAAAGCACCGGCTTTGAGACACATGCGAGTTTTCTCAAGAGGGAAAAGTTCTGCATGTTGCGCGCACCGACCTGCATCATGTCGGCATACTGCTCGACGATCTCAACGTCTGCCTCACTCATGACTTCGGTCACGATCGGCAAGCCAGTCTCCCCCCTTGCTTTCTCGAGCAGGCGTAGTGCTTCGACGCCGAGTCCCTGAAAGTCATACGGCGAAGTGCGCGGTTTGTAGGCTCCGCCGCGCAGCATGGTCGCGCCTGAGGCTTTCACTGCATGCGCCGTTTCCATCAGTTGCTCTTCCGACTCGACCGAGCATGGCCCGGCAATCACGACCAGATCGCCGCCGCCGATCTTTGTGCCGCGCACGTCGACGACTGTGCCAGTCTGTCGTAGCTGGCGGCTAACCAATTTGAACGGGTGCGAGATCTGGATGACTTCGGCAACGCCCGGCGCCGCACGCAATGCTTCGATCTCCGAGCGTCGACCACTGCTGCCGATCGCTCCGATGATGGTACGCTCCGCGCCCTGAACTACGTGAGCCTGGAAACCACATTCGCGGATGCGGTCGATGATGTGGTTGATTTCGTCGGGGGTTGCGTTGTTTTGCATGTTGACGATCATGATGCGTATTCCTTTGCTAGCAGAATAAATCGAGTGTAGTTGTTTGCCTTGTCCTGAATGCTCTTGCGGAGGATGCTTGCGCCGTAGAGTTCGGCGGCGCGTTGGCCGGCGATTGCAGCGCGTTTCGGATCATTAAGACGAATCACTTCGGCGACGCTGCCGGCGGTGTCGTCAGCGATGACGGGTTTGAGTCGGGAATGAGTTGTGAAAAAGACGCTGCACTGCGCGAGTGCTGTCGGGTGCGACTGGACGGTTTCGATCGTGTCGAAGCTTGCGCCGGGACAACCGATCAGGTGTTGTTCGATTTTGATCTGAATCTCGTCGATCGTCTGAAGCGATTTCGCGTTCAGTAGATCGACGGAAGCATGGACGATGCCGGCGATACTGTTTTCCACCGGCGCGAGAAGGTAATCAGCCAGGCCGTTGTCAAGGCTCTCGTATAGGTCGACGAACGTCCGTCGGGGCACGAGCTCGATTTCCTCGCCGAGCAGTTTGAGTGCGGCCTCTTCGCTGAAGGCGCCGCGCTCACCCTGAAATGCAACTCTCGGTTTTGTCATTGAGTGATAGCCGCCTGAACTCGTCTTGATTCGCGGATGATCCTGCGAAAAAGTTTTCCCACCGCCCGTTCATCCAGAGGCCCGTCGTTGATTTGCTGTAGTCTCTGCAGCACGTAGCGTTCGCGCTCGGGATCGCGGCAGGGGAGGTCCGCGGCATGTTTAAGCGCGCCGACTTTGAGTGCGAGGCGGGCGCGCATGTTGAGCAGTCGCAATAGCTCCGCGTCGATGTCGTCGATTTCTTTTCGCCAGTTGTCTATGTCCATGATTCCAGCTCCGGGCAATAAAAAAACCAGCCGCGACTTTTAGGATCGCGGCTGGCTCGTTGAAGGTGTTGTGCTTTTTATCAGGCCGTCAGCACATCGTTTTCAAACTTCGCCGGTCCGCTCTCCTTCGAAAAGGAGTAGCGGTAGGTAAAGGCGAAGTAGAAAAATGTACGAGTGCTAATCATGACCTCGGCCTAATATAGGTAACGCGTAAAAACTCGTCAAGGAATTTATCGTGTCATCCTGAAAATCCTGTAATCCTGTCTAAAACTATGGTTTCAGTAATAACTTCCCAGTGGTTTTTCGCCCCTCAAGGTCGCGATGCGCCTGCTCGGCCTCGGCCAGCGGATAAACTTTGTGAATACGTAGTTTCAAATCTCCGCGCGCGATCGACTGCAACACGTCATTCGCACGCCACTCGAGCTCCTCGCGTGTCAAAGTGTAGTGAGCCAGCGTCGGTCGCGTGATGAAGAGCGATCCCTTTTGCGAGAGCTTGATCAGATCGAACGGCGGCACCGCGCCACTCGATCCGCCAAACAGCACCAGATACCCGCGCGGGCGCAGCACGTTCAGATCTTTATCAAACGTCGCTTTCCCTACTCCGTCATAAACAACATGCACGCCGTCCGATAGCCTCTTCGTCTCCGTCTCAAAATCAGCTTCGGTATAGACGATACATTCGTCAGCCCCGGCATCCCGTGCTAGTTGAGCTTTTTCTGGTGTGCCCGCGGTCGCGATTACACGAGCGCCGATCTTCTTCGCCATCTGAACCAGCAACAGTCCGACGCCGCCCGCCGCAGCATGTATCAACGCAGTCTCATCTTTTTTCAGCGGGTAACTGCTGTGGAGAAGGTAGTGCGCGGTCATCCCCTGGAGCATCGCCGCCGCTGCTTGCTCAAAGTCGAGCTCGTCGGGAATCTTCACTAAGCGACTGGCAGGGACGGCAGCGTACTCCGCGTAACTTCCCAACGAGCTCGTGTAAGCAACGCGATCTCCGGCCTTGAGTGTCGTGACCTCACTCCCGACTTCCGTCACCACACCTGCGCCTTCCTGTCCGTTAACGAAAGGCAGCGGCGTTGGATACCGGCCTTCACGAACGTAAACGTCGATAAAGTTGACGCCCGCGGCTTTGATCTGAACGAGCGCTTCGTTTGCTTTGGGTTTAGGCGCCGGTAGATCGACCGGAACCAACACCTCCGGCCCGCCGGTTTGCGAAACTTGAATCGCTTGCATAGTCACAGATTAGCACGGATAATCCATCTTCTGCCTGGCTCGGAATCCAACCACAACGTGAAAGGAGTTCTTGTGAATAACAAACGAAGAGTACTGTCAGCCGTGGCCCTGCTGCTGGCAATCTCGTTATCCCAGCCCATGTTGGGTCAAAGGAAGTCGCCGGCTTCCGACTCCATCAAGATCCCATTTGAAACTTACAAACTCTCGAACGGCCTGACCGTGATTCTTTCCGAGGATCACACGACGCCGACTGTCGCTGTCGACATCTGGTATCACGTCGGGTCGAAGAACGAGATGCCCGGTCGCACCGGCTTCGCGCACCTGTTCGAGCACGTGATGTTCACCGGCTCGGGCCACGTCCCGTACGGACTGCACGACAAGCTGACTGAAGGCGTCGGCGGCGGTAACAATGGTTCGACGAACAACGATCGCACCAACTACTACGAGACAATTCCTTCCAACTATCTCGAATCAGCGTTGTGGCTGGAATCGGATCGCATGGGATACCTGCTCGACAAGCTCGACATCGCGAAGCTCAACGCCCAGCGCGACATCGTGAAAAATGAGCGCCGGCAGAGTTACGACAATCAACCGTACGGCCGCGTGAGCGAGATCTTTTCGGCGGCGATGTATCCGAAAGAACATCCTTACTCGTGGCCCGTGATCGGCTCGATGACCGATCTCAGCGCGGCATCCGAGGAAGACGTGAAGGCGTTCTTCCGTCTCTATTACGCGCCCAACAACGCAACGCTCGCCGTGGTCGGCGACTTCGATCCGAAACAAGCGAAGGCATGGATCCAGAAATATTTCACCGACCTGCCGCAAGGTAAAACGGTGGAGCGGCCCAGGGTTGCGCTCGGCAAGCTCGACGCGAACAAGCGTTTAGTTTACGAAGATCGCGTGCAGGTGCCGCGACTCTACATACAGTGGCCCACAGTTGGTTTCAAGAACGACGACGACTACGCGCTTTCAGTGATGGGCTCGATTCTCTCCGGCCCGCGCACTGCGCGTTTGACGAAAGCGCTTGTGTACGACACACAAATGGCGTCGCAGATCGGCGCGTTCCAAAACTCGGCTGAAGATGTCGGCGTGTTTCAGGTCGTAGTCATTCCGCGTCCCGAGCATAGTCTTACTGAGCTCGAAGGCGCGGTCGATCAAGTGATTCAGAAGTTCATCAGCGAAGGTCCGACTGCCGAAGAGCTGCAAAAAGCAAAGAGCGGTCTCGAGCTGGGGTTCATTCGCGGGCTCGAATCGAATCTCGGCAAAGCGAATCAACTGATCAATGGTGCGATTTTTTATGGCAACCCGGGCTACTTCAGCACTGATTACCAGAAGACGCTTGCAGTCACGGCGGCTGATGTGAAGCGCGTTGCGAGTCAGTACCTGACGCGTTCGCGTATCGTCTTGAGCGTCGTGCCGAAGGGCAAGAAAGATCAGGCGTCGAAAGCGACCGAGAGTGAAGCTGTTACCATGGTCGTTGGAAAGGGAGGTCGATGATGAAAACACAGAAGAAAGCACTCGCCCTCGCGGCTGCACTCGTCATCAGTCTCGCGAACATCGCTGCGGTTGCACAACAAACGCTCGATCGCACCGCCATTCCACCTCCTGGGCCAACTCCCGTCCTGAACGTTCCCACCTGGACGAAGACGCAGCTTGCGAATGGCGCCGCGCTGATCGTCTCAGAGCGCCACGGGTTGCCGCTCGTCTCGTTCCAGATCACGTTTCTCGGCGGCTCGAATCAGTTTGAGCCGGAGGGAAAACGTGGTGTCGCGTCGATGACTGCCTCGATGTTGAGCGAAGGCACAGCCACGAAGACCGGCGACCAGCTTTCCGATGCGCTGCAACTGTTGGGAACC